>Ga0315336_1000877_pt1 | contig 68440 bp, 52 predicted proteins | sample ASW5metaG_FD_204512 | JGI IMG/M metagenome (GOLD analysis project Ga0315336, IMG submission 204512) | Ammonia-oxidizing marine archaeal communities from Monterey Bay, California, United States - ASW #5 | ecosystem: Environmental > Aquatic > Marine > Intertidal zone | place: USA: California... | reverse complement strand
GAGTTTTCAACATGGCCCCCGGCCTGCGGGAAGTATTCCCCAGGAACAGTTCGCGAGAACGCAACGCTCTTAACACTGGGATGTGCCATAAAAGCGCTACGTACAAAGTCCGTTCGTCCGGTTATCGCGTCATCGAATCCATATTCGATAGTCATCATCTGGTCTTTGTCGAATCCGAGACCCTGACTCTGCATGTAGTTCAGTTGAGAGTAGACGGTCATCGCGCCTGCAATCAGCGCGAATGTGATCCCGAACTGGAATACGACGAGGCCTTTTCTGAGAAGCGTACCTGAAGCAGAAGTCGAAAATACTCCTTTGAGGACGGATACAGGCTTGAAACGGGACAAAAAGAGAGCGGGATAGCTACCAGCCAAAATTCCAACGACAATTACGATCAAGACGGCCACTCCAAGCATGGTAGGGCTGAATAGATCGGCATTGACGAACGATTTGGCTGCAAGATTGGAGTATGCTGGCAGGGCGGCGGCACCAAGAGCGAATGCTCCCAGGATGGCGATACCCGAGAAGACGATTGATTCGGATAGAAATTGACTCACCAGTGAGGTTTGCTCCGCCCCGACTACCTTCCTTATGCCAATCTCTTTGGCGCGCTCGGAAGAGCGCGCTGTGGCGAGGTTCATGTAGTTGACGCACGCAATGAGCAAGATGAAAAACGCGACGGCCGAGAAAATCACCAGATTCGCAGGGCTGCCTTTGGGTCCGGCTTGGAAATTGCCCGTCGGGCTCATATATGCGTCGCGGAGATTTTCGAAAGCGTACTCTCTGTTTCTCGAGCCGCTGTCGTCTGTTACCTCAAAATTGGGTCCGGCGTAAAACTGTGGCATCTTTGCTTCCACGGACTCAATTGAGGCTTCTTCGTGGAGCCTGACGTAGGTAAAGAAATCAACATAACCCCAGCTGTCGAACATGTAGTCCGGCCAGGTCTGTTCAATGGTTGACATGGATATGAGCATGTCGAAAAAGAGATGGGAATTCGACGGCACATCTGCCAGAATTCCCGTCACGACCCAGGATGTTGAATCGCGCATGATGCTCTGGCCCATCGGGTCCGCATCATTAAAATATCTTGTCGCAGCGGTCTCGGTGAGCACTATCGATCCGGGTGCGACGAGTGCAGTCTCCGGGTTTCCACGCAAGAGATCAAAACTGAAAACGTCAAAGACGTTTCCATCTACATACAGGTAGTTCTCTTCCTGGAACGAATTTTCTGCTTGAGAGAGAAGAATTTGGTGGTGCCCAGAAAAGCGAACTTGCTCGGTGATTTCAGAAAAATCCGCCACGAGAGCTGGGCCGGTCCGCGCACTACCCCACGGCTGGAAGTCGCTTAGCGGCGCCGTGCCGGGATCAGGTGTGTAGTTCTGGGACACACGGTAGATGTTTTCTGCATTCTCATGAAAGTCATCGTAGCTGAGTTCATCCGCCACGTAGAGAAAAATTAACAAGAAGCCTGCGATCCCAACCGAAAGCCCCGTGATGTTGATGGAAGAGTACACTTTCTGTCTTGCCAGACCACGGAGAGCAACTTTAAAATAATTTCGAAGCATTACCAGTTTCCAGAAGATGGAGTCCGCGAGGAAGCTCGGGACAGATTTAAGGGCCTGAATCCAATACCAGCGGCGTGCAGATGAGAGTCCGTCGTTGTCGACCCGGTAAGAGAACAATTCGTCGAAGTCGCCCATCGCCGCGTATCGCACGTCGAGGTCCGTACAGCGCTCGAGAAGCCAGGCTGCCAGTTTGGGAGGAGTGGAAGTCTTCATGCTCAACCCGCGAACTTGAGGCTCAGAGAAGGAATCCCAACCCATTGCGCGTCATGGACTTGTTTGACCCGGATAAGCGCTTTTTTGCCTTTTTCAGTGAGTTCGTAATAGACCTTGCGGCGACCACCACGTCGATTTTCAGGTTCGCCGTGTTTTGAGCGAATAAATTCCTTTCCTTCGAGGCGGTGAAGGGGGGAGTAGAGCGCGCCCACCGTCCATCCGCGACCGGTTACCTGACTCACTTCTTCTCGAATAGCCAGACCAAAGGCGTCGGCCTGCAGCCGCCAGACTGCTAGAAGGATGATTTCTTCGGAACGTGAAAGAAGGCTCATGTGATTTTTGGTGCGTTGGTCCAATTGGCGCGAGTCGATTAATATTCGGATTGAATAAAAATAAGTTGCAGGGTAAACTGATTTTTATTTAGAGTGAATACAAATAGGAGTCCAGAGGTGAAGCAGTGCAAGGCAGTTGGCACAGATTCTTGCTGCATCAAGGAGCGTTTGGTATACGTAGATTCAGTTTTCCTGCTGATTAATCCATCCAATCCATGTATTTGAGAATCCGACTAATCACGCTTTTGGTATTTGCTGCGATGTCTTCCTCGCCTGCGGTTGCGCAGGTGCTTTCAGGTTCTGAGCTCTTTGAACTCATGAGCGAGCGAGTCGCACTGCAAAATGAGACTCTGGTTGACTTCAGGCACGATCTGCACCAGCACCCTGAAATATCCGGTGCTGAACAGCGGACAGCCGGCTTGATTGCTGACTATCTAATTGAGCTCGGGTTTGAAGTTCGAAGCGGAGTGGGAGGACACGGCGTGGTAGCGGTGCTCAAAGGAGCTCTCCCCGGACCAATGGTGGGGTTTCGTGCCGACATGGATGCTGTGCGGTCCAATACCTACGATCCAGTTGAATTTCGATCACTTTCGCCAGGAGTTCGCCATATTTGCGGCCATGACGTGCACACAACCATAGGAATCGGGTTGGCGGAAGGGTTCGCGGCTGCGCGCGAACATCTCGCGGGATCGGTCATGCTCATCTTTCAACCTGCCGAAGAGCGGGGGACGGGAGCGAAGGCGATGCTAGCCGATGGTGCCTTCAGTGATGTCGTTCCAGACGCGGTATTCGCTGTGCACACGGCACCCTACGAGGTAGGGCAGGTCGCGACGGTTTCAGGAGGCATGATGGCCGGCCGAGCCTCATTCACAGTCAGAATCAGTGGAGATGGTGACCTTGAGGCCGCTGCGCAAATCGTTCGAAATGCGATATCGGAAGTGGGTAATCATTCTCCTCAGCTGGCTGGGCAGGTGGCGCCAGAAGGCTTCATTATGGTTCGGGTATTTCCCTCAAGGCGTTCGGGCCTGGCGGTTGTAGTAACGGGCCAGATCATGACGGCGGGCCGACGAGATCGGGATCTTGCCAAAACGGGAGCAAGTGCGGTGATGGACGCGCTTCAGCTTGATGATGTCGACCTCGTTCTGGACTACGATGAACGATTCATGGAAGGGGTCACCAACGATCATGAGCTGGTCGAGCTGGCGAACGAAGGAATAACGACGTACTTGCCTGAGATGGATATCCAGACTGTTCGAGGAGCGGTGCCCATGTTCAGCGAAGATTTTGGCTCGTTTCAAGCCCTGGCTCCGGGCGTGATGTACTTCCTCGGTGTCAGTAATGCCGAAAAGGGAACGGTTGGCATGCCACACAGTCCCGACTATGTAGCAGATGATGCCTCTATTCTTGCTGGAACGCGGGCCATGCTAGCCGCGATGCTGGCCCGGATGTTGGCCAATTGATTCGTCACCGGGCCTCATCCGGGTTCACCGTGTTTGAGCGCTCGCAATGTTTTCACGGCCGGTTCGCGTTTTCCAGATCAGCAAGCGTATCGAAATCATGAATCACGCCGATATCGTCGACTTCTAGCATTTGCGTCGCCTCGACGTTCTGATCGATAATTGACCTAGCCCCTTTGTCATCTTCAATCTGCAGCAGAGCCTCACGAAAAAACAAACCGAAGAGTACCGGATGTCCGGGTTGATCGCCAAATATGGGCCGCACGATCTTGTCCGGAAACCCGTTTTCAATGACCTTTGCGAACGATGCCTTCGAAACCACGGGCATATCCGCTGGCCAGATCATCAGGCCGTGAGCCGGGTGCGTGGTCGTTACGCCCGCTTTAATAGATGATCCAATTCCGCGTTTAAAGTTCGGGTTGTAGACGACGCGAACCGAATATTGCTCTGCGATAGACATCACGGCATTGCTCTCATGTCCCGTCACCACAACAATATCATCTACTGCGATTCTCGTTGCGGCCGTTATGGTCGCCCCAAGAAGAGTAGCGTGCTCTCGAAAGCGCATCAAGAGCTTGTTATCCTCTCCCATCCTCTGCGATAAACCCGCCGCAGGAATGATGATAGAGATTGTTGGGGTCATGGTACGGGCAGTTAAATATTAGTCACTCAGCATCCCTTCCAAAAAGCATGCGCCAGCGAACATCTTCGACCGTTCTGGAGCCCTCTTCGCCCTCAGAGTCGGTGTAATCTTCGTATGATTCTTCGATGTCTTGAATCACAAACATCGGATACCAGCCGTCCGCGCCGTACTGATTGAACTTGTCGTCGATCTGGTTCATTTCCTCGATGCGCCGCGCTTGAAATTCCACCGGTATCGCTTCTTCGCCGATGTGCTGTTGGAAGAGTGAGCGGAAGACGTCCGTCTCATCCTGAAGAAGGAACATCGGCTCCCAACCTTCCTCGCCGTGTTCGTTATAGAGATCGTCGATATTTTTGATGTTGCGTGTGGTTTTAGCCATAAACCGCATGCTGCGTTCGGTGTCGTCTTTGTCGCGGGCGAAGAGCATCCGGTGGTCGTCGCTCAGGCCTCGCACTAAAAAAAGTGGGTACCATCCGTCGGCGGCTAACTGATTGAACTTGTCATCTATTTCGCGACCTCTATCGATGACGAGTGCACGGTATTCCAGGTTGGTTACATCGTTTTGCGGGTCGCGCTCCAGAATGAGACGCCAATTTTGATTTAAAGCGCCCGTTCGAAACACAAATCGCGGAATCCAACCTTCTCCCGCCATCTTGTTGAATGTGTCATCAATCTCCTTAGCCGTTCCAATTACCTCTGCTCTGTATTCAAGCCCGTAAGTGCGCACGTCTTCGTCCCGGGGCCGCTCGAAAATCAGGCGCGCATCTCCCTCAAATTTCATGACAAATCGGGGATACCACCCTTCTTGGGCCATATCGTTGAAGTTGTCATCGATATCGCGATCCGATCCGACCACCAGGGCGCGGTATTGCAGGCCATCGCGGAGGGTGTCTGCTGAAAAACCCGCTATACCGAGCGCGAACAGACAAACGAGAAGAACAGAGATTGGAAGATTTTTGAACCGTGAGAGGCGTTTCATATTGCGGTGGGCGAGTGGTGAGGGCGCAAGTGTTTTGTAGCGTTCTCATTCTAGCGAAATGTGCGCGCATCATCAACAACCATCTGGATTGGAGTTGACTTAGTGCGCACAACTTTCATTCGATGGCCGTGATGGCGTCAACTAGTGAGAGCGCCCTCAATAGTAGCTGCTCTTTCCTACATTGCGCCGTGCCCGCCTATCTCGTAGATCACACTGCACCAATACGTCGAAGACAGCAACATGGCTCTTGCAGGAATTAGTCACCCGAGCAGGCGGTCAAGAAAACCGCACATCTTTGGTCTCTCTCTACTTTTTTTGTGTTCGATTTTGATGTCTGGCTGCGCACAGAACGCGAGCGATCGACAATTCAATATTGTGTTCATTCTCGCCGATGACTTGGGGGCGATGGACGTTGGGGCGTTTAATTCCGAAACGTTCTACGAGACGGCCAATTTGGACAATCTCGCAGAAACCGGAATGCGATTTACGAACGCGTACGCGGCCTCGCCCGTTTGTAGCCCAACTCGTGCGAGCATAATGACGGGCAAGAACCCGGGTCGGCTTCAGACGACTGATTGGTTCGGGGCGCCACAACCAGACACCGAAAGCGAGTATTGGCTTACCAAGCCGTTGCTGCCCGCTCGTTATCTTGAGTCTTTGCCCCACGAAGAACTGACCGTGGCCGAGATCTTGAAGGAGGCAGGATATCAAACCTTTTTCGCCGGCAAATGGCACCTAGGGCACGAGGGGTCTTATCCAGAAGACCATGGCTTTGACATCAACAAAGGGGGATTCGAACGCGGTGGACCCTACGGAGGTGACCGCTACTTCTCGCCATATGGAAATCCGCGTCTCGACGATGGCCCGAATGGAGAGCACCTCCCCGAGAGACTCGGGCGCGAGACGGCTAAATTCATTAAGCAGGCGGCTGCAGACGGTAGTCCATTTCTGGCTTATCTGTCCTTTTATTCGGTTCATACGCCGCTCATGACCCGCCCAGATCTGGAACAAAAGTATGCAGTCAAGTCCGAAAGTGTGCCGGAGACGGTGTGGGGAACAGAAGGGGAGCGAAAAGTGCGACTAGTACAGAATCACGCCATATATGCTGGAATGGTAGAAGCAATGGATAGCGCCGTTGGTGATGTGCTGCAAGCACTTGACGAATCCGGCGTCGCGGATGAGACGCTCGTTATTTTTATGTCCGACAATGGTGGGCTGAGCACGTCAGAAGGGCATCCGACCTCCAATCTTCCCTATCGTGCTGGAAAAGGATGGCTCTACGAGGGAGGAATACGCGAGCCGATGATTATTCGCTGGCCAGGGGTTACCGATGCCGGATCACGCTCAGATGAACCGGTTGTGAGTATGGATTTCTACCCCACCATTCTAGAGGCTGCAGGGCTCGAAACACTTCCTCAACAGCACGTAGATGGTTTGAGTCTGCTTCCGGCGCTCAAAGGGGAGTCGTTGGGCCGAGAGGCATTGTTCTTCCACTATCCTCATTACGGGAATCAGGGAGGATCGCCGGGATCGGCCGTGAGGATGGGCGATTACAAGCTGATTCGGTTCTTTGAGGATGGCAGGGAGGAGTTGTATCGCTTGTCTGACGATGCTTCTGAAGGGATCGATTTAGCTGCTAGCTCCCCAGATCGAGTGCGCGATATGAGTTCTCTCCTGACGGAGTGGCATAAATCTGTCGGTGCTCAGCTTCCGACAGTAAATACGAGAGCGATGAACTAGTTACGCGCCGAATCCTCGTGCTTCGAATGGTCTGTAGTTCATGCCGAGGCTGCCGGCATGCGCTGAGGTCGCTGTGAGATCGTAAAAAAGCCCCGCTTGCCTAAGCAAACGGGGCTTTTCAAATCTGATCACATCGCTCTTCACACGTCGTTAATCGCCAAATGTGAGAGGCATCCCGGATGATCAACGGATCACAACACTAGGCACCAGCCTGTTCCCAGCTCCAGTGTGCGAGAATTCCCAGTGCGGATGCGCCTGCGAAGGCTGCCGCATTTTCCATGATTGCCGTGATGTACGATCCAACTCCAGGAATCGCATCCAGCGCTCCCGCAGCTACAGAAAGTCCAATTGCAATGATGAACGTTCTTACCATGTCGTCAGTATTACGTTGGATGCCAAGCGCAAGACCCAAAACAGCAATAATGGCTGCTGCATAGGGGATCTCGACAAAAGCCGCCACGATTACTACCAACAAACCGATACGAAGTGTGGTCTTCAGATAATCCATGGATTCTCTCAGGGTGTGAGTTAGTATTAAGCAGAATTCTCTGCATTTACAAAGAGTACCTTTTTTTCAACCCAAAAGTGAGAATTGTGGAAAAGTTGTCTCAATGACCGCTTGAAGAGGCGCAGGGACGGTTTCTAGCTCTTGCGCTAGTGGCCCAATTACGGAGTGAAAGCCGGTTTTGTCGAAATCAAACTCGTCATTATCTCCCACGCACTTACCACGCAATCGGTAGATAATTCCAATTGAAAAAGAAGAGCATCTGGAGCACCACGGAAACGAAAGCCACCGTAAACACGATTCTCCTGAATAAATCCCACCACCCATTTTTCCAGGCCACGATGACCGCGATTGCCAGAATCACGGTGAGGGCGGCGTGTAAGGAAGGCATCCAAATCAGGGCCGCAAGGGAATCGGGCAAGCCGTAGAACATCTCACCCGAGCCGAATAGGCGATTACTCATGGCCACGAATCCAAAACCAAACCAGGTGAAGAGGATCATGGAGATGCCTAGTAGAGTCAGTGCAATCCGCGAGTGTCCCTTTTGAGTACTAGTAGCGATTCCCAATCTTTTCCTTCTGAATGCGCCGATTCCTGTCGCGATCGGCCACACCAGTATCAGTACCAGCATTGGCACCGCGAGTAGCCATGACACATACTCATTCAGAAATCGGGGTGCGCGATGCCAGGAACGTTTTTCGTAGGCGACTGACAATCCAGCACCATAGACAACCGTCTGCCTGAACATGCGTTGTTCTCCTCGGCGTGTTCCGAAGGCGATTTTATCTGTGCCATCGACATTTTGGTACAAAGCATCAGCGGTCTGAACATATTCGCGAACTCGTCCTCCTGAATAAACCTGTAGCGTATCGCCAGAGGCGCCAACTGTTATCGTGTTGAGAAACACCTGCGGGAAGCGCTCAATAGTTTCGTGCGAGTACCGGGTTAGCTCGTAGATTCCCGCGCGGCTGGAAACATCTTCGGTGGTATTTTTCCGCACGGGCGAGAGACGTTCTGGTCCGAGTAGCTCTTCGAGCAATTCGTCACGCAGCTTTTCGCCGAACCCCGAACTGCCTCCATTTGCCGCGAAAAAGAAACCAACGTTCTCTTGAGGCACGACAATTAGCAGTGCCCAGTATCCCGGAACGTTTCCTGCATGCGCTAGAAGCTTGACTCCACCGTAATTCTGATTGAAGAATCCATAGGACATCCCGGGAATCCGTTCGTCATGCTGGAACCGAGTTGGTATGAGGGCAGCCAGAGGCGTTTGATCTCGATCAGCTTGTAGAACGGCAGAGATGAATCGGCCCATATCCGGGGCCGTCGAAAATGCTAGCCCCGCAGGATAGGCATGTGAAAAAATGTGATCGACATCTTCACATCCTTCGTCATCGCATCGAAGCGGTTCTGCAGCCCCACGCGGGATCGGGACTCCACCTCTTAAGAAATGCGTAGAATGCATGCGTAGGGGTTCGAAGAGAGTCGACGTGGCGACATCAGCAAAAGAAGTATTCGTTGCCGATTCAACGGCGAGCGCAGCGAGCGACATGCCATGATTCGAGTAGCTGATCTGCTCGCCAACCGGCCATCCACGCGGCGGCATTCGATCACGCAAGTATTCCGCCAGAGGAATCATGGATTCTGACGTGCGTGCAGCGTAGCCAACGTAACGCTCATCAAAACCCGCGGTGTGCGTAAGCAGATCGTGCAGTGTGATGGGGCCATTAAATTCACCCGATTGCCTAAAAAGCCCCGCCAAATCATCTTCGAGCCCGAGGCTACCGGCAGCGACCTCGGATAATGCGGTTGCTGCGACCAATACTTTTGCGACGGATGCGATTCGGAACGTGGTTTCAAGAGTTACAGGTTGCCTTTCTGCTGAATCTGCGAAGCCGAAAGCGAGATTTCTCACAGAGTCGCCGCGCACGACAGAGAGTGACATACCCGCCACATGGTACTCTTGCATGAGCGATCGAATAGTGGATTCTTTGACCTGGGCGTTGGCATTTTGAATAGCGGTGAACGACCAGAGTAAAACAAGGCCAGCCAGAATATTCTTCATGATGCTTGTCCAGTCAAATAGAGCGCAGCGCAGCGCACGAGTTCGTCCACAAGCTCGTTTTCCGAGAGATCGATGGGATAGGCCTCGAGAGATTTTCGGAGAACTGCATCTCTGGCCGATGCGGACGCGATGAAGATGCTCATGTTGGCGGCGAGTTCAGGGTCAGGATGAGCAATCAAAGAGGCGTTTCGAGCCATTATTCGTCTGAGCCGGCCATGCACATGCTCATTAAACACGGTGGCACGTTGCCTGAATTCGCCTGAGTCGTTTTCTGCTACATGCTGAACGATTTGTAGCATGGCTTCTCGGTGAGTGCTGAATTGATGAACCATGACTGAGATGTAGGAGCGAAGTAGTTCAGAGAGGTCTCCCGTGAAGTACTCCGGAACGGCTTCATCGAATGCATCCAAGCATTTGTCAAGAAAATCTATGTCGGCCAGGTGCAAGAGGGCACTCTTTCCTTTAAATCGCGCATAATAACCGCCGACGGAAATGCCTGCGTCTCGCGCAACTTCATCCACACGAATATCTGTGAATGACTTTTTGTTGAGAAGCCTGCGCGCAGATTGCGAAAGTGCCTTTTCCGTTTCCTTGCTTCGCGACTGAGTCGCCGTTTTTCGCCAGTTTGCCATTGTTTCTGGATCTGGATGATACATTTATGGCCTAGTTACGAATGCGATTCGCATTTGGTTACAACAAGCCGACAAAATATCAGATGGCCGTCACAAGTTTGTAGAAAGCATCGTTTATATCATGATTTGAGCTGTGGCTGTTCGGCGCGAAGCTATTCCCAACTGAGTGCTTCGACTGGATTGGCCCGTGCTGCTCGCAGGCTTCGAAAAATCACCGCCGTGGCCACGAAAGTGAGGCAAATGAGTGCTGACGTCAATAAAATTGATCCATCAAGCCGAATATGCTCGTTGAATCCGGACAACCATTCCTGGCTGTAGATCCATACCAGAGGCATTGACATCACTATTCCGGCAAACACAACTACAAGGAATTCCTTGACCAGCAGGGCCAGGATATTCATTGCGGAGGCGCCCTGGGACTTCCGGATAGCGATTTCCTTGTCCCGCTGACGGGCGGTCAGGGCGGCAAGTCCGAACAAGCCAAGTGAGGCTATGACGATGCTCAGACCCGAGAATATGTTGAAAATGGACCCGAAGCGGATCTCTTCTACATACTGGGCCTGGATTCGCTCGTCCAGAAACTGATAGTTCATCGGACGATCTGGAGAGATTTTCGTCCAGGCCCTCCTCATGGCCTGTAGTCCTTCCAGAATCTGCTGGCTCGTCAGTTTGACTACGGCAAATCGTGTCATTTCCGCATCGAGACGAAGCACGGTTATGTTTTTGCTATCGGTGTAGGAAGAATTTCGAAAATCTCGGACGACCCCCACAATTTGTCCTCCGTTTCCGAACGCCATCTCGGTGCCCACGACCGATGATCCGTTCCCCACGACTTCTGCGTATGAGCTTGACACAATGAGCGGTGGTTTGCCCGAGTTCAGATCAATCTCAGAGAATGTTCTTCCTTCGAGCAACTCCAGACCCATGGTCTCAACGAAGCCGACTCCTATCGGCATTTCTTCTAAGTCCACCTCTGATCCGTCTTCCGGTAGGGTCTGCGTCCAGCCGTAGTACCTCCATCCGAGTCCCATGGGCAGACCGGTGGCGGCAGACTGAACGGCGGAGTTGGACGTGATTTCTGATTGGAATGCGGTGAACTGTGCTTCGGACCAGCCTCGCGGCATAAGTGTCACGATCTGTTCGGCATCGAATCCAAGTCGATTTCCTCGAATGAATTCCAACTGACCTGCGATGACGAGGGTGATGGCGATCAACGCGAAGGCAATCGCAACCTGCGTTCCGACCAGGATCTGGCGCAGCGTGATCCTGGCCCGCCCGTACGAGCGACTTCCGGCAAACACTTCAACAGGATTTTTCCGAGCCATCAGAACCGCGGGATAGAATCCAGCCCCTAGAGAGACAATCAGGAGGAGGCCTGTTAAAACGGCCCACATCACCGGGTCCATCAGCATCGAAAACTCAAGTGATTCGCCGGCCAGGCTGTTGATACGAGGCAGTGCCACCGCCGCCCCCAACAAGGCAAAAGGGACGGAAAGGAGTGTCATGAGAAGAGATTCGAGCAAGAACTGTCTTCTCAACTGCGCACCGCTTGCGCCGATCACTTTGCGCACTCCCACTTCCCTCACTCGCCTGTCTGCACGTGCTGTCGCCAGGTTCACATAGTTGATACAGGCAAGAACCAGGATCAATATGCCGATTGACCCAAAAATGAGGAGGTAACGGGAATCCCCTTGAGGCGTGTAGTCGTCCTGAACGCCGGATGCGAGATGAATGTCGCGGATCGGTTGAAGAGAAAACGATCCGATGGCGCCCGGATTATCCTTTTCGTATCGATCCGTCAGGAATTTCGAAAGGCGAGATGCTTCTTGCTCGGCCGGTAGCACTATGTAGGTGTAGTTGCCGATTGAATTCCAGGACAGCTGCAAGGGTTCGGTGTACCCTCTGATCAGCACATTGAATGGAAGATGTGTGTTCGCCGGAGGGTCCTTGACGACAGCTGTGACCGTATAGTCTGCAGTGGCATCTACTCGAATCGTTCTTCCGGTCGCGTCTTCGTCGCCGAAAAAAAGCTGCGCTGTAGACTCCGTTAAAAGCATGGAGCGGGGGGCGTCCAGAGAAGCCGGGCCGCTGCCTTCAATGAATGAAAGAGAGAAGACGTCTGGGAAATTTTCATCTACCTCTAGGACTCCCGACATCATAAAATGGACCTGATCGACCGTCATGACCTGTTCGGTGGAGTACGTTCCCCTCATCTGTGTGATGTGTTCCGCACCCGCCCATTCGGAACGAATCACATCTGCGAGGCCGGTTGTGACAAACGATTGACCCGAATTTTCCCCGGGAAACCCTCGATCCATCACAATGCGATACGTGTCATCCGCCCGTTCATGGTAGTCGTCATAGCTCAGGCTGTGGCGAATGAAGAGGCCGATGGTGAGGGCCGATGCCAGCGCCAGTGCTAGCCCGGAGATATTTAGTGTTGAATAGCCTTTGTGGCGTATCACATTTCGCCACGCACTCTTTAGATAATTGCCTGCAGTCGTCTTTAGAATGTCCATTTCACTTCTAGTTTGCCCCTTCCAGAATATTTTTTCCAGATTTACATCGTCGTAAGCATCCGCCAGATCCGAAATATTGCCCAGATCATTTCGGGCTTCCTCGAACGCCTTCTCGGGATTCATTCCACTGGAAACGAGCGATTCCCACTCATCCCTCAAGTGGATTTCGAGTTCTTCGAGGTCTGAGCTCCGGATGGAAGGATTGCTGGACATGAATTGCCGCCACGTTTCGATGGCTCGGTCCATGTCGAATGACCATTCTCGCTTCGATTCCATCACGCAATCTCCGGTGAATATCCAGCATCGTGCCACAAGCTGAGAAGCAAGCGGTGGGTGGTCATCCATTTCTGCCGCTCCTGCTCGAGCGCCTTCACTCCTTTGGGAGTAATGCGGTAGTAGCGTCTTCTTCGTTCACCTTCAGGCTCATGCCAGTAGTCCTCAATCCAGCCATTCGTCTGCATGCGATGCATGACGGGGTAGAGAGAGCCAGCTTTCCATTCAATCTCCTCGCCCGAGCGCTGCCGGACCTGATTGATGATGTCGTAGCCGTAACTGTCGCCGTTTTGGAGAATGGACAGGATAACTGCCGATATAGAGGCTCCTGTTAAAGATTTTGTTGACATAATTCGCTCTAGAATGACTTCTGGGCGTACTACGGCCTGTATTTGATCAATGTTGCATAGAAATTCTACATATCTAGAAATTCTATGCGTAGAAACTTGGTGTCATAGAATCAGAGTGCTGCCAGGTAACTGTTCGGGGCGAATTGAGGGCAGCCGACACAGAGCAGTTCGAATTTGTCTTCCGTGTCTTACCGAGGTTATGTTAGAGATCTGTCCACGAAAGCACGCGCACCTGTTTTGGCGTGCCACGACATCAATTACTTACCCTCTTTGCCCCCACCAGGCGCTATTGTTATGAAATCACCCACTCTTCCTGTCTTCGTTTCCGTTCTGTTTTCTGTCGTTTTCAGTTTCTTCGGATTCGCACCGACTGTTCATGCTCAGGACACGTCTGACCGCATGACCTCCGAGACCTTCGACGGGATAAAACTGCGGGGCATCGGTCCTGGGTTTATGTCTGGGAGGATATCTGATATTGCCATTCACCCTGAGGACGATTCGATCTGGTACGTCGCCGTTTCTTCAGGCGGTGTGTGGAAAACGGTCAACGCAGGAACGACATGGGAATCCATTTTTGATGGTCAAGGATCCTATTCGACGGGGAGTGTAACCATCGACCCGAATAACCCGCATGTTATATGGGTCGGAACCGGAGAAAATGTGGGTGGCCGACACATGGGATATGGCGATGGCGTTTACCGCTCGGATGACGGTGGAAAGACGTGGACCAACATGGGTTTGCACGACTCAGAACACGTTTCAGAAATAGTGATTCATCCCGACGACTCAAATACGATTTGGGTCGCTGCTCAGGGACCGCTCTGGTCTTCAGGGGGAGATCGGGGCCTGTATAAATCAACCGATGGTGGAGCAAGTTGGTCTAAGACGTTGGGCGACAACGAATGGGTTGGCGTGACGGATATAGCTATCGATCCGCGAAATCCTGACTGGATGTATGCGGCCACATGGCAGCGGCATCGCACGGTGGCCGCATATATGGGAGGCGGTCCCGGCAGCGGCATTCACCGTAGCACCGATGGCGGAGAGACTTGGGAGGAGCTCACGCGCGGGCTTCCTGAATCGAACATGGGTAAGATTGGGATCAGTATTTCGCCCCAGCAACCTGACATCATTTATGCAGCAATTGAACTAGACCGCAAGACGGGCGGCGTTTTTCGCTCGTCGGATCGCGGTTCTTCGTGGACCAAAATGTCTGATGCCGTATCTGGCGCAACAGGGCCACATTATTACCAAGAGCTATACGCTTCGCCGCATCAATTCGGGCGCCTGTATTTGATGGATGCCAATCTCCAAATTTCGGACGACGGTGGGAAATCCTTTTTTCGCATGAACGAAGAAGCAAAGCACGGGGACAACCACGCGATCGCGTTTCGGGAGGATGATCCGGACTATTTGTTGGTTGGATCGGATGGGGGACTCTATGAGAGTTTCGACCTCACGAAAACGTGGCGTTTCATTGAAAACCTACCTGTAACACAGTACTACAAGGTCGCGCTCGACGACAGCGAGCCTTTCTACAACATTTTTGGCGGCACGCAGGACAACAGTACACAAGGCGGCCCGTCTCGAACTGACAACGTACAAGGGATCCAGAATTCAGACTGGCGAATCGTTCTGAATTGGGACGGACATCAGCCTGCGACCGAGCCGGGCAATCCAAATATTATGTACGCAGAGCGGCAGCAGGGAGCGCTCTCACGTATCGACATGATCACGGGAGAGGCGATGGACATTCAGCCTCAACCCGGCGCCGACGAGGATTACGAGCGCTTCAATTGGGATGCGCCCATTCTGGTCAGTCCTCATATGCCATCGAGAATCTACTTTGCATCGCACCGGGTTTGGCGCTCGGACAACCGCGGTGACAGTTGGACTGCAATATCTGGGGACCTGACTCGCGATCAAGATCGGTTTACCCTACCGATCATGGGAGGGAGCCAGAGTTGGGACAATGCCTGGGACGTAGGCGCAATGTCGATGTACAACACGATCACCTCGGTTTCGGAGTCGCCTCAACAGGAAGGGTTGATTTACGCCGGTACGGACGATGGGCTGGTCCAAGTGACTGAAGATGGCGGTGCCAACTGGCGCTCCATCGAGGTCGGATCGATGCCTGGAGTACCTGCGACGGCATTCGTAAACGATATAAAAGCCGACCTGCACGATGTAAATACGGTCTATGTCGTTCTCGACAATCATAAATACGGGGATTACAGTCCCTTTGTGATGAAAAGCTCAGACCGTGGTCGTTCATGGTCCTCCATCCGATCGAATCTTCCCGATCGTACGCTAGCCTGGCGCATCGTTCAAGACCATGTGGAACAAGACCTGATGTTTATCGCCATGGAATACGGGATTTACTTCACCGTAGATGGGGGAGGGACCTGGGTCAAATTGACTGGCGATATGCCGACGATTTCATTCCGCGATCTGGCCATTCACAAGCGGGAAAATGATCTAGTCGGAGCTTCTTTTGGTCGCGGCTTCTTTGTACTTGATGATTATTCGGCACTCAGAGATGTATCCGAAGAGCAACTGGCCGATGAAGCCACGCTTTTTGGTGTTCGCAAGGCCTGGTGGTACGTACCACGGCCTATTTTGAGCTTCGATGAGCAAAAGGGATCGCAGGGCACACATCACTATGTGGCTCCCAATCCGGCGTTTGGGGCAACGTTCACCTATTACCTACGCGACGGATTCAAGACACTCGAGGAGAGTCGCAGGGAGGCCGAAAAAGCAGCTGTTAAAGCTGGACGTGACGTGGCGTTTCCAGGATGGGCTGCTGTGGAGGCCGAGCGTAGCGAGGCCGACCCGGTCATTATTCTGACCGTGAAAAACGCTGATGGCGATGTGGTCCGCCGCGTCGAAGGGCCGGTTACAAAAGGATTTCACCGTGTGTCATGGGATCTGCGTTACCCGGCATCCGAAGCCATCACGTCAACAGGAGCATCTCCTTCCGCGAGCGGCGTTCTCGCACAACCGGGCACCTACACCGTTTCGATGGCCAAACGAGTCGACGGAGAAGTTACCGAACTGGCGGCAGCAAGGTCGTTTGAGGTTGTCCCGCTTCGTGAAGGAGCCCTTCCGGGTGCTACTCATGCGGAAGTGAACACCTTCCTTCGATCGTACGACGAGACATCACGCCAGAGCTCAGCTTTTGATGCGGCCTTCAGTGAGGCGATGGATTCGATTGACAAAATGGGCGTCGCTCTTTCGAGAGCAGTAGCTGATCCGGGGGATCTCGACCAGCAGATACATACGGCTAAGAAAGATCTCCAGATGCTGAGAAGCGACGTGTACGGCCCTCCAGCTCGTCAGGAGCCCGGAGAACGCGTTCGGCCGACGATTGGCAGTCGCCTATTCAATCTGAGCATTGGCCTGAATACCTCCACCTACGGCCCAACCGAAACACACAAAGAGCAGCTTCGGATTATCTACACTCAACTGAGCGAATTTCAGGATAGACTTGCGGCCCTCGAAAGGCGATTGCATGCAATCGGTCAGTCTCTGGTGGATGCTGGATCTCCCTGGATTAACTAACCGCTCGTGGGTGATGACCTGCCGTGTTCAAATAATCCGTCGGTTTTCCAGCCTACTCTGCTTCTCGCTGATGATTCTTGCAATGCCATCGGCGGATGCATGGTCGCAGAAGGCGAGCAGTATTGTGCTGCGGGGTACTGTAGTAGAAAACGACTCAGAGGAGCCCATCGTGGGCGCCCACGTCTTTGTATCAGGGACAACCGTTGGAGGCGCGACGGATCGATATGGTCGGTTTGAATTTCGATATGATAATCCTCCGATAGAATTTGATCTGGTCGCGTCAATTATTGGATTCCTCGTCGAGGTGCGCTCCCTCGAAGCTGCAGCATTATCTGGAAGCGATATCGAATTCGTCCTCAGTCCCCGTGTTTACGAACTGGGCGGCGTCGTAGTAACGTCCAACAATCGAGAGTGGCAGCAGAATCTAGAACGGTTTAAAAAACTGATTTTTAGCAGCACAGAAAATGGGCGAGAATGTAAAATTCTCAATCCAGAAATTCTCGATTTTGCGCGTGAACCCGAGACGGACGTGCTGACAGCGACCGCCAGCGAGCCACTTAAAGTGGAAAACGGCGCGTTGGGATACAGGATAACGATACATGAACCCCATCTGCGAGGTACTGAAACCGGGCTCATCTGGGGTGGAGAAATGCAGTTTGAAGAGCTGACGCCTCAAAGCAACCGCCAACGAAGAAGGTGGAGTAGCGCACGCAGGCTGACATATGAGGGGTCGGCCAAACACTTTTTTAACGCTGTTGTATCAGACAAACTTTTTGAATCTGGGTATTCGGTGTTCTCGGTTGAGCGCCCTGGTCTGATTACCAACAAACGCACTAATCGGGCGGAGATCATCCTAAATCCTCCCGTAATTGAAAACGAAGCTGACCCTTCTGTTTTAAGATTTTTTTCCTTCGAAGGGGTACTGATGGTCAGGTACAATCGGGAAATGGAATCTAAGCGGTATGCAGACTATGTCTTGTCGATGGGTCTCCGGGAACGGACCGGAATGGCGTTTTCAGACGGATCGAGAACACGTATGTATCAGATATCGTGGCTTGAGCCCCATGCCGGTGCAGCCATGATCGATCACCGCGGAATTGAATACGGTGATGTCTCGATGGAACGATTCGGATACTGGTCGTGGGAGCGGCTTGGCGAAATGTTACCAGCCGATTTCGACACGGATGATTTGTAGCCTCTTAGAGATCGACCTCTCTTTTGCGAACGAGGAAAAGGCCCTCTGCCTTGCTGCTCACGGCGATGATTCCGCTTTCGAAGAATGGATAATTTCCCCATGAACCTGCAAAACCGTAGGTGTTCGGTGCATTCGGCGCTGTGTCGAAATGGCCGGCTTCTACCGGATTGGCAGGGTCGGTGATGTCGAGGATGCGAAGCCCCGCATTGTAGTTCGACTCATAGATAAAATTGCCCTTCACATACAGGTTGTGATCGCTCGCTCCGTTGTCGAGAAAGACTTCTTTGACAAGCATCGGATCATCGAGATCACTCATATCCCATACAAGTGTGCGTGTGCGATCGAATATTTTATTCATCTCGTCGAGCTCGTCATTCATATAGAAATAATTGTGATCCTCACTGAGCCATCCCTGATGCGTGTAGGCGGTATTGGGGTAGGTAGCGTTCGCTACTGTCACCGGATTGTCCTTGTCCGTGACGTCCGCAATCAGGAATGAGCTACCATTTGAGTTGAGACAGATTTCCCGTCCGTTGTAGTCATCGTCACTTCCGTGATAGATGACGCATTGCGCGTCGTGCGTCCCGCGGTAATCCGGATGAGTGTAGCACCCTGCAAATTCTACGTTGGGCGGATTGCGTAAATCCATCATGTGGAGCTGGCCGCATCCTTCTGCGCTGCGCCCAGTCCCTACCGCGTAACCAAAGCCGGTATCTTCGTTAATAATGAGGTTGTGGGCGCTCGCAATGCCGGTGTAACGCGCAGTTTCCTCGAAATCAACCGGCATATCGGCGGGGTCCACATCGCGTAGCTGCGTGAGGTCGAGAATCTGCATGCCGTGATCTTGCGCTCCACCGGAGACGACATAGGCGTGATTGCTGTACACCTTCACATCCCGCCACGTGCTTCCCGGGCTTCCTTCGGTGCGCATCAGCTGACCGACTATTACAGGATAGGATGGATCTCCGATGTCTACGATGGAGAGGCCATCCGAGCGAGCAGCAAGCACATACTCGCGGCCCGTTTCCGGATCGGTCCAGCCCCAGATGTCATTCAATTGCGCTCCGCGGTCGTTCGCCAATTCGCTCGTGGAAACCATCGAAATCAGGTCAACATCATCGCAGGGGTACAATTCAGCAACCAGGCCGTCCTCGCACTCCACTTTATCGCCCGAAATCGAAGCATAGTACCCGATGTCATTTTCAAATATGCTGGCACGCTGCCATTCGCCCGAACTTGAGCGCTCAAAAAGAGAAGCAATTCCGGCCTCGTAGTCTGCGTTCGGAGACCCGAGGATCGCCGTATCGCCATCGATGCCGATTCCAACGCCAAATCCTCTCGATGTTCGATCGTCGGGCGCCTCGAGTACCGTGTATCCGGCTTCCAGATCGTTGGTATCAAACGTAAAAACTCCGTTTCTAGCTCCGACTATCAAGGTGCCTTCTGACACTGCCAGCCCCAGACCAAACTGAGATCTCCTTGTCGATTCTTCATCGGGGGCCGGGGGGCTCAAAGTGTGCGAACGAATCCATTCGCCACCTTCATTTCGCTCGTAGACGAATACGGCACCGGCACCTCCATATCCCATCGCTCCTACGTATAGGCGGTCGCCATCTGCTGCAAGGGATTGGCCCACAAGGGATCCAGCTTCGACTCCTTCTTCACTGAGTGTGGCTGAATGGACCCAATTTCGGCTGTCGACATAGTCATAGACCAGAACGCCACCCCTACCTTCTTCGTCGCTCGGCGTTCCGATAAAGAGAGTCGATCCGGATGAGGCGACCGACCATGCACTGGCCTCAACGAGCGCTCCCATGTCCATCCACATCGAGCCCATACGATGCACTACATGAACGGCTCCCTCATTGGTATCCCCATTGTAAGAGGTGACAAGTACATTATTCTCAACGGCAGCCATAACCTGCGTGCGAAACCCGCCTCGTGCCCATGCCCCGGCGAACTCGGTGCCTTCCATGAGTCCGCTGGCTTCCACCTTCGCCGTTTCGCTCCACTCGCCATCTTTCTTTTCAAAAATATAGACGGCATTGACTCCTGGGGCGCCCACTACCATAAGCGACCCGTTTACGAGAACGGATCGACCGAAGTCGTTTCCTAGCGAGCCATCGGACGCTTGCAGTCGTGAGACTTCGGCCCACTGGCCTTCGTCATCGCGACGATACACATACACCTCACCTGACGGATCTTTGCCTCTCGGCCAGTTGATGGGCGCCGAGCCGACAAACACGTCTCCATCGGACACGGCAACTGAACCACCAAAACCGAGAAGCGACCCCTGGTTTGCGGACGGAAACGCCTGGTATTTCGAAGGAATCTGTTGAGCCTGGGCCGTCAGGACAACTAGTGAGAGAGCGAGGAAGGACAGATAATTTTTCATGATCTCGTAGCGGATGGCTGTAGCGCGCGCGTGAGTCCCGGGAATTCAGTATACGATTCTGAATTCTTTTCTGGCAGAAGCCAAGCGGTAAGTCGCTTGGCCCGCCTAGAGAAATAGGCTCGTTTGAAGCATCTGTGCCAGTGAGACCGTCGAACGCTATCGAACCAAAATCAACGAAGAGGTCATTACCTGTTCGCCGTTGAAGAATTTGGCCAGATATATTCCCGGGGCGGCAACTTCTCCCGACTCGGTCGTGGCATCCCACGTGACCGAATGCGGACCGGAAGGCTGGAAATCAGAAACGAGTGTCCGCACTTTCTGCCCCAGAGCGTTATAAACTTCGAGATTAACCCGAGAAGAGTTGTTCAACTCGTACGAAATCTGGGTTGTCCTCGCAAAAGGATTTGGGTAATTCTGCAGGATGCCGATAGAAGATGGGATCTCATCTGAATCCTCGGACGCCGTTCCGAGCGTACTTGAGCCGACGAACGCCGAGACCATCCACCCACGAGACGCGGTGGCGTACAACGTTATCAAGGCCCTTCCAGAATCGACGATCGTTCCAGAATGAGAGATGGTGTAGTCGGTCCACACTCTCGCCGTATATGAGTGGTCGAAACGCACGTTGTAATTTGTGAGGTCAAGCGAAACGCTTCCCGTTCCGGAATTCAAGATGTCAAAATATCCACCAATACTGTGTTGGCTCGAAGAGTAGCTCTCAGAAAACACCGAGTTTATGGTCATAAACGGTGCGGCATCTGATACAAAGAGTCTCTTGTATGCGAGAGAATTAGAAAGTGTAACGGTTGAACTCAGGGAGTTCATCACATCATCGACCGTGTTCGAAAGCGATGCACTGCCGGAAATCGGATCCGGTGTAGCGTGTAACAACAAGATTTTCCAGCCCGAGCTTTGCTTCACGTATCCAAATAAATCGCGACCCGTACCGTGGCCTGAATAATCTGCGAATGAAACAGCTACTGGGCCTTCTTGCTCAAACTCCATATTGTGAATCGTCAGGTTATTTCCTGCCATGAACACATCTACCCATTCAACGGCATCCGTGGCTCCGATGCGAATCGGGCTGCCAGCCTGCTCAATCACAACGTGAACGGGCGCTCGACTCTGTAGATATAGACCAAGGTGGCTCTCTCCATCATAGCCGCGGACCGAACTCGCAAACTCATCATAAAGAGAGGTGAGTTTTTCTTGATCCGTTTGTTGGGCCAAAGCAAGTTGCCCGAAGCCGATAGCTGCCCAACTCACGACGAGCAGTAGTAGAATTTTCGGACTCAGTTTGAATATTCCACCCCTTTTGCGACCCGGCATTCCCGCCCGAACATTTCTGCCATATTCCATTCCGCCACCCCTCTTTTGATTTCGATTGATCTATCGCCAGATGCAAGTTGGTCATCTGAGCAAGGAGGGCGAACCTAGGAGCAATCATGGCGGCGAGCGTCCGAATTATCGAATTTTCGCAATATCGGACACGAAATCGGACACGAAATCAGGTAGACAGGACTTCCGATCTGTTCTCGATAACATCGGGAAGCGACGTCTTTTGGCACCGATCGCGGAATGTTGTAGGCGTCATTCCCGTGTGCTTCTTGAATGTGGCATTGAAGACGGACTTGCTGCGAAATCCTGAATCCATCAGGATGTCCATAAACGTCCGATTTGAGGTGTCCTGTTCGATGAGCTTTTGCGCATTCCGCACGCGGTATCCATTGATAAACTCGGAAAAACTTTGCCCATAAAAGTGCTTTAATATGAGCGAAACAGACCTAGGGTGGATGTCGAGGGTTTGGGCGACTCCAGACAGACCCAGATCAGGATCGAGAAACAGACGCTCCCGTTTCATGAGCTCCGCCAATTCGCCAGCCGCGCGTTCATTGACCACGCGCGGCAGTGGTTTTTCCTTCTTTAGGAATGGATCGAGAGGAAAATCAGAAAACAGGGGAGCATTTCGCATGCTGTTGAACAACATGCCATTTGCGAATAAGAACAACATGATCAATCCCGATGTCATTAAACCAAGAGAAACTACCTCACTACTGAGTCCCAAAAGAGAGAGGACGAAGTCGGTGGCAAAAATCGCGAGGATGACCAGAAATACTCCCAGCAACGTGGCGAGCCACTTCTTGATACTTTGCTGCTTGAAGGATAATTCGCTCTTAGCCACCTGAGACAAACGTCGAAGAAGAATCAGGCCGAATAGGGCATAACTAGCCGCCTGAACGTAGTAAAATGCATTTGCGAAATAAATCAGCACCTGGCTCTGAGCGATGGGAAACTGATGGGTGATCAGCGCTGCGAATGCCGGAATAAAATGGGCCAACTGCCACTTCATAAACTTGAACTCCTTCGTGACGCTGGCCTTTACGTAGAGGTACAGAAGTGGAGGGTAGACCAAGAGTACAGCGAAATAGGTTTGTTCTATGAGCAGCCCGAACGGCAGGTCTGAGCCCGAAAACAGAGACAAGAGTGTGTTGTAGCCCAGTATGGTCCCTTTTCCCAATAAAAAGAGGGCAAACAGCGTATTTGCGACACTCCTACTTCGGTTGTTGACGAATAAAAACAACGCGAAAAAAAGAAATTGAAACGCAGCGATCATCATGAGGCTGCTGATCATGCTCGGCATTGTTGAATAGGTCGAAAGGGTTGAATAGGTCGAAAGGGTTGAGGAGGTTCAACGGGGAGAAATAAAGTAGGAGATGACTTTGATGGCTCCTCTCAAGTGGTTGCCATTTTGCGCCAGCAATCATATAGATCAAATATCGCGGATAGTTGCAATGCGCCCTCCGAAATGCCCTTTGCATCTAATCTTCCGGAGTGCACGAGGGTAACGGATTCCGCAAGGTTGCCGCGATGCTACAGGCTCGCCTGAGTCCTATTCGTGCCGACTAACAACAATGAGTGTAAGATCATCATGCACAGGGGCGCCCTCTGTGAACTCTTCAAACGTCGAACAAATAGCTCCAGCTAGGGAATCTCCGCTCTGTTGAGAGCCCGCGATAATCTCAACTACTTTATCGTCCCCAAACATCTCGTCAGAGTCATTCCTGCATTCGTCCAATCCATCAGTGAAGCCAATAAGCTGATCTCCTGGCTCCAGCCGGATGGCCTCGACCTTAAACGAGCATCCCTTCATTAATCCAACGGCTGGTCCTGTCGGGTTCAGTCGATCGATGGCTCCATCTTTGCGCTGAACAATAGGAGGGCAGTGCCCCGCATTGATATAAAGTCCCCCTCCCGTCTCTTTGTTTATGACGCAGAAAAATAGAGAGGCGAACATGTGTCCACCGGCCCTGTGATGGGTGGCGATATAATCGTTGACTTGAGAGACGGCTTCCATTTCATCCCGGTCTTCTGCTGCGGAGCGTTCCACTGCCGATCGAAGCAGCGTCCGCACGGTGGACATAAAAATGGCCGCTCCCACTCCTTTTCCGCTGATGTCGCCGATTGCGATCGCGATTTTGCCCTTCTCAATCTCGATGAAGTCGTAGAAATCCCCGGCGACTTCCATAGCGGGTTTAAAGACCGCCGCGAGTGACCAACCATCAACCTCTGGCGGGTCCTTTGGTAGGAAATTCGTTTGAATCCGCCTTCCAATGGCCATCGTGTCTTGAATTGCCTTGAGGTAGTCCTGCTCCATGGTTCTCAACTCACTGATCTCGGAGTGAAGTTGAGCAATGGTGGATGAAGCGATTTCCCGTTCTAGAATTTTGCCAAGTTGCCGAAGCAATTGTTCTGAGTCCGCATCCAGATTGCGAGCCGATTGATCTACGAGGCAGAGCGTCCCAACGTTGAATCCCTCGGGACATTTAAGCGGGAGACCTGCATAAAACCGGATGTGCGGCTCGCCCGTAACGAGGGGGTTGTCATGAAATCGTTCATCGTCTCGAGCGTCCGTAATAATGAGTGGATCATCACTCAGAATCGCATATCCACAGAAGGACACTTCGCGCGACGTTTCTCCCGTTGGCATTCCAAAACAAGCTTTGTACCACTGTCGGTTTTCATCAACAAGGGAAATATATGCGATCGGCACATCGAACAACGCAGATGCGATTTCGGTTACTCGATTAAACCGCTCTTCCGGTCCGGAATCGAGCAGATTGAGGGCGTACAGAGCAGCTAAACGCTCCGTTTCCTGATTGGCTATGGGAGGTGGAATCATACTTGGTCCTGGGATGAGTGTTGAATATAGATCTGCACCAGCCGGTTGTCAGTATCGGTGCAATAATCACAGGCGATGTAGGGAAGCCACCTACAAATAGCGTAGGGTCGTTCGCTCAGAAGTGAGGGTGTTTTTCGAGTATCCAGCCTTTGAACTGAGTTCTAAGTTTGTCATAACTCAACTCAGAACCACGAGCCAAGATGAAAGCTATCAGGGCCATTCTCATTCTCCTCTACGCACTGATCTCATTGCCGATGGCGGCCGCACAGACCCCTGGCGAATCGTTTGGATTTTCTTTCGATGAAGAGTCTCAGATTTTTATTGATGGAACCTCATCGCTGCACGACTGGACGTGTGATGTAGAAGAGATTTCCGGCGGATTCATCGCAGTTCGCGAGCCCGAGTCTCAGGGATATCGGCTCGAAAGTGGCATTCTTTCTGTCCATCCCGATGATATCGAATGTGGGAAAAGAATCATGAACGGGAAGTTGCGAAAAGCACTTGCAGCAGATGCCGGGTCAGAAATTGTTTTCACTCTGGAAGAGGGTGAGTCTCTTTCCAAGGCCCTCGACGAGAGCCAACGTGCATCGGAGACGTCGTTCTCAGGGTTCTTAACCATTGCAGGAATGACCAGGCCCGTGACCTTGACGGCCGGATCTTCAGAATCGTATTCAAGCCGGCTTCAATTTGAAGGATCATTCTCATTGACGATGTCGGACTTCGGCGTGAGCCCACCAAAAGCATTACTTGGTCGTCTGAAAACGGGTGATGAAGTGACAATTCGCTTCATTCTCGTTGCAAAACAGACGCCCTTAGCTAACAGCTGATCATCAACTCTCGACCAATCAATATTTGGTTATCACCATGAAAAATAGACTCTACAATATCGTACTCGTAACCCTTCTCGCGGCCGCACTGCCGTTGGTCTCTCTTGCGCAAGTAGGAAAGACTCAATTCAGTCGCCCGACCAGTTCTGAAGGATTAAATTATTTCGAAAGCACCAAAGCAGATCAGTCACCTTTTGAAGGACTGAACATCTACTGGGGCGCCGCTTTCACACAGCAGTTTCAGGCACTGAGCCATGAGAACTCTGGTGCCGTGGAATTGCTGGAAATCGGAAACGGATTCAACTTGGCAACTGCCAACTTGAATCTGGGCGTCCAGCTTGCCGACGGGATTCAGGTCAATCTGATCACATATCTATCGTCAAGACACCATGCGGAAGCCTGGGTAAAAGGCGGATATCTCCAGGTCGACAAGATGGAAATGCTCAACAGCGACGCTCTGAATACTCTAATGGAGTACGTCACCATCCGCGCCGGCCACTTTGAAGTGAACTACGGAGACGCCCACTTCCGTCGCACGGACAACGGTAGCGCCCTTTTCAACCCGTTTGTCGGCAACTTGATCATGGATTCATTTGCAACCGAGATCGGTGCTGAAGTCATGGTCCAGAAAGATGGCATATTTGGCCTCGTTGCCATGACTGGTGGCGAAATCAAGGGCCGTGTTGATCGCCCAGACGACCGCAAAGCTTCTCTGATCGGGAAAGTTGGATTTGATCGTCAGATGAATGACGACCTGCGGTTGCGTCTCGCTGGAGGAATTTACACTACCTCAAAATCGATCAGCAACACGCTCTACTCTGGAGACCGCGCTGGATCTCGGTTTTACGACGTTCTGGTTGAGGGTTCTGGAGACGATTTCAGAAACGGGCGTGTCAATCCGGGCTTCAGAAGTGAAGTGACTGCGATTCAGATCAATCCGTTCATCAAATTCCAGGATTTCGAGCTGCACGGTGTGTATGAAACTGCCACCGGAGCATCCGCATCGGAAGAGGGCACCAGGACCTTTGACCAGCTTGCTGTCGACGCAATCTATCGTCTGGACAACCTCTACTTTGGTGTTCGTTACAACACAGTCAGCGGCGAACTGTCGAGTGGAGACGATGTCACGATCGATCGCATGCAAGTCGGTGCAGGTTGGTTCCTCACGCCGAATGTGCTTTTGAAAGCTGCTTATGTAAGCCAAAGCTATAGTGACTACCCAGCTGAAAGCATCTATGACAACGGTAAATTCAACGGCGTAACAATCGAAGGCGTCGTAGCATTCTAAGCTGTCAAAATGTACAGAGCAGAAGCAATATCGTTTAGTTGAGTAGAGGAGGAGCGCCCCCAAGGGCGCTCCTCTTTCTCAAAAACCAATCTCGAGCGGTCCTTCACCTACCCAGATCAGTGAAAAACCCAAGACGTCATATCACCGATGGCCTGAAAGCAATGCTTCTGATAGGAGTTCTTGCTATCAGCTCGTCAGCGCCGGTATCGGCTCAGCTGTATGAATTGAGCCCGCTCAGCCAGCTGCAGATTGAAGGCACGTCAAGCATTAATGCGTTCACCTGTTTCGCAGAAGAACTACGAATTAAGGAGGGTGGTACTATCGGCCTTCGTGGAGCCGACGTTCAAAAAAATTATGTGACAATCATCGTTCCCATTCGGAGCCTGGATTGCCAGAATCGAAAGATGAATAGAGACCTTCTAAAAGCGCTCAAGAGCGATACGTATCCGGAGATATCGTTCTATGTGATCAACATCGAAGTGGCGACCGACTCTCAAGATTCGAGGCAGGCACGAGAGCTTTGGGTAACTGGAAATCTAGAATTAGCAGGGAAAAGTAGAGAGATCTCATTCCTCGTTTCAGGTTATCTGGATGAGAAGTCGAGGCTGCGGGGAGAAGGACATGTGGATCTGCTGATGACCGCGTTCGACGTTAAACCCCCGACGGCTCTGTTCGGATTGATCAAAGCGCGAGACGAAATCACCATTCGTTTTAATCTGGTTGCAGAAAAGGTGCCTGGCTAGTCTGCTTGTTGGTTCGCCTCAATTTCGAGGCCTCCAATTCTCTCTATTCCGACAACCCAGTTCACAACGGTGGATTGTGTCTTAAAAGCGTGCCCGACAGGTCGGTGGATCGAGCTCGAGGACAAGCCACCTAGGTAGATTCTGTAGTTTCATTCCAGAAAATAAGGCTTTGTCGAAAAATAGCGCTGGTTTTCCGTACCACGCTGGTTTTCCGTACCACGCTGGATTTCCGTTGCTACTTCAGCGTGTCCCGTGATTTGTCCTAATAGACTTTACCGTCAAGCCAAATTTCCGCATTCGCCGGCGAACCGTTGGTTTTGCAAAACCGAGTTCTTTCGCTGCAGCCTTGAGAGTTTTTGCATATCGCACAGCCTCGACAATCTGCTCCTCTGTTAAATCACACCTACGCCCCTTTTCCTTTCCATCCGCTCGGTTAGCCTTGGGCCGGGCTTTCGGTTTTTTCTTTTTGGAAGGGGGCTTGGTGGTAGCAGGCAGGATACCAGTCGGAAGAAGCGCTGCATATACCGCCGGAGCTGTCATGCCCAGAGCAGAGGCTGTTTCAGAGAGGCGATGACCTTTCTCGATAAATGTGACGACGATTTGTTCGGTCGATATCCGCAAACTGAGCCTACTCGAATTCGTGGATTTCAATATCCTTGAAATTGGCAATGGTGCTTCCATGCAATTCCATCGCAATGAAGCCAGAACTGCGGCCCGCGGGCGTTGCAGGGTCGTGATCAAAGTCGGAAAGCAGCACGCCATTCAAAATGGCTTTGACGTTCAGCCCTCTAACATGTAATTCCATCTGATTGAACGCGTCCACGAGGTAGGCATCTGCTAGGGCCTCCGGGTCGACTGTCGTGAGGTAATCTTTGTTTACGTAGTCACCATTGATGGTGCGCGTATCGTACAACTGGCCGGTAGTTTCGCCTGTATCCAGGTCGACCTCGGGAGAATCCAGCGCTTCGCTCCCGATGATGCTTCGATAAGTAAAGCCAGAGTTTCCTGCGTCGATTCTAAACTTGAATCGTAGAATAAAATCCGAGTATTCTTTCTCCGAAACGAGCCACGTGTTTACCGGGCGAGTGAGATGAGCATCGTCTTCCTGATTATCGCCATTATCCCGAATGTCAAAATAATTGAGATATCGACCTCTAATGACTGAATTCTCTACAAACCATCGCTCCGAAGAATCGACGAACGTCGTGCCCTCATTTATTCGCCATCCAGCCAAGGACTCTCCGTCAAAAAGGCTTACGAACTCCAAATTGTCAGAGGAAGGCTCGACCCGAGCGCTCTGCTCGTTTTCGCCCGCAGCGCAGCCGCCAAGCAATCCTAAAAATAGCAGAAGAACCACAGCGTGGGTTAGCGTCCTGTTTGGGATTATCGTCATATCGCGCAAGCTGATTTGGTTGGGCGTGGGGATGGGTCTTCGTCGGCGAATGACCACCTGAGATCTCGACCTTCAATATACGCTGGCATCTAGTCGCTATATGTCATGTCGGATTGCCCGCTTTTGATTGTCTGCGTAAGATTGTCACTTTTTGCTTCAAGCTAGACAATGCAGGGACCGGACGGATAATTACTTACCGCTCATACCAAAACGATTGACCAACCGGCGGTGCAGATGAAATCTAAAGCTGTTCTATTTCTGGTGGCCGACTCACTCGTGGCGGCAGCATTTTCAACGGGATATCCCAGGACGCTGAGCTGTTTTAGGGGCAAGAGCCACCCTGCTTTGTGCCACTTGTGGCTCGGTTCCATATCAGTTTGGATCCCTTTCAGGCAGCGAAAGCGCGAGCATGTCTACTGGACCGATGGTCGATATTTCGATTCGGCATAATTTGGGAGGAGAGTGATATTGTCGGGGAGTGGATCGCCTGCGAAGGCTTTCATCGAGCTCGTTGAGCGTAATTTGCCCCGCCTCATTAGTTGATCCCCGAGTGCCGCATGATTACTCTTATTCCGCTCTACTTTTCGCCCTCTTTTTTCAGGACAACCAACTTCCATCCATGCACTTCAAGCGACAACCCGCTAAGCAATTGACGCCCGCTGAGGGCCACGTTCGCAAGCGGCGTTCAATCTCTATTTGGATTTCGTTTTCGGCACTGGCAATCGTGTTTTTGGTAAGCGCCTTTGCGCTTCCCAAACCGCTCGAACAGGATTTATCCGGATACCACACGTACGACCAGTTGACGGCTGCGCTGCAAAACCTTGCTGACTCGAACCCTCAATTGGCGCGTCTCGAATCGACGGGGAAAACCCTTGAAGGTCGTGACATTTGGATGATGCAGTTGGGTAGCCAAGGCGGCACGCCGCTAGCTGAGCGACCTGCACTGCTTATTGCAGCCAATTTCGAAGGCAATCAAGTAGGCACGAGTGAAATCGCGCTCCGTACGATCACCCATCTGCTCGACACTTACGCAACGGACGAAGCAGTCAAAAAGAGCCTCGATGAGCATGTTTTTTACGTCTTCCCCCGGGTCAATCCGGATGGAGCTGAAAAAATGTTTGCATCCGTTGAGTCCGGTTCAGCAACGAACACTTATGCGTATGACGATGACAATGACGGCCGAACGGACGAAGATGGGCCAGAAGATCTAAACGGCGACGGGTTCATCACTACGATGCGCGTGCTCGATCCCAATGGGATGTATATGATCGACCCCATGGATGAGCGGTTGATGAAAAAAGCTGATCCCCAAAAAGGAGAGACCGGTACCCACGCCATTTACTGGGAAGGCACTGACGACGATAACGATGGCTTCTACAACGAAGACGCTCCGGGCGGAGTAGATCTCAACCGCAATTTCCAGCACGAATATCCGTACTACAATAGGGGAGCAGGCCCTCACATGGTGAGCGAGAACGAATCGCGGGCCATCATGGATTTCACGATCTCTCATCGAAATATCGCGATGATGTTTGTTCTGGGGCCAAACGATAACCTGATCTCTGCGCCGAACGCGAAAGGAGAGCTTTCGAAAGCGGCAGGCATCGACCTCTTCGATTTTGCGGACGCCAGTTTGGCCGACGCTTCGACGGTTGGCATGGTTTCTATCCAAACAAGTCGGTTTTTCCGCGGTTTTGGTAGAGGCGGGGCGGCATCATCGAATTCAGGCGGTGGTGGGCGCCGACCTGCAACGACGGTTAACAAAGCAGACCTCGAATATTTTAGCGCAGTGTCGAAGCAATTCGTTGAATTGACCGGAATTAAGAATGCACCCGCGCTCAGCGCACCGGAAGGCGCTTTTTTCCAGTACGGGTATTACCAGTTTGGCGTGCCTTCCTTTACGACGCCCGGCTGGGGCTTGACGGCCGCTGCGCCCGATTCAACAGCTGAAGAGAGCGAAGGCGAGGAGAAAAGCCAAGGCAGGAGCAGGGGAGGATCGGATTCAAAAGACACCCCGTCGTTTGATAAAAAGCTGGCCGACTGGATGGATGCATCTGATATAGATGGCATGCTGTCCTGGAGCGCGTTCACACATCCGAGTCTCGGTTCGGTTGAAATTGGAGGCTTTAAGCCCTACCAGGCAGTCAATCCTCCGGCAGCTGTGTTGGATGAGGTGGGGCCCAAGAATGCTGCTTTCGCGCTCTACCTTACCACGATTTTTGCCGATGTGAACATTGCCAAAACGGAAGTCACCGATCACGGTGGCGGCGTGTTTCGAATCAAGGCCGAAGTGGAGAACGCGGGATTTATACCGACGGCCACTGCGCATGGCGTGACCTCGCGTTCGGTGAAGCCGACGATGGTTCAATTGGGGATCGATCCCGATGACTTGCTTTCTGGGAGCGCTAAGACAAGCTTTTTTCAGGCGCTAGCAGGGTCAGGAAACCGCGAAAAGTTTGAATGGCTGATCAAAGGCAAGGCCGGAGACACCATCGAACTGAAAGTCGTTTCCCAAAAGGGCGGATCTGATACCAAATCCATCCGACTCCAATAATCTGCTTCACGCAACTTTAGACTTTACACATGAACGTCATGAATCGTTTTTCGAAATTTCTCTTCGCGTGGATCGGAATGGCTCTATTTGCCACCTGTTTTGCGCCCATGGGCAACGCTCAAAAAGCGTCGGACCCTCAACACACACTTCGCCTCGACTTTAATCGCTGGCACGACTACGATGAGCTTCAGGTCGACCTGAAAGCGCTTCAAAACACGTGGCCAGACTTTCTAACCTATTCATCACTCGGGCAGAGTTACGGGGGACGGGACATCACCATGATGACCATCAACAACCCGAAAACTGGCCCAGAAATGAGCAAGCCGGCCATGTACATAGAGGCCAACGTACACGGTAATGAAATCCAGGGAGCCGAAGTATCACTCTATACCATCTGGTACCTCATGGAGAACTACGGCAAGATGGAGATGATAACGAGGCTCGTGGACGAGCGAGTGTTCTACATCATCCCAACTGTGAACCCGGACGGACGTCAGTATTTCTTTGAGGATATGGGCAGCGGCGCTCGGACAGGCCACGTTCCGGTGGATGATGATAACGACGGGCTCTATGACGAAGACCCGCCAAATGACCTGAACGGGAACGGTATTCGGGAGCAAATTCGAAAATATGTCCCGGGAGAAGGCAATTACCGTATCAGCCACGACGATCCTCGTATCATGGAAGCTGTTCCTGCTGGCGAAAAAGGTGATTATGTGCTTTTGGGCTCAGAAGGCATCGATGACGATGGCGATGGCCGTGTTGATGAGGACGGTCCGGGCGGATACGATCCCAACCGTAACTGGGCAGCAGACTGGCAGCCCAACTACATCCAGGGTGGGTCGATGGATTATCCATTCCAGCTACCCAATGCGCGGGCAATCAACGACTTCCTGATGGCGCATCCCAACATCGCAGGTGTTCAGTCTTACCACAATTCCGGTGGCATGTTGTTGCGCGGCCCGGGAGCTGAATGGCAGGGAGCTTACCCTCGTGAAGACATCGCCGTCTACGATATTCTTGGAAAAAACGGGGAGCGCATGATTCCCTATTACAACTACATCGTTATCTGGAGTGGACTCTACACCGTACACGGCGGGTTCATTGATTGGACCAACGATGGGCTTGGAATGATTTCCTTTTCCAATGAGTTGTGGGCCGGCGGCCAGTACTACAACAGCCCCTTGCTTCAAGAACAACGTCGCGATCAGAACAGCCCTATTGCGGGCCAAAAAGGTAACTTCTTCTTTGATGACTACCTGGAATTCGGATCCATGTATTCTGAATGGACAGAATTTGACCACCCGACCTATGGCAAGGTTGAGCTAGGTGGCTGGGATAAAATGCGTGGACGTATTCCGCCGCGTTTTATGAACGAAGAGTTATCTCATCGCAATATGGCGTTCACGCTGTATCAAGCGGACGAGATGCCTAAAATGCAGATCCATGATCCAGTCATTGAAAAAGTGGCGGACGATGTATACCGGGTCCGCGTCGATATAGAAAACGACCGGGTCGCTCCGACCATAACGAAACGTGCAGCTGAAAACAATGTGGTCGATCCAGACCTGTTGAAGATTTCAGGCCGACGAGCGGAAGTAATTTCTGCCGGCTGGGTGACTAACAAGTTCAGACCTGGCGCCACGCAGCTTATTGACCAGCACGACCTGAACCGCATCATGATTCGCAATGGGCATCCGGGTAACACCGTGCGCACCATTGAGTATCTGGTTCGCGGATCGGGCGATGTGACGGTAGCATACGAGAGCCAAAAAGGTGGGAGTGTGAGTACCGAAGCCAGTTTGAGATAAGTTTACACGACTTCATCTCGCACCAGGAATAGAGTGTCTAGACGACAATGAAAGAACGAAGCTTGTCACCTGTCCAGGTGAAATTGTATCAGATCATTTTTGAGGCCGACTCTCCGGCTGGAAAGAGATTTGATGTCTGGCTGATGATCATGATCGTAGCCAGCGTGATCACGGTTTTTCTGGAGAGTATTCCATCGTTCAGTGATCAATACAGGCTGCTCTTCATTCGTTTGGAGTGGATCTTCACGGTCTTCTTCACGATCGAGTACTTTTTTCGAATCTATTGCGCTCTTCGACCGCTCACATACGTCCGCAGCTTTTATGGTGTCATAGATCTGCTTTCGATTTTGCCCACGTACTTGAGTCTCTTCATTCCTGGTTCTCAAGTGGGCGCCGTGATCCGTGTCCTGCGGCTGCTCCGGGTATTCAGGATTTTCAAGCTCCACAACTTTGTGCACCATGGAAACGTGATCAGTACCGCGCTATTGCGCAGCCGGCGCAAGATTACCCTGTTTCTGTATGTGGTGTTATTGATGGTGATCGTTATTGGCTCGGTCATGTATTTGGTCGAGAGTACTGGCCCGGCCGCGGACGAATTCGACAGCATTCCCCGCAGCATTTATTGGGCGATCGTTACGATAACCACGGTGGGCTACGGAGATATCAGCCCGGCTACAACGTTGGGCCAGTTTTTAGCAGCACTCGTTATGATTGCCGGCTACGCCATCATCGCCGTTCCAACAGGTATCGTGTCTGCCGAATTCATGACGGCGAATCGAGAGGCCAAAACTAGACTCTGTCCTCACTGCATGAGAGAAGGCCACGATTTCGATGCCATTCACTGCAAGTATTGCGGCGGCGAACTTATCGCCAATGGAGAAGAAGATTTGGCGTGAGCAGTCCTGCTGCATTCAGGGGCGGATTTATTACTACGTCAGAATTCCTAGTCGACTCGGAAAACTCAAGTTTCCGACCTTCAGACCAAAGTTTGCGTTCAATTTGCCGGATAGGATCAAATAGAGAGGCGGGATGGATGAGACCAAAGCCGCCCATCCGAACTTCCGATTGGACCAAAGCATCCATGAGCCAACAAATCCGGTAATCACCAGAAATACGACGTCTGTATACTCCATGAGTGGGGCAACGATAGAATCTTCTACCACTTTACCAGCCACAATGCGAGGCTGTTGTTGGAATTAGCCTTCTACTTCTTGTTCTTCCTGACGAAGTAGTAGGAGATACCGCCAAGCACGGCCGCTCCCATGATTGAGCCAGATACGACAAGGGTGCCAACCGCCATTACGCCGAAGATGCCAGCCATGGTCAGAAGTGGATTAATCTTGTTCATTGTAATACCATTTTGAGTCGCGGGAAGTGCAATCTAAGGCCCAGCCCCGTTCATCACCACAATCACCCTAGCACCCCGGTGGCGCTGGAATTTACACCCTCTGGGATAGTCCGAGAAGGCGTACGATTGCACTCGCGCTTGTTCGTGCCTTCGAAATCTCCCAAAAACTAAAAAACCCAATCCACAAAAGTGAATTGGGTTTTCTAAGCGTGCCCAGTCGGAATTATTCGGACCTTCGGTCCTCATCAGTCGGTCGCTTCGCGCCCTCGTGTCGTACCCCCGACCTCCTGGTCCGTAGATTTAACTTGTTGTAAATAGCTGTAAAAAAACAGTTTATAAATAATCAAAATCGCCTATTTCTGGGAAATGTTGGATGAGCAAAAAATATTTTCGTGCAAAGTGGTGGTTTTGGAATCGGCACGATTTTAATTGAACCAAACAAGGTGTCCATGCCTTGATCAAATTGATGAGAGACCTTTTTAATTTAAAATCTGGACCTGTCGCTGTGTATCACAAGCCTTGTTCGGATGTGAATCGGGGTTGCGACCGAGCCAAGGCCCTTCTGTCAAGAATTACGGATACTGGGCCAGCCCCGCATACGTTGCGATATTTTTAGTGGTTAGTATACTGTTATTCAATTTTCATTGTTGCCTGATATCTAAGAGATGAGTGTTGGGCGAAGGGTTTTTGTTCGATGCTTCAATCCAGATTGATGAGGTAAGAGCCAGATACCTTTGCTTCCGACATGAAGCGTTTATCCGTGGGATGAAAATGTCATATAGATCACAAGCATGATTGCCGAGCCGACATGGCCGGTGACTTCCAGGTTGAAGAGTGATAGGCGGACTACCGCCGGCCGAGATATTGTCGAGCGTGTAGTTCGGACAATAAATTCGCGTATGATTTCCCCACTACTATATTGGTCTAGTACACTAAGTAAGAATGGATTGCCTCAGGATATCCTGCCCCGCAAGCAATTGGGGTTCAGGACTTTACAATAGCAAAATTGAAGTCGAATGCTCTCAAAACACGATGCGAAATATGTAAGCAAGGTTAACAGTCTTTGGTTGAGATCGTACTCCAAAGTAGAATCGCTACAAAGTGAATTAAAGCGCCAGCGCTTAAATGGACTTGAAGGCAGCGAGGCAGAAATGCATGCCGTTTCGCTTGTGTATCAGGCCTTCAAGATGAGCCTCTCACCGTCGGTAACTCTATTTGATGAGCAGGTAGCTGCTATTCGCCATCTCCTTGCCGGTCGAATGATTGAAATGGCCAATGGGGAGGGAAAGACTTTCGCAGCGGCAGCCGCTGCGAGTGTTGCGTGTATCATTTCCGATTTAGAGGTGCGAGCTAATACGGTATATATCGCAACTCAAAATGATTACTTGGCTAAGCGAGATGCCCTACTGCTTGCTCCTTTATACGAAGGTCTCGGGCTCTCAGTCTGTGTGAGAACTGAAGAATTGCCTAACTGGACTGAAGTGGTTTGTGACGAAGAAAACGATGGCTATCGCCTGAAGTCCATTTCCAGTAGAAAGGCGCATCAAGCCCAAATAGTGCATTGTTCTTTCACGGGATTAATTTTTGATTATCTCCACGACCTCTTGGCTCCCTCAACTTTTGAAGCAAACGTAGTAAATCGAGATTTTCTAATTATCGACGAAGCCGATAGCGTACTACTCGATCTGGCGAGTCAATCTCACCAAATAGTGTCTAGTACAACAGATAGAAAGGGCCGGCGCAAAGTAGACATCAGAGCGATCAGTGCTAGAATGATAGCCAAAGGACTAATTCTAGATCGAGACTTTGTGATTGAGTCAAGCCATAAAAGTGTAACTCTTCTTGAGTCGGGCCTCAGCCATGTCGAACAAGCTGTTTTTTGCACGCCATTCACGGCAAAAGATTCTACGCCTTGGCACTGGTACGTACGAAATGCCTTGCTTGCCGAACATGTTTATATCAAAAGTGAAGACTACAAAGTCATTGAGGGTGATGTTCAAATATTTGATCGCCTGACAGGCCGATTTTCGTCAGGTACTTTTGGGGACGGAATACACGCGGCGATTCAGGCCAAAGAGGGCATTCCACCTTCGATTCCCGGCCAGGTTCTTATCCAAACTTCTCCAAAACAAGTGCTTAGTTCATTCAAACGACATGCCGGTCTGACTGCAAGCGCAAAATCTGTTGCTCGGGAATTCCGACGGTTCTATGGAATTGGTGTGGCTGCGATTCCACGAAGAAAACTAAGCCGTCTTCGTTTGATTCCCCCGATCGTATGTAGAACTCGTCTAGTAAGATTGTGCTTAACCGTGCTCGAAACTATTCAGAATACGGGGCCGCACACACCAGTTCTCATTTCGACTCAGAACGAGTTGGATGCACTCTTTTTAAGAGAGCTAACGCAATTTCTCGGCTTTGACGTGAATTTCGTTCGTCCTGACGAGCCCAACGCAGAACCCAACATTGTGGCCCGGGCCGGAGATCCGTGGAGTATTACAGTGGCTTCGAAATTATTGAGTCGCGGAACAGAAATAAAACTCGCACCTGAATTATCGCCAAACGACGGAAATGAAGTCGATCAAAATAAAGTGGGTCTACACGTTGTCGTCTGCGGATACTCAACAGTGAGCGATAGAGAGGACCAACAAGTAATCGGCCGAACCGCAAGGCGAGGAGCAGGCGGATCAGCCCGCATAATATTTTCGGTTCAGGATAAGTTTCCTCGTCAGTATTTGCCGGATGTCGCGAATCGATTTCTATCGAATTTAGAGTCGGATGAAGACATAATCGAAATCCCAAGCTTCCTCCAAGGAGCGTTTCGGATGGCGAGACGGAGTGCCGACCGGTCCGAGGCACGTCTCCGTAATAGAACGCATTCTACTGAACTCATTCTTCATGAATTGCACAAACCGTGGTTGGAGCTTCGTCTCCTTCTGGGCCAGCCTGATGGCTGTGAAGCGTTTTCAAACGTCATCCTTAGCGAGTTTGCACTATTATTTTCGCAGGATTCGACAGGTTCAGGGCGAAACACTCCCGGTGGAATCACCTTGGAGAAGCTAGTCGAAATTACTGGCTTCGAAGAAGAGCTTAGAGACTATCGGGAGCACTCGACCAAAGGTCGGCGAAGAGTAGTGAAGGATGCCCTTTTGGCCAAACTCGCTCTGATGCAAAGTTCAGATCCAGATATTTTCGAACGACTGACCCCTCGTATTAGAAATGCGATGGACGAAGCGTGGTCAAGCCTTCTATATACGCTTGTACCCGTGATGAGTAGTTTACAGTTCGTCTATTTTCCCCATCGGCCTCCGCGTCGTATCGTTTTTAGTCGAATTCTGTCACACTGGAGAAAGGAGCTTGGCTATTTCAGTGCGTTTTTTGTGTCCCTTTGCCTTTCGGCATTCAATGAAAATGAGCTGCGACATCCCTCGGAGAGTATTGATTATTCGATTGAACCAAGTACTCAAAGTGGAGAAAACGTAGCGGTCGGAGTTCCAGACCTGGATTCACTGAATGATCGCTGGATCTCTGATCGAAGATTACTAAAAACTATAGCCCCAAAAGCAGAAATCGAGAGCCACAACAACGATAAAAATAGTCCGCTAATCGTGCGGGCTGTCAGCCGCGGCGCATCGCGCCTCGAAAAAGTTTTGCGATGTTGGTCGGCAATTAACGCGGAATCACCTGACAGCTCAAACAAGGAATCGAACAACCTTGCGTATTCAGAGGTTTTGGTAACCATTTACGACCACATTCTCGCAGAAACGTCAGTCTATCCTGAATGTAAAATATCACTGCTTAACAAAATGATTGAACGTGGGCAGGAATTGCCGGTCAGTTATAAAGCTGATTTAGAGAAGGCTATAAAACAGATGGAGTCGGTTTCTACATCGAAGGCCTTGATAAGCTCTCCGGAAGCCGCATTGCTTAAAGCGCAGCTACTTATTCGATTGGAGGATTTTCAACAAGCATTCGATATTCTGGATCAGAATGGGGATTCTGGAGACGATTATGCCCAGCAGAAAAACAAACTCTTGACCCACCCAGGAATACGTAAAGTACAAGAGGCTCTATATCATGGGTGATAGAGTACATTTGCAAAAACTTATTCAAACGGCAGGGCAGCATTACAATGCGACTCGGCGAAGTTATTTAAGTCGCACTATTGTAAGTGGTATCGGAAATATTATAGGCAATCAAGCGCTAGTGCTATCAGTCTTTTTAGTTTGCTTGCTTTCGGGAGGTTATGTCTTGTTACTGCATGTTCAGATACCAAATGGACTATTAATTTTCCGGAATCCCACTTTTGAAACTAACCAATTCGCCTCCCGCTTTCTTGACGTGTTCTCAACAGGTAAAGCATTTAGCAGCGGAGGTCTACTTGCGTTAGGCCTCGTCCCGCTACTTCCCTTTAGACAAGCAGCGCGAATGCAGGTGAGAGATTTTGGAGCCATCAGGCCTCGCTACTACCTATTCGTTTTGCCGGTCCTGTTCACTTCTGCATTAATTTTGAAACTCTGGTTTCCCATCGAAACTGTCAATATTAGCACCTGGTCAAATGTGGGAGGCCTCGTGATACTCATGATTGGAGGAATAATCGTTCTCAATGTAGATAGCTACCTGCACGCAGCGGCCCGCTTTGGCGTTTTGGAATTGAATGGTCTTGTTTATTTCTGTTTGGTTTCTTACGAACTCATCGCGGGATTAGAACTGACAACGGGGATTGATTTCGTATTGATAGTGTTAATTTTATTGGTCCCAGTGGGTTTTATCACTTTTGGCATGCTTCAAAGCACAGTCAATGTTGCATATATGGGACGAGGGTGGCGACGTGCCGTTCAAGGGTCCATTCACTCGCCCCTGTTGTCAGGCCAATTGATGGGGTTGTTCATTGTTTTCTACCTGTTCGGATGGGGAATAAGTGCACTTTTAATAAATGCATCGGGAGGTGGTTCAAACTTGACGGAGTGGAGTCTCATCAGCCTAGGTGTTTCTCTGGGACTCATCGGTGCTTTATCTATCACACTTTTCGAATACCGACATTTTTTACACAGCTCGGCCCCAAAACAAATTGCGAGACGATTAGATGCTCGAATGTTTCTTATCCATCGAATTACCAAAGACAAGTATCAGTCTCATAACGAGTCAATCAGTCCCGGTGCACAAACCGAAGGATATCTTTTTGACCTCGAAGAGAAGAGACTCCGCTACACGCTGTCAGCCGCAATTGGTACGATAGCTGCTTGGTTGGTTATTGCAATGTTGGGTCGCCAAGGCACTTTGGTGCTGATTGAAACGGTCCAGCCGCTCAGCTACACAATCGCAATACTTTTGGCAATGAAGTTGCTTGGATGCGTTCGGGTCTTACTAAGACAGCAAGAAGGTGATTTGTTTTCCGATACTTCTGTCTCAAGATCTTTAAACTCAGTTTGGGATAATATACGAACGGTACTTAATGATCTGGAAAGACAAGGATTTGATATTTCAGTTGCACGTCGGCTTTTGAGTCGTGGAGTAGAGTCGGGTTGGATTGAACGGTTGAAAATCATCCGCAAGCTATATTCACTTCTTGATCCTGCTACATTGAGTCCCGGCAATTCAAATGCGGCCGGTCGGGCACTAAAGGCAAGAGTAATCATTTCCCACCTTTTGATCGCGGTCTTGCAAACTGTCTTAGTGGCGGGCTTTGTGGTTCTTTTCATGCGAATTCTCGGAAGTTCGCTAGACGTAAGTAGCCAGTGGGGTCTTGTTACGGGAATTGGCTTCGTTCTACTTCAAGAAATACGGGCACGTTGGGCACAAGATAAAACCGAGTCGCAACTTTTAGCCCCCACGCTCACTGATCGAGCTCAAGTATGCTTCGACAAGGCTTTTTTGCTTCATAAGGGAAGTAACCCTAATTATGAAGATGCCGCACTTCAATACCACAAGGCACTCAAGTTGTTTGCGGTTGAACAGGAACTTGAACGCTTTCGTACTTTCTCAAACCTGGCGATTTGTGCGCGAGATCAGGCACATCCGAATATGGAAGAGGCTGCCTTTTATTTTCGACAGGCACTAGATTTAATTTTGAATCTGAACCTGCCGAGCGAGAGGATTCAGACTCTTACGAATTTGGCCAGTTGCATGTTGAAAAATCCCGGAGAAGTTGACGCGAAAGCTAGTAAGTTTGCTAATGAAGCTTTCGAGCTAGCGCACACTCTTAAACATTTTCAGCTAATGCAGGCGGCGGCGGAAGTTGTTGAAGATGTTAATAGAGCGGTATCGAAGTCGGGAGCTGGGGAGGCTTGTGGGACATTTCCCAAAATGTTGGCCGTTGTTCCGAAAGAAAACCGAGGTGCGTTACTGTACAAGTGGGGTGATTGTCTTCTGGGCCAACCTGCCCCGAAATACGTTGCAGCCGGTGAAAAATTCCGCGAAGCCGCCGACGAGTACCAAATGCAGCAAGAACACGAATTGAACATCGTGTCACTTTACAAATGGGCGTATTGCTCCCACAGCGGAGACAACCCAGATTTGGTGCAAGCCGCTCAAATATCTCAACAAGCCTTCGACAAAGCCGTTGGCCTTCCAAATGAGGAGCTGGTAGGTCAAACCGCGTATCAGCTTTATTGGTTGCTTTCGAATCCAAGCACTCCTGATACGAAACGCGCTATCAATGTTTTCCTGCGTGCCATGGATCTGTCGATAGAGCAAAAGTGGGAAAACATCTACTATAAAATGCGAGATTCACTAACCGCGATTATAGATGAGTCTCCAAATGTACATAATGTAGATCTTTCAGTGTATTGGGTTCGAGCCGTTGAATGCTTCGGGGGCATTCGGAATATCATCGGTGCAGTGATCGAGTTTGATTTGGAGACCAAATATAGTGACGGTGACAAGTGGGCTAGCAAGGCTGAAGAGATTCTAGATGATGCGAATTCCACCGCAAGCTTAGATAGGGCTTACTTGGCGTTGAGGTGCAATAATGTGGGGGAAGCAGCATCTGCTTTGGAAGGAGGAGGCGAAAACCGACCAAATTCCAGAATTCAGTTGATGATGAGCTTAGTTCTCTTTCTACAGGGTCGCGAAGACTCTGTAGCGACAGAAATCGTTACCTCGGACGCAAGTGAAGCTGATTATGAATGGGTGATAAGAATCGGCCGAGCATACTTTTTACGATATGATTCAGATCGGTTTGTCGATTATTCGCTACTTCTTGAGCAGTCTAGAAAGTTAGCAAGACGAGTAAAGAACGAAGATGAAGCTTGAAGAGCAGTTGGTTGAAATGCTGTCTGGCTTCAGCCTTAGCCTGAATGGATCCCGACGTTTCAGGCCGATATCTTTGTGACAATAGAAGGTAATTATTGGAGTTAATCAGGAATAGCTTCCTCAGTGCAAAGCTAGCGCAAGTGGAGAAATAGAGTCTCCATCGACATTGATCGAGATAAAACAGAGGCCATTGGCTAATAAACTAGCGTCTGCTAGCCGGATGTGTAAAACACAGGCGCAGACTGAGATTCTTGCTCGCTAAACGAGAGGTCCATCAAGTTGATAATGCTCTGGTTTTAGGCTATATCCAATGGAGTCGGAAAAAATGAATTCTAACAAAATTAGGTAACACTCGTCGGGATCAAGCCCCGAGAAGCAGTTTTTAAAAGATCGGAGGCTTCTTGGTTCGCCCTTTCAGGGTCAGGCAAATAACAGGTGTATTTGCGTAAATAAGAGCGATTATTGGCACGTTTGGAGTGAAGAGGGACAAATACGCGACATCGATTAGGAAGCCTATTCCGCTATCGAGCACGTTTGATGCTCGAATATGATCAGGTCTCAGCCGTCAAGCTCCTTCCGCGCCCCAATGCCTCCATATCATCACCATTGCTGCGGTGTCGAGCTTGCAGTAGGTGAGGAGTCCGTTCTTGATGGCATCGCACGCTTGCGTGTCCCCCCGATCTAGGCCATACAGCAAGGACTGGTACGCTGTCACGGCATCGGTTCCGACAGAAATATCCATCTCTTTGCCATGCACGACCACCGGCTTGAGGCCGGCATAAGGCGAAACGGAATTACCGGCCGAATCCACAGAGGCATACTCTGAAAACTCTGTACGAACTGATTCATTATTCTGCCACACCGCGTCGCAGACGTTTTTAATAGACGTGCGGCCTTTCATGAGTGGGTGGAAGTAGTGGTCATGGCACCACTTGTTCATGTCGATCAGTCCGCCGGCAAGTTGTGTTTCGTCGAGCCATGCGGTAAGCGCAGCGTCTGTGAAGTAGTTCTTCTTCATCTGGGCGTTGATATGCCGCAGAATGGTTTTTTCGTGCGGGCTCCAGATCAGGACGGATCCTTTAGATCCAAGATGCTCCGACAGCGATTTCGCGAACCCAAAATTGGGAAAGACGTCTTCGGTATTGATCCATTCCTCGTGCGTCACTGTCCCCCCAGGCTCTTGCATCGTGTGGCAGCTCCACTGAAAGGCTACCACTTCGTAAGGGCGCATTCCTTCGTGGTAGGGAATGGCGAGGGAAGAGGTCTCGAAGTCGATGAAATGCAGTGGGTATTCGAGTCGCTCCATCTTTCGATTCAGCTCATCGTCTTGCCACTCGGAGCCGTTTCGAGTGTTTGTCAGCTGCATGAGCTGGCGGACGTTTCTGGCGCCCACAGAACCTGATTTGGTGACCAACTGCGATTCATCTAGATCTAGGAGAGACGTTTTGCCTTCTACGATCATTTGATCATACAAATTGCCGGTCTGGTTTTGAAGCTGGGTTCCGTAGTAGAGATCGAAAATCGAATGTTCAGGGTTGCCATACTCACCCCAGCATTGTGCAAATCCAGAGGCATCATATTCGCTCGTCCGATACTCACACGACTTGCACTTGCTCGTGAGTGGAGAGCTCGCTAGGCTCAATTCCGGAAGTAATACGTCTAATAACATCTCAGTCTCGTCTGAGATCTGCGAGTCAAAAAGTGCTATTTCGTCCTCGACATTTACACGGGTCATGAAGTGATTGCCGCGTAGTTCATCAGCATCGCCCGTGAAGCGAACAGCATAGTTCGTGAAGCTAGATCCGGGCCGTGTGTGCTCCACGACCTCAAAATGCTGGTGCAAGAGGTCGATGGTAGTTGTCTTCGCTTGATCCGGCATCATGAGATATGGGATAACAGTGTGATCTGGGTAGATCTCTTCCAAAACCAGTTTTTGAAAGGCTACGTCCGCGATGTAGGGCTCCCATTTTGTGATCAGAGCAGTGCCCTTCTTGTTCATAGTGGGCCGGGGCTCGGCTGTAGAGTCCCATGACTTGGCCTTCACTTCAATTAGCTCGATGGTATCTCCGATCATCCGAAAACAATCCACACGAACGAGCTTTCCATTGGAAACGAATGTGGGTTCGAACAACTCGGTATGACCTTCAGCCAGAAGTCGTTGGGTTTCATCTATTGCTGCTTGATTGCCTTTGTCATGCGAAACGTGAACGGCATTGGGATAAATTTGATGAACGATGGCTTCAATCATATACCCGCCTTTGGCCAGAAGCTTCAGGTACTGATCCTCGTCGAGCGCCGACGGGTATCCTTTCTTTTTGTAGTAGAGCTTCGTCGGGCACGTACGGGCCAGCTTAAAATCAGATTTCGACAAGTAGTTGGACATAGGTCAATTAGGATCTGTAAAGGGCGGCCATGTCTTGCGTGTCTGCAGCGATCTCTGCTCTGAGGTGGGTTGGTTCGAGAACTTCGGCATCGCGGCCGAAGGAGAGGATCCATCGTTTCACGTCGATAGTGCCAGTGACCTCCATATCAACCTGAAGCGAGTCATCTGGGAGGTCCGTGAACGTCTGAGAGGGGTGCCAACGATCTTCCCGAATCCAACGAGCTACCCAAGGGCTGAAGCGAACTTTAACGTTGAACGATTCGCCGTCATTGAATATGCCGAACATCGGTTTGAGAAAGGCCGTTTCGTCGAAGTCTTCGTTTCGTTCGAAGAAATCATTCGTAGGGCGGAGGTCCTGAATTCTGTCGAGGCGAAAGATGGCCACATGTTCGCGCGTATGGCACCAGGCGATCATGTAGCTGCGGCCCTCCTTTGATAACAGCTTATACGGATCGACGACACGCGTTGATGATTCATTCCGAGACATCGTGAAGTAATCGATTTCGACAGACTGGTCGTTTCTAACTGCTTTGCTGAGCTCCTCGTAGTGTGGAAAGGAGTTTTCGGCACGCGGGCCACTTAGAATCGTCAGAGAAGGAGAGAGGGTTGAGAGGTCTTTACCGGTCAATGCTGGCATCAGTTCTCGGACGCGATTGACGAAGGACTCGGCCGTCGCTGTCAGGGGTTCAGCTCCAATGGATTCCATCAATTGCGTCGCCAAATGCAACACCGCAATTTCTGATTTGCGAATCTGCGGAAGTGGAAGATCTCCTGAGTCGTCGGTCAGGACGTATGACTTCGAGTGGTAATTGAACTCTACCGCAAAGCCCAATGTGCGCAGGTTTTCAATGTCGTTCTTGATCGTGCGGACCGAAGCCCCACCCTGATAAAAGTCAACCACTGATTCGGAATTGAATTTCCTTTTTTCTCTCAGCCACTGAAGTATCAGCGCCATGCGGGACAGCTGAGGTGCTTTGAACCGGGCAACGTTCATGGATTCTCTTGGCATAAGTGGATTTCCTCGCGGGGACAGGCGCTAGAATCGTATGTGTGGTGTGCAGTGTGGCTACACACTTGAAGTAAGTGAATAAATCCGACAAATACTTGATCACCGTGAAGCCAGGTTGCACGGCTCACATGTCATCTTGCCTCCGATCTCCCCCAAAAACCAAACACGAGTAGTATGGATAGACAACAACCGACCTTTCTCCCAATAGAATTTCCCAGCCGCCAGTACGAAGTAGAAGTGCTATCGAGCGCTTTTCCATTTATGGCGCTTCATTTTCTTGCGTATTGCGATCAGGACTCTGTGGACAGCCTGCTAGACGAAAACATGAGCCTGGAGGAACGGCAAGCTCTTTTCTTATTTCACGCTCGAACTGCGATCAAAGAGAAGAAGCCAAACACCGCCATAACGATTGATCACAAAGGGGGCTGGGTTTACTTCGATCGATTCGGCGCCGAGGCAAACACTGAGAAGCGGCAAACTCTTCGCTTCATGGCGCTCGGACGGGACTTGGAAGAGGATTTCGCGACGTTAGAAAACGAAAACCTGGATCTCCTCAAGCTTCATGTTTCGCAAAAACAAGCACTGAAATCCCAGGTTCGGGCGAGAACGAAGGAAGTCGAATTTCTCAAGGAACGGGACAAAAGAGCTTTGGACGTCCACCTAGAGTTTTGTGGTGTTGCGGTAGAACAAGAGCAAACTCTTCAGATTCTGCGCAAGCGGTTAAAAGCGTTGGAAGGCGAAAACGCCGAATTGATGATGATGATGGAAAAACAGACTGACCCAAGCGCATGAATGACAACAAATTGACCACTCCAACCCCGGGACTCGAAAAGGCAACCGAAGACAATTGCTGTGAATCACGCCAGAACTGGAATCCTATGAAAAGAACGCTACTCTATCTCTTAATAAGCCTTGTCGCGATGATGGGATTCGCGATCGGCCGGAAGACAAATTATGAAGCTGACTCTGTTGACTTGGTAAACAGATCAGGCGTCGAAGCGATCATCGAATTCGAAGATGCAAAACATCCAGATGTCATTGAGAAGCATTTCGAGCCCATCGTGCTGCGAGACACCGTCCAGGTGATCGTTAGGGATACGATTGTGGTTGAGAAGAGGGTAGAAGTGCCCGTCGTGCGGCGCGTCATCGAGCGCGATACGGTCTACGTGCGGACGGGGCTTAGTTCAGATCAACTAACCATCCACTCCAAACCGACGGCACGGACGGTCGCAGGATACTTGCAGCAGAAATTCAATACCGGCTGCTTCGATACGCACTTCTTGGCTGAGACCTATAACAATTCTCAGAGCCAATATGTCAGGGTCGCCAACCCTACCAGGCACTATCGCTCTGGCTGTTCATTTAACAAATATCTCGATAAAACACCCTGGACGGATGCAGAAGAGTTCTCCAAAAAACTGCTGCAATTCATTAAGTCCGGCGGCCACGGAATGACCAACGACTTCCTGATGACCGGGGGCGAAATAATCGTCAACTACAGCTACAATCAGACTATTCGTCTCAGCAGAGCCCATTTGATTAACCAATACGAGCCGATTCAGTAGGGGCTACTGGTGGGATTGCGTTGTCGCTCTGCCGAAAACCTGATTTATTTCATCACCGTGCAGTCATGTTGCACGGCCGGTATTTTATCCTTGAATTCTGTCGAATTAAATACGGTGCAATATGAAGAAAGACGATCCGCGGGTAGAACTTGAAAAATTAGAGCAGCGTCTAGCCGGTTGTATAGCACAGTGGATGGACTCGGGGCAGCTGACGAATCTCTCGGACATATTGGAATTCGAGCTAGTGTGGTTAGAGATTTTCGACGCGTATGCTGATTGGCCCAATCGAGTTCGTACCGAGTGGGGTTTGGAGATCAAAGGGAAAGCTTAATGGAGGCATGGAAAATGACGACATCAAAGACTAGAGAGCCCGTGACCGGAGTTATCCAGATCGGATCTTATAAAATTGAATATCTAGAAGATGCTGAGGGAAAACTTCAGCCTCTCACGGACGCTCCTCTGTCCTCTTCGGAAACACTTGAGCTCGGAATGGCGCTGGTGAGCATGACGGATGACGTGAATAAAAGCCGAGCGGGCAAGTGAGAGCCGTTGTGAGCATCATCGCGATTGTGCTCTTAGGCATGAATGCCGAGGCGCAGGTGTTTTGCATAGATGATGTTGGGAAGCGTTACTCCGAGCGCTCCGGGTCATGGTATATGGCGAGACAGATGGGCCTTGAGTTTCATGGCTACCTGCCCAATAACTGGCAAATCATTGTAACGGAATCAGGTAGTTCGTCAGATTGTGACATGACGCTCGCAATAGAAGGGGCGCTCCGCAATCCAGCAGGTGGAATGAAGACCGAGTATTTAGTATTCCTAATTACTCTGGATAATTCCTTCATCTATCGTGATTCTGTATATGCTCAGGGCTCCAACCCAGACTGTTCCTGGTGGGAAGATGACTGCGATATCCCATATTGGGGCGATGGACGAGTTGAGCGCTATCTATGGGACAATTACATCGAATCAAGAATGAAGGCTCTGGACGAGTAGGAGACGATAAGATGATCCAACATCCAAGAAGGGAACACTGCGTCCTGGTTTTCCTGTTGCTTGCTCTGCCGGCCTGCACGCCGAATCAGGATCAAGTGGCCGAAGAAACTATCCAGGATGAATCGTGGATCCCGGAAAGCCCGATATCAAGCCTAGAATCTTGTGTTGTGACGAAGATCATTGACGGAGACACGATTCATTGCGAGCCCGTCGGACGAATCAGGTTTATCGGGATGGACACGCCCGAGCGTGGCCAGAAACCGTTCGGGCCCATGGCGACAGAGGCGCTGTCGCTACTGACGCCAATAGGATCCGAGGTGACGATTGAATTCGATGTCGATCGAATTGACAGGTATCAGCGCATCTTGGGATATGTATGGGCCAACAACGAAATGGTGAACTGGAGACTTGTCAGGGACGGATATGCGCTGCTCGCGACCTTCCCGCCAAACGTGGCACATGTAGATCAATTTGTGGAGGCGCAGACAGCCGCACGAGAGGAGGGAATTGGATTGTGGGCTGTGAGCGGTTTTGAGTGCACACCAGCGGACTTTCGGAAGAAGGCCTGTTGATCAGCTCCGGCACGGCTTATGAGTTTAGGATCTCTAAGAGCTCCAAAATCGATTGCCGAACATCATCAAATCGACCTGATTTGTTGGTCGAAACTCCCTCCACGTAGAGACGGCGATTAACTTCGATCATCACAGATTGAATACGGTTCTCTTTTTGGTAATAGGGAGCAGGAACGATTGACCCGGCGAAAGGCCAATTGATCGCAACGGAATAACCCATCTTTTCAAGGGTGCTCACGCACAGATTTGAAAGACCCGCCGGCGTGTGAAATTCGTCAGTACCGACACAAAAATCTGGAATTGGCGTGTCCTTGCCCTGGGTCCATGGCAATGGAACATTGGGAAAACTATGACAATCGACAATTAGGCTCTGTTGATCTGACTCAAGTTCGTTCGAGACGGCCTGATAAAACTCACGATGGTGCTCGTCGTAAAGCTTGGTAAGTGACGCTCTCTCGGCGTTTGTCAGCTCACGGCGCAGGGCCTCTCCCAAAGCGGTTCGTTCGTATATCTTTCCCATACCGATTTTGCTCATCGGTTCGTCCGCGTCTTCGCGGAACCGTTCTGCATCGACTAGCAGTCTTGAATATGGGAAGCGAATGGTCGTCGCTTCCGGAAAAGCGAATAGCTCATCGGTGTAGGCATCGACTAGCAGAACCTGTTCATCTCGCAGGGCTTGATCATCGAGAATAAATTGGTCACGATGAACGGCGGGAATGTCAAAGGATGAATGCGGAATATGAAGGATCATAGGGTGTTCTGAGTGCCATTTGATGGATGATTCAGGAGAGAGAGGTCAAATCACGACGGCAGATTTCAGTCGGCTAGTCCGTCGAAACGCATATTCGCCATTCTAGTGTGAAGTGTGGTTGCACGGCCTATCAGTATATTTTGTCCAGGTGGAGGTAATGCCTCGAGATCACCATATTCCTAGACCTCTTGAATTGATACAAAAAGGTATTCTGCCAAATGGACATAGAAAACGAAACAAATGATTCCGCAGAGAAGGCAGCGAAGCTAAATGAATCGATACGGATAGCGAGAAAAAAGATATCTGACGCGCGCTTGATTTCGTTTCTACGAGACGTTCGTCACGAGATACTGGCGACAAGTCTGATCAACGATAGCTTGGACGAGGGCGAGTCTCTAGACCAGATATTCCTTTCGACTAACGGATACGGATTTCGTCTTTCGATAGATAAAGAAACGAAAACCCGCTATCGGATTCATTTTGGTTGCCAGGTAGCCCCTTTGGCCGGCGATGCGGGATCTTGGACCGTTACTTTCGGGGACGATGACGAGGTTGTGAGTATTTCTGCTGGACCTCGCATGATTTCTTGAATTAAGTCTTTTCTCAAAAAGACTTGGGACGGAACGCTGTGTCCGTTGAATATTTATTCGACACCGTGAAGTCACACTGCACGGCACACATATTATTCTGGTCATCGTATCCGCTAATCAGCCACGAGGATGTGATGACACTACAACACTTTGCAATTGATCGAGAGGCAAGACCTTCCTACGGAGGGATGTTCTCGATGACACGGCACGCTCGAAGCCGAATGTTTCAGCGGGGCCTGTCTCGGCAGAAACTGATCGATGTACTCCAGTATGGAGAACCGATCTACGACAGAGGAGCCCTCATCTATCGGGTAGGTCGAAGGCTCATCGCCAAGCTACTTCCTCTGGGGATCGACCTCTCTGAATTAGATGGTCTCCACGTGGTCACCGTCGACGAGGGACTGGTCGTGACAGTGTACCGGAATCGCGAGTTTCGGAAGTCTAAGAAGACGAGATATCCAGGAGTGGCGAGCTGAAAAGGCAGCGATCGCGAAATATTTTGTCGAATGTTGCGAGGAGATACCGTTGAATCCGCGTGAAGGCCGGGGCTACTTAAGTAGCAGATCGAGTGAGTCGGCCAATTGGGTCGCCCAAAACCAGTCCAAAAAAACGAGGATTGCACGCTTCAAACAGTCATAATCTGAGCTATGAATAGACTGCGGAATTGCAGAGAGAATCCTGTCTGAATAAGAAAAAATCTATTAATAAAAAACGCTCTATATCTCTATAAGCGGTTGTGAGGTAACGTGTTACGGCGAAACCAGACCAACGTTTTTCCGTATCATCACCCATATCGCCTTTAGCGGGCGGCACACAAACACTACGAACCAACACAAAAAAATACATGACAGATAGGATGATTCACATACGATACATGGTAGACGAAATCAGCTACGTTCTCCAGCGACGCATCTTGACGGGAGAGGTGCACGAGCGGGTCGAACGCCTGGCCAATGAACTAACCACCGTTTCTGAAATCGGTGGTGATTCAGATGATTTGAGACAAAAAATTCTGGATGCGAGGCAGAACGGGCGGAGCCTGAAGATTATTCTGTTCTCGATAAGAGACTATCTCATCCGGCTTGGCGTCAGCTTCGGCCACATGAGCTCAACCGAATTTGATTGGACGATAACCTTGCGCGATCAGTCCATCTTCAGAGAGGCACATACAGACGACGTGTTAGCAGCTGAGCAGAAGGGAAAGGTATCTCCCGAAGAGGCAGCTGAGTTTCTCCACACGTTCGACCAGATGATGGATGGGCCTCACGAGGAAGATTGGGAAGTCCTTCAGACTAAGATGGCCGACATGAAACGGGCATACCGAGCTAAGCAGAATTCACCAGCGAATCTGGAAACGAAATCGTTCGAGCTGGAAGAACTGGAGGAGGAGGCTATTGGCAGGGCTCCCAAATCACTGAAGGGTCTAGCAGATCTGTTATTGAGCGGAGATGACCTTCCTGTCCAGTCGCGTGATGGCGCCCTCTTCGGTGGAGCAGATGTGATTGTGGAATTGGCGGCAACGTCGCGGACGCGAGACTTCCTAAACGGAAAGGTCCGACCCATGGACGAATCACCGGGTCCGAGAGTGGTGCTATCGAAGCATGCAAGGGAGATATCCTGGCTGTTCCGTGAGCTGAGCACGTGTCCTGATATCTACTTGGATCACATGAGCAAGTATGCGTTTTTTGCCCGGTTGGCGAACGCTGCGAATGCATTTCAGATTGCCAACGGAGAGCTGGAGGATTCGAAACTGGTACTCCGGGCCGTCTTCATGGAGGCACTGAGGTGGATTGAAGAAAGGAATGTTGACGGGAGGGCGGCATGAGCGTTGCCTGTAATATCTGTGGAAATCCTGTTGCGAATGACACGTTTATTTGCCCGTACTGCAAGTCGTACGACCTTTCAGTCGACGCGAAAAACGTGCTCGTTCGCCGGGTTGATATAGGGCACGGAGGACAGTCGGTGAATCAGGCTCGAACCAAGCTGAATAAGGAGGTCGCGATCTCGAGGCGGCGAGGAGATAACTTCTTGGTCATAATCCACGGCCACGGGTCGACGGGTGCCGGGGGAGACATTCGGAAGATGATCCGAGCACAAGCACATCAGATGCAGCGAGCTTCCCAAATTGCAGCCTTTATCTCTGGCGAAAATCTAGAAGAGGGAAATGCCGCGACCCGATCGCTCCTCTCTCAAACGCCTTCGATTCGGGAGTTAAAGGAGTGGCAGAAAGGAAATCAGGGTATTACGGTTCTAATCCTATCCCAATAAGGACAATTTTAACAACAACACGAAGACGAGGACAACATGAAAATCCACGACCTATTCAAGATCGCAGCCAACGCCAAGCTCACTCCTAAACGAGTTTCGGCCCTGATACAAACTGGAATCATGGGAATGAAGGTAATCGGCGAGAGCGTCTATTCGGCAGACGGCTTTAAGAAGACAATTGAAAACGTCTTGGACATCGAGGAACTCGCAGGGAGAATGCCTATAATTTTGAAGGCGATCCAAAGCTAATTGTCGTAGGATTGTCACGAACAGCGGAGTGTAGTTTCAGAGAATGATAAGCAGGAGGACAGAGGATGAGTACTAAAACATTCGATATATTCATCGAGACAGTAACGGACAGCGGTGGGAAAACCGGGAATTACATTCGGGCTCGTCCGCTGCCTGGGCAGGGATATCCGGCTGACATGCGGGTCTCATGTAGTAAGTCGATGAGGAATAACCACCCGATCGGCACCCAATTCTGCCTTGCAGTAAAACTTGTCGTGGGGCGTGACGGAACTGAATACCTGTATGCAAATCCTAGAAGCAACTACGAGGTTTTGGCCGACTGATCAAACGATATGGACAAGAATGCGACCGTTCAATCGCCAGAAACTCACCGAAGCTGAAACGATTTTGTTGCCGAAGCACGGACGAGAAATTCCTCCCATACTTCTACACCTCATCCTGCTCCGAATACTCACACTACATGCCAGCTTTCACTAGCCACATAGTCGTCGGCCGTAATATTCTTGATCGTCGCTCTTAAGAAAGTTTCCAGAATAGCCGGTTTCCAGCTTTTTGCAGAACCTCTGCAATCGATTTGTCGCCGCAGAATCACACGTGTTAGTTGGTGGAGTGAAATAGCGAAGCGATCCCAAGCAACGTCTGTCACAGCCCAGACGGATTCGTATCCTCGGCTATTCAGTCGTCCAATCGAGATTCATTTCGTGCGCAATTTCACGCGGATTGATGGCGGGTGGGGGATAAAGTTCAAGTTGCTGATTGGGGACCCTTCCTAGCAGAATGCCCCTTGTTGTGGAATAAGAAATACCAATCATGTTCGCTACAAAATCCAAGGCGATCAGAAGAGATTGGTTTGTGTCTTCGTCTTCAAGAAGACCAAATGATGTCACGGTGGTCAGCGATGCTATCCGCTGTGGGCTGTCATAATCGTCGTCATGCCGCGCAATTAGTTCTAGCTCTGTTTTTATCGCACAGATCTTTCTTTCTTCGTCATAATAACAGCCAAAAGACGTGTTGTATCCTAGCTCAAATAGGTCGGATTCAATATCCATTTTATCCGGCCATTGATTTTGTAAAAATTCGATGGTGTGGACGCTTCTCAGTACAAAACGTGGTTTTCGAACCTCAACTGACATCTGTCAACTCCATGGCTTCTGTTGCGACGATTTTCTTAGACCACAGGCAATTCTTTTGTTCTTTGGAAAAGGTCTCTCTCGTGCTTTCCACACCCAAAACGATAGCAGCCATATCAATACTAATCTTCTGAGATCGGTTGGGCGACAATCTTCGCTTAACTTTTACGCCTTGGGCGTGCGTTCTCTTGGTCAAGTCTGGCAGAGGTATTTCAAATACGTCGTCATCCAGGGCTTCCTCGAATTTTGCAATCGTTTTGAGCGTAAGATTCTGGTCGCCGGCTAGTACTCGGCTTAAGAAAGACTCCTTCCACCCTGCTTTTTTGGCTACCTCTTTTTGGGAAAGCCCCTTTTCCAGTAGTAGCTCATTCATGCGATGGACCAGTTCTACCCGGTACTTCCGGCTAAATCTCAGCTCCCATGGCTCTAGATCGCTAATGAATCTGGGCAATTGGTTATTCATCTGTATCACTTTTAAATTTGAATCTTCATCTTGGTCGCCGACTGTGAAAGACGGCTCCTACCATTACGGCTTCTCTCAATCCCAATATCGCCGGATTTGAATGCGTTAAGAATAGCCGCTCTTGCTGAACTGACAATTTCATGCTGCTGATTTAACCATGGATCTTCTTGGTAAGTACGGGTCTGTTTTAGTCCCCCATCTCCTGCAATGAACAGTTTGTTGCCAGGGGGGCCCATAAAAATTCCATAAATTCGAAATGGACCCGATGAGATCGCTCCAATGTCATTTTCGTAGAAACGACATTTGGCAAGCCCGCCTTTCTGTTGGTGCTCGATAAAACCGCGCTTTGGAGCGACTGTGCGAATGTAGTTGAACATGTCGATTAGATACTGAGTTCGTGTACATTTTTGAGAGCAGTTGAAATTAAAATCTGCGCAACGAAGCATTTCATCCGTCGAACAAACATGCTTTTCTTCTCGCAGGAAGAACTCATTCATTAGATGCCCATCACTTCCGTCAAATCGAAGAGCATAAACGTAAGCAGCTATACCGGTGTGAAGTTCTTCTATTGTTAGGTATCGACCCATTTAGTACTTAACTTAAAAGTTAATTGTTTCGTTTCCAAGTGAAAAATACGGTCTGAACTAATTCATAGACACCACCGTGAGATAATAGATAGTCTTCAAGCTTGGTAGTTGGTTGAACTTTGTCTCGTCTCGAAGTTATTGCAGGATCAACTCCATCCGAAAAAGTTGCGACGCCTTGAAGCGGGAAACGCTTAATTGGTCTATCGGCATGGGACATTCGGGAGCATAATATGTGTTAGTGCAGTGCGGCTGCACACCGGAAGAAAAAGAATGACTCCCACAAATACCTGTATACCGTGAAGTCAAGTTGCACGGGACACATATGATGTTGTGAATACTAGACCACAAATGAGAAACAACAACTACGTAGTATTACCCGAATACCCGATATAACCCAATGTCCTGCAACGCAAAATGGACTTATTGCCAGTATTCCCCTACAATGACTTCAAGCTGGAATGATTAGGCTGGGGCCAGCTTGTCTGACTACTTACTATAGAAATCCAACATGATGAACTCCGACTTTATTGAATGTCCAAAGTGCGGCAACGCCATCGACGTGAGTTCCGCGATGGCAGAAAAACTTCGAAAGGAAAACGAGCTGACTCTGGCTGCTTCACGGAAGGAGTTGAAAGATGCGGAAAACTCCCTTGCCGAGAGGTCTTCCAACCTAGAGCAGACTATTGAAGAGGAATTGGTAAAGCGAGTCCATGAAACTCGAGATCAACTGAAAGCAGAGCTAGAGGAAGAACAGGGCGATCAAATAGCCACATTGCAGAAAGATCTCAAGGAGAAATCCTCGAAAGTGAAGGAGCTAAACAAACTGAAAGCAGACCATGGAGCTCTCACTCTGAAGATGGAAGAATTGGAAAGTGAATACGAGGTAAAAGCGCAAGAAAAAATTGCAGCAGAGACCAAACGAGTAACACTGGCAGCAAAACTGAAGGCCGAAGAGGATTCGGAGCTTGAACTTAGGAAGAAAGAGAAAGTCATTGAAGATCTGAAGAGTGACTTGAAGGCTGCTAATGACAAGGCAGAACAGGGATCAATGCAGATGCAAGGTGAAGTTCAAGAATTGGCCATTGAGGAGTGGTTGCAGTCCTCGTTTCCGCTGGATACAATCGAAGAAATCAAGAAAGGGGCTCAGGGCGGGGATTGTATCCAGCACGTCAATACCCGTGAGCGTCTTCGTTGTGGTATGATTTACTACGAATCAAAGAGAACGAAGAGTTTCCAACCCTCCTGGATCGGAAAATTCAAGGAAGACATGCGGCAAAAAGGGGCCGATGTCGGAGTGTTGGTAACAGAAGCTATGCCTACGGGCATGAAATCTATGGGAGAACGGGATGGTATTTGGATCTGCACATACTCTGAATTCAAAAACCTAGCGGTCATCCTCCGTGCCATGGTAATCAGGCTGGATATGGCGGTGGAATCTTCCCAGAATCGAGGAGAGAAGATGGGAATGCTCTATGATTATATGACGGGTCCCGAATTCAAATTGACGATCGAATCAATAGTTGATGGGATAGGGTCGATGCACGAAGACCTGGAGTCCGAAAAGCGGTCTATGAGACGAATATGGAAGAAAAGAGAAAAGCAGATTGAAAAGGTCATTCTGTCCACGACAGATATGTATGGCGCGATTCAAGGCATTGCCGGCTTGAAGGCCTTGCCGTCGATTTCAGCACTGGAATTACCCACTTCTGAACATGTCTGAACTCAAACTGATTAGCAGGTTCAGGACATGAAGTCTGTGATTTCTGATATACTCTTTAGATCGTTCATAATAAGAATTGCGTTTATTCGGGCTGCTGAAATGGAGATTTCGCAGTCAGTAATTGTATTATCGATAGTCCGGGATCCGGAATGTCGATTCGACTCTAAAGAAATCAGAGGAATTAATGAAAATTGGTTTTGAAGAGTGTAGTCCTCGACCAGAGGCTCTGATATCATCTTTGAGATCCATCGGATATGACCTCCCTAAAGCCGTAGCGGACCTTATCGACAATAGCATATTCGCGGATGCGAAGAACATCCAAGTTGAATATGACTGGAACGAAGGTGCTCCTTGGTTCCAGATCATAGACGATGGAAAAGGAATGAATGAGGACGAGCTCCGTGAAGCGATGAGGCTTGGTAGTTTTGGACCTGAAGAAATAAGGCAGGAGTCTGATTTGGGACGGTTTGGACTTGGATTGAAGACAGCCGCCTTCTCACAGGGCCGGCTTCTTTACGTCAAATCTAAAACACGGGGAGGGGAAATCGCCGTGAGGGGATGGGACCTCGAACATGTTCGTCAATCTGAGAAATGGGAACTCAAAACTACGCTTCCAGACGATATATCTGACATCATCCAAGGTGATTTGGAAGAGGAATGCGGGACGATAGTCCTTTGCAAAGACCTCGATAGATTAGTACCGATCCATGCCGGTAATTCTGATGAAGATGAGAGAGTCTTCTTGAATAAATTCAAGTCCGTGGCGAAATATCTTGAGGTCGTATTTCATCGATTCCTATCCGGTCGAAATCCGATACGCATATGTGTTGGACGTCACCAATGTGTTGCTTGGGACCCCTTCATACGCTCAAATACGTTCACGCAGACTCTTGCAAGCGAAAAATACCCAGAGTATGGGGTTGAGATTCAGCCCTACATTTTGCCGCACGTATCGAAAAGGTCCGAGGAAGAAAACAAAGAAGGAAAAGGAATCAATGGATGGAATGCCCATCAAGGATTTTATGTTTACAGAAACAAGCGAATGATAATTCCCGGAGGATACTTGGATCTTCAATTGACTCCAGAAGAGCATTACAAACTGTGTCGAATTAGGCTGGATTTGTCGAATAGATTCGATTCTGATTGGGGAATTGACATTCGAAAAGCCGAAGCCCATCCTCCATCGTATTTAAAACGTGATCTAGAGCGAATCGCGAGTGCCGCCAGAACTGCTGCAGTGGCAATTTACCGAGCTAGGTCTGGAGCTTGGAACAAAGGCGATGATAAATCTCATGATCGAACACTGATCTGGATTCGTAGACGGTCGGGTGATAAAATTCGATACAGAATAAATACGGAGAACGAAGCGCTAGGGAGGATTTTGTGCGAGAAAAATCTTGGAAAGCGTTGGGTAAAAAAATTATTTCACATAATTGAGTCGTCAGTCCCACACCGGACGATAATTCTGGACAATGCAAATGAGGAAGACTGTCATGTCAATTTACCTCCAGAAATTGCTAAGCCTCCTAAGGAGCTGCTAGTTCTGTGTGCGAAAATATTTGTTGAGAAGTATCAACAATCTGGCGACGTTTCGTTATCTGTTGATTACGCGTGTGCGTCCGTCGACGGTCATCCGATGTATCGAATTCACATCGAAGAATATTTAAATGAACTAGGGCTGAAACATGGCAATTAGCGACTCTGATATTTTCAAAATGTCCTATCCTTTTTTTGCAGACAGGCCAATTACGTCAAGCTCATTGAATGAGTTTTTGGATTTTGTAGCGAGTGCGATTAGATCCTCTGGTAAAGATCGAGACTATTTTTATTCAGAATTGGAACGCCGACATACCGTTAGTATCCCGGAACGTGCTTCCATTCTTGAAGATAATAGTAATCACGTCGACTGGTTCAACCCCTCAACCAACTCAGGATTGAACAGAGATGTAAAGTGGCAATTTTGGGCAAATTATAAAGAATATCTAGTTGTTGGGAAGAATTGGCCTTCAATGGTTGTGGAGGGCCTGGATAGAGAATCTAGTACTTTGTTATCGAAGCTTGAAGACCCATATCGAGAGGGCCCATGGGATGTGCGAGGAATGGTAATGGGCGCAGTGCAAGCGGGGAAAACAGCCAATTATACTGCCTTGATTGCGAAAGCGATTGATTCAGGCTACAAATTGATAATCATTCTTGCTGGTGTCCATAATAGTTTGAGAAGTCAGACTCAATTTCGATTGAACGAAGAAATACTTGGATATGACTTTGACAAAGTCCAAGAGTTCGATCAGCATGCCGCAAGGATCGGCGTTCGAAAACAGTTCAGAGATCATCCAATTGCTCAGACTTTGACCAGCAGTTCAGAGCACGGTGATTTTAAAAAACGGATTGCTGAGCAAGCCGGCGTTATTCCTTCAGCCGAAGGTCCCCCGACAATTCTCGTCGTTAAAAAACACGTCTCAATACTGAAGAACTTACTTGATTGGTCTACTGCTATTCTCGGAATTCCGATGGAAGATGGAACCAAGTTGGTTACTGCAGTGCCTCTTCTTCTCATTGACGACGAATGCGATTATGCATCAGTGAATACGCGAAAAGTCGAAGACGAATTTGGAAATGTGGATCCGGAACGGGATCCCGCAAAAACAAATTTACGTATCCGCCAGCTTCTGAATTCGTTTTCTAGAAGCAACTATGTTGGATATACCGCGACTCCATTTGCAAATATTTTCATTCATCATGATCGAGACCATCCCATTCATGGCCCGGACCTGTTTCCGCGAAATTTCATCCTAAGTCTACCGAAAGCGACCAATTACATTGGCCCTGCTGAAGTGTTCGGAATAGCAGAAAATAGCCTCGCAGGAATAGAAGCCAAGGGGAAAAGCAATCTCGTACGGATCGTAAAAGATTCTCAAATCAAGATTCCTGATCGGCACAAAAAAGATCTCGTCGTTGATGAACTTCCGGCCTCCATGGTAGAGTCGATCAAAATATTCCTGTTGAGTTGTGCAATTCGTAGAATCAGAAAAACTTCCGTTAGTCACACTTCCATGTTGATTCATGTGACTAGATTTACTGATGTGCAAAAACAAATAAAGCAGCTAGTAGAATCTGAGCTTCAGTACTCCCTAGATCGAATACGATCCAATTCTGACGAACTGGAAGATTTTAAAGATCTCTGGGAATCTGACATGAAACCGGGTATTGCATCTTTAAAAGAACATATTGGAGAGCGTATTCCTGGGTGGGATGAGGTGATTGCAAATCTGTACCCGGTGGCCAAAAGAATCGTGGTCCGCCTAATTAATGGAACATCTAATGATGCTTTGAGCTATCGCAAAAAGGAAGCGGAAATTAAAGTTAAAAGAGGGAACGGTATAGAGGTGTCGTGGGAAGAGTCTGGAGAACATGTGATTGCGATTGGGGGAGACAAATTATCTCGTGGTTTGACTCTTGATGGATTAAGCGTAAGCTACTATTTGAGAGCTTCGCGGATGTTTGATACTCTCTTGCAGATGGGCAGGTGGTTTGGATATAGAGATCAATATCTAGATGTTTGTCGCATATATACATCGAGTGATTTGGCGAGTTGGTATCGATTTATTGCTTCGGCTTCTTTTGAGCTTCAACAAGAGCTGGAGTATATGTCGTTAACCAATCGAAAACCTTCAGACTTTCCTCTGAAGGTCCGAGAGCACCCTGGGCAACTCGCCATCACTTCAGCCGGAAAGCGGCGATGGGCCGAAACCCTGGATCTATCATATTCCGGGCGAATTAGCGAGACAGTCGTTTTTAGTCCAAGGCACTTATCGGAAAATAGAGCGGCCGTTCTGAATCTGGTTGCCAGATTGGATATCGAATCCAATATTGGTGTGAGCGATCATGGGCATATGTGGAAAAATGTTGATCCGGAAATCGTTTTGTCTTTTTTCGATCAATACAAAACTCATCAGGTTGCCGCACGAATTGTTGACCCAGACAAGATTTCAAGATTCATTAGAGACCAGCTACGATTGACCCGTGAAGATCTGAAAGAATGGAGTGTTCTTCTGGTCAACATGAAAGAAACCAGCGGCTACCACTCGTTTAAACTCGCGGGAAAAACACTCACCAGTAGGGTGAGAAATGCTTCCTTCCAGGACGAAGATAAGATTTCCATCGGACGGCTTGTCGACCCTGTGCATGAAAGCGCAGACCTCACAGATGATGAGCAAAAAGAAACTCAGAAACTGTGGAAGCTTCATAGAGCTAAGAAGGGTTATTCAGACCCACCGAAAGCTAGTGACCAACCCGGGGGGATGTTGATAAGGGCATCTCGTTCCAAGCGAAGAGGCTTTTTAATTATCTATCCCATTTCATCTGATGCAGATGCATCTGAGATCTACGGCCGCGAGAAAGGGAAAGAGGTTTTTGGATTCGCAGTGAGTTTTCCTGCCAGCAACACTACGCATCAGGTTGCTTATAAGGTGAATTCTGTGTTTCAGGAGGATGACCAATGAGTAATTCAATCGAGAGCGTCTGGGCAGACATCAGAAAGAGTGTTTCGATCGGCGTGAGTTCCGGGAGGCACTATCGGTCCTTGGGGACCTCTGCGGTAGGTATCCGAGCGTCCATGAACGCAGCAACCGATCAAGTGGAACTGATGGTTGAAGTGCCACCTGATTGGAACAATCAGAAGGTACTTCCTCAGTGGCAAGGCCTATCTCACGAAGTTGTCGAGCTCTCCATTCTTCCTCGTTTAAATTCAATTCAACTCGTATTTCAACCAGGTGAATATGAGGATAGTGAGTTATTTGTTTTGTTTTGTAACAGTATTGTTGCAGATCTTGAGGGAATCTTGGACCAAAAAGAACGTATTGAAATCCTCGATCTTTGCCTGCTTCGATGGAGACAGTTTTTTCGTTCGTCAGGATCTAAGGGCTTGTCTTTGAATGGTCAACAAGGCTTGTATGCAGAGCTTCAGTTTTTAGACCGATTGCTGAGATCCGGAATGTCTGAGGTGTCTGCTCTTAGTTCTTGGAAGGGATGTGAACGTGCGATCCATGATTTTGAAATAAACGAAAACGTGATTGAAGTAAAATCAACAAGGTCCAAAGCGCCGGAAAAGGTGCGAATCAGCAACGAACAGCAACTTAACGACATGGGTCTCGCTGCACTTCACCTTTTTGTTGTCCATGTTCGTGTATCATCTGGAAATGGATTGACATTATCTGAAAAGGTCTCGATCATCCAAGACGACTTATTAAGTGGTCATGGCGCACGACAACTCTTTCGCAATCAACTTAAATCTGCGGGATATGTGAAAGAACAGGCAGATTTTTATAGTAGCATGTTTTCTGTGACATCGGAAGCTCTGTTTGAGGTTAAAGAAGGATTTCCAAGGATAATCGAGGTTCCTACTGGCGTCGCCGAAATCAGCTATGATATTCTGTTGGATGCTTGTGAACCATTTCGAACAGATGTTTCTCGACATATTAGTAAAATCGCAAAGGGCAAATGAGCTACGAAGACCTTCCCGATTTTGCGCGCCATTTCCAGTCCGATGTAGCTTCAAGCGCAGAAGCCATGGGAATGTTGAAAGAACATGCGTTTATTGAAAGAGTGTCGGAACCACTCATCGAATATGGCGAGGTGAGTGCCGTAGAGCCCTGTCACTTCCAATCAAGAGGAGTGAAGGTCGACGCGTATGATATCGACGACGATCATGCAAATCTGACGCTGATTGTATCTCAGTTTATCAGCCACTCGAATCTTGCCGAACTCAACGTTACGAATTCCACAATCGACACGATTTTCAAACGGTGTCGCTCGTTTCTTGAAAAATGTATCTCTACCAATTATTACTCTCAAATCGATATTTCATCTCCCGCTTATGATCTTGCGGTTCTAATCAGTGAGTGTCGAGAATCTCTTCTTTCTGTCAAAATAGTTCTTGCAACTGACGGAATTGCAAAGGCAAGACAGGCCGAATCGGATACCTTCGAGGGAATTGAGATTAAATACGTTATCTGGGATTTAGGTCGCCTTCATAGCTTCGAGAAGACCGGTCAGAGAGAAATAATTCTAATAGATTTTGAAGCTGAGTATGGACGTTCGATTAAGTGTGTGCGATCGAGCGATTCGACAGAGACATATACGACCTACCTAGCGTTTATCAGCGGCAATCTATTGGCTGGTCTTTACGGTCGCTGGCGTACCCGACTGCTAGAAAGAAATGTTCGAGTTTTTCTTTCGAACCGGCCAAAGGTCAACCGTGATATGAGGGATACGATCAGGAAAGAACCGAACATGTTTTGTGCATACAACAATGGTATCACAGTTCACGCAAGAGCGGTAACAACAATCGGAGATGGTGATGGGCCTATTGAAATATCAAAAGTCGAAGATTTTCAAATCGTGAATGGAGGGCAAACTACGGCGTCGCTTTATCATGCACTCAAGGAAGATAAAGCTGATCTATCTCAGATTTCCGTTCAGATGAAGTTGATGGTCATAAACGACAATAAACGACAGCCTTTTTTAGCCGAAGATCAGATCCTTTCCGAAGTTTTGGTTCCCAAAATAAGTCGGTACTCGAATTCGCAAAATCGAGTACAGTTTGCAGATCTGCTCGCTAACGACCCGCCTCATCCGGAAATCGAACGGCTTTCAAGAAACGTTTTAGCCCCTGATCCGACGGGAGGATCTTTGGAGACTTTCTGGATTTATGAGCGCACCCGGGGTAGCTACAACGAAACCAGAAGACTCGAAGCTAGGACTCCTGCTCAAAAGAGAAAATTTGATCAGAAGTACCCCAGACCGCAAAAATTCGACAAATCGAAGTTTGGGAAGGCATGGAACTCTTATAGACTTCAACCCCATACAGTCTGCATGGGAGCGATGAAGAATTTTGGTCTTTTTAACTCTTGGCTTCAGGAACAGACTACGGACGATTGGTTGGCTTTTTTCAGGAAAACCGTAGCGCAAATTCTAATGTGGAATGCGACTGAAAAAATGGTGCGGAAGAAAAGATATGGCGGGTATACTCACGCAATCGTTTCTTACTCGCTTTCTTGGTTTCATTTTTCGACCAAACTAGAGTTGGACTTAGAAAGGTTATGGGTAGAACAGAAGATTCACGCTGATATCATGATAGCGTTGGACGTTATCGCTGATACAGTCAATCTCCACATCAGAAACACAAAATTAAATGTAACGGAGTGGTGTAAAAAAGAAGAGTGCTGGACTTCGCTGAAAGAGTCTCAGCTTCCCGAAATACCAGATCTAAAATTGCATTTCTTGAGTAACCCGTCAAAAAGCGGAATCAAAATTGAAAGTGTTTCTGAAACGGGAATCGTGGACTTTTGCAAAGCCAAATCCCCAGATTCGTGGAAGGAACTTTCTAAATGGCTGAAAGACAGAGGTTTTATGGCGGGAAAACAAAGAAGTCAGTGTTTTAACATGGGCAAGACTTTACAGGCTGGCAGAAAAGATCCGTCGCTCGTGCTTTCAAGAGCCTGTAAAAAAATCTGGGAAGATGCAGAAAACGGATTGAACTGGCAGCCTTCATCTTCGGGCACCGATTGACAGAATGTTACATCTTGGTTTGGTCAAGAAATGCATTCATGAACTCGTTCTGCCAAATAATGGGCCAGCAATGGTGGGACTGCATTACCGACTTGGTGGTATTGTTGAGTTCGAGGTCCTTCGAAAAAATAATTATCGGGAAAAGTTTGTAGTCTGGCCGCTTCTCGAACAGTCAGGCTTCTGGCCATTGTGGGATCTGGGTGAATGAAATAGTGTCCGTCTTTAGAGATATGGGATGTGACGGTTGAAGAAGGGCGATTTCCAGCCTGGACTTTAAAACGGTCCACGAATGCGATCGCAGATTTAGCATTTTTGTGATTGGGTAGAAGCTCTTCTGGAAGATTGTTCAGTGTTGTTGGGCATCCCGCTTGCTCCATAACAGCGTAATAAAAATATCGAGCCAGATCTGCAGGCATATGTGACCGAACTTCATGGTTCAACGCTCCGCTCAAACGCTCATCATGAAACCAATCAGGAAAAATGCGGCACTGTGATTCGGAAGCAACGAAATTTGCTCCAAATCCGAGATCGCTATCTAGATTGTTGAGCATTGAGCGAAACAGGTTCTTTGTTTCAGCATCTCCCACCTGATTCAAAAGAGGTTTGATATGGGATGCTATAGAGTTTGACCAATCCACTGATTCCCACCTATTCCCGATTCTGCTGCGCAATCTTGGTAGGTCCAAAATGGCACTCTTCACCGAAGGAGGATCAATATTGTTTAGAGGTCGTGGAGGTTGAAGATTTAAGTCGCTACGAATTCCCAGCAGGATGACGCGATGTCTTTTTTGAGGAATTCCGTAGTCTTCAGATCTCAAAATGTAATCTGAGGGTTGCAGAATGGACGGATCATCCCTTTCAGGAGAGACAGCAAATGAAAAAATATCATATCTCAAGTCTTCGTCCGAGGTGTGGTCCTCGAACGCTTGATGCGGGTTTCTGAGGTCAGATAGAATCTGATTAAAAATCGGTTTCCCATTGTGTTTGGAGGACAATATCCCACGGACATTTTCCATTACGAATATTGAGGGATGGAAAAGAGCAATGATTTTTAGGTATTCTCTATAGAGAGTGTGCCTGGGATCTTCTTCGAACTGCGATCTGTCTTCCCCGGATCGGCGGTTTCTGCCGACTAATGAATAGGCTTGACACGGAGGGCCACCAATAAGGACCCAAGGTTTTGATGGACTTACCGAATTTGCAATACGACTCATGATCTTGTCGTCATCATCCTCGCTCCCAAGTTCAGCGAGCATAGCTTCGTGCCCTGCGGCATCAGCTTCATCGCGGAATAATGAAAAAAGGTCATCGCGGGATATTTTACCCTTTACATATTCATAATACTCTTCGGGAAGCAACTCAAATTGTCGAAAAAATGCGCGTAATTCGAGAGTCTGATGAGCATGAAAGTCTTTTTCAACTGAGACTTTAATCTTGAACGGGTTTTTCTTATCGACCCGAAACGAGGAAAATCCTTCACCCAGTCCGCCTGGACCAGCGAATAGGTCAATAACAGGTATCGCCACTTATAATCCTCATCGATCTTTAAATGATTGATCTCTGCAGGTGTGTTGAGAGACGCTCTGAACAATAAGTTATGAGAAAGCGGAATTTAGACATCCCCGGAAGAACGAAAAAGATGTGCGCAGGAAAGTCTCGCAACAGGTTGTAGAATCGCTCAACGAGCCGTGGTGGAAAGTACTAAATATCTAGGGTACAAAAGGGATGGGGATTCCTGAGCTTGTGAGTAGGAAAAAAGTTAATAATTTTGGCGATTTTTAAACTAAAGGTATGTCACATGATATTTGGATTAACTGAATATGGGCGCATCTTCTCATTGTACTAGTCAGAAGTTGCAGCTGAACTTGCTGTAGCTTTTGGATTGCGAGACCAAAGATTTGTGGTGTACCAATCCGTAGATCTAAAGTAAGGCATACTACTAATTTGGAGTGATACTATGCTTATTACCGCTCTCAGTCATTTTGACCAAGACATTACTAGGTCAAGGCAGCTTTTGGAGCATGCCGATACTCTACCTGTCGGGGTACTTCAAAGGGACATTCGTCGGTCTGCGTGGATGATGTCGGTTGGGGCTTTGGATGCATACTTCTGCGACGCATATGCTGACACTATTGCACGGGTATTGAGAGCGAGGGAAATTCAAACTGAAATTGAAATTCCGGAAAGGCTGCAAAACTTGCGAGTCCCAGTGATTGCAATAATTCGCTCAAATGTAAATGAAAGTTGGCGCTGGAGGATCGCTGCACGAGAGCTCATCGAATCAGACACTGTCCTTTCTCTCGAGAAAATTAAAAGCTTATTTAATCAGTTTTTCCGAGGAGATCACAAGCTGTTTGGTGCCACTTCGTTCGATTCTTGGCTTGTTCATCCGACCTCAAGACATGGGCTTTTCGGTGTCAGTAAGAATACTTACCGTAAACTGACAGGCAGCGCAAAAAACACGCAAAGAAAAAAAGTCAAAGAGAAGTTTGAAGAGCGATTTCAACTGATATTTCAACGCAGACACGATTGCATACATAACTGCGACAGGCCGAAGATCAGCATAACGAAGAGTATGGTAAATAAATCAGATCCAGTTGAAAAGGTCATCATTGATATTGAGTTCTTAGTTCACAGATTCAATGCTGACTTGACGACCGAATTCCCCATATATTTACGGCTGTTAGGATTTAACGGAGTGACTCGAAATCGTGTAGGAGCTTAGAAAATGCAGCGATATGTCCTATTTATCAGGGTAAGGTCACCCTTTATCTGAGTTAGAGCGATTTACAGAGTCACATATCTCCAATAAGTAGATGGGTAGTTCCCCCCATTGCGGTAACATGTTGTGGCAGTTACCATAGGAGGATTCGAAATGGATCGGCATGGACGAAGCGCTATAAATCATTCGGCACATGCGCGCCTCATCAGTCGGATCGCTTCGCGCCCTCGTGTCAACCTGCCGTGCTCCGCGAGTCCGAAAACTTCCAGAAACTAGAAAAGGCAGACGGACTGTTGTCCATCTGCCTTTCTAAGCGTGCCCGGGAAGATTCGAACTCCCGACCTCCTGGTCCGTAGCCAGGCGCTCTATCCAGCTGAGCCACGGGCACATCTTCTGCCGGGTGAGAGCCGGCCAACCATTCGAGTGCAATCCTCTAGCGATTGTTGAAGAGCGCCAAAGATACGTCGGTTGGGTAGGGTGGTCAAAGTGAAGATTCCATTATGGGCAACGTAAGCGCTCTGGCAAGCGAGGGCTCAACCCGCGGACGCGTCACCCGCGGGGCGGCAACACCCGAAATCTCAGTGTGCGCTTGCTGCCCAGTACACTACTTGTGGGCCATCGCCCAGATTCGACCCTTTGATCCGAATGGCCCATCCAACCGGTGATTCCTCAACCGCGGCAACGGTCCGTTGAAAGATGCTGTTGGAAGCGTCGCTCGTAGCCCGCACCGTTCCTTTGCTGTCGAGTAACTCGAGCGTGATGGAATTGTGAAATGCGCCGAAGCTTTCGGGCCACCAGAGGGCTGCGCTCAAGCTGTCCACCGTTCCAATATCTCCCTTAATCGGGATCGTCATGTTCACGCGGGTGCTATCTATCATCGTGCTTCCCCAGAACGAATGAGCCTCAAGCGGCGGCATTCTGAAGAATCCAGCTCCAGTTTTATTGCTTAGGCTGTCGCTCGCACTCCCCGAGAGGATGACCTGAGCGTAAACCTGTCCTGGATCGACATCTCTGAGTCGCCAACCTGTCGTATCCGGGTCGCTCGTTCTTTTCAGCCAGTTTCGCAGCAGCGTTGCGCCACCTGCCACGTAGGGCGTTGCTCCACTGGTCGATTCGTGCTTCTTGATCGAGATGTCCGTGATACCGTTTGCCGTGTCAGTACTCGAATTTGCCATGATATCTGGCTTGATTCTTCCATCAGCCGTTGGGCCATGGCCATAATTTGGGATCACGACAGGTGACGTAATGGGTTTGGATCCTACGGCAAGAACGCGATGTCCATTTCCTGGCTGGTAGGGGACTCCTCGACCATCGCCGATCGTAGCGATCACCACGCTTCCGGCATCGTAGGCCTTGTTCGCCGCATGAGAGGCCACTCCGTGTTCAGCCGAAACTTTGCTGATCCAGGCAATCTGCCCCGCATTCATTTGGCAGGCGGGTCCCGCTACCTGACACTCGAAGGGTGTCCCTTGCATTTCCACCAGCAAGACTTTGTTCAGGCCCACCACGGCCGCCTGGAAGCCTCTAATAGTAGCTTCGAAGGAGGCGGCAGGACTTGCCACATTTGCCCCTGCGAGCCGCATGCAGTAGTAGATCCGGTAGGAATCCAGCTTCGTTGATGTTACCCCGCGATATTTGGGCCCGAGGTTACTGTTGCCAGTCAGAATAGCGGCGCTCGAAGTGCCATGTGGTCTAATGGCGCAAGCCTCTGTCGGATCGAATCGGTCAGAGTATTCCAGGCAGGTAGGGCCTCCTTCTACACAGTCAGCTCTTGCGTCCAGGGACGTTGGCTTTTTCAGGAGAACATGTCCAAAATTGACGCCCGTATCCAGTAGTCCGACCCAACCGCCCCTCAATTCTTCTATTGCGTAATAGGGATCAGTTCCAATCAACGCTCTTCCATCCTCAACGGATTTCCCAGAAGTCGGGGCCGGGTTTTCGAGAGCGTGCTGAATTTTTCTGGAGATCGCCTGCCGAGTTGAATCACTTAGAGGCGGAATAAAGGAGTCAATCAGATCCAGATACCTCACGCCATCGCGTCCGCAAATATG
>Ga0315336_1000876_pt1 | contig 68722 bp, 70 predicted proteins | sample ASW5metaG_FD_204512 | JGI IMG/M metagenome (GOLD analysis project Ga0315336, IMG submission 204512) | Ammonia-oxidizing marine archaeal communities from Monterey Bay, California, United States - ASW #5 | ecosystem: Environmental > Aquatic > Marine > Intertidal zone | place: USA: California... | reverse complement strand
CGTTCTGCGGCACCCTGATGCCGTTCCGTCTTCTGTCTCATCGTTCACTCCCGATCGGTGACGATGAGCCAAAAACACTCCTTTAGACAATCACCTCAGTCTGTTCCATGGGCGCTGACGTCGGACATGCAAGCAGGAACAGACATTGGGCTATTGGCAAAAAATGCATCTGCGCATCAACGCTTCCAAGCGGGTGTTGGCAGGATAACAATTTGAGCAACAGTTAGCGTACGTAACATAAGCGCTTCGTCCGGGAACCATGGCACAGAAGACGAAGGCAGGATCGGGTCATGAGCGGGCGTTCAGAGCTGCTGATGTCGATGCCCGCTTTCTATCCCTAGTCGGACAACACTTTTCGGAAGAAACGACCAGCGCTGCCGATGAGCGGAGAGACCACAGATTGATTCCGGTCATATACCTGCCGTCTGATCCATGCCGATGATGCAACCTAATGGGCTGTCTAGACAGTCGCGTGAACGTGTCGGCGGCAAGAAGGCGTTTATATGGTTGATATGTTTGGATTGGGATTGGCGCTCGCTGTGTGCCTGGTGGTTTTTGCCATTTGTTACACTTTGATTGTTTGGATATACGACGCCCGAGAATGGAACGGCGGAAAGTGCTGTTGTGGCCAGCGATGGCAACGGTTGGGCAGCGATGTCAAAGGGAGGCATAGCTATGTCTGCTTTAACCCGGAATGCGACGATCACCTCATCCGTATTTCTACCCCGTGGGTAGATCACGACTATCAGGAAGATCATTCTGGTAATCTCAGGGTCGGCGATGGCAATAACCATGACCAGCATCCGAGGCACGCAGTTCGGCGCCTGACAAAGTCGTAATCAGAATGCACAACCATCCAGCCGCACGAGGATTGGACTATCTGCCAGGTCACTGCTCCTGGCTGAGTCATAGGTCAGCTTTGGGTCAGAAGCGGCCCTCATGCCGGGTGACACTTAACGTCTGCTTTGGGCTTGAAAGCGGACATCCAACGCCACGCGTCAATCCACCCCCTTTCCTTGACAAGCCCGGGCCCCTTGGCAAAGGTCGCGAACATCCCCCAGCGCAGCGCGGCAGCAATGATCCCCCTCCTCCTTCCCTATCCCGAGATCGACCCCATCGCCTTCACGCTCGGCCCGGTGTCGGTCCGCTGGTATGGGCTCGCCTATATGTTCGGGCTGCTGTTTGCCTGGGTCTATGTGCGCCGGCTTTTGCAAACTCCGGCGCTGTGGCCGGGCCAGCCGCCGATTACGCCCGATAAGACCGACGACCTGCTGTTGTGGGCGACGCTCGGCATCGTCGTCGGCGGCAGGCTGGGCAACGTTCTGCTATTCGACCCCGCCTATTACTTTGCCAATCCGCTGGAAATATTCGCCGTTTGGAAGGGCGGCATGGCCTTTCACGGCGGCTTGTTGGGCTCCATTCTCGCCACCTATTTGTTCGCCCGCCTAAATAAAGTGCCGATGTTCACAATCGCCGACTTGGTTTGCGCGGGCGCGCCTGTGGGCATCTTTTTTGGACGCCTGGCGAACTTCATCAATCAGGAAGTCGTGGGGCGGATAAGCGACGTCCCCTGGGCCGTGGTCTTTCCGCTGGTGGGCGAACCGGCGCGCCACCCGAGCCAGCTTTACGAGGCCGCGCTCGAGGGCCTTCTGCTGTTTGCGCTGCTGCGCTACTTCACCCATACGCGCATGGCGCTCGGCTCGGCCGGGCTTGTCACGGGCGTCTTCCTGCTGGGTTACGGCATAGCGCGCATTTTTTGCGAATTCTTCCGCGACTACGATCCGGGCCACGCGCTCGCCACCGCTTATACGAGCGCCAGCATGGCCTACTCCCTTCCCATGATCGCGTTTGGCGCCTATCTGATATGGCGGGGGCGCGATCAGGCGAAGACGGCATGAGCGCGACCGCGCGGCCCATGCAAAATGCCCCCACGACAGCCCTGGGCGAGGCGCTCATGCGCCGGATTGGCGCTGCGGGCCCGATCGGCGTGGACGATTTTATGGACGCCTGCCTCAACGACGCCCAGCACGGCTACTACCGGGTACGCGAACCGCTTGGGCGCGACGGCGATTTCATCACCTCGCCCGAAGTGAGCCAAATCTTCGGCGAACTCATTGGGCTGTGGGCCATCGAGACGTGGCGCGCGATGGGCAGCCCTGATGAAATATCGCTGATCGAACTGGGCCCTGGCCGGGGAACACTGATGGCCGATGCGCTGCGCGCGAGCAGCCTTGCGCCTGATTTCCAAAAGGCGTGTTCGCTTCATTTGGTCGAAACAAGTGCCCCCCTGCGCGCAAGGCAAGAAAGCGCCCTTGGGAGCGCGGCCTGTAAAATCAGCTGGTACGACACGCTTGAGCAGGTCGCGCCAGGGCCTTCCATCGTCATCGCCAACGAGTTTTTCGATGCGTTGCCGATCCAGCAGTTCGTGGCAGTGTCCGATGGCTGGCGCGAGCGCTGTGTGGTGCTGGGCGATTCCAGCGCATTTGCTTTTGGCCTCGGCCAAACGACCGAACCACCACCGGTTGGCGCGCCAGCCGACGCGCTGGAAGGCGATATTTTCGAACTGCGCCCTGCTGCTGGCGATGTGATCGCTCAGTTGGCGCGGCTCGGCGCGGACCAACCGATGGCGGCGCTGGTGATCGATTACGGTAACCTGGCGAGCGCTTGCGGCGACACGCTGCAAGCGGTGCGCCATCATCGGGCCGCCGAGCCGCTGAGTGCGCCGGGCGAAACCGACCTGACGGCGCATGTCGACTTTGCCGCTCTGGCCCGGCTTGCCACAGCCAGCGGTCTGCGCGTCTGGGGACCGCTCGATCAGCGCGCGTTTCTGTTGTCGCTGGGTTTGGCCCAACGCTGCGAGCACTTGGCGACCTCAGCCGACGGCCAGGGGGCGCTCGACGTTCGCGCCGGCGCCAAACGTTTGGTCGATCCCGACCAAATGGGTACGCTTTTCAAGGTGATCGCGATCACCTCGCCGCAGGTGCCCGCGCCGCCTGCACTGGAACAGGCATGGGACGGCGGCGGCGTGAGACGCCGGGCCGAGCAATGACGGGCGTTGCGCCTATCGAGGCCGCAAACCTCTCGGGCTTGCGCCAGATCAGCCATGGCTTTTTCACCCGCCAAGGCGGTATCTCCGCGGGCATATACGCGTCGCTCAATTGCGGTCTGGGATCGCGCGATGATATCGCCGGCGTCCTCGAAAACAGGTCCCGCGTGGCGCGCCATCTGGGCACGGCGGCGGGGCGGCTGGTGAGTGTCTATCAGGTCCATTCGGCAGAAGCGGTGACCGTCACCAGCCCGTGGGAGCACGACAGCGCGCCCGAGGCCGATGCCATGGTAAGCAACACGCCGGGGCTCGCGGTCGGCGTGCTTACGGCAGACTGCGCGCCGGTGCTGTTGGCCGACGAGGCCGCCGGGGTGGTGGCGGCGGCGCATGCGGGCTGGCGCGGCGCACTCGCCGGCGTGCTGGATGAAACCGTCTCTCAGATGGAAGCGCTGGGCGCCGACCGGAGGCACATCACCGCGGCCATCGGCCCGGCGATTTCAACGAGCGCCTACGAAGTCGGCGACGAGTTCAAAGCCAGATTTATCGCAGCCGATATCGAAAACGCCGCTTATTTTTCGACCCCCCATGGGGCAGGCAGTCCCCATTTCGACTTGCCGCGTTACGTTTTTGATCGATTATCGTCCCTCGGCCTCGATCATGTGGAGATTCTCGACGTCTGCACATATGGCGAGGAAAGCAGGCTTTTCAGCTATCGGCGCGCCGTTCACAGGGGCGAAGACGATTATGGACGCCAAATTTCTGCCATTCTGCTCGGCTGAACATCGTTAACGATAAATGGCACTCGCCTGCATGTGAGACGGCATACGCTGGACGCGTGAAGCCGGACGCGATAACAATTTGCAATGCGAGGCGGGCGGAGCAGCGAGTTCCGCGCACCGGTCGTGACACCGGTACCGATTGATATGACTCCTGGACGCTTGATTGGGATCCTGAAGATGGGGAGCATGGGCGCGACAAGGGCGCACAGCTCGATGTACCGAACCTGCAACATTGCGTTGCTGGCGGTCATGGCTTTGCTGCTGGCGGGATGCGCTGGCGGCGGCGGTCCAATGAGAGGTTATTTCGCCGGCGGGTCGGGCGAGATGCAGCCGATCGCGCTCGGCAATATCGCGGCGCCCTCCAAAATTGCCGGCAGCCTCAAGAGCGAGCTTCGCAGCACGGCACAACAACGCAAGATTTCAGTGGTTTCGGGCGCCAGCGCCACCTACACGCTGCGCGGTTATCTCGCCACCTCGCCAGAGGGCGCCGGTCACAAGGTGGCCTATATCTGGGACATCATGGACAAGTCCAACAAGCGCGTGCACCGGATTTTGGGCGAGCAGCTTGTTCCAAAAAAAGGCGCCGATCCTTGGGCTGGCGTCAGCAAATCGGCGCTGAGTGCGATCGCCGGCGAGACCATGACCGATCTGGCCGGCTGGTTGCAGAAACAGGCACCCGCTGCCCGGCCAGTTGCCGCCGCGACCCAACGCTCGGGCGCGACCGCCTCGACAGGCAGGTCCGGCAGCTATCTCGCGCTGGTTCCGAGCGTTAAGGGAGCGCCCGGTGACGGCCGCAAATCCCTCACCCGCGCCATCAAAAACCAGCTCGCCAGCAAGGGCGTGAAACTCGCCAGCGCCAAGGGCAACAATGTCTATACGATCGCGGGCAAGGTCAAAATGGGGCGACCCACGGGCAACAAGCAAACGATCGCAATCGAATGGCAGGTCTCCGATCCCAAGGGCAAGAACCTGGGCAAGGTGTCGCAGAACAACACCATCCAAAAAGGCTCGCTCGACCGGAGTTGGGGCAAGGCCGCCGATGCCGCCGCGGCTGCCGCCGCCGACGGCATCATCAAGCTTTTGCCACGGGCGCGCAGATGAGCCAGCCTGGCATATCCCGACCTGTCGGGAGTGCCGGTTTACACGCCCTGACCCCGCTGCTAATAAACGGGCCTTCAAGGGTCTTCTCCAGCTTGATGCGCCTATCAGGCGCGCGTTAGATCGCCTCATGAAACTGGTCGCCGGCAACAGCAACCGCCCCCTCGCGGAGGCGATAGCCGCTTATCTCAACACACCCCTGACAAACTGTGTGGTGCGCCGGTTCGCCGACATGGAGATATTCGTCGAGGTGCACGAAAATGTGCGCGGCGAAGATGTGTTCATTCTTCAATCGACGTCATTTCCGACCAACGATCATCTGATGGAATTACTGATCATCATCGATGCGTTGCGCCGGGCATCGGCGCGCCGGATCACCGCCGTCGTTCCCTATTACGGGTACGCGCGCCAGGATCGCAAACCCGGGCCCCGAACCCCGATTTCCGCCAAGCTGGTGGCCAACCTGATCACCAATGCGGGCGCCGACCGCGTGCTGACGCTCGATCTGCACGCCGGCCAAATTCAGGGCTTTTTCGACATCCCGACCGACAATTTGTTCGCCGCGCCCGTCATGGTGCGCGATATCAAGGAGCAATACGACAACGGCAATCTGATGGTCGTCTCGCCCGATGTCGGCGGCGTGGTGCGGGCGCGCGGTCTGGCCAAACGCATCGATGCGCCGCTTGCCATCATCGACAAGCGCCGCGAGCAGCCTGGCGAGTCGGAGGTGATGAACGTGATCGGCGAAGTCGACGGGCGCTCATGCATCATGGTCGACGATATCGTCGATTCCGGCGGCACGCTGTGCAATGCGGCGGATGCGCTGATCGACAAGGGTGCGACGGAGGTGAGCGCCTACATCACCCATGGCGTGCTTTCGGGCGGGGCGGTGGCGCGGATCTCCGCGTCGGGACTGAAACACCTCGTCATCACCGATTCCATCCTGCCGACCGAGGCCGTCCGTGTGGCCCACAACATACGCGTTCTTCCCATCGCGTCGCTGATCGGCGAGGCCATCGCGCGCACGGCCGGCGAAAAATCGGTCTCGAGCCTATTCAAATAGGTTGAATTGGGCGCACGGCGGGCGAACCGGTGCAAACATATTAGGTCCAAATCTCTGCGCGTGAATATCGTGCTCGGGCATTGTCAGGACACCCGCCCAAGGCTATAAGCGCGCGGGCAAAGCAAGAAGTTGCGATCGGCGCAGCTGGAGACGCAAACATGGCCGAATTTCAAGAGATCAAGGCGACGGCGCGCGAGCGTACGGGAACTTCGGCGACGCGAGCGATCCGCCGCGAGGGACGAGTGCCTGGAATCATCTATGGCGAACAGAAGCCGCCGGAAAATATTTCAATGGATTATGGAGACGTCTGGCGGCATGTGCGCTCGGGAACGTTTCTCTCCACCGTCTACACGGTTGACCTCAACGGCGAAAAGACGCGTGTCATTCCACGCGAGCTGCAGCTCGACCCGGTGCGCGATTTTCCGACCCATGTGGACTTCCTGCGCCTTGGCGAGGGCGCCCGCATTGCCGTCGAGGTGCCGGTGAATTTCATCAATGAAGAGGAATCGCCGGGCTTGAAGCGTGGCGGCGTGCTGAATGTGGTGCGCCACACCATCGAAATGCTTTGCCCCGCTGAATCGATCCCCGAGGGCATCGAAGCCGACGTCACGGGCCTCGATATCGGCGATTCGATCCATATCTCGGATGTTGAACTGCCGTCTGACGTTGAACTCACGATCACCGACCGCGACTTCACCATCGCGACAATCGGCGGGCGCATGGCCGAGATTGTCGAGGAAGTGGAGGAAGAAGAGCTGGAGGAAGGCGTCGAGGGCGAAGAAGGCGTCGAGGGCGAAGAAGGCGTCGAGGGCGAAGAAGGCGTCGAGGGCGGCGAAGGTTCGCAAGACTAACCGGCCGCTGGGCGCCCGGGACGCGATCGAGGCGCGGGCATGAAATTTTTCGTGGGCCTTGGCAATCCAGGCGCCGAGTATGCGCGCCAGCGTCATAATGTCGGCTTCATGGCGCTCGACCGCATCGCCGATCACGCCGGCGGCGTCTCTTGGCGCAAAAAATTCCAAGGCCAACTGGCCGATATCACACTCGATGGCGTCAAGTGCGTGCTGCTCAAGCCCCAGACCTTCATGAATGACTCTGGCCGCTCGGTGCAAGAGGCCTCGCGGTTCTACAAGGTCGCGCCCGGCGACATCGTCGTGTTTCACGACGAGGTCGACTTGGCGCCTGGCAAAGTGCGGGTCAAGAGCGGCGGCGGCGCAGCGGGCCACAACGGTCTCAAATCGATCGCCGCCCATTTGGGACAGGATTTTCGCCGGGTTCGTATCGGCGTCGGCCATCCAGGCCACAAGGACAGGGTTCCAGGTTACGTGCTGCACGATTTCTCAAAAGCCGATCTTGCCTGGCTCGAGCCCCTGCTGGACGACATCGCCAAAGCAGCGCCTTTGCTGGCGCGCGATGACGACGCCAATTTCATGAACCAAGTCGCCCACGGACGCGACGCAAGCAGTGCGGGCAAAAAGGCGCCGGCGAAGTCCGCCAGGCGCAAATCCAAAGCACCGGCAAAGCCCGAGAGCGACCCAGATGGTGCGGGCGAAGGGGCGCTGGCCCACATGCTGCGCCGGCTGCTTGGCGCGGGCAAGCGGTAGGCCGATCCATGGGTTTTAAGTGCGGCATTGTCGGCCTGCCTAATGTCGGCAAATCAACGCTGTTCAATGCGCTGACTCAGGCGGCGGCGGCGGAGGCCGCCAACTATCCCTTCACGACCATCGAGCCCAATGTCGGCGAGGTGCCCGTTCCCGACCCCCGGCTGGACGAAATTGCTGCGATCGCCAAGTCGGCTGACGTCATCGCGACCCGCCTCACCTTTGTGGACATCGCCGGACTTGTGCGCGGCGCCTCGAAAGGCGAAGGGCTCGGCAACCAGTTCCTGGGCCACATCCGCGAAGTGGACGCGATCGCCTATGTGCTGCGGTGTTTCGCCGACGGCGACGTGACCCACGTGGAGGGCCGTATCGATCCAATGGCCGATGCCGAGACGGTCGAGACCGAGCTGATGCTGGCGGATTTGGAAAGCCTGGAAAAACGCCTGCCCAACCTCGAGAAGCGCATCCGCGGCCAGGACAAGGAAGCCAAGAAGACACTCCAATTGGTCGAAGCGGCGCTGGTCCTGCTGCGGAAGGGCAAACCCGCCCGCCACACTCAAGTGGCTGCAGAAGACCGCGACCTATTTAAGCGGCTCAACTTGTTGACCAGCAAGCCGGTGTTTTATGTCTGCAACGTGGACGAGACGTCGGCTGCGACCGGTAACGATCATTCCGACACGGTTGTGCAGAAGGCAGAGGCCGAAGGCATTGGCGTGATCGTGATTTCGGCCAAGATCGAGGCTGAGTTGGCGCAGCTCGAGTCCGGCGAACGCGACGAATATCTGAACGAGCTCGGCTTGGCTGAACCCGGCCTCAACAGGCTGATCCGGGAAGGATACAAGCTCTTGGGGCTGATCACCTATTTCACGGCCGGGCCCAAGGAGGCGCGCGCCTGGACCGTCTCGCAAGGCACCGCCGCGCCACAGGCCGCTGGCGTTATTCACACGGACTTCGAAAAAGGCTTCATCCGCGCCGAAACCATTTCATATGATGATTATGTCGCCTGCGGCGGCGAGACCGGCGCGAGGGATGCTGGAAAGATGCGGCTCGAGGGCAAGGACTACAAAGTCTGCGACGGCGATGTTCTGCACATCAGGGCGGCCAACTGAGGCATCACGCGCTCACGAGAAACCATGCACGGCAATCGTGCCGATCATGACGATGCCGACAAGCAACTTTCCGGCCGTGCCCAACAGGCGCCCGACAAGCGCGCCCCGGCCCACCGAGGCGCCGTGTTCGGGCGTGTTGCCCTTCCACATTTCGCCAAGATAAGCACCGGCATAAGCGCCGGCGGCGCCACCGGCCAACGCGCCCAGCAGCGGGCCGATCAGGGGCACGGGCAGGCCGACAATCAAACCCATGACGCTGCCCACGACGGTGCCGACCAGCGCCAGCGCGACTGCCCGGCGGCTTGCGCCCTGTTTGGCAGCACCGGCTGCGCCGGCGGAAAACTCCAACACTTCGCCAAGCGCGGCAAGTGCTGTCAAGACGCCAACGGTGTTCCAACCGATCTGTTCGGCACTCGAGGGCAAGGCCCAGACGAACAGCGCGGCGAAGCCGAGCATGATCCAGTTGCCGGGCATCGCCACCAGATTTGTTATCCACGCCGCCCCGGCGCCTAGCAGCAGCAGGACGAGCCAAGCGTAATGTGCGAATTCGATGTCAAACATGCCTTGTCCATAGCGCCAAAATCCCTGCCCCAATCGGACGGCAATTTCGCGTCAGTATCACCAACATCATAATGTGGGGCTTTTGCCCGATGCGCCAAGTAAGGGGGCGCAGGTTTGTCGCAGTATCACAGTGACAAGCGGCCGTCGCCAGTCCCATTTGACGCTGAATTTTCCTCAAAGCATCGGATCCTGCATGCCGGACGTTCGTTGGCTGCTCGTTGGATGTTGCAAACTCTTTGCGTTCAAAACAAATCGAATGCGCTAGAATGGAACAATGTACTGGTTCATCATCGGCGCCGTCTTCGGCATCATCCATGTGATGATCGTTGGCCAAAAGCGGACCCTGCCGCTTCCCAATCACCCCATTCTCGGGGTCTTGGCGGCAGGCGCGCTCGGCGCCCTGACCTATGGCAGCATGATGTGGTTGTTCTTCGGTTGAGGAGCAAATCCAGGGCCGCGCCAGACCCGACGAGCCAGTGCTGGCTGCGATTGCTTCTGCTTCGGCCCAAAACCCAGTGAACAAATCCAATAACAAGTCGGAAAGCGAATTGTAATTCGCGCCCGCACGACCTATACGGGCTGCGCATGCTTGTGACTGTTTCGTGACAGTGCGCCGCACCACTGGAGGGACGCGGATGACGCTTAAGGGCCAGGATGCGGAAGGCGCACAAGCGGCCCTGCGTAAAACCTCGCTCGACAAGGATCTGCAAAAGATCGCCCGTGTCGAGGACGCGACGCGATTTGTCACGCGCAGGCTGTTTGCTCCAGGACTGGCGATCCTGTTTTTGGCGGTCGCCGGCATCTTCGCCAGCATCCAAATCGGTATCCAACACAACGCCGCCCTGATCGTCATCGCTGCCGTTCTAGGCGGCTATATGGCGCTGAATATCGGCGCCAACGACGTGGCCAACAATGTGGCTCCGGCAGTGGGGTCGCGCGCGCTCACTCTCACCGGTGCGCTCATCATCGCTGCAATATTCGAGAGCTGCGGCGCGCTGATTGCAGGCGGCGATGTGGTCAACACGATTGCCAAGGGCATCATCGATCCAGCACTGGTTCCGGATGCCAAGACATTTGTCTGGGCGATGATGGCCGCCCTGCTCTCCTCTGCTTTGTGGGTCAACCTTGCCACCTATGTCGGCGCGCCGGTCTCCACCACCCACTCGGTTGTAGGAGGCGTCGCGGGCGCGGGCATCGCCGCGATAGGCGTGGCTGCGGTCAATTGGACGACAATGTCGAAAATCGCCGCCAGTTGGGTGATCTCACCACTGCTGGGCGGTCTGATCGCAGCGCTTTTCCTCGCCTTCATCAAACACAACATCATTTACCGCGACGACAAGATCGCAGCAGCGCGGCGTTGGGTGCCGGTGCTTCTCGCGGTCATGGCTTCGACCTTTTCCTGCTATCTCGTGATGAAGGGGCTGAAGAGGGTCTGGAAGTTCGACTACACCAGCGTGGCGCTCATCGGCGTGCTGGTCTACGTGGTTGCCTGGGGCGCTTTGAAGCCTTGGGTGTCCAAGCAATCGGAAGGGCTTGAGAACCGCAACCAATCGCTGCGTCAGCTTTTCCGTCTACCGCTGATCTGTTCGGCGGCGCTGCTCTCCTTTGCACATGGCGCCAACGACGTCGCCAACGCGGTGGGCCCGCTGGCTGCTATTTTGGACACGGCGCAGTCGGGCGAAATTTCGGCCAAGGTCGGAATTCCATTGTGGGTCATGCTGACAGGTGCCGCCGGCATCAGCCTTGGCTTGTTTCTCTATGGTCCCAAGCTGATCCGCATGGTCGGCGAGCAGATCACCAAGATGAATCCGATGCGCGCCTTTTGCGTTGCTCTGTCGGCGGCAATCACAGTGATCATCGCATCCACGCTTGGTCTGCCCGTCAGTTCCACCCATATCGCCGTCGGCGCGGTGTTCGGCGTCGGTTTCTTCCGTGAGTACTACACGACCCACAGCAAACGTCGCCGCAACTACGTGAATGCCCGGCGAAACGATCTCAATTCGGAGAACGGTGAACCCGACCCGCGCGAGTTGCGCCGCCGCAAACTGGTGCGCCGCTCGCATTTCACGGTCATCATCGCCGCCTGGCTGATCACTGTGCCTGCGGCCGCCGCGCTTGCCGGGGCGATCTTCATAATCATTTCGAGATTTGTTTGATTGCACCGGGCTGCCGATTGCCTGCCTCGGTTGCATGCCGCGCCCTGGGCGCAGAAATCCAACTGAAATCATGCTTGGCAATATTTTGCCATTCGTCCTAACCGGCTTCATTCCGATGATGATTATCCTGCTCGCGGCGCGGCTGCTGTTTGGCGTGCCGACCGAGGGCAGCGTTGGGCTATTGGTGGCGCTCACAACTTTTCCGGCCAACGGTTGACATAGAACCTCTGCCGCCGTTCGCTTACCCAGAAGACAACCTATTGTCTGTCTGGGAGGAGATCATATGGCAGCGCGATACGAGACACTCACTTTTCGCAAGGAGGGCGGACTGGGACGGTTGGAGCTGCGCCGCTCTGAGCGGCTCAACGCCGTAGCTATGACCGGCGCGCGCGAACTGCTCGACGTCGCCGAAGAGATCGCCCGTGATAACGATCTGCGTATGTTGGCAATCACTGGTGAGGGACGCGCGTTCTCAACCGGCATAGACCTGAAGGAATTGGCGGCCGGCGAAATTGATCTCAGCTATTTCGATCTTTGGGACAGCGCACTTCGCGTTATCGAGACCATGGACAAACTCGTGCTCTGCCTGATCCACGGTTACGCCATTGGCGGCGGTCTGCAGCTTGGGCTTGCTTCCGACATACGCATCTGCACACGCACGGCCAAACTCGGCTTGCCTGCCATCAAGGAAGGGTTGATCCCAGGTCTGGGCACTTGGCGGCTGGCGCGCTATGTCGGCATGGGCCGCGCCAAATCTCTGATCATACGAGGCAACATGATCGACGGCGTGGAAGCCGAACGGATTGGACTGGTCGATCACCTGATCGATGACGACGATCCCAAGGGCGCCTTCGAGAACTGGATCGATGAATACGCCAAGTCCAATTCGGCCGGCTGCCGCTATTCCAAGGAAATGTTACTCGATTGTTTCGACCTTGGATTCGACGCTTTTTTTGCGAAATATCTCAATTTGCAGAAGCGTTCAACCAACGCAGTCGATTTCGCCGAGGCCATGGTTGCATACAGGGAGGATCGGCCGCCGGTTTGGGACTAGGTCATGTGCGATTGGGCCGCGCAAATCGGAATTATTATGCTAGCAGCGCGTGCGAGGTATTGACGATGTTTTGCGCTCTGCAGTAACGAGCAAGCGTATGGAACTTACTCCGCCGCCCGCATTCGGGCGATCGATGCTCCCGACATAGAGCAGTATGATGGACGACGTTAAATCGGCATGGGCTAGTTTTCCGCATAATTACAATGCGGTTTCCGACTTCGTCGACAAGAATGTCGAGGCCGGGCGTGGATCCAAACCGGCCTTCATCGACCCTACGGATACGCTCACCTACGGATCGCTGCAAGATCGCAGCAAGCGTTTTGCCGACGTGCTCAAGAAAAACGGCATCGAGCGCGAGCAACGCCTGGCGCTCGTTATGCTCGATACAGTTGCCATGCCGGTGGCCTTTTGGGGGGCGCTGCGCGCGGGCGTGGTTCCGGTCCCCCTCAATACGCTGCTGACCGCCGAGCAATACGCCTACATGCTCCGCGACAGCCGCGCGGTGGCCGCCGTCGTTTCCTCTCCATTGCTTGGCACGCTCGAGCCCGTTCTCAAGGAACTCCCCGGGCTACGCACAGTCTTTGTGTCGGACGGTGAGGCGCCCGATGGCTGCCAGCATTTCGAGCACGTGTTGGGCGAGGCTTCCGCAGAATTCGAAACGGCCGGAACCTGTTGCGACGAGACCGCCTTTTGGCTCTATTCTTCAGGATCGACAGGCAAGCCCAAGGGCGTCAAACACCTGCACGCAAGCCTGATGCACACTGCTCAACTGTTCGGTCAGGGCGTGCTTGATATCGACGAATCCGATGTCGTGTTCTCGGCCGCCAAGTTATTTTTTGCTTATGGGCTCGGCAATGCCATGTCGTTTCCCATGTCCGTCGGCGCCACTGCCGTTCTGTTGCCCGGCCGGCCGACGCCTGACGCCGTCTTGGAGGTGATGCAGGCCCACAACCCGTCGATCTTTTTTGGCGTGCCGACGCTTTACGCCGCCATGCTTGCTCAAGCCGGCATTGGTCGGGGCGCGGGCTCCGCCAATCTACGGCTTTGCGTCTCGGCGGGCGAAGCATTGCCCAAGGAGTTGGGTGAGAAGTGGCACAAGCACGTCGGCAGCGACATCATTGATGGGATCGGCTCGACCGAGATGCTGCACATCTTTGTCTCCAACCGGCCGGGCCAGGTTACCTATGGCGCCTCTGGCGTGCCGGTGCCGGGTTATGCTGCCAAGATTGTCGGCCCCGACGGTAAGCCGGTCGAGAATGGCGAGATCGGCGAGCTGGTGGTATCGGGACCATCTTCAGGCGAGGGTTACTGGAACCAGCGCGAGAAATCCCGGGCGACATTCGCCGGCGAGTGGACCCACACAAGCGACAACTATCGCTGCGGAGAAGATGGCCTTTTCTACTTTTGCGGCCGGGCCGACGACATGTTTAAGGTGAGTGGCAATTGGGTGTCGCCTTTCGATGTGGAATCCGCACTGCTCTCCCACAAGGCCGTGCTCGAGGCGGCGGTTGTTGGCAGGGAGGACAAGGAGGGTTTGCTGAAGCCCAAAGCCTTCATCGTTCTGAAGCAAGGATATCAGGACGGCCAGGGGTTGATGGACGATCTGAAGGCGCACGTGAAGTCGGCGGCGGGACCCTGGAAATATCCGCGTTGGATTGAGGTCATGGACGAATTGCCGAAGACGGCGACCGGAAAGATCCAACGCTTCAAGTTGCGCCAAGACGACTGAGGCTCGGGAAGCGAAACCCAATGGCTTACCAAATCAGCGATGACAAGATCGTGGTGGAGGGCGTGTCGCTCGAATGCCGTTGGTACGGACCGGCGCCAGATCGCGCGCCGACCATCGTGATGTGGCACGAGGGACTTGGTTGTGTCGCGCTGTGGCGCGATTTTCCCGAGCGCTTGGCCGAACGAACAGGGTGTGGTGTGTTCGTCTATTCACGCGCCGGCTATGGCGCATCTGATCCGATCACGCTTCCTCGCCCCCTGACCTACATGGAGGACGAGGCTAAGTATGTGGTGCCGAAATTACTCGACGCGATCGGCTTTCGGCGCGGCGTTTTATTGGGCCACAGTGACGGCGCCTCGATCGCGGCGGTCTATGCCGGCAGCATCGAGGACCACAGGGTGCGTGGGTTGGTGCTGTTCGCGCCGCATTTCTTCACCGAGGAGGTCGGCCTGGACAGCATCGCAGCCGCGCGCAACGCCTACGAGACCGGCGATCTCAAAGCGCGCTTGGCGCGCTATCACGGCGCAAACGTCGACTGCGCCTTCGGCGGTTGGAGTCAGGCGTGGCTGGCGCCCGGTTTCCGCAATTGGGATATATTGGACAGCGTCGCCCACATCCGGGTGCCTATTTTGATTGTTCAGGGGCGCAGCGATGAATACGGCACACTGGCCCAACTCGATAAAGCGGTGGAGAACGCATACTGTCCGGTAGAGACCGTGGTGCTCGAGGATTGTGGCCACGCGCCCCATCTCGACCAGAGCGCGGCGACATTGACCGAGACGGCGGCTTTCATCGAACGGCTGATGGTGACCCACGGCGAGGCCAGTCCGCTGGCGCTTGGTTGAGCGCCCCGCGCCCATCAAGCCGCAAGCTAGTCGCTGGCCGCTAAAATTCCACTGCGCAAAAGCTCGGCCAGCTCATCACTTGTTTCTTGAAAGCTCCGCCCGGAGGTGTCCACATGGAAGGTCGCACGGGCGTAATAATCCTCGCGTTCACGTAAAATACGCTTCAGTTCCTCCATCGCGGCGGGATTGTCGGCCATTGGGCGACGGTCGCCCTGCTCGATGACGCGCGACATATGTTCATCTGGCGAAGCGCTCAACCATACGGTGGCAAAGCGGTTCAACAAGGTGCTGAATGTCGCGGGCTCTTCGACGATGCCGCCGGCCACCGCCAGAACCACTTTGGTGTAGCGCTTGATAACGATATCCAGGCAGTAGCCCTCCAGCCGGCGGTAACCTTGCGGGCCGTAGAGCGCGAAAATCTCGCCGATCTCCAAACCGTTTGTGGTTTCCATGACGGAATCGAGTTCGACGAACGGCAACTTCAGACGTTCGGCCATGGCGGCGCCGAGTGTGGACTTGCCGGCGCCGCGCAATCCGATGAGCGCGACGCGCTGGGCCCGCGCCTCGTCGCGCTCGAGCGTCTGGTTCAGGATGTCGTCGACGCGTTTTTTGGCTTCATTGGGGGCCGCGTTGTAAAGGCGCCAGAAGCGGTGGACTTCGTCTTGACCGTAACCCGGCAACACGTGTTCAAGCTTGGCGTCCAAGGCATCGACAATGCCCTTCAGACGGCCGATCGAAATGTTGCCCTCGCCGCCTTCGAGCTGGGCGATGAAGCGCGGTGAAACGCCGCAACGGCTCGATAGCTCCTTGCGCGAGAAACCGCGCTCGTTGCGGATGGCGCGCACGCGGGCGCCCACGCTCGCCAAGAAAACGTTGGCGCTTGGGCGCACGTCGGCAGATTCCGCCGCCAGTTTGCTTTCAGTAGGTCTCAAGGTGCAACCGTCCTTCCTGACGCATCAGCGCCCGTTGCGTTCCCCAATCGAGCCCGGCGCCCTCGCATATCTCGGCCAAGGCCGCCTCCACCCCTTCTTCCATGCCCTTGAGGCCGCAAACATAGATGTATGTCCGCTCGTTAGCGATGTAACTCGATAGCAAATCGGCGTCCTGCCGCATCTGATCTTGAACATAGCGTTTGGGCTCGCCTTTGATGCGCGAGAACACGAGCCGCTGGGTCATGACCGATTTCGGTATGCGCTTCAGCGGTCCGAAATAGGGAAGCTCCTCAGGCGTGCGGGCGCCAAAATATAGCGCCAGGTGTCCCACCGCCTGGGGTGCGGTCCGCTGGCGGCGCATGGTGAAGCCACGGAAGGGCGCCGAACCGGTGCCGGTGCAAATCATGATGATGTTGGCGGTGGGGTCGTCGGGCATCAGAAATGTTGCGCCATAGGGACCGGTCAGCTCGACCTCATCGCCCTTGGCCAGATCACAGATATAATTGGAGCAACGCCCGCCTGTTTCGCGCTTGACGGTCAGGGCGATGTTGTTGGCGTTGGGCTTCTCGCCATCGCGCGGGCAAGCGATCGAGTAGAGCCGCACTTTTTCCGGCTTGCCATTGGCATCAAGTCCTGGCGGGACGATACCGACACTCTGGCCCTCGACAACTGGAAAAGCTTGATCGCCAATATCAAGAATGATGTGGCGCACATCGGTTTCCGTCCCTTCCCGTGTCAGACGAAAATTGCCCTGCACGCGGGTGGTCGCGGGCTTGGAGCGGCTGAACAGGTTGATGCTTGGTTTGGAGGCAGAGCGCGGCGCCACACTGCGTCCGCCGAGACCCTGGTGCGCCTCCTCCAGCATCTTGATGATTTCGTCGTCGAACGCCTCGACCGCGCCCGAAGAAGCCGCCCCGCCAGTCGATGCGATATTCTCTTGTTGCGGCAGCTCGTCCCACTCAAATTGCGACTCTATGGGATAGGGTGCCGCGACGACCCGCCAGTTGTCGATTGCTCCGGTGGGGCACGGCGAGATGCAGTCCATGCAATAGTCGCACTTATCGGCAATCACCACGTAGTTGTCGTCGTTATGGGTGACGGCGTCCTGCGGGCAGGTCTCTTCGCACGTGTTGCACCGGATGCAGATCTCCGGATCGATGAGATGCTGCTTGGTAGGCGATGGCACTGCCTTATCCTGCACGGCTTTCTGCATATCAGGCGTCGTGGACCTTAACGTATTCGAATTCGCCGGGCTTGTTGTCGATGCCGACCTTGGGCGGGGCGATCCAGTCTGCAAACTTACCCGCCTCCCATTGGGGCTGCATCAAGGATGCGATGAAATCGCCGTCGTCGGTATTGGGCAACCATTGGCCCTTTTGCGCCGCCCAATCCCCGCCGCTTAGAATTTTTCCCTCAGGGGTGGCCTCGACATCGACAAACTCGCCGATCTGACGATGGAAGGCGACGTGCGGCAGTGACAATTGGAAGGCGACGCCAGCTTTCTCGATGATCTTGTTCCAGCGGTTCACGCCACCGGCGGCGTCGTGGGTGTAGTCGTCGCGCAACCGCATGTTGATGGCCGATAATGCCGGTTCGTCAACCATCCTGGCTTCGCCATCAATCAGCTTGAGGACGGGATAGGTCGCACCGATCAATTTGTGGTCGTCGTCGATCTTGGTTTCCCGATAGCGACCCTTGATGCCGGCGGTAAAGGCGTTGGCAGCGTTGGTCGATATTTCAGAACCAAAGAGATCGAGCGACAGCGAGTAATGCAGATTCAGCTTCTTCTGCACGGTCGGCAGATCGATGACGCCCAGAGCGCGTACGGCCTCGATGTCGAATGGATCATCGATGCTTGCCGCGCTCATCGCTTCGCACGTGCGCTGAATGACGCGACCCACCCCCGTTTCGCCGACGAACATGTGGTGGGCCTCTTCGGTCAACATGAAGCGGGTGGTGCGCGAGAGCGGATCGAAGCCCGATTGCGCCAAGGCTTCGAGTTGCATTTTGCCGTCGCGGTCGGTGAAATAGGTGAACATGAAGAAGCTCAGCCAATCTGGCGTTTCCTCGTTGAAGGCGCCCAGCATACGCGGCGCCTCGTCGGAGCCCGAGCGGCGCCGTAACAATTCATTGGATTCCTCGCGGCCGTCCTTGCCGAAATATTTCTGCAGCAGATAGACCATCGCCCACAGGTGACGGGCTTCCTCGACATTGACCTGAAAGAGATTGCGCATGTCGTAGAGCGAGGGCGCCGTCTTGCCGAGAAACCGCTGCTGCTCGACCGAGGCTGGTTCGGTGTCGCCCTGGATGACGATGAGACGGCGCAGCATGGCGCGGTATTCACCCGGAACTTCCTGCCAGGCCAGTTCGCCGTAGTGCTCGCCGCAGGGGATGCGGCGGTCCTCGACCGCCGGCGCCAACAGAACGCCCCAGCGGTATTCGGGCATCCTGACATAATCGAACTTGGCCCAGCCTTTGGAATCAACGCTGACCGCCGTTCGCAGGTAAGCGAGCGATTCCTGGAAACCGTTCGGGCCCATGTCATGCCACCAATCGATGTAGCCCGGATGCCACTTCTCGAGCGCCTTCAACACCCGCCGGTCGCTGGAGAGCCCCACATTGTTGGGGATGGCCGTGTCGTAATCGACGTTGATCAGGTCTTGCATAGCCGTGCTCCTTCGACGCTCTGCCTAAACTCTCTGTGGATCGAACTCGCTGCGCTGGCCCGTGCCGTAGCGCCGCAACGCGCCTTTTTCGCCAACAGCGTTGGGGCGCTGGAAAATCCAATTCTGCCAAGCCGTAAGGCGGCCAAAAATGCGCGTTTCCATGGTTTCCGGCCCGGCGAAGCGCAAATTGGCCTCCATGCCGGTCAGCCCGTCGGGCGAGAAATTGGCCCGTTCTTCGAGAAAGATACGAACCTCTTCGTCCCAATCGATGTCGTCGAAGACGAAGGTAACTAGGCCCAGCGCCTCGGCGCCGCTTGCCTCGAGCGGTTCGCCGATCTTGGCGCGAGCGGCCTCTAGCGCCTCGGGCTCGCCCAGGAAGCGCGTCTCCAACCGGCTCAAACCGTTGGACATGGTGTAACGGCCAAAATTGCCGCGGCTCAGCGTCAGGCTGGCGGGCGGGCGGTTGTCGCCCTCGATCGTTCCTTCGAGCATGTAACTGCGGTCGGCCGCGAAGGCAAGCTCGGCCAGCATTCCAGTGAAACACGAACCCGGTTCAATCAGCGCCACCAGTGAGCGGGGGGTGAGATCGACCCGCTTCAGCAGGCGTTTCCAGTACAGCAATATCTCGTTGGCAAGCCAGTGCTCGACGTTATCGAGCAGCAGATTTTCATAGACCGCTACACGGTCGCTATCGCCATGGGCCTTGAAGGCGATGATGCCGATTTCAGCCTCGTTGGCGCGCAGATGAAGGATGGCGTCGTCGAGCTCGCGGGCGAGCCTCAGCGGCCAGAACTGCGCACCCTCGGCCTGGGCTGCCTTCATGTCGGCAGGTGCTTGGCCATCCGGTCCCCTGATCGCGATGGTGGCGAGACGGCCTCGGCGGTCGATTGCGACCTCAAGTGAGGAATAGATCACGGCATCGTCAGTGAAACTGCGATCCAAGGGAGCGAGCGCCACGCCGGTGGCGCCATCGAGCCTGTTGGAGCGTGCCGCCATCTCGGCCAGACGTTCGGCGACGATCTCGTCGAACTTGGCGTTCGGCACGGCCTCGTCGACGAGCCGCCATTCCTGGGCGCGAGCGCCCTTGATGCCCTCTTCGAGAGTGCAGAACACGTCGGCGCGGTCGCGGCGCACCATGCGCTTGTCGGTGACCCTGGTGAGGCCGCCCGTGCCCGGCAGGACAGCGAGCAGCGGCAGCTCGGGCAAGGCGACCGACGATGAGCCATCGTCGGTCAGAATGATGTGATCGGCAGCAAGCGCCAGCTCGTAACCACCGCCAGCGCACGACCCCTTTATGGCGGCCAAATAGGACTGTTGCGAGTTGTCGGTTGCATCCTCGATGGCGTTGCGCGTCTCGTTGGTGAACTTGCAGAAATTGACCTTGTGGGAATGGGTGGCGCCCGCCAGCATGCGGATATTGGCGCCGGCGCAAAACACCCGCTCCTTGCCCGACTGAATGGCAACGGCTTTGACGCCGGGGTGCTCGAATCGCAGCCGTTGGACAGCATCGGCCAATTCAATATCGACGCCGAGATCGTAGGAATTGAGCTTCAATTCGTAACCGTCGAACAGTCCGCCCTTCTCATCGACGTCCATGACGAGGCGCGCGACCGAGCCGTCGACCTCGATGCGCCAGTGGCGGTAGCGTGACGGATCAGTCTGAAAATCGATGCGATTCATTCAGCGCGGCTCTGCAAGACGGGCACAATCGAATGGCAACGGACATACCGTCTGGCCATCATTGTGTAAAGCATGATAATGCAAATAATGGTGCGAATGCTCGCAACTTTAGCACCAAAACCGGGCGTTAACATCTTTTTATGGTACTATATTACTTATTTTTGCTGCTGGCCGTAGGTCGAAAACTTTTCCAGCACCCGATCCATTTCGGCCGCCTTGAGCAATTGCGGCTCTCCGGCCGCCAGCGCCTTGATGTATTGGGCGGCCAGGGTTTCGACTTCGCGGGCAAGCGCCAGAGCTTGGGGCAAGGTGCCACCGCAAGCGATCTGGCCATGATTGGCCATTAGACATGCCTTGCGCGTTAGGAGCGCGCCCGCGACGTTTTCGGCCAATTGCCGGCCGCCGAAGGTGGCATAGGGCACGAGCGGAATATCGTGACCACCGGCTACTGCAACCATGTAATGGAATGGCGGGATATGTTTGTGGGCGCAGGCTAGCGCCGTGGCGTTGCACGAATGGCAGTGAACGACTGCGGCGGCATCGGGCCGCGCGCCGTAAGCTGCCATATGGAAGCGCCACTCGCTGGAGGGCTTCAGGCTATCCTCGGCGGGCGTTCCATCGCGATCGACGAAGACGATATCGGCCGGCAGCAGATCGGCGTAGGGCAGACCGGTGGGCGTGATGAGCATGCCATCTGCCCAGCGCGCAGAAACATTTCCCGATGTGCCCTGGGACAAGCCCTCAAGGTTGAGCGCGAGCGCGGTGTCTATCACCTGTTGGCGGATCCAAGCCTCATTCTCGATCGGCTCAACCATCGGCGTATTCCGGGTAGAGGGCGGACAATGCTGCAGCGCTCGCCTCGCAAACGCCGCGCTCGGTGATCAAGCCGCTCACCAGACGGGCGGGAGTGATATCGAAGGCAAAATTGGCGGCGGGGCTGCCGGGTGCCGAAATTTCCACCCGAGCGAGCGAGCCATCATCGGTGCGGCCCCAGACGTGCGTCACCTCATCGGCGCCGCGCTCTTCGATCGGAATCGCAAAGCCATTATCCAGGCTCCAATCAATCGTCGAATGGGGCAGCGCGACATAAAAGGGGATGTCGTTGTCGCGCGCCGCGAGCGCCTTCAAATATGTGCCGATCTTGTTGGCCACATCGCCATTGGCCGCCGTGCGGTCGGTGCCGACAATACACAGGTCCACATCACCCTTTTGCATGACGTGGCCGCCGGCGTTGTCGGTGATGATTGTGTGGGGCACGCCTTGATGGCCGAGCTCAAACGCCGTCAACGCCGAGCCCTGGTTGCGCGGCCGGGTTTCATCGACCCAGACGTGAATTTTTATGCCGGCCTCATGGGCCTGATAAATGGGCGAGGTCGCCGTTCCCCAATCGACGGTCGCCAGCCAACCGGCGTTGCAATGGGTCAAAACGTTGACGGCTTCACCCCCCTTGCGCTGGCTGTGAGCGGTTATCAAGCTCACTCCGTTTTCTCCAATTCGGCGGCAAGTCTCAACGTCCTGATCGCATATTTCCGCCGCACGCGCGTAGGCCACCGTAACCCGCTCGCCATGGGGAATATTGCGCACCGTGTCACGCATCTCTTCGATGGCCCAACGCAGATTGATAGCCGTCGGACGGGTCAAAGCCAGACGCTTGCAGGCGCGATCAAGCGCCTCGTCGGATTGGTCCTGGCGCAGCGCCAAGCAGACGCCGTATGCAGCAGTGGCACCAATGAGCGGCGCGCCGCGCACTTGCATGTCGGCGATTGCAACCACCGCATCTTCCAATTCGCTCAAACGCGCAACTTCAAGTCGGTGTGGAAGCACGGTCTGGTCGATGATCTCCACACCCCAACCGTCATCTGCCAACCAGATGGTTCGGTAAGCTTTGCCATCGATACGCATGAACCCTACCGCTCAAGCGTGACTGAGCGCTTCAGCGCTGGCAGAGTTTGGCTCCCGACGAGCACACAGCGGGCGAGTAGACGCCTTCCCAACACACCGTGTAGGCGCGGCTGGAGATGACGTCGGGACGCAAATAAGCATCCTTGGGTACGCTGGTGCGGACCATTTTCCAGAGCGGGATCGCGCGCACCTTAACGGGCGTGACGCTGGCGTTTGCCCAACCCGGCCGTTTTTTCATTGCGACAATCGCGTCTTCAAGAGTCGCGCGAGATTTCTCGACGGCGCGCTGCTTGTTGCCGCCGTCCTGCGTGCCATTGACGACCTGGCAGGCCGCATCGGCGTTATGGGGCGCAACCAAAACAAAAAATAAAGTGGCCAAAATCAGCATCGGAAGATTCATTTTGAAAGACATCACCAACCCTCACATCATTCACACCAAAGGAAAATTTCAAATGACAACACCGCGTCGCTGCAATCAGTTTTCACACTGGGGCGGCGAGGTCAATTGGTTCAATTCACGTCATGGTTCAATCACCTTCGAAGGATATCAGAGTGTGACACTCCAGGCCCAACGCGACGAGCTTGCCGCAGCCTCCAATGTCCGGCAGGTCTATGACAAAGGCGGCGCCAACGATTTCGGCGCCAAGCTTGTGCAATAACCTGACCGCGGCAACAGCCGTCCCGCCGGTGGCAATGAGATCATCGATCAGCAAGACCCTCTCTCCGGTTCGCAATGCATCCTCGTGGATCTCGATGGCGTCGATACCGTATTCGAGTTCGTAATCTTGACCTATGGCCTTGGCTGGCAGCTTGCCCTTCTTTCTAATCGGTACGAATCCGCAACCCAACCTGTCGGCTACGGCGCCACCCAAAATAAAGCCGCGCGCCTCGATGCCCGCAACGGCCTCGACGCGGGCATCGCGATAGGGAGCGGCCAGTCGCTCGACGCAAGCAGTCAGACCGGCTGCGTCGCCCAACAAGGTCGTGATATCGCGAAATTGGATGCCTGGTTTCGGATAGTCCGGGATGGTGCGAACCAGCGCGCGCAGATCGATTTCAGAATCCTGCATCAATCTCAGTTCCTGTTTTTCAGAACGCGCCCGGCGACCGCATCGAGGCGTTCGAGAAGTGCTGCATCGCATGCCTCGGGCGCGGTAATGATCGCCATCTCGAGCGCCCGATCCGAACCGATCGGACATGGCTCGTGGGTGCGCGGAAAATCGCGCGCCACCCTTGCCACCAACGCCTTGGCCCGATCCGCATTATCGCCCAGCACGCGCAACAACTCGGCCACATCGACGTCCTGATGGTCGCTGTGCCAGCAATCATAGTCCGTCACCATGGCAATGGTCGCGTAACAAATCTCCGCCTCGCGCGCCAATTTGGCTTCGGGCATGTTGGTCATGCCAATGACGTCGCAGCCCCATTGCCGGTAGAGATTGGATTCGGCGCGGGAGGAAAACTGCGGACCCTCCATGACGAGATAGATTCCGCCCTTCTTGAAGGTCACGCCTTCGGCTTCGGCGGCGGCTGCGATTTGATCGACAAGGAGGGGGCTGACCGGATCGGCCAACGAGACATGGGCAACGCAGCCCTCGCCGAAAAAGCTTTTTTGCCGCGCGATGGTGCGATCGATGAACTGATCGACGAGCACGAAGGTTCCGGGACCCAACTCTTCGCGGAAGGAACCGCAAGCCGAAACAGAGATGAGATCGGTCACGCCGGCGCGTTTCATGGCATCGATGTTGGCGCGATAGTTGATGTGGCTTGGCGAGAGCCGATGTCCGCTTCCATGGCGCGGCAAAAAAACGAGGGGCAGGCCGTCGAGGGTGCCGAACTGCAGCTCATCGGAGGGCTCGCCCCACGGCGTGGCGATCCGCTCGCTTCGACGATCCTCTAGACCAGGCAGATCATATATGCCGCTGCCGCCGATGATGCCCAATACGGAATCCGTCATATCGCCCCCAAACTGTCTTTCGGCGCCCGCGCCAATTGGTCACTCGACGACTATGTAAAACACGGCCCATGGCCAGCTCATCTCTTCTTCGCCGACCTGCGAGGTCGATTTTGGCGAATGCAAGAGCCAAAGCGGCCCCTGGTCACCAATGGCCAACGGCTTGCCGTCGACTGCTGTCGCTACAATCCAGTCTTTTAAATTCAATTGGGACGCTTCAATATCGGCGGTAAATCCATCGAGCGCCATCGCCCTCAGTCGCGAACCCTGCCTGGCGCCGGCGGCCTCGAGCACCGCGGCCAAGCGCGGGCCGGTGAACTTTCCCGCTTTACCAAGCTGGGGCGGCTTCGCCTCGACCGAGCCCTGTGGCAGTTTCGCCAACATCTCGCGGTCGAACTGCATGGCTTTGTCGAAGGTGATTTCATGATGCTTTAGAAACGTATCGCGACGGTCGTCATAAGCAGGCCGGTTCCAATTGCCGATGGCGCCAGCGACGGTGAGAATGACCGCGCCTTTGGCTGCAACGACTTGCCCGGCCTGTGCCCGGCCCACCACGCCAACCAGCGCAATGAGCAGGCAGCCAACGATCAAGCCGGTTGTCCGCCGCACCGCCTCTAGTCTTGGCATGCCGACATTCATGTGCGCTCCGCTGTTGTATTGACCGCCATTTGAACCGAATTCGAGCCATTAAAAAAGGGGCCGCGAGGGCCCCTTGTTGCGAACTGCACCGACAGCCAATGCGTCAATGCGCGCCCCTGCTCCACACCCGACGCTTGGCAACATAGAGCAGGCCCGCCACGATGATGAGGTAAATCATCACGCGGAAGCCGACCTTGTGACGCTCTTCGAGCTTTGGCTCAGCCGCCCACATCATGAATGCCGTGACGTCCTTGGCATAATTGTCGACCGTCGCGGGCGTCCCATCGGTGTATTCGATGGAATCGTCGAACAATGGCTGCGGCATTGCGATCTGATGGCCCGAAAAGGCCGTGTTGTAATACATGCCCTCGGCCATGGCGACTTCAGCGGGCGCATCGGCATATCCGGTCAGCATGGAATAGAGATAGTCGGCGCCATAAGGGCGCGCCTTGGCCATTAAGGAGAGGTCGGGCGGCAGCGCCCCATTGTTCGCGACGCGGGCCTCCTGATCATTCTGGAAAGGCGAGACGAATGCGTCAGACAGGCGTCCAGGGCGCATATACATCTCACCCTGATCGTCGGGTCCATCCTTTACCTCCACCCTGGCGGCTACGACCTTGGCGGCGGCTTCAGGGAATTCCGGACCTCCGGCTTCGCTCAGATTTCGGTAGTGCAGATATTCCATGCCGTGACACGACGCGCAGACATCCTGATAGACCAGAAATCCGCGTTGCAATTGCGCCCGGTCGTAAATGCCGAATGGCCCGGTGAACGACCAAGCTTCCTTTCTGATGATCTGACCATTTTCTGCGGCATGCAGCGGCATGGTCAGACCGAACAGAGCGATCACGAGGCCGGCAACCCACGCCAGCCGGCCGGCGCCTCGAGCATCAACGGAATTCATGAGCGCGTTCCTTATCTTTTTTCCGGTGCCGCGGGCGCGCCCGAGGGCGTGCCGCCTTCCAATACCGCCCGCCGGCGTTGCTCGTTGCTCATGATGTCTTCGGTGATGCTGCCCGGCATCTGCGTCGGCGTCTCGACCCTGCCTACAACCGGCAGGACAACCAAAAAGAAGGCGAAGTAGTAGAACGTGGCCAGACGAGCAGACAGCAGATAGATGCCTTCCGGCGGCATAGCGCCAAGGTAACCCAAGGCTACGCAGGTGGCGACGAAGGCCCAGAAAAACGGTTTGAGCAAGGGACGGTAGCGCAGCGACCGGACGGGCGAGGAATCCAGCCACGGCACGACGAACAGCACGGCGATGGCGCCGAACATGCCGACAACGCCAAACAGCTTGCTCGGGATCGCTCTCAGGATTGCGTAGAAAGGCAAGAAGTACCACTCGGGCACGATATGAGTTGGCGTCACCAGCGGGTCGGCTGGAATGTAGTTGTCGCTGTGACCCAAATAGTTTGGCGCGTAAAAAACAAATGCGGCGAACACGATGGCGAAAACCGCCAGGGCGAAGCCGTCCTTGATGCTGTAGTAAGGATGGAAGGGCAGCGCTTCGCTGCTGCGCTTCACATCGATGCCCGTGGGATTGTTGTTGCCCGGCACGTGCAACGCCCAGATGTGCAGCGCGACGACGCCGGCAATCATGAACGGCAGCAAGTAATGCAGGCTGAACAATCTGTTCAGCGTCGGATTGCCGACGGAGAACCCACCCCAGACCCATTGAACAATCCTGGTTCCCAGACCCGGGATGACGGAATCGAACGAACTGAACAGATTGGTGATCACCGTCACCGCCCAAAAGCTCATCTGGCCCCAAGGCAGCGAATAACCCATGAAAGAGGTGGCGATCATCAGCAGCAAAATGACAACGCCCAGGATCCATAAAATTTCGCGAGGCGCCTTATATGAGCCGTAGTAAAGGCCGCGGAACATGTGAAGGTAGGCGGCTGCGAAAAACATCGAAGCGCCGACCGCGTGGGTGTAGCGGATCAGCCACCCCCAATTCACGTTGCGCATAATGTGTTCGATGCTTTGGAAAGCCAGGGCCTCATTGGCCACATAGTGCATCGCGAGCACGATGCCCGTCATGATCTGCGCGATCAGACAGAAAATAAGAATGCCGCCGAAGGTCCACCAGTAATTGAGATTCCGTGGGGTCGGAAAATCAATGAACTGGTCTTTCATCAAGCGAACGACGGGCAGCCGCTCATCGAGCCATTTCTCGAAAGCAGAATGGGGAACGTAGTTTGATCTATGGGCCATGGCGCGTCTTAGCCGATCTTGATCCTGGTGTCTGACAGGAACGTGTATGGGGGAACATCCATGTTGCGCGGCGCCGGCCCCTTGCGGATGCGGCCGGCAGTGTCGTAATGGGAGCCGTGGCACGGGCAAAACCAGCCGCCGAATTCCCCCTTCGAGTCTCCGACGCGCTGACCTCTGGGGATGCAGCCCAAATGGGTGCATATGCCTATTACGACAAGCCAATTCTCATGGCCCTCGCCCGCGCGATTGCGGTCGACAGCAGGCGCATCTTCCGACAGATTCTCATTGCGGGCGAAACGGTCGGGTAGCGCGCTGATCTGCGTTGTTTCAGCGGCTTGGATTTCCCCCTCGGCGCGATTGCGAATAAAAATGGGTTTGCCGCGCCACATTATGGTGATCGCCTGACCGACTGCGATGGGAGAGAGATCGATCTCAACGCTGCCCAAGGCAAGGGCCGAGGCGTCCGGGTTCATCTGATCGAGCATCGGCCAGACCAACGGACCCAAGCCGATGGCTGCAAATGCGCCGGCTGCAACGGTAATGAAATCCCGGCGATCGGTATCGTCTACCGCATCGACAGTGCTGTTGGGGTTCGCCACTCTCTCATACCTCCATCTGGACCTCGGGCAACGGAGACTTACCCTTGCGGCAGCGCCAGACCGCGCCATCGACCACGCGGCCGCCGACGCAACATCGATTCCGGACGTTCACTCCCAGGAAACCGCATCCTTCTCGTTCAAAGCGGACCCACACAATCACCCCTCCATATGAGGCAACTCTGCACAAGAACCCGACCCGCGACTCGAACAGGACGTCTTCATCGGACTGCCTTTTTGCATCGTTAGGAGTGAATGTCCAGACGCCGAAGCCGTGATATTTTGGCGCATCTTGGCCAAATGAACGCTAGGGCTAAATCCCGCAACCGAACCTAACCGTCTCGATCCCACCTCACACCATGCAGATCGCCCTTTACGAACCCGACATTCCACAAAACGCCGGCAATATCATTCGGACCGCAACGTGCTTGTCCGTGCCAGTTCACATCATCGAACCGGCGGGATTCGATTCCTCGAGCCGCGCCTTGAAACGGGCGGGACTCGACTATTTGGATCACGCGCAAATCACACGCCACGAATCGTTCGATGCCTTCGATGCCTGGCGCAAGGGCGAAGGGGCGCGATTGATATTGCTCAGCACACACGCCCGGCAATGTTATACGGACTTCTCCTTCGGCCTCGGCGACGTGCTGTTGTTGGGGCGCGAAAGCGCCGGCGCGCCCGACCGGGTGCACGCGGCAGCCGATGTTCGTCTGCTGATTCCATTGGCGGGGGGCTTGCGTTCGATCAATGTCGCAGCCGCGGCCGCAATGGTATTGGGCGAGGCGTTGCGCCAAACGAGCCAATTTCCAGGCAGGGGCTGAATGACCACAAAATCTAAGGATAACCCGCGAGGCGGCGACGAGCTGGCGCGGCTGGGCTCCGAGCGCGACAAGGCGAAGGCCTGGTTCGAAGGGCTGCGCGACGACATCTGCGCTGCCTTCGAAGCCCTTGAGGACCAGCTCAACGGCCCGCTGTCTGAGAGGCCCGCGGGGCGCTTCGTGGCCAAGCCGTGGAACCGCAAGGATCACACCGGCCAGGACGGCGGCGGGGGCGTCATGTCGATGATGAGCGGCCGGGTGTTTGAGAAGGTCGGCGTTCACACATCGGTTGTCTACGGCGAATTCGCGCCGGAGTTTCGCAAGGAAATTCCGGGCGCCGAAGATGATCCGCAGTTTTGGGCTTCAGGAATTTCGCTCATCGCCCACCCGCAAAACCCGAATGTTCCAGCCGTCCATATGAACACCCGGTTTGTGGTCACATCCAAGTCCTGGTTCGGTGGCGGCGCCGATTTGACGCCCATGCTCGATGCACGCCGCAGCCAGAGCGACGCCGACACCCAGGCTTTCCACGCCGCGATGGCGGATGCGTGTGCGGGCCATGAGCAGGCCGACTATGAGAGGTACAAGCAGTGGTGCGACGACTATTTCACGCTGAAGCACCGGGGCGAAATGCGGGGCGTCGGAGGCATTTTCTACGATAATCTCAATTCCGGAGATTGGCAGTCGGACTTCGCATTCACCCAAGATGTCGGGCGCGCCTTCCTCAAGATTTATCCCGAGCTGGCAGGCCGCAACATGAACGAGCCCTGGGACGAGGAGATGCGTGAAGAGCAGCTGGTGCGCCGCGGGCGCTACGTTGAATTCAACCTGCTCTACGACCGTGGAACGCGCTTTGGGCTGATGACGGGCGGCAACATCGACTCGATCCTGTCTTCGATGCCGCCGGTCGTAAAATGGCCATAGGACGTCTTGCCCGCTCGGCTGTTTTTGACTAGTCAATTGAGGCATATCAATTTGATAGGATTGTGGACCCCCATCATGCCGCTATGGTAATTGCTGTAGCAGGAGCGGCGCGGTCCTGGACAAAGCGCCCAAACAGATACTGAGCCCATGACAACAACGACCGCCACGTCGACCCTCGAAGCAGACCGCGACGCCCAGAAACTGATCAAGCCGTTTTTGGGCGCACTGGCATGGCCGTCAGTGCTGTTCGGCCTTGGCTGCATTTTCGGATTCGCCGCCGTAACGACGATGGCGGTGATGGGCATCATCCCGCTCTGGGCTGGACTCGTGCTCAACACGCTCATTCTCTACGCAACGCAAACGCCGTTGCACGAGGCCTGTCACGGCAATATCGCCGGGCGTGAATCCGGCTGGATGTGGCTCAACCACGTGATCGGCTTTATTTGCGGCGCGATGTTGCTGCACGAATACAAGGCGTTCCGGGCGCTGCATTTGATGCATCACCGCGACACCAACGATGCGGAGTTCGACCCCGACCACTGGGTGAAAGTCAAAAATCCATGGCGGGTTCTGCTGCGCTGCTTGACCATCGTGCCCTATTACAATGTTTTCTTTTTCGTGCATGTGGCGCTCGATCCAAAGGTCTCGGGCAACAAGGAGACGTCGATGCATGTGATCGCCACTTATTGGGCGCTCTATACAGTCGCTTTCTGGCTGACCGTTATGGGCTATTGGCGCGAGGTTTTGGCTCTCTGGTTCGGGCCGCATATTTTGGGCAGTGCAATCATCATCTATTTCTTCGCCTATCTGGTCCACAAACCGCACGAAGAGACCGAGCGGTATCGCAACACCAATATCTTCCGGCTGTCGGGCCCGCTGGCGCCGATTTTCAACTGGATCTACTGTTTCCAGAATTACCACCTGATCCACCACCTCTATCCGCGAATTCCGTTCTATCTGTATCGGCAAGCCTTCGATGAGGTGCAGCCAATTTTGAAGCGTCAAGGCGCGCATATCCACGAACTTGGCCACTGAGCTGGACCTGAACGCGGGCTTTACCCGCCGCTAAGACTTTCGGCATTAAACTGGCGGGATGACCGGATCGGTTCGAGACGGAACTGCTGGATTTGCCGCCTGGCTCATGGGTCTTGCGGTTTTGGCGATGGCGGCGGCTTGGGCTGCTTCGGACGCTTGGGCTGCGGTCGAAATCGACCCCACGCAGGACGCCCGCGTCGGGCAAATGTTGATCCTAAAATTTCCAGGTAACCGGCGCGCCGGATACCGCTGGGCTCTGAACGAGGAAAAGAGCAGTGGGCTCGATCTTATCGATGTCGACCAAATCGCATGGACGATTCCCAACGACGACAACGTGCGCTCGATGTTCTTCCGCAATCATAGCGTCCTCAGCATACGATTGATGCCAAAGGCGACCGGCGAAGCCAATTTGGCGTTCGATTATTTTCGTCTGTGGGGGAACAGGCCCTTCGTCAAGACTCACATGGTGCGCGTGACGATCACTCCATGACGCGTCGCCTAGCGCGACCGGCCTTTGAAAATCCGATCCCAAAAATACAAAACCACGTAGTCGCCGATCCCTGCCAGCAGGAAGACAATGGCGATGATCTCCGCCAGGTCCTCGTCAAACCCGAGTCGCGAGGCGAAGAGATATAGCAGCAGTCCGGCCAGGATACTGACAAGCGCGACCAAAGCGAACGCGATGCGCACAGTCTGGTTGGGTGGCGCCGATTGCGGAGTGGGGCTCATGTCGGGCTTTACCCGTCGGCTGCATTGAGCGCCGCGATTATTGCGCCTGCACGCTCAATCAGAGCGGTTCGGTCGTCGTCGAACTCCTGCTCGATCCATTCATGCTCCATCACAGCCAAAAGCTTGCCGACACGCGGTCCCTTCGGCACGCCCAAATCCGCCAAATCGCTGCCAGAGAGCGGAAAGACAGGCACTTGCCAGTCGTTTGAAAGGTCAAATGCCGCCAACCAGTTTTCCCTGTCCGCCGGCCCGAAGGATTGGGCCAAACCGAGCAGGTTCACATTACGGAAGGTCGCCGCGCCGAGCCCATAGATCGCGGCCTTTGCCTGCTGCTCGTTAACCGGACAGTCAAGTGTGCGGGTGATCAGAAGCTCGCCCAACCGCTTTGTTTCGGCATTGGAAAGTCTCAACTTGCGCCCAAGCCGTTCGACGTCTTCGCGCACGAGAACAGCGAGTGCGAAGAGACGGCGGACCGCATCGACGCCCACTGCCAATTCGTCCTCGGCGGCAATCAGACGTTGGAGGCGCAGCGGCAGGGCAACGCCGCCAAGTATGGGCGACAGCAGGCCGTGGCCGAACATTGCATCAACGGCTTCGACAGCGCCCGGCGCCTTCAGCACGAGCATCATTTCTGCCCGCACACGCTCCCCTGAGAGCTGTCCCAATCCGCCCCGCTCCTGAACGCAGGCTTGCAGTCCCTCCGGGCAGTAAGGAGGAGAACCAAACTCTGCATTGAAGCGAAAAAATCGCAGTATCCGCAAATAATCTTCGCGAATGCGCGCTGCCGCCTCGCCGATGAAGCGAACTCTGCGAACCTCCAAATCGGCGAGCCCGCCCAAGGGATCGTACAGCGTCCCGTCGGAATTGGCATAAAGCGCGTTGATGGTGAAATCCCTGCGGCGGGCGTCCTCCTGCCAATCCTCCGTGAAAGCCACCGTGGCGCGACGACCGTGGGTTTCGACATCGCAACGAAGCGTCGTAACTTCGAACGAACGCTTGCCGGCAATGATCGTAACGGTGCCGTGCTCGATCCCGGTGGGGACGCCCTTTAGACCAGCGGAGCCGGCCAATTCGATCACGCTTTGGGGTGGTGCGGTTGTGGCAAGGTCGACGTCTCCGACGGGCACGCCCATCAGCGTGTCGCGTACGGCCCCGCCCACGGCGCGCGTCACCGCTCCTTCGCGCGAGAGGGCCTCGAACACGGTCTGGGTTTCCGGCCAGCCGAGCCATTTGGCATCGGCGATGGACTGGATCTGACTGGAAGTTGGCGACGTCACCGATATTTTTCTCTCAACGAGGCTCGCCTATTCGATTCGGCCGGGCTGAATGACGCCGTTTTCGAGCCGCGGCGAAATGTATGTGCCTCCCGGTTCGCCGCCACTGAATGAAACGAGTGTAAACATCACGGCCACCACCAGCACAGTGCTGGCGCCCAACAACCATAACAGGGGCGCCTCGTTCCAGAAATTTTGCTTCCTGGACTTCCTACGCGCCAAATAGAAATAGGCGCCGTAGACGGCAAATGGCAGCAAAAACATCAGGGCGTTGATAAAGACAATTCGTAACATCAGCTGTAGAGCCACTCATAAAGATTGTGCAGAATTCCTGCCGTCGCTCCCCATATATAGCGGTCACCATAGGGCATCGCATAGTAGAAGCGTTCGCGACCCTCATAATTGAGCGAATGAATATGGTGGTTCTCCTGGCTCATCAGGAAACGCAAGGGCACCTCGAAGGCGTCAGCCACTTCGGACGCATCCAATACGAGTTCAATTTCCGGCGATACCAGCGCCACCAACGGCGCCACTCGAAAATTCGTAACAGTCTGATAAGTATCAAGAAAACCGATTGGACGGATCAATCCTGAATCGAGCCCGATTTCTTCGCGGGCTTCTCGCAAAGCAGTCTGCATCGGCTCGGCATCCGACTCATCCATTTTTCCGCCGGGAAATGCTATTTGACCCGCGTGCGCGCTCAAATGCCTGGTTCGCTCTGTCAGCAGGATTGTTGCTTCAGGCGCACGCTCGATGATCGGTACGAGAACGGCGGCGGCACGGGTGTCGACATCTTGACGCGCGGGGCCGAGCTCGGGATTGAGACTCAAGTCGCTGTATCTTACCGGCCCCTCCATGGCGACCTGCTTGACTTCATCGGTCGGCAGCAGAATACCGGCTGCCCGGCGGCGCAGGTCTTCGCCTGAATATGGTGCGATGTCGTTTGGCAGCTGCTTCATCGCGTCCGTTCCAGCTCAGCTGCAGATCCGATTGGAAAAAACGTTCCGTTGCTCCAGACCCCAAGGGTCTCCACACCCTCCAGCTGTTGGATCGCGGCGTGCTCGATCAGGTCATACACCAGAGCCCGGGTAAGGCGTGCCTCAAGACGGCTGCGCACCAATACGTATGGCTTGAAGGCGCGATCGACGGGATGCTCGACAAACCTCAATGGATGGTCGCAATCCACCTCGACCCAATCATCCAGATTGGTGCGCAAGGCAAGGCGCTGCTCGCGCCCCTCGCCCGTCACGGCCATTTCGACGGCCAGGAACGGGGCATCAGCCACACTGACAATGATTTTTTCAACCGGCGTTACCAGATAGTGGCAGCCATCGTCGTCGCGACGCAGCACGCTGGCGAACAACTTAACCAGGCGGTCGCGCCTGATCGGGCTGTTTTCGAGGGACCATGAACCATCACTGGCGATGGCCAAGCCAATGTCACCGCAATGGGACGGATTCCAGAGATGCACCGGAGGCAGGCCCTCGGCGGCGAGCGCATTGATGTCGCCTGCCAAGTCCCGAAGCTGACTGGCGCGTTCTTGTTGTGATGGCGGTGACGCGCTCATGCCAACCTGTCGCCCACGTGCTGATCGTGTCCGTGATAACACCGAAAAAACGTCACGAGATTGTGAGCAATTTTGGTTTCAGAGTGTTCCCGAACTGAAATTTACGACTATATTCATCACCATGGCCAAGGTTCGTCAAACCGACGAGAAGCTCGTTGAGCGGTTCGAGGAGATCGGCGCAAAAATCGACAAGGTCCGCAAAGCTGCGGGATCGGTGATTTTTGGGCAAGACCGCGTTATCGAGTTGTCTCTGATCACGCTGCTTTCAGGCGGCCATGCGCTCTTGATCGGCGTACCCGGGCTGGCAAAAACCAGCTTGGTCGAAACGCTCGGCGTGGTCATGGGCCTCGACAACAAGCGAATCCAGTTTACGCCGGATTTGATGCCGTCCGACATCGTTGGTTCGGAAGTTCTCGAAGAAGGCGCCTCGGGCAAACGCTCGTTCCGGTTCATCGAAGGCCCCGTCTTCACGCAACTTCTGATGGCCGACGAAATAAATCGAGCAAGCCCAAAGACCCAGTCAGCTCTGTTGCAGGCGATGCAGGAGCATCACGTCACCGTCGCTGGTGTGCGTCACGACGTGCCCAAGCCCTTCCACGTGCTCGCAACGCAAAACCCGTTGGAACAAGAGGGCACCTATCCGCTGCCCGAGGCCCAGCTGGATCGTTTTTTGCTGCAAATCGACGTCGGCTATCCCGATGAAGTGGCGGAGCGGCGGATGCTGATAGCGACAACCGGGACAGACGAAAAGAAGCTGCAATCGGTTCTTTCGGTCAAGGACCTGTTGTTGGCGCAGCGCATGGTCCGCGAGATTCCGGTCGGCGAGAAAGTTGTCGATGCAATTTTGTCCCTGGTGCGGTCGGCGCGCCCTGGCACCGGAGCCGGCGATAACATCGATAAGGAGGTCGCTTGGGGTCCAGGTCCCCGTGCAAGCCAGGCGCTCATGCTCGGCGTTCGAGCCAAGGCGCTCATGGACGGCCGCTTTGCGCCATCGATCGACGACGTAATCGATTTGGCTGAGCCCGTGTTGAAACACCGAATGGCGCTGACATTCGCGGCGCGAGCGGAGGGACGTGGCATTTCGGAAGTGATAGATACGCTCAGCGGGCGCTTTGAATGATACCCGCTCGGCACTCGATCCAAGAAAGCAGATGAGCGCAGAAATCGGTGAACTAGAGGCCCGCGCTTTGGCGCTGGCGGCAAAATTTCCCGATCTTTTGGTCGAAGCCCAGCATGTAGCGCAGACCGTGAGCCATGGAATTCATGGCCGCAGGCGGGCGGGCTCGGGCGAAACGTTTTGGCAGTTCAGACATTTCGAACAAAGTGACGCCGCGCTATCGATCGATTGGCGCCGATCGGCTGGCTCGGACCACTTGTTCGTGCGCGAGCGCGAGTGGGAGGCAGCCCACAGCGTGTGGATATGGGTCGACACGTCGGCTTCGATGCAGTTTCGCTCACATCTCTGCAAACACACAAAGATCGAGCGCGCCATCGTGCTGGCATTGGCTATCGCCGATTTGCTCTCGCGCGGCGGCGAAAGAGTTGGTTTGCTTGGCAACAGATTGTGGTCAGGGCGAGCGGCCGTGCCGCGACTGGCGGAAGCCATAATGCAACATCTAGCCAACATCACATCGGCTCACAGCGATCCGCCCGATGTCGAGATCAGCCGATTCAGCGAATGTGTTCTGCTCGGCGATTTTCTTTCCGATGAGGCAGAGATATCAGCCCGGCTTGAAAAATTGGCCGGCCAGGGAGTGCAGGGCCATTTGGTGCAGGTGCTCGACCCAGCGGAGGAAACACTGCCCTATGAGGGGCATACCGAATTCGTGGCGAGCGAAGGCGGAGACAGGGTTTTGGCCGGCCGGGCCGAAACTCTGAGGGGCCGCTACCAAGACCGCATGCAGAGCCACAGGCGCGCGTTACAAGCGACTGTCGAGCGCTTGCAATGGTCGTTTTTGCTCCACCACAGCGACCAGCCGGCCGAGCACGCCTTGCTTGCCCTACACAACCGCATGGCGGGATACGAATCCGACTACCGATACCGCGCATCCAGCCAACCGCTCCCCGGCCGAAGCGGTGGAAGTGCCGTGCGGCCATGATCGCGCTTGGGTCCATAGGCTTTCTTGCTCCATGGGTGTTGATCGGCCTGGCCGTCTTGCCGCTCATCTGGTGGTTGCTTCGCTTCATTCCACCCAAACCCCGGAGGATTGTTTTCCCGCCGACGCGGCTTCTCAAGGGCCTGCAAAACGACGACCAAACGCCTGAAAACAGTCCTTGGTGGCTGACGGCGCTGCGCATTCTTCTGGCCGGGCTGATCATACTGGCGCTGGCCCGTCCGGTGCTTAACCCGGACGGCGAGGCTTTGGCGGGAAGCGGTCCTGTGGCGATTATCGTCGACAATGGCTGGGCGTCCGCCAGTCATTGGAGCAAACGGCAGGACTTTATTTCGACGCTTATCGCGCGGGCGGAGCGGCAGAGCCGCAAACTCATGATCGCGCCAAGCGCGGGTGATGGCCTGCTGAATACAAAAATCGTGACACCCGATCAGGCCAGAGAGATCGCCGCCAGCCTGGCGCCCCTGCCCTTGCGCCCAGATCGCCAGAGGCTTGCATCGGTTCTCGCCACGAAACTGGCCGGGGGAAAGGAGGCTGCCATCGTCTGGCTTTCGGACGGACTCGATTATGGGAACGCCGCAGAGTTCGCGACTTCGATGCGATCGCTCGCCAGCAGCGGCGCCGGTTTTGTTCTGGTTCAACCGCAATCTGATGGCCATGCGCTTGGGCTTTATTCGACCATGGCCGACTCTGGCATTTTGACGGCGTACATTTTGAGGGCTGAGGAAAGCGGCCCGCGCTCTGGACACATCCGGGCTCTCACATCACGCGGCGAACAATTGGCGGAGACCGCGTTTGCGCTCGCTGCGGGAGACCTGCATGGCAGCGCAGTCTTCGATGTTCCGCTTGAGATTCGAAATCAGATCGCGCGACTGGACATCGATGACGAGCGTTCGGCAGGGGCGGTGCACTTGTTGGATGCGCGCTCACAGTGGCGCCGTGTCGGCATTATATCGGGGGAGGCCCGCGAAGCAGCCCAACCGCTGCTATCGCCTCTTTATTATGTAGAGCGTGCGCTCGCGCCCTATGCCGAAATCATTTCCAGCCAAGACCGGAACGTGGTGCGAGCTGTGAATTCCACGCTCGAGCGCGACGTCTCGGTTCTCATACTTGCCGACATTGGCAAGCTCGTGGCTGGAACTCTCGATGAATTGGAGAAATGGGTCGAACGCGGCGGAACCCTGGTGCGCTTTGCCGGCCAACGCCTTGAGCAAGGTGGAGACCGGCTGTTGCCGCACGCGCTTCGGCGCGGCGGCCGCGCGCTCGGAGGGTCATTGTCTTGGAGCTCGCCACAAGCGCTCGCACCGTTCGACGCGGAAAGTCCGTTCAACGGCCTGCTGCCGCCCGAGGACATCCTGGTGAGGCGACAAGTATTGACCGATCCGGCTCATAATTCGCAGAGCGAAATTTGGGCGCGACTGGCCGATGGGACTCCTCTTGTCAGCGCGGCAAAACGCGGCAAAGGCCGCACCGTTCTGTTTCACATCACGGCCAATTCCGAGTGGTCGAATATGCCGATGTCGGGACTGTTTGTCGAAATGTTGCGGCGTATCGTGGAGCGATCGGCCGAAAGCACCAAGCAAGCCGATGGCGCGAACGATGGAACGGGACCAAAGGACGCAATCGCGCGGGACGGTTTGTTGACGCCGCAGCAGGTCCTGAATGGCTTTGGCGAGTTGGAAAGTCCGGCTGCGAACGTGGCGCCGCTGAAGCCGTCGTCGACCGGCGCCACCAATGTCAGCCCAGATCATCCGCCTGGATATTACGGTCCGATTGACGCCATGCGGGCGTTAAATTTGCTGGACGCCAAATCTACGCTAACGCCTCTGAATGTTAATTCTCTCGGACTGACGGCCAGCGTCTACGGCGCGCACCACACCATCGAGCTCAAATACTGGTTGCTGGTGGCAGCGTTCGGAATGTTGCTGATGGATGCTGCCGCGGTACTGGCGCTGTCAATGAGACTGATTTCACCTCGGCCGGCAGCGGGCGCCGTCGCGCGCGTTTTGGCGCCTCTTCTGATTCTGAGTTTTGCGCTTGCCGCCGATCCCGCGCAATCAGCTGGAAAGAGAGATGCCGATAGTTTTGCGTTCCAAGCCGCGTTGAAAACAAGACTGGCTTACGTGATCACTGGCGATGGTGAAATCGACAGCGTCAGCAAGGCCGGGTTATCGGGATTGAGCAAAGTCCTGGCGGCCCGCACCGCGGTTGAGCCGTCCGATCCAATGGGCGTCGATGTCGATCGCGACGAGTTGGCCTTCTTCCCCCTGCTCTATTGGCCCGTCCGGGCCGAGAGCGCGTCATTGCCGGATTCTACCCTTGCTAAGATCGACGCTTATATGAAGCAAGGCGGCATCATTCTTTTTGATACGCGCGATTTCCATCTCTCACCGTCATCGTCGGGCCAGCAGGGACAGGGGCCAGCCGCCAAGGCGTTGGCCCGGCTGGTCGGCACGCTCGATATTCCGCCACTGGCACCGGTTCCAGAAACGCATGTTCTCACCAAGTCGTTCTATCTGATGCGCGGCTTTCCGGGACGATGGGAAGGCGGCCCGCTATGGGCGGAGGCTTTGGCCGATGAAAAAGGCACCAATGCCGACCGGGCCAGGCGATCGGACGGCGTCAGCTCGATCCTGATCACGTCAAACGATTTCGCCGCCGCCTGGGCGCTGGATGAACGCAATCAGCCGCTTTACCCGGTTGTGCCAGGGGGTGAAATGCAACGAGAGATGGCGTTTCGATCGGGTGTGAACATCGTGATGTACGCCCTGACGGGCAATTACAAGGCAGATCAAGTGCATGTGCCAGCCCTGCTCGAAAGATTGGGACAATAGGCCGCGATGAGCTGGACTCTGGTTTTCCATCCCCTGTTGCCAACCGCCGTCTTGGCTGGGCTGGCCATAGCGGCCATTCTGCTTGGCGGCTTGATCGTATGGCGACATCCCCGCGGCGCGCTTTGGCGTCTGGCGGCGTTCGCATTTTTGTTTTTTGCGCTGCTCAATCCAAGTCTTCATCAAATCGAGCACCAACCTTTGAGCGACATCGTCGTTGTGGTGACCGATAAAAGCGCCAGCCAACGCCTGGCCGGACGCGCGCGCCTGAGCGATAGGGCAGAAGCGGAACTCGATCGACAACTCGCCAAACTCAACGGTCTGGAGGTCCGCAAGATAACGTCACCGCGCTCAAGCGACGTGCGCTCCAGAGAGGGCACCCTGCTGTTCAAGGACCTCTCGCAAAGCCTGTCGGAAATTCCACCCGATCGGTTGGCGGGCGTGGTTGTGATTACCGATGGTCAAATACACGATGTGCCCGAAAACACCGACGGCCTCGGCCTGACGGCGCCGTTGCACGCCCTTGTCACCGGAAGCCCTGATGAATTCGACCGGCGCATCGAATTGTTGCGCGTGCCGCGCTTCGGGCTGGTCGGCTCGGAGCAGTTTGCGCGGATTCGCATTCTGGACAGCCGGCCCGGATCGACGGGCAAGCCGGTCAGGCTCGAAATTTTGCGGGAGGGCGAGGCGACCGAAGCCCGAACAGTCGCGGTGGGCGAGATCATCGATATGCCCATACGCTTCAAGCACGCCGGTGTGAACATCGTCGAATTGCAGGTCGAGGAAACGCAGGGCGAACTCACCACCGCCAACAACAAATCGGTGCTCTCAGCCGAAGGCGTGCGCGAAAACTTGCGCGTGCTGCTGGTTTCGGGCGAACCACATGCCGGCGAGCGGGTTTGGCGCAATCTGCTGAAATCCGATGCCGCGGTTGATCTCGTGCATTTCACAATTCTGCGCCCGCCCGAGAAACAGGATGGCACGCCGATCAATCAGCTCTCGTTGATCGCCTTTCCGACACGCGAGTTGTTTTCGGAAAAGCTCGAGGATTTCGATCTCATTATCTTCGATCGATATCATCGCCGCGGCGTGCTGCCGCTCCTCTATCTCGATAACGTTGCCCGCTATGTCGAGCAGGGCGGCGCAGTGCTGGTGGCGTCGGGCGAACATTTCGCCAAACCCACAAGCCTGCATCGCACGCCGCTGTCATACATCATCCCAGCAACTCCAACCGGGCGGGTCATCGAACAGGCCTTTCAGCCGAAACTGACGGAGATCGGCGGCCGCCATCCCGTCACCCGCAGCCTCTCAAGCACCGACAACGCCAAGCCGCCATGGGGGCGTTGGTTCAGGATGATCGAGACCACAGATGTGCGCGGCAGCGTCGTGATGGAGGGGCCCGGGCAGGCCCCGCTGCTGGTGCTTAACCGGGAGGGCGAGGGCCGCGTGGCATTGTTGTTATCCGATCAGGCTTGGCTGTGGTCGCGCGGCTTCGACGGCGGCGGACCTCACACCGCCCTGCTGCGGCGGCTTGCACATTGGCTGATGAAGGAGCCGGACCTGGAGGAGGACGTTCTGGTGGCGCGGGCGCGCGAGGACCGGCTCGTTGTCGAGCGCCGCTCGATGGGAGCAGAGATCGCGCCTATCGAACTGACCGCTCCTGATGGCGAGGTCTCGACGCTGGACCTGGAACCATCCAGCCCGGGGGTTTGGCGCAAGACCATTGTCGCGGCCGAGCACGGCGTCTACCGCTTGAAGTCGGGCAAGCTCAGCGCCGTCGCCCATGTCGGCGAATCAAATGCCCGAGAATTCGCCGATATGGCGGCGACGACGGGCCATCTCGAACCGGTGCTGGAGGCGACCGGGGGCGGAAGTTATTGGCTTCGCGGACTGGCAAATTCAGGCGAGTTAAAGCTGCCGCGTCTCACGCAACTGCGGACGGGACGGGTCATGCATGGCGTGGACTGGATGGGATTGAAACGCCGGGATGCAGCATCCATACGAGGCATCCGCCTGTTTCCGGTTTTCGCCGGATTTGGCATGCTCGCACTTATGCTGGGGTTGCTTGCTGCCACGTGGTACCGCGAAGGCGGCTAGTTGGCGTAACGAACGTCCCCCCAGTATTCGGCCAGCGCTCCTGACACGAGCTCCTTGACGAGGAGCCGCGCCGGGTCGACCGGTCCAGGCAGGATTATCCGACCAGATGGCGAAACAACGAAGTCCAAGCGTCCGTAATAGGATAGATCGCCAACGAGCACGACGAGGCGATAGCCGGCTGCCTCCGCGCGCTTTAAACCCTCTTCTAGCAACTGGCAGCCCCACCCCTGGCCCATCCGATCTGGCGCAATGGCTAGAGGCCCCAAAAGCAACGCGCCCGACGCACCGCCAACGAGAATTGGCGTAAAGTGGAGCGAACCAACCAATTGTTCGCCACGCCAAGCACAGAGCTTCAACTGATCGAGCGTGGAACTCGCATCTGCTCCTTCGCGCACGCGATAGGCCGAGCGGGCAAAACGTCCAGGGCCGAAGGCGCTGGCTGAAAGGCGCGCGACGGCGGCTGCATCGCGCTGCCGCTCCTGGCGTATGACGAAGTCCGATAGCGACATGGCATCAGCTCAGCTTGGGACCTGTCAGGCCAATTTGCCGCCGTCCCCGTGATGTAAGCGGTCTCAAGATCCCTGAATCACGAGCCGTTGGAGGGTGCGCGCTGCCTTAGCATGGCTCCATATCGCCGGTCCAGCGCAAGCCATGCTTTCTGATCGCCATATTGTCGTCTAACTTGGGCGACGATTTCTTAAGGGTCGATGGGCATGCTTGGGGCTCAATCGAATCCCGCGGCGTCGGCAAGGAGACTTTTATGGCCGATACAGCTAATGTTCTTGTGCTCTATCATAGCTCCTACGGGCATGTTGAAACCCTTGCCTATGCGATGGTGACCGGCGCGCGTGCGGTGGAGGGAACCGAAGTCACGGTGCGCCGTGTTCCCGAACTCATTCCCGATGAAACAATGCAGGCCGCCGGCATGAAAGTCGAACAGCCGGCTCCCTTTGCCGATCCAGCCGAACTCGCCAACTATGATGCGATCATATTTGGTACGCCCACACGGTTCGGAAACATGTCCTCACAGATGCGCCATTTTTTGGATCAAACCGGCGCGTTATGGGCTCAAGGCGCGTTGATCGGAAAGTTCGGTAGCGTGTTTACGTCCACCGGAACAGGTGGCGGCAACGAATCCACGATCTTGTCTTTTCACACGACGCTGCTGCATCATGGCATGATCATCGTCGGCCTGCCCTATTCGGCACCCGATCTCGCCGATGTCAGCGAAGTGCGTGGCGGGTCGCCCTATGGCGCCGCGACGATCGCGGCGCCCGATGGCTCGCGCCAACCCTCCCAAAAAGAGCTGAACCTGGCCAGTTTTCAAGGTCATCACGTCGCTCGTATCACCAAACAGTATGTCAGCTAGGTTCGGGGTGCGCCCGACATAAACGGGGCCACCTCACCAGAATTGAGAGATCGCGCGGCCTTCGAACACTTCGGCAAGCCGGCGTCTGGTCGCTGCATCGGTTTGATCGGGCAATTCAGTCAATTTGAAAAAAGCGCTTTCGGCAATTTCGGCGGTTGGTTTTGGACGTGTGGGGCGGTTCCAGCCGCACACAATAAAGACCGCGATATGATCGCCTGGAAACTTCGTGAAATTAGCGAAGACCCCATGAAACTGCGGTGCGTCATTGATTTCGACGCCGGTTTCTTCAACTAGTTCCCGCTCCAGCGCCTGCTCGAGTGTCTCGTTCCACTCGACACCGCCACCGGGAAAATGCCAACCCGGCCGATAACCATGGCGAACAAGTAAAACCCGTTGGTCGGCGTCTGTGACGATGCCTTGGGCCCCAAGGGTCATACCGCGCGTTAGCCGCCAATAAGGTTGCAGCAGTTTCATGATGATGCGGCGCGATGCCATGCGCAGCTCCCTTGCATTCGGCCATCGTGTTGTATAGCCCCTGCCCTAATGTTCAAGCTTGCGCATCTTTCAGACCCCCACCTCGGACTGCTGCCAACGGTGCGCTGGGGCGACCTCGCCGGAAAGCGGGCATTGGGTTATCTCAATTGGGTCACGGGCCGAAAGTGGATCCATCAACCCGAAGTTCTGCAGCGCCTGATGGTCGACGTCAAACGCCAGAAAACCGACCATATCGCAGTCACCGGCGATCTGATCAATATCGCCCTTGCCGACGAGTTCGCGCAGGCCAAGGACTGGCTCTCGAGCGTGGGAAAACCTTCGCAGGTGACGCTGGTGCCCGGCAACCACGATGCTTACGTGGCGATGCCCGGGAGCGAGGGTCTGAAGGAATGGGATCCTTATATGCGATCCAATTCGACTGGCGCGAAATTCGTCAGCGCCGGGGCAACAGAATTTCCCTTTGTGCGGCGTTTTGGCGACGTCGCGCTGATCGGTCTCTCGAGCGGGGTACCCACATGGCCTTTTATGGCCTCGGGCAGGCTCGGTGAAGCGCAACTTGCAGCTTTGCCGGGAATTCTCGATGCACTCGCAGAGGAAAACATATTTCGTATCGTGCTCATTCATCACCCACCCCTGCCAGGGCAAACGGGATGGCGGCGCGCCCTCAGCGACGCCGGCGTGCTCTCCGATCTACTGCGCCGCCACGGCGCGGAGCTCGTGCTGTTTGGCCACAATCACGCACAATCGGTGGATATGTTTGAAAGCATTGCCGGTCCGGTACCGGTGGTGGGTGTACCGTCGGCTTCATGCGGCAGTAAAAATCCGTGGCCGCTGGCGCGTTACAATTGCTTCAGCATTTCACGGCGCGGAAAACGCTGGATGTGTCAAATGGTTGGACGCGGTTTGACCGAGCCCGGTGGAAAAATCGAGAAAATCGAGCACATTTGGCTCAAGGCGTGATGAGATAGGCAAGCGCCAACAGGCAGAATGCGCCGGTCAAGAGTCCGATCACAAAGGCCCATACGACGATACCAATTCCCCGTCTCGCCCGCGATGAAACCGGCGCGCGCGTTGCTTGCTGATCGGCAAAGCCCTGAAGCTGACGTTCGCGGGCGACGATCTGGCCAGCGACATAGTCGAGGATATGGTTCTTCATCTCGGCCACATCCTCGGTCTCCGCCAAAACTCTGCGGCCCGCACCGCCGTTCCAGATGAGGCGGTAGGTGCGGGCAGGTGCATCCATCGCAACGTAGGCCAGCATATCGACCCACAGGCGCGCTGGTTCGCTTGGCGATAAAAGCAAGGCGAAGCGATCGTCGGCCTCGGGGATGTCGTCAAATGCACCGCCCAGATTCGCTTCGAGTATCTCCAGGCGTGCCAGTTCCGAACCGCGCCGATCCTTGACGCGATCGATGCTCTCGGCTTCCTTTAGACGCTCTTCCAGAATGGCCTCACGCAGCGAGCGGCTTGGCGCCAGCTCCGCGTGATTTTTCTCCCGAGTATCCATGTACGCGTTTTCCTATCGCACCCGAGAGGCCTCTGCAAAGCAGTCTAGCACCTGACAGGCCAAATTGGGCAATTCCCAAAATGGCCAAGCTGCGGCACCAGCACCGACAGGTTCACCTGCTTGGTCAGATGTTCGGCAGATCGAACGCGAAGAAGAACTCTCAGGATTGCTGATTGGCAAGCACAACACTTGCGCGGGCGTCATCGAACCAGCGGTCGACGGCGGCGGCAATGTTGGTCTTGATCTTGCCCTTCCAGAGATCGGTCGTGGTCTCGAGGGCACTTGCGTTGGCTGCGACGAATCTCTCTCGATTGAAGGCCTCATCGGCCTCGTTCATAAAATAATCTGCAGCCACGCCAATGAGCATGCCGGCAACCGCGCCGACGACCGTGCCGCCGGCCGGTTGGACCATGGTGCCAGCCACTGCGCCCTGCTCGGCGAGGGCCAGTCGGGCGCTGAAGGTGGCAGCGAAGCGGCGCGATAACATGCCGAACGTGCGCGCCATAACGCGGTTCATGACAGGCCCCAATACCAGCGCGCCGACGGTGCCCGCGGCGGCGGCTTTGCCAACCCCTGCAATGCCGTCGAAGGCGCGGTCCTCCATCAGATAGGTCGGCGCCTTCCATTTTTGCGCGTCCCAGTCGAGGACGACATTGGTGAGGGTATCGCCTGCTGGCACCTCCTCAAGGTGGCGGGTGTTGGCCGCCAAGAAGAGCTGCAGCCGCAGATCGCTGTTGGCGATGACGCGACGGTAGCTCTCGTGCGCGCGGCGGGCGGCCTTCTCCAATCCAGCACTGATCTTCTGATCGCGCAATTCGGGCTTTAGGACCTGGGCCTTGTAGTGGCGCAGGAAATAGTCCTTCACGTCGCGCTCGACCGCTTCGCTCAAGGACTCGTATTCGCCCGCCTGAAGGGCCCGGTTAGCGGCCGATGTGAGCGTCTCCTTCAAGATGATATAGGAGCGTTTCCACTCGAAGAACCAGTCGGCATACTTCTCGATCGCTCCATCACGGTCGGCAAAGGCGGTCTCGAATATTTCGTCGATGTCTGCGTTCGCCGCCTGTTTGATGCGATCGCGCTCTTCATCCAGCATCAGGATTGTGTCGTTGACGAAGCGGTCGGCGTCGGATTGGTTTGCCACCACCTTGCTCACCTTGCCGTCAACGTCGCGGATGACGAGATCGATGGTGTCCTGAGGTAGGGCCGATTTGACGAAGATTTCGAAGACGCTGCTGTCTGGATGAGTGGCGGCGGTGTGGTCGAGATGGCGCAAATAGCTGCGCCCATAGGTGGTCGCCAATGTGAGGAGGCCATAGGCTGCCAGTACCAGCGCCACGGCAAGACCGACGGGACGCACGAAGGCCGCAACAGGACCGAGCTCGCGGACCCTGCTGGAGCGCTGCGATGCCTCGCGGCGTTTGGGAGTACGGCCACGCGAGCCTTCAGAAGAGCTATTGGCGTTGGGCAACGGAGAATTGGACCGCTTGGCAATGGTGCGTTTTTTCGCAGGCATATGACCATTCCGATAAACCGTCAGGCACGGCGTGTGCCGGCCAAGCGCATTGCCTTGGCTGCCGACAGCGAAGCCATGGTTATGCTGATATTTAGGCATTGTGGGGTGGGGTTTCCACTGATGGGCGGTTTTTGGCGCCACTGTGGTAAATGAAGGGGAAGGCACTAGGAGGCGGGTGACGGCAGTGCGAACGACAGTAAATTTGGCGGAAATTGAACAAAAACTGCCCGTTGAGTTGGTGCAGAATCTGCTCGCGTGCGAATTGGAGGGGAGCGTAATCGGAGGGGATGGTGTAGCGGGGATTTCGAGCCTAGCGGGTGCTTATGTGCTGTTGGTGGGGATCGAGCGGGAGGTTACGATTTCGTGCACGGGGCGCGAGATGATCTCGTTAAAAGCCGGCTGGTATGCCTATTGCGGCAGCGCCAAGGGGCCGGGGGGCCTGAAAGCGCGGGTGGGACGCCATTTCAAGCTGGACAAGACGCGCCATTGGCACATCGATCACTTGACCAATGGCGAGTCCACGTTGGCGGTGCTTACGGTGGCGGAAGGAGATGAATGTGCGCTCGTCCAAAGCTTAGTGGAATCGGGCGTATTCACACCCGCAGTTTCGGGCTTCGGAAGTTCCGATTGCAGGACCTGCAAAAGCCATCTGATGATGTGGCACGGCGTGGATCGAATACCCTAAGATATTGAAATTAATATTTTTATCAGCTCCACTCGATACATTGGATCTCAAGATCCTGCCAGGTGACGGAGGCGCCGTGGCCCGCTGTCTTGAAGCTGACATCGGAGCCGGCATACGAGGCGGCGTTCTGACCGCCCGTCCGCTTAAGCAGGTGGGTTTCGTTGTCGCGCTTGAGGCGAAGGCGGGTTGGAGCCACATCGAGAAAGATGGCGATGATACCCTTGCCGTCACTGCAGCCTTATCTCACGGGCTCAGCGACGGCCGCTGCAGGCAATAAAAAAGCGACAGTTGAGATTGCGACCAACGCTTTGCACCTGGTTTTGAGTGGGACAAAAATCCGCATGGAGCTTCAGGCTATAAAGGCTGCGATTTGAAGGACACATGGAAACGGCATATTTTGTCCCTAGGTTACTGTCAGGACCACACGCAACACGGAGATACTCGCCATGCGGATTATGATTGGATCCGGGAATCCATTCAGATCCCCTCAAGTCCGATCAGACCCATACATACTAACGCGCTAACTGGCTGGCCAGGCCAAGGATAATCGCGAACTTAGCCAAAAAAACCAGAGATTTCAAAAGCTTCTAAGCGGACCTCTCTTAGTCACCCCATTGTATCCCAACGCCAATATTCGCGTCCTAAAGGCTCATTTTTTTAGCACAAATTTAGCGGCTTTTGCCTCTAGAACGCATAGGCCGCTTGCTTCCAACCGAAGCTACCTTCAGTTCCACTCTTCGTGCGAACGATTGGGCCAAACCTTGCGACTTTGGTTGTTGCCAACATTTTGAAGCCAGCATTTTTGATCGCCTTTACGGCCGGCTCATTCTGTGGCTCCACGTCGATCAGCACTTTCTCGCAACCAGATTTATGACAAAGCCAGCGCGCGTGTTTGAGGGCAGCCGAGTAGAGGCCCTTGTTGCGGTGTTCAGGTGCTGTCTTGCAATCGAAGATGTATCCGGATGACGCTGGCAAATTGATACGTGCGCCAAGCGTCCAAGGGGCCCATCCTTTGCCGTCGCCGTAGCTCAACCACATGTAATAAGCGAGTTCGCCGTCTGCTGTCAGAAGTCCGTATGCTGCAAAGCCTTCCGCAAGTCGTTCCCGGAAGAGACTCAGCCTCGGTCGGCAAAACTCAGCAGATTCAAAATGGCGGTCCAGTAGCTCGGCAAATTCATAACCGTCAACGTCCACGCGCTGACGCGCAGGCGCCGCCGAATAGACATCTAACAACCGTCGCTTGAGCATGGTGTGGATACTGGCTGTCTCACCGTGGACCGGCAAGATGGTTGACTGTTTCAAGGTGCATGTTGAAACGCAGCGGCAGCAAAAATCTTATCTAGTCTGCTGCCCATTTGAAACGTTTGAGCATTTGCGCAATCTTGTTGCGATGCTGCGTTCGCCGGGCTCGTTGGTTGGCATGCACCAACTGTCCTCGCATCGTCAGTGCAAAGCCTCGAAATGGCGACGATTCAATCAGTCCCAATTCTTGAAGGTTCTGGATCGCTTCATCCGAACTTGAAAAGTCATTTTCATTCGTTCGGGCAATTGCCCGCAGAACACCGGACTCGCGCTCGCCGAGTGACGTGATATTTCCAAATTCCCCAGCCCTTAGCATGGGTTAGGAATATCCAATGGCGCTGACTATCGCAAATGCGCCGTCGATCTATACACAGGAAATCATTGAATCCTGGCCGATTGCGACCATATCCATATTCAATTACTGGTATCTATCGGCGTTAGCATAAGCGCAAGCAAATATGGTTAACCTATATGCCGGGCAGCAATTACAAGCCCGGTATTGGTTTGAATTCAGCTGAGGGGCAGAGAACCGCTAAGCGCGACAGGGACGCGATGACACCGGTCTGAACATGCGAGCCGCAAAGGATATTGCGGCCGGGAGTGAAGAACCATGGGTGAAGTCATCGAATTTCCGATGGACCGAGTAAGGGGCCATAAGCCCAAGCAGTGTGCCGATTGCAAAGAGTGGCTCGAGCCTCAGGACAAGGCGCTTCGCTGCGATGAATGCGATGCAAAGCGGATCACCCATCTGCGAAAAGGCCTCTGGTCCTATATCGAACGCAGACTGCTTTTGTCACCAGCTTGATATCTGAGTCAGGTTGGCATCTCGTCCCGAAATCCCAGCTTCAATCCATTGATTATGGTTGAGTGGGTTCGCCCTGCGGCGGACTCTTTACAACGCTGCTGCCCTGGCCAGGACTGGATGAGCCAGTTTTTTGGCCGTTGTTGAGCTTTTCCGCAATGGTATCGATGCCACCACCACCGGCAATTTCTTGTCCGGTGGAGACGATCCCGTTGTACAGCTTCATGAACCGATCGGGGCCTAGATAGTGGATTGCGCCAAAAGTGAGCGCAATGCCAACCAATATGAAGAACAATGCTCGCATCGTGACGGCCTCCATGTAATGGGAATGAGTAGTATGCCGTATGGCACTCAATTGTGCCAATTCAGTGCGGTTTGCAACGCCTAGATTTAGCGCATTTTTGACGTCAATTGGCTATACGCATCCCGCGCGCGCGCCCGCGACAGTGTATTCGAGATTTATGGGTGACGCTTTCATATCGCCACATTCCGCGTCATATCCCCCCATACAGCACCATATCGCAGGATTCAGATAGGTATTACAGCAGGTTAAGTCAAGACGGCTGCTGACGCGCTTCGGCTTTCATGCCATATAATTGGGATGAGAAAGAAGCTCACTGCGAAGACTGTCGAGGACCTTAAGCCTCAATCCAAGCGCTATGAGATCAAGGACCTCTCGCTTCCGGGATTTGGAATCCGCGTGTCGCCTGAATGCTAAATTTCGCCGCTGTAACCCGAAGTGTAACCCGAGCGAAAAAATCGGACCCGATTGAGACGTGATCTGCTGCTAAGTCATTGAAAAGATTGGTAGCGGAGGAGCGTTTCCGTCGCAATCATCCTTACCTTCTAATTGAGGTATAGGTTCAAATCACGGGCCAATGTCAGAAGGAACACGGTGGCCCGTAGCATCGGACACCTCTTGCGGTGATCGAGTTCAGAGGAACAAGTCTATATCCCGCGAACGCCATTTGTTACATCGGCGAGGGCCACCAAGGACTGCCGCATCAAGCAGACCAGAGGGAGCACTGATCGCGATAGTCCGCTTTGGGTCAGGAGCAGACCTAGACCGGCGCACGCGCGAGACGATCGCTTTACCTCCGAAAGCGGACATCATCGGGCACCGGCGTTTGCGTCCGTCAATAGCCACAAGCGGAAATGGTGAGTGCACTGAAGGTAATTTAAGTCGTCAATCATCATAAATCGCCATCGGATCGCTCGATCATTAGCCTCCCCGCCTCATCCGCGACTACAGCAATGCAAAAGTTGTTTTAGTAAGCTCATCCGATGGGTGTATGCGCCGCAGCAACGAGTAATCGCTATCACGAAGCGCCGTCGATGCCAGCGCTTTTTTGGTCCTTCGTCACCGGTCCTTCGATTTGCTTACCGCAGAGACTTGCCAACCGTCGCACTGAAACTTCGAAGCGAGATCCACTCGGAATGCTGGCTGCTTTTTGCTGCGCGTATTTGAACTCAGCGCCATTGTAGAGGTGAAGAGCCTCCTCGTATGTTGCCGCGTCGCGCGCATCGACCTCTGATACTTCACACTCCCGCCCCAGCAATTCATAGACATCTACCGGCTCGCTCTTGCCCTTAACGGCGACGGTGTCGACGAGCCTCCATGAGAAGCCCTTGTGCGCCACCCGCCTGCACTCTCCAGACACCAACACTTCCGTGCCGTAAGCACGGTTCAACTCTTGGAGGCGGCTAGCCAGGTTCACGGTGTCTCCAATCACCGTATAGGCAAGCCGTTGCTCGGTGCCGAAATTACCCACCACGAGCTCGCCGGTGGCAAGGCCGAAGCGCGTCGGCAAGACAGGCAGACCGTTGTTTTCCCATGCGGCATTGAGATGATGGAGGCGTTCGCGGCATTGCAGGATCGAGTCGATAGCTGCGGTCGCATGGTCCGGATTCGACTGCGGCGCCCCCCAAAAGGCCATAATGGAGTCACCCATGAACTTGTCCACGGTCGCCTGGTTAGCGAGCATTATCTCGAGCAAGCATTCGAAATACTCCGATAGGTGTGCTGCCAGGCGATCGGGCTTCATCCGCTCTGCAATTGAGGTGAAGCCCTCGATATCGGTAAAAAGGACAGTGAGGTATTCGACCCGACCACCGATTTGGGCCACTTCACCGCGCACCATCAGCTCACGCACCACCTCGGTCGGCACATAACGGGAGAATGAGCGAAGGGCAGAGAGCATTTGATCATGTGCTTCTGACAGTTGCTGGAATTCAGCAATGTCCCAGCCCTTTCGCGGCACTGGATCTAAATTCAAATTGGTAATGCGACGGCTGTCGGCAGCCAGGGCCTCCAAAGGTTGACTGAAGCGTCGAGCAAGCGCGCTGGCGAGGAAGATTGCAGCCACCAAGGCCAGCAACGTGACCAAGAGCACGATCACAGCCCGCAAGCGGACATCGTCCAAGAAGTCGGACTCCGGCACGATGACACCGACAAAGAGTTCCAACTCCGGCAGGACAAATGTGTCGACCCCGCCACGCCAAGCGCCTCCCTCAGCGGGAAAAGTGAAGACGCTTGCTTTGTCATGTCTCCATTCTTCGAGCAGGCTCGACACGATTTTGAGATCGAGCGCAGCGACATTGCTCAGCACCGAAGCTTTGATCGATGCCGCATCGGCGAACCGTTCGTTCTTCGGCAGGCCAATGACTCGCTCGTCCGCCGTCAGAACGAAAGCGCTGCCTTTCTCCGCGACCTTGAGGCCCGTCGTGAATTGCGAAATGTCGAGCAATAGAACGTCAAACGACACGACGTAGCGCGGAGCTTGATCTGCTCCAGAGCCCACGCGAAGCGAAGCGGTTATTCCAGGGTCTTTGGTGGTGAAAAAGGTGTATGGGCTGGTCCAAAAAAGAGCATCGGCTGTTGCCGAAGCGATGGCGCCCTGAAACCAGGGCCGCTTACGCGGGTCGTAATCGACCTGCTTCCAATAGCGCTCAGAGAGCGCGTTGGAGTCGTCCCAGCGGTACCACAACGTCCGATCGCCCCACTGTGGACGGTTCGTCAGCCGATTGAGCCAAGCCTTGCCTTGTCTGAGTAACATGTACTCCCGACCATCCATATCCGCGATGTGCATGGACGAGATCTGGGGGAAGCGCCGCAGTACCGGCATAAAGACGCGGTTGAGCTGTTCTGGCGATCGTAGATCGACCTCACCGGATTGGACGTAATCTCGTCCCGCAACCAGCGTGCGATCGACGTTCTGGAACAGATGGCTGAGCTTGGTTTTGGTCTGATTGATTGCGTCTGCAATTACGATCTGAGAGATTTTCTCGACCGTATAAACAGAACCCAAAAAGTAGTAGGCGACTGAAGATGCAGCACTGACCATGCCGACAAGCAAGATCATTGCGAGCAACAGGCTCCGGCGTATGGTCATCTGGCCAAACAAATCGAAAAGTGTCTTTTAACTTAGAGGTGTGAGACGCGCCGACTCTATGAATTGGCTCTGAACAAACAAGCACCGAAACAGCCTAATGCAGCCGGTCAAACAATTGCAATTTGCCCGTGCCTTGCGATAGGCGGCCCCTATTCCAAATGGCGCTAGCATATTCGCTGTCGGAATTGAAACTCAGCGAGTTGTCAGATGATACCCCATCAGGCTGATAACCACCGCTCTCCGGTTCTGTAATGCGCCTTTGGATGCGAGGGCTTGGCATCGATGAATCACCGACTCCTCACTAATGGAGTGCCTAAGTTCTGATTTTGACTGCCATGTCCGCTTTGGGTCATTATAGGGAACGCGTCTAGGAGTCGAAAAATGGCGAACGTAACCGAATCCATTCACATCGCAGCCTCTGCCGATCAAGTCTGGGACATGATCGGAGATTTTCATGGTCTCGCTAGCTGGCATCCTTTGATTGCAAATTCAGAGAAGGTTGAGGAAGGCGGTGTGGTCTATCGAAAGCTTACCCTCGGGGACGGCGGGGTCGTCGTTGAGTCGATGGATGAACAAAACGATGAACGTCGTAGCAGTACCTACACTATGACAGATGTCGGTCCGATGCCGCTGGCAGAGTATCAGGCCACGATTGCAGTGAAGGAAGCCGAAGCGAATACTTCGATCATTGAGTGGTCCGGGACATTTGAACCAAAAGGTGCGCCGGTTGAGGAAGTGGCACAGGCCGTCTCGGGAATCTATTCCAGTGGCTTTGGCGCGGTCGCGGAACGTTTCGGCACCGTTGACTGAGCAGCAATTGCCGCCAATGTCCGCTTTGGGTCATTAGCAGACATTCGGCGAGCCCCGGCTACATGTCCGCTTTACCCCCGAAAGCAGACATAAATCCATACAGGCAGAAACGTCCGCTTATAGCCAATAGAGGACATCGGCAAGAGACCGTTAGCCGAACCGTCGGGGGACAACGCCCGGCGTCAGGTAAGCGCGATCACCCACCGCCGCCCAGTTTCAGCACTAGGCCGGCGCTGATGAAATTGTTCATGTCGCCGGTAGCCGCCGTGTCATAGACCTCCCACTCAACGCGCATGTCGAGATCGTCGCCGAGGTGAATGGTGTTGCCCAATCCCAGCAGATAGCCGCTGTCGGCGAAGGCCCCCGAGGCAAGCTCGCCCACGCTGCCGGTCGTGACCGTTTCGAAGTCGAGCTGCGTGATCACGCCGCCACCCTTGACGAAGGGATTGAGGTAGCGGTTGTAGTCCGTGCCCAGGATCAACGAGACGGCGGCGATGTGTTCCTGGCCCTTTATTTTGCCAAACAGCCCCGAATTGCCGGAGAGAAAGGTTTGCGATCCCATGAAATCGGGCTTGAACATGTAGGCGATCTCGCCCGCGAGATGCCTGTTGAGGTTGACGCCGGCGAAGACCTTGCCGCCGGCCCCCTCCTTGCTGAATTCGAACTGAGAGAACCCGGTTGGCGCCTGAATGGTTTGATCGGCGTTGAAGTTGAAGCCGTAGCCTGAGCTGGCGCCCACATAGAAGATGGACTCGCGGGGCAGGGAGAGATCACCGCCCGCCTCGTTTTCGGCACCCGGCGTCCACACCAGCCCGGCGCTGACGAAATTGTTCATCACGCCGAGACCAGTCTCGTAAATCTCCCACTCCATACGCATGTCGAGACCGTCGTGAAGATGCACCGAGTTGCCGAGCCCCATCAGGTAGCCGGTGTCGACAGTGCTGCTCGTTTGAAGCTGCCCGAAAGAGCCTGTCGTGACGCTTTTACTTTCCTGGTGCGCGATCAGCCCGCCGCCCTTGACGAAGGGGTTGAAGAACCAGTCGTAGTTGGCGCCCAGGATCAGCGAGAAGGTGGCGAGGTTCTCCTGCACCCTCGTCCGGGTCATGTTTTGGCTGATGGCAGGCACGGAGGTCGATACCTGCGTCGAGGTGAGCTCGGGCGTCGCCATGTAAGCGATTTCGGCGGCGAGGTGGCGGTTGAGGTTGACGCCCGCGAAGGCCTTGGCGCCCGCCCCCTCCTTGGTGGCTTCAGACTGAAAGGCGGAACTCGACGTCACCTGGACGTGGCTGTCGGCGTCGAAGCCGAAACCGAAGCCGGAACTGGCGCCCAGATAGAAGACGCCGCCGGGCAACTTCGGAGACACCTCAACCGCGCCGTCCCCGCCACCGGGCGTCCATACCAGCCCCGCGCTGATGAAATTGTTCATGATGGCGTCGGAACTCGCGGAGCCGAAATCCGTATTGTAGATCTCCCACTCCAGGCGCATGTCGAGGCCGTCGCGGAGATGCAATGTGTTGCCCAATCCCAGCAGATAGCCGGTATAGGCGGTGCTGCCCGTTTCGAGTTGGCCTAAGGTGTTGCTGGTCGTGACGGTCTGGAATTGCTGGTGCGATATCACGCCGCCGCCCTTGACGAAGGGGTTGAAGAACCGGTTGTAGTCGGCGCCGTAGATCAGCGAGAAGGCGGCGAGATTCTCCTGCACCCTCGTTCTGGAAATCTGCCCGAAGGGACCATTGACAGATGTCGAGGTCGAGGTGAGCTCGGGCGTATACATGTAAGCAATCTCGGCCGCCAGATGCCTGCTGATGTCGACGCCCACGAAGGCCTTGGCGCCGAACCCCTCCTTGGTGGTTTCGGTCTGACTGCTGAAACCGGTAACCTGAAGATTGTTGTGGCTGTCGAAGCCGAAGCCGAAGCCCGAAGAAGCACCGACATAGAAATTACTATTCGGGAACATCGGCGCACCTTGAGCCGCACCGTCCGCGGCACCGGGCGTCCACACCAGCCCCGCGCTGATGAAGTTATTCATGACGTCGGCATCCCCGAACGCGCCGAATTCCGTATTGTAGAGTTCCCACTCCAGGCGCATGTCGAGGCCGTCACCCAGATGCAGCGTGTTGCCGAACCCCATCAGATAGCCGGTGTCGACGGTGCTGCCGGTTAGGAGCGCCCCGCCGATAATGTCGCCGGTTAGAACGGCTTCAAACTTTTGGTGCGCGATCACGCCGCCGCCCTTGACGAAGGGGTTGAAGAACCGGTTGTAGTCGGCGCCGAGGATCAGCGAGAAGGTGGCGAGATTCTCCTGCATCTTCGTTCTGGCAGTTTGCCCGGAGGAACCGGAGATCAATGTCGAGGTCGAGGTGAGCTCGGGCGTGTACATGTAAGCGATCTCGGCCGCGAGGTGCTTGTTGATGTCGACGCCGACGAAGGCCTTGGCGCCGAACCCCTCCTTGGTGGTTTCGGTCTGACCGCTAAAGAACGGGTTCCCCTGGATGTTTTGGTCGGCGTCGAAGCCGAAGCCGGAGCCGGAACTGGCGCCAAAATAGATATTGGCGTCGGGAAAGAGCGGCGCGTCCTGCGCCGCGGCGCCTGCAGGCGCGCTGATCCACAGGCCGACTGCGGCCAAAATTCCGATTATCCGTTTCACTGCATCCCCTGACACATGTTGAGCGCTGTGCGCCTTGTTGCTTGTAATTCGGTCGTCCGCCGGCGATTAGGCTACCTGAACTCGGCACTAATTGTGGCCTGCTGGGAGGTTGAGCGTCATTTTGGTGACATGTGTGACGGAAACGCCACAGGCGGTCGGTTATCTGTACAAAACTGAATGAGAGAAGGTCCGCTTTGGGTCATTAGCAGACGTAGTTCACTGCCCTAAAGGAAGTCCGCTTCACCCCCAACAGCGGACATCACACCGCACATCTTGGCACGTCTGCTACTAGCCAGGAGCAGACGTTGGTTGCGGTTAACAGCAGCCGTGCGTCTGGTTCGTTTTTACTCCGGCGAACCCGCGCTGGTCATTGGACTGCAAATTTCTGTAGTATCCAGCCGTCAGAGTTGTCTCATCGAAGGGGGTCTGGCAATGGTCAAGCTGAATGTAAACGGCGAAGCATTCGACGTGGATGTCGAGGAAGACACACCACTCCTCTGGGTCCTGCGCGAGCAGCTCGAGCTAACGGGCACAAAATATGGCTGCGGCATCGCCCAGTGCGGCGCCTGCGCGGTGCACATCGACGGTGAGGTCGCGCTCTCTTGCGTATTGCCGGTTGGCGCGATTTCCAAAACTGCGAAAATCCTCACCATAGAGGGCCTGTCGCCGAAGGGCGATCATCCGATCCAAAAGGCATGGGTCGAGCTCGACGTGCCGCAATGCGGCTACTGCCAGCCCGGCGTCATCATGACCGCGGCGGCCCTGCTCGCAAAGACGCCTAAGCCGAGCGATGCCGAGATGGATGAGGCGATAACCAACGTCTGCCGCTGCGGCACCTATGCGCGGATTCGCCAGGGCATCCATCGCGCTGCTGGCCGGAAGGCCTGAGAGAGGTCGATGTCATGACACGCGCCCCCGGCATGACCCGCCGCAATTTCGTGGTCGGCAGCGCCGCCGCCGGCGCCGGCTTCTCGCTCGGATTTTTTGCGCCGCTTGGCCGCATCGGTTCCTTGGCAGCCGACCAAGTGCCGGAGGTGAACGCCTGGGTGGTCATCAAACCCGACGATACGGTCGTCATTCGCATCGCCCGCTCTGAGATGGGCCAAGGCACGCTGACGGGCCTAGCACAGCTCGTGGCCGAGGAGCTCGAATGCGATTGGTCGAAGGTCACGACGGAATATCCCACACCGGGTCAGAACCGCGCCCGCGATCGCGTTTGGCGCAGCTTCCTGACCGGCGGCAGCTGGGGCATTCGCGGCAGCCACGACTACGTCCGCCGGGGCGGCGCGGCCGCGCGCGAATTGCTCATCGAGGCGGCTGCAAATCGCTGGAAGGCCGATCCCTCCGAATGCCGCGTTGCCGCCAGCGTCATCACCCATCAGCCCACAGGCCGCACGACGACCTACGGCGCGGTCGCCGCGGATGCCGCGAAGCTGCCGCCCCCCTTCGACGTCGCCTTGAAAGTCCCCGAGGACTGGAAGATTGCTGGCAAGCCGCTGCCCAGGCTCGACACTGCGGACAAGGTGACAGGCGGCCAAGTCTACGGCATCGACCTAAAAATGCCGGCCATGCTCAACGCGGCGATCAAGGCCTGCCCCGTGTTCGGTGGCAAATTGAAAAGCTATGACGCGGCGAAGGTCTCCGGCATGGCTGGCGTGGTCAAGATCGTGCCCGTGGGCGACGACGCAGTGGCCGTTGTCGCCGACACCTGGTGGCGGGCGCACAAGGCGCTCGAAGCGCTGCCCATCGCGTGGGATTTCGGCCCCGATGCCAAAATCTCGAGCGCCGACGTCGCTGCGACCCTGCGCCAGGGCCTCGAAGCAAAGGACGCCTTCGTCGGCAACAGGGTCGGCGACATCGACAAGGCGCTCGCCGGCGCCGACAAGACGGTCGAGGCCCTTTACGCCTATCCCCATCAGGCTCATGCGACCATGGAGCCGATGAACGCCACGGCGCTGTGGACGGCAAACAAATGCGAAGTCTGGTGCCCGACCCAGAACGGCGAGGCCGCACTATCGGCCGCGGCAAAGGCGGCGGAACTGCCGGCCTCCAAATGCGACGTCTACAAGATCCATCTGGGCGGCGGCTTCGGGCGCCGGGGGTCCTTTCACGATTATGTCGAGCAGGCCGTGACGATCGCTAAAGCGTTCCCCGGCACGCCCATCAAGCTGATCTGGTCGCGCGAAGAGGACATGACCCACGACCACTATCACCCCGTGACCCAAGCCCGCCTTGCCGGAGCGCTCGATGAAAACGGCGATCTCACGGGGCTGCGGATCCGCATTTCGGGTCAGTCGATCCTCGCCTCGATAAGGCCGGGAAGCCTCGCCGGCGGCGCCGACATGCTGGTCTTCCAAGGCCTGGCGTCAGAGGGCGATCACGCGATCAGCTACGACATCCCCAATCTGCTCATCGACCACGCCATGCGCAATCCGCATGTCCCGCCGGGCTTCTGGCGCGGCGTCAACATCAACCAGAATACGCTCTATATGGAATCCTTCATCGACGAGCTCGCCCACGCCGCCGGTAAGGACCCGCTCGCGTTCCGGCAAAAATTGCTGGCCAACAACCCGAAGGGTCTTGCGGTGCTCGATGCCGTCGCCGAACGCGCCGGTTGGGGCACGCCCGTGGCGGCGAGCGTCGGGCGCGGTCTCGCGCTCTGCAAGAGCTTCGCCAGCTATGTGGCGGCCTGCGCCGAGGTATCGCTAGATAGCCAGGGTGCGCTCGAGATCCACCGCATCGTGGCGGCGACCGATCCGGGCATTGCCGTCAATCCGCGCCAGATCGAGATGCAGGTGGAAGGCTCCTTTGTTTACGGCTTATCCGCGCTCCTTTACGGCGAGTGCACTGTCAAGGACGGGCGTATTGAGCAGCAAAATTTCCACGACTATGAGGTCATGCGATTGGGCGCGATGCCCAAGGTCGAGACCATCGTGATGCCATCGGGCGGCTTCTGGGGCGGGGTCGGCGAGCCGACCATCGCCGTCGCGGCCCCCGCCGTACTCAACGCGATCTTCGCCGCAACGGGTAAGCGCTACCGGCAGGTGCCGCTGAAGAACGCCGGCTTGAGGGCAGCCTGAGCCGGCGAGATCCGGAAACGTCGCCTATCCCCCCAAAATACGCGGATGCGTAATCGCGTTAAAATAATTGATTGTGAAATGTCGAAAATAATCAATAGGTTGATCAATCTGAAAACCATAATAGCCACAATTGTTGTTATGACCGTAACCCATGTTTTCGCCATACAAAGCGGGCTCTATAGCGGCGATGTTTGGATCGATATGCCCCTCCATTTCGTCGGCGGATTCCTGGCCGGAATGATGGGCTATTGGGCAATGGGCCTCCGGTTCATTGGCGAAAAATTCGGCGATCTGAATTTATCGACGACCGGATTCGTCCTAATTTCGATTTCGCTATTCGGAAGCTTCATTTGGGAGCTATTCGAGTTCGGTCTTCTTTATTGCTGCGAGAGCTGGGCCAGGGCAGGCAGACTAATTTCTCCAACGGTTCCCGATTTGCTATCCGACATGGCTTTCGGCGTGACAGGCGGGATCTTTTTCGTTGCCGTATTGGCTCTTGCCGCGGCCCGGAAACCCTAATTCGATCGATAGGATCGCGAGGTCGGCTGGGAATGGGGATTTGGGTTCAGTGGAAGCTGACGCGCGCATCAATTGGACCGAGGTGCGCGACCGCCTTCATTGTGGCGTGCAGCATCGAGCCTCTGGTCGCATCATCTATGGTCCCTAGGGCAAACAGTCTGCTTTGGGTCAAAAGCGGACGTTTCCATAGACCGGTATTTATGTCCGCTTTACCCCCGAAAGCAGACGTTCGGCAGGCCGGTACATAATGTCCGCTAATAGCCAGAAGCGGACATCAGGCCGATCGGCCCTGTTTCGCTTTCGGACTTATAGATTAGTGCTTTAAGCCTTATAGGCCAGCCATGACTGACCCATTGACATCTTGATACCTTCCCCCACAGACTGTAGCCATAATGTCACAACCTTGAATCTCCAAAATGGGCGGCACAGTAAGCAGGAGGAAAAAGCATGCGTTGGATCAGTAGGTTTGTAGCAACATTTCTGGTCGCCTGCGTGAGTGTAGCGATTTCGCTCGGAGCGCCTTTGCAGGCTCAGGCCCAGACTAAAAAGCCCAATATCCTCGTGATCTGGGGCGACGATATTGGTATCACCAATATCAGCGCCTACAGCCATGGCATGATGGGTTACAAAACACCCAACATCGACCGGATCGCCAAGGAAGGCGCTCTGTTGACTGACTACTACGGCGAGCAGAGTTGCACCGCAGGTCGCGCCAGCTTTATCACCGGTCAGATTCCTTTCCGCACCGGCTTGACCAAAGTCGGTATGCCGGGGGCCACGCAGGGCCTGAGCTTCGAGGACCCGACCATTGCCGAGTTACTGAAGAACCACGGTTACGTGAGTGGCCAGTTCGGCAAAAATCACCTTGGTGATCGTAACGAGTACCTGCCTACCGTGCACGGTTTCGATGAGTACTCAGGCGTCCTTTACCACCTGAACGCCCTGGAAGAACCGGAAAACATCGACTACCCGAAGGATCCTGAGTTCCTGAAGAAGTTCGGCCCGCGCAACAACATTCACAGCTGGGCTACCGACAAGGACGACCCGACCGTCGATCCTCGCTTCGGCAAGGTGGGCAAACAGCGACTTGAAGACGACGGTCCGTTGGGCAAAAAGCGCATGGAAACGTACGACAAGGAAATGCTCCAGTTGTCGGTCAAGTTCATCGACAAGGCCGTCAAGGACGAAAAGCCTTTCTTTGTCTGGCATAACACGACCCGTATGCATGTCTTCACGCATCTATCGAAAAAATACAAGGACATGGTCGCCGAGAAGGGCTTCTACGGCGCCGGCATGACCGAGTTCGATGATGATATCGGCGTCCTGCTCAAACAGCTTGACGATCTCAATATTGCTGACAACACCATCGTCATCATCTCGACCGACAACGGTGCCGAGGTCTTCACCTGGCCTGATGGTGGAAGCACGCCGTTCCGCGGCGAAAAGGCCACGACCTGGGAAGGCGGCTTCCGCGTGCCGGCGGTCGTGCGCTGGCCTGGCGTGATCAAACCGGGCACGGTGATCAACGACATCTTCTCTCATCAAGACTGGCTGCCGACGCTTTTGGCTGCCGTTGGCGAACCGGACATCAAGGAGAAGCTGCTGAAGGGCCACAAGGCGGCCGGCAAGACCTTCAAGGTGCATCTGGACGGATATGACCAGACCGCTCTGCTTAAGGGTGAAGGCCCTGGTGCGCGTAAGGAGATCTTCTACATCACCGACGACGGCGATCTTTCAGCGTTCCGGTTTAACAAGTGGAAGATTCTTTTCACCCAGCAGAAATCGACCGGAATGGATGTATGGCGGGAGCCTTTGTCTACGACGCGCATGCCCATCCTTATCGATCTTCATGCGGATCCGTTTGAAGCGGCGGTGTCGCGTGGCCACAGTTACGAGTATGACAAGTGGGCTGCTGAGCGAATGTTTGCATTCGTCCCCGCCCAGGCCTTCGTGGCGAAGTTTCTTGGAACCTTCAAGGAGTATCCGCCACGACAAAAGCCGGGCAGCTTTAGCGTCGGCGACGCCCTCTCACACTTGCAGACGGCTACGCAGGGCAGGTAGCTGCTTGGTATGAACAGGGCGGGTGCGCCGGAAGGGGCGCCCGTCTTTTCTAATTTGCCAAGCATAGGAGTTCTCAATGAGACGTGTCTTGAACCGGGGTCAACCCGAGAAACTGTCCAGATTTCAGTTCCTGGTATTCAGTTTCGTCGCGTGTTTCGCGGTTCCACCCTGTTCTGTTGCAAACGCTGCAGATTGTGATATCGCGATTGTGAATGGCCGGGTGATGGACTCGGAGACCAAATTCGATGGCGTTCGCAATGTTTGCGTCAAGGGCGCAAAGATCACGGCGATCACCTCAGACAAGTTATCTGGCAAGGAGACCATCGACGCCAAGGGTCATGTCGTCGCGCCAGGATTCATAGACCTCCACTTCCACAACGTATCGACGCCATTCGGACAAAGGCTCGGGCTTCGTGACGGCGTGACTACGCAGCTGGAAATCGAGGCCGGCGTCTTCCCTGTCGACATGTGGTACAGCCACATGAAGGGCAATTCGCAAGCAAACTACGGCGCGACTGTGGCGACGATGAGCATCCGGGAGACCGTGCTCAACCCGAAATTCAAAACCGAATGGGGCGCAACGATCAACGATCTTGCCGGCGGAAGGCAAGACCTGACCCATGTCACCATGGACTGGTCGACGAAAGTGGCGAACCAAGACCAGTTGAAGGAGATCTTCAAGCACATCGAAGATGGTTTGAAGCAGGGCGCGCTGGGCGTCGGCGTTCCGACCGGCTACATGGTCGACGGCATTACACAGCGGGAGACCTATGGTTCGCAGGTGCTCGCCGGTAAATATGGCCGCGTCGTCGGACTGCACGGACGTTTCTCCGGACAAGATCAAAGAGCCAGCGGCATGCTCGGAACCGATGAGCAGCTGGGCGCCTTGGCAAGCGCAGGTGGAGGACTGGTGGTCCAACACATGACGGCACAGTGTCTTGCTCTAAGCAAGTATTGCCAGCAGATGATCGACGATGCGGCCGGAAGGGGACTCAAGGTCATCGCCGAAAACTATCCTTACACCTACGGGGCTACGATAGTCGGGGCAGATTACCTGAAACCGGCAAACTACGGGCCCAACATGGGGCACACTTACAAGGACATCGTCGAAATCGCCGACATGAAACCGCTGACCAAGGAAAGATATGAAAAACTGATCAATACGGCGCCCATGACGAATGTCACGTTCGAGAATGTCAGCAAGAAAGACCTCATGGTGGCCTTGGTGCATCCGACAAGCATCATCGGCAGCGATGCTTTTCCTTACGCCAATAAATCGGACGGCTCGCAGGCCGTCGACTGGGATACCCCCTTCGACTCGGTCAACGGCCACCCCAGAGGCGCCGGAACGCATGCCAAAGTGCTGCAATTGGTCCGCGAAGAAAAGCTCATGCCTCTGATGCTCGCGATCTCCAAGATGACGAACATGGTGGCTGATTTCATGGTCGACAATGGCGTCGAGCAATTGGCAAGCAAGGGCCGCATTAAGCTCGGAGCGGATGCGGACATCACGGTCTTCGATCCCAAGACCGTCAGGCAGAATGCAACCCCGGAAAAAGGCGGACTGCCGTCTACCGGCATTCCCTATGTGTTGGTCAATGGCACGATTGTGGTGAAGGATTCGAAAGTCCTCAAGGATGTCTATCCAGGGCAACCGGTTCGGCTGCCGATGATGGAGTAAGCTGCCGGCTTTGCGGGGAATGTACAGATCAAACGACAATGTCCGCTTTGGGTCATCAGCGGACACAATGGCGCGTCGCTGGCGACGGCTGCTTCACACTCGAAAACAGACCTGATCGCACCGAATGCCGGCTAAGCGCCCGTGCTGGGTCCGCTCTTAGCCAGGAACGGACATTGGTGTCTTCGTCCGTTTATGATCGAGTGAGGTTGTGTGCGTCAGCAAGGGAGGCTGCTATGTCCGTCGTCGAAACCGAAAAACGAGACCGCGTCTTTTACGTCACTCTCAACCGCCCCGAAGCCAAGAATGCGATCAACCAGGAGGTCCATCGCTTGCTTTGCGCCGCTTGGGAGGAATTCGGCCAGGACGATGCGCACCTGCCCGCATGGCTTAAGGCGCACGCCCAACCAGTATGAAGGACCAACCGATGAACCCGAAAATAGCCGAATTGCTCGAACAGATCGACCATTTGGAGGACCAGCTCGAAGCCGAGTTTGAAAAGAGCCGGGCGAATTTGCGGATTGGCGAAGACAATGGGCGCGTCGTCTTCGAGACCGCCACATTGCGCCAGCATATGGAGCTCAAGACCGGACTTCTCGATTACCTGTTGGGCCTGCCATTCTCGTTCGCGCTGACGGTGCCGGTGATCTACTCGATGATCATACCCGCCGCTCTGATCGATCTGGCGACGATGCTCTACCAGGCCATTTGTTTTCCAATCTATGGGATCAAGCGGGTCCGCCGGCGCGATTATTGGAATTTCGACCGGCGCCACCTGGTTTATCTGAATGGCCTGGAAAAGCTCAACTGCGCCTATTGCGCCTACGCAAACGGCGTGATCGGGTTCATTCGCGAGGTGACCGCCCGCACCGAGAAATTCTGGTGTCCTATCAAGCACGCCCGGCGCCTGCATTACGCCCACAGCCAATACGCCCAGTTCAACGACTATGGCGACGCCCAAGCCCACAAGGATTGGCTCGACGGTTTATTGGAAGAGTCTCACCTGTGGCCGCGCGGCAAACACCGCCGGTAGCTGATGAGGCATGCCGGTTGTGTTCCACCCAGATCGGCAATCCAAAACGTTCTCGGCCGATCAAACGCCTGTCAGAGGCACAATCTGCGCCCGCCGCGATAGGGCTGGAAGGTGCCGCTTGCTGGATCGAAAGAGCGGTATTTCCAAGCGCAATAGTCGTACCATTCCGGCGTCCAAGGAGAAGGTCTGCCGTCGTAACCGGTGACCGGCTCCGGCTCCAAATAGATGTATTCAACGTCATAGGGCGCGATCGGGTAGTAATCGATCACGTAGGGATCGTCGTAATAATAGCGCCCGCCCCAGGCCTCGGCATCACCCGATGATGCCAGAACTGCGATGGAAAGAACGCTTGCGGCGATGGCAGATTTGAAAATGGCAGACATCATTTCGATACTCCCTTTGACTGCGATCCCGAAGAGGAATCCGCTGGTTGTAACATTCGTCCGCCGCCTGACTATATTACCAGTTTCTCAGGGCGTTGCGCCCCAAAAAAGAACCCCGCGTCACGGCGCTTGCGTGGCGCGGCGAGTGCCAACGCTGTCCCAAGAACGGCCGTCGAAATCAATCGTCTACTCATCTGTTGGTTCCTTTACGATATGAGTGGCCCGTGCAGTCTGAGGGCAACACGAAGCAAGCGAGTTGATAGGGATCAATCTTGGTTTGCCAATCACGCACATGTGATGCGAATTGGGTTTGATGCTAGGCCAGTCTGCCAAGTTGCTCGAAAGCGCGGCGGCTATCTTCGAGTGATTCATAGATCGGCGTTATGTCTGCTTTGGGTCAAAAGCGGCCATTTGTCAGAGTTGCGATCCGGTTCCGCTTTGCCCCCGAAAGCAGACGCTCTCGTCTGAGATCAGACAGTGTCGTTTTCCTCACTTGTAATGGAGGAAGACGATGTGTAATGCATATCTTGATGAGACCAAGCACCGCCCCTGGAACAAGGGCAAACTTGTCGGACAGAAACCACCGCTGCAGCCAAAGCACGTTTGGGCTATTCGAACGAAGTTGCAACTAGAGGGCCGCGCACGCGATTTGGCACTTTTCAATGTTGCGATCGACAGCAAGCTACGCGGCTGTGATGTGGTGACGCTGAAGGTCGAGAACGTTGCTCCCCACGGTTATGCCATCGAGCGAGCATCGGTGCGACAACGCAAAACTGGTCGACCTGTGAAGTTTGAACTCACAGAACAAACAAGACTGGCAATAGATGACTACCTGCGAATAGCTCGGAAGGTGCCTAGCGAGTTTCTGTTTTCGGGTCGTGGAAACAATGGTTGCAATATAAGCACCCGGCAATATGCACGATTGGTATCTAGATGGGTCACCAGTGTTGGTCTGGATCCCGCACGCTTTGGTACCCACTCGCTCCGGCGAACGAAGGCTACCTTGATCTATCGACGAACAGGTAACCTGCGTGCTGTGCAACTCCTGCTCGGCCACACCAAGATCGAGAGCACAGTCAGATACCTTGGCATCGAAGTCGACGACGCGCTGGGGATAGCCGAAAAGGTTGACGTCTGAAATGAGGGGCGGAGCGGACAAGCTCCGCCTCCAACCAGATGATCCGCTAATGACCCAAAGCAGACACCACGTGTTGCAGGAATGCGTCAGCTCATAAGCAAATTTAGGCTGCCACGAGCCCTCAGCGGCAACCGCGCGAGCGCTCCCAGCCACGTATGGCGTCAACTTGGTTTTGCTCGAGCCTGCTCAAACGGCCATAGGGCGGGTGGCAGCGGGGCCCGAAGACCGCGCGGGCGCGCCGCGTCTTGAAGCAATAGCCCTTAGCGGCGAAGATCGCGTTCCTCGAGTGCCAGAGCTGACTGCAGTTCATCTGGGCGTAGCTCGATGCTTGGGACGGTGGCGCGACGACGAGCGGCGGCGGGGCAGCTTGCGCTGCACCGGACGCGCAGCCTTTCGAGCTTTCCCAGCTGCGAAAGGCGTCTACGCGGTCCTGTTCGGCGGCGTTCAGCTTGCCGTACGGCGGTTGGCATCTGGGACCAAAGACTGCTCGCGCCCGCGCCGTTTTGAAGCAATAGCCCTTGGCGGCGAAGATGGCGTTGCGGGCGTACCAGAGCTGATCGCAGGACATGGCGGAAGATTGCGCAGATGCACTATAGCCGGAGCCAAAAGGCACGAAGAGCATGATGCTGAACAGAATCTCCGCACAAGCCATTAAGCGGATATAGCTGCGTATCTTTTTAAGTCCAACCGCTCCAAACATCTCACTCGCCCAGAATGAGGCCACCAGCGCCTTCCCTCATGCAGACGCCCGCTGCACAGATGCCGTCTGTGCAATCCGCTCCAGTCGCGCACGCCGAACCAGCGGGTCTGCTGCTGCTCCGGCTGGAGGATTGCCGCGTTGCGGCGCTATCGCCTTGTTTTGCGGTTCTATCCTTACAATTTTCCCACTTTGCCCGCAACTTCGACAACTCGACCCCGACCTCATTAGCTCTTAGAATAAACGTGGGATCGCTTCGCCTGACCTTCAGCTCTGCCTTAAGTTCATTTTCGATCCGGCGTATCTCGGCCTCGAGTTCTGCGCAGCTGGGGCCCTCATCCTCTTTTTCATCCGCCTCTCCGACCTCGGTGCGGTCATTGCGTCGGGCTTTATTTTTGGCGGCATCTTTGATGTCATTATTTAGTTCTCTCACTAGGCTATCGAGACCCGGCGGTACATCGCCGCCAGCGTCGTACCCACGCTTGACCTCGTCGATATCTTCGAGCCGTTTGTTAAAAGTGTCGATCACGTCGTCCGTGGCATCTATTAGGCGGCGCTGGCGCTGGCGCTTGCGCTCCAATTCGTTGATCGTGTCGATGGTCTCCCTTTTGAAGAGATTGCTCGCGCGCGCGCGCGTCAATCGGTTATCGATGTCAGCTAATTTCTTCTCGTGGTCTCTGCGGTCCGAAAAAGCGGCGTTCACGGTTTTGACGTAGATTCTTTTTATTTCATTGGTGGCTTCATTGAAGTGCGGTGTATCGAAGAATTTGCGCTTCGCCCAATCAAAGCCCATTCCCCCCAGTATATCCACGGCGGTGCCGGTGACCGGGTTCAGCTTCAGCGGCGCCTTGATGACCTCGCCGATATAGATTCCCCGCAATAGGACACCGTTTTCAGCGTCGCGTTTGTCCCTAGTCTGTGCATCCCTTTCTCGACGGTACTCCTCGAGTTCCTCACGCTCCGACGGCGTCAATGGTCGTCCAGCTTGCGCGATGTCCGCAAGTGGCAGAGACCATACCGCTATGATCAGCAGGGCCAACATGAATTGCGAGAATGTCAGGCCAATGCGCGTCATCATTGCCTTCCCAAATTGTGAACCGCCGCACCATCCCCTCCCCGAACACATATCGAACTATGCGCATAACGCCAAAGCCCGATTTGAAGTGTGTTCTTAAGGCGGCCGCCACCCATCGCTCTTGAGCGTTATAGGCAGACTCAAATGTCGATTGAATGGCCCTAAGCGGGCATCGGGTTGTTTGGCTCAACTTCCGCTTTACCCCCAAGAGCGGACATAAATCGCGACAACCTGAAACGTCCGCTAATAGCCAGAAGGGGACAATCTGGGCAACTGCTCTTGAGGTTCGCTAAGTGCCAATACTGGAAGTTCGGCGACGATTGGTCGATCATATATCGGGGAGCGGCCCAGATTCATTGTGGCTACTCTGGAATGACAGGCCACCCCTTCCATACCTGCGGCCGGATTAAAAATCTGCTACTGGATAAGCATCGTCGCGCGCGCCTTGCTTGAGATCCATTTGGACCCCCTCAGATGAACAAGCATCACTTCAGTACGCCTGCCCCAAAAATGGAGATCATAAGCCTTTTGGCTGCTCAGAATGGATTTAGACGCTACCTAGAGCTGTGCACCTCGATGACCGGCGGCTACTACGCAGCCTTGGATCGGGAGATTCTATCTAGCGCGCAACGTCTTATGTATAATTGTCCGGTGGACTTCGACGACGGCTTTGATGTCGACTATCGAAGCGAAAGCTTGGATATCAGCCAATGCCTTGCAGAGATTACCAGCAAGGGCTTGCGCTACGACATCATCCTCGTCGATGGCTGGCATGAATATGATACCTCATATCGCGATCTCCGCACGGCGTTTGATCTCATTGATGGAGGCGGCCTGCTTGTTGTTCATGATTGCTTGCCGCCCAATGCTGCAGTTGCCACACCTGAATTCATACCGGGTGAGTGGTGTGGTGTGACCTACAAGGCCTATCTCGACTTTGTCTGCGGGCGGCGCGATCTCGATTATCGTACTGTCGACATAGACTATGGTTGCGGGATTATTCGCAAACTTGATAGCTGGTCGCATTGGGCCAAATCCTTTGGGATGCTGAGTGCCTTTTTTCTGGACAGCAGTTCACAGCGACGGGCCGAACGTCGTCAGCGCCGTTTGCTATGGAGGCAGTGGCGTAAAATCGGAAATGATTTTGAACGGACACTCTCTTTTTTGGAGAAAAATAGGAAGGAGCTTCTGAATTTGGTCAGTCCCGATGAGTTTTTAGCAGCGCTTTGAGGCCGCTGGACGCACGTCTTGGCCATCGTGGGGTTTCAGAGCGGCCCTTCGGGGCCTCTCTTTAATTTGGGCAATGTCCGCTTTGGGTCATAAGCGGACCTTCGGCGTGGCCCTGCTACATGTCCGCTTTACCCTCAAGAGCGGACATAAATCGCGACAGCCAGAAACGTCTGCTTTTAGCCAAAAGCGGACATCGCCAAACTGTGGGATTGGCGCAACACAAGTTGAGAAAAGCCGTGCCCATGCTGCGGTTTGTGTAGCCCCCCGTGTGCCGTGCACCTAAGATTGAT
>Ga0315336_1000875_pt1 | contig 68743 bp, 63 predicted proteins | sample ASW5metaG_FD_204512 | JGI IMG/M metagenome (GOLD analysis project Ga0315336, IMG submission 204512) | Ammonia-oxidizing marine archaeal communities from Monterey Bay, California, United States - ASW #5 | ecosystem: Environmental > Aquatic > Marine > Intertidal zone | place: USA: California... | reverse complement strand
TGGGTACTGGTCTTCAAGCCTCGCTTTGTTACCGATGTTTACGCCGACGAAGACGGCATTCTCCATGCTGATCGTCATCCACCAACACCATCTCCATCGTCCGGTTCCCCACGGGAACAAGAGGATGGGTTCGTGCCGGGAGAGCCGTACCGGGCCTGAGCCCGGTAGGACACTCCACTAAAACCTGTAACGAGGACATGCCATGCAAACAACAATAAAAGGCCTGAGGCTCTGGTGCTATACCCTTGCGGGAAGTGCCGGCCTGGCGCTGTTACCAATCAACTCCGCCGTCGCCCAGGAAGATACCCGGGTAAACGGCTTCTACGAGAATGCAACCTACGGCCGGGATGGCGTAGGGCTTTCAAAATTCCGCAACACACTACAGCTGGAAGCAGAGAAACGGGCTGGAGATGTCGGCATTTTCAGTAATGTCTCCGTCAACGCCACGCTCCGTGGTAGCTATGACGGTGTTTACGACCTTAATGATGACGAATACGGCCGCAATGCCGGTGGACCGGTCCGCCTGGAAAACCGGGCAGCGGGACCCAACGCCACCGTGCCCCACGGTGGCGGCCTGAAGCTGCCGAACTCCTTCAGTGAAGCGAACAACCCCAACGAAGGCATGATCGTGTTGGGTGAAAACCTGCATGATACCGACGGCGGTGTAGCCTTCGGCGTGCCGGTTCGCCCCTGTGACGAGGACGAACGAGGGTGTATCGACGGTTATTTGGACAAAGACACCAACGACATGCGATTCCAGGAGTTCAACGACCGCGCCGATTTCATCCGCGAACTCTACGTGGATTTCGATTACAACTTCTCGAACGGTAATATCCTCAGCACCCGATTGGGCAAGCAGCAAGTCATCTGGGGACGTACCGACCTTTTTCGGGTGTTGGATGTGATCAACCCGGTGGATTACTCCCGCAACAATATCTACGACGAACTGGAAGACATCCGGATTCCCATGTGGATACTCCGGACCGACTACCGCATGGGGCCAACCGAGGTGTTCGATGGCCTCGCCTTCGACGACCTTAATTTCCAGCTGGTATGGAACTTCGACAAGTTCCGCCCGCACGATATCGGCCAGTGCGGTCAGCCCAACGTTATTCTCGATGCCGGCTGCTTCTTCCGCGGCATGAACAGCCTCTGGGAAAATGGTGGCACAGTGGCCAACTTCGCAGGCGGCGAAGCGGCAACGGATTTCGGCCCCGGCCAGATCGGTATCCGCGAAGCGCACATGCCAAGCTGGAGCCTGGCGAATACCCAGGTCGGCCTCAAGATGGAAGGCGTTTATGGTGATCTGGGCTTCTCGCTCAACGCCCTGACCTATCGCTCCCAACTGCCCTCTCTTCGGGGCGGTATTCCCGCACAAAACGGCTTTACCGGTGAAACCGGTATATGGCCAAGCCTGATTGCCTTCGATATCCACTTCCCGAGGGTCAACCTGTTCGGTGGCTCCCTGGATTATTACGCCCAGAGTGTTGATACCGTCCTCAGGCTTGAAGCGGCCTATACCACCGGCGAGGAATTCGCCAATACGCTGGAGGAAGATCTCTACTCCGAGAGCGACGTGGTTCGCTACGTGGTCGGCGCTGACAAGAACATCTTCATTCCCCTCCTGAACGAACACCAGGCATTCCTGTTCTCCGGCCAGGTATTCGGTCAGCACATCCTGGATCACGAGCGCGAGCAGCGTCGGTTTGGTGAAGCCGGTATTCCCGACTGGAAAGAAAACTGGACAGGCACCCTGCTGATCAAAGGCTTCTACATGAATGGCCGCCTCAGCCCGCAGATCATCACCGCACATGATTTCCGAGCCGGGGCAACCGCGATCGCGCCGTCTGTTGAGTGGCTGGTCAGTGACAACTTCCGTGTCACGGCCGGTGCAAACATCAAGGTGGGTACCGGCGCGCGCAAATTCGATGACTGCCGTAGCTGCAACCCCTGGGATCCGTTCACCGCCACCTATCCGGGGCAACCGGCCGGGGAGTCTGCCGGCCTGGGTGGATACGAGCCGCTGGGCCGCTTCCAATCTGGCCCCATTGGAATGGCTCAGGAAGAAGACGAGCTTCAACTGACCATGCGTTACAGCTTCTGATATAGAGGAAACATCATGAAACGAGCATTCCGAAAATCCGTGTTTAATGGCCTGGTGATCGGTCTTACGGCGGGCGCCTTCTCCGCTGGCGCCTTTGCCAGTGACAAGGTCATCAACGAATCGTTCCATCCATACAAGGATCAAATGCCAAGCCACGAAGGGCTTAGCGCCGGCATGACCATCGACGAATCCAACGTGGCACAGTTCAAGGACGTGATCGATCCGGCCTTCTATACCTTCATCGAGAACGGCTGGACATCCATTGCCGTGGGAAAGACCACGTCCTTCGACCTGCACCCTGCCTATGTGGACGCAACCCGCAACGCCCTGGGTGAGGTTTCCCTGGGTGAGCAGGTCGGGGAAATTAACGGCTGGAAAGCCGGTCGCCCGTTCCCGCAGGAGCCGGATGCGGATGACCCCCGCGCCGGCGAAAAACTGGCCTGGAACTACAAGTACGGCTACAACTGGGGCGACAGTGCCGCCATCATGCCGTTCTACTGGAAGTACCGGGACATGGAATCAGCCAAGGTGGAGCGGACCATCAAATTCAACTTCCACTTCCTGAATTACAAGGGCCGAGTGATACAGGAACCCACCCCGGAAATCACGCCCAACCCGTCTGACCTGTTCCGCGCCATCTATGTACAGGTACTCGACCCAGCGGACGTCCGCAATACGCAACTTCTGATTCACCGGGCCGCCGACGACCTCAAACGTGATAACTCCTGGCTCTATTTGGGCTTCCAGCGCCGCGTGCGCCGCCTGGCCACAGGCCAGGTTACCGATGCCTTTCTCGGTTCGGACCTGATGATCGAAGACTTCGAGGGCTACAACGGCCGCATTTCCGACATGGACTGGACCTATAAGGGCACCCGTTACATGCTGATGCCGTTCTACAACCACAACGAGCTGAAGCTGGACGAAGAAACCCACAGCGACAGCAATGGTTACCAGGTGGTGGCTTTCAGTGGCAAGGGCGGCTGTTTCCCGGACATCACCTGGCAGCTCAGAAAGGTGTACGAAGTGGAGGCGAAACCGGTGGATGAAAGCCATCCGCTGTCGAAACGTATCCACTACATGGACGCCCAGACGTTCACCATTCCCCGCACCGTCGCCTATGACCGTAAGGGCAGCCTGTGGAAAACCTTCACCATCGGACAGGCCCATCCAGACCACCACCTGCCCAAGAACGAGGGTACCGGTGTATCCATTGACGACAGCTTCAGCATGATCGACGTGCAGGCCAGCCACTGCACCACCGGCCAGTTCAAGGGCCAGGTCGACCCCGAGCTGTCCCCCCCCAATATGTTCAACGTGCAGCATCTCCGCGCAACCGGCAGTTAAGGCTGGTGTACCCCTTGGGCCCGTATTATCGGGCCCTTTTTTATTCATTAAAGATGGCTCATCAGCGCCCGGATGCGACGATTGTCGGGGAACCGGCCCAGCAAAGACGCGATCACCTCACGGGCCTTATCCTTCTGGCCCAGCTGATACAGTGCCACCGCGTAGCGGTAGCCGAACAACCATTGCTCCGGGGCAAGCTCAGCGGCCTGCTCCAGATTTTCCAGGGCTGCTGGGTAGTCCTTCAGCTTCAGGTTTATCAAGCCACGCAGGTGAACCAGCTGCGCCTCACCCGGCGATGCCTCCAGCGTTGAGTCAATCAACTGGATCGCTTCACGGTTACGACCTCCAGAGCGGAGAACATCCGTTAGCTGAATGGCTGCCGGGACATAACCACGGTCTTTCTCCAGGGCACGGTCTAACGTCTTTTCGGCCTTGTAGATCATGTCGTTCGCCAATAGGTAGCGGGCCTTCAGGACAAGGCCCGAGGGAAGGTCTGACTGAACATCCAGGAAGCGCTCGTATTCGTTCCGGGCATTTTTCCAGGCCCCTGAATCCAGGGTTTGACCCAGCCTCACCAGCGTTTCGAAGGCTGCGATGCGTACCGCAAGGGATGGATCATTAAGGCCGACTACCGCCAATTTCAGGGCCTGATCTTCGGCCCCATGGCGCAGCACTCTGTAGGCACTCTCACGAATCACCGCATGTTTGCTCCGGAGCAGTTCCGCGACAAGTGATGGTTTGTTCCGGGCCAGCGCTTCACCCCATCGCTCCAACAGCGTAGCCCGGCGTAGTGCCGGTTTGTCAGAGTCTGTGAGGTAAGCCGTCACCTCTGCTATGTCCTGCTGCTGAACGTGATACCAGGTATCAGTCTCATAGAGTTCCGGGAACCAGCCACCCACTGTGGCTACTGACCAGTCGCGCTCCTTGTCAGAGTGGCACGCCAGGCACACATCCGGGCTACCACTAGCTTTCGAGACATCCGGCCGCGGCACCATGAAGCTGTGTTCACGGCGGTCATCAATCTTCATGAAGGTGGTTTCTGGCATGTGGCAGTTCACACACAGGGCCCCGCCGCTGTCTTCAGGATGATGGTGATGCTCCGGCGTATCAAAATCGCCGGCATCGTGGCACTGCGCGCAGACGGCGTTTCCCTCTGCTTTAAGTTCCCCGCTGTGGGGGTTGTGACAGTCGCTGCATACCACGCCGGCCTGAAACATTCTGCTTTGCTCAAAGGAGCCCAGCACAAACACTTCTTCCCGCACCCGGCCATCGGAATAATACAGCGGCTGCTCTGGCCGGCTCAGGCTATACTGGTCATGGACCTGGCCGCCCTTAGTGTCGGCCAGACTGGTCCTTAACGAGTGGCAACGCCCGCAGGTAGTCACCTGCGCATCACTGGATGATTTTCCCGTGTGTCGTGGCGGGCGGCCACCTTCACTGACCAGCCAGGCTCCCATCGCCGCCAGATCGACGCCGGCGCCGAGGGACCTGTCCTGGTGCTTGGCTTCGGCGTGTGCCTGTGCCGTTTCATGACAGGCAGTGCAGCTCACTGCAACGTGATCCCAGGTGGTATTGTAAGTATCGCTTTGCGTATCGTAGTTGCGCTCTAGCCCAGTGGAGTGGCAATCCGCGCACTGGTTGTTCCAGCTCTGGTAGATGCCGGTCCAGTGCATGGCATCTCCGGGATGGTTTTCACCCGCTTGATCCAGCCTGAACCAGCGCTGACCACCTTCGGGCTCGTCCCGGGAATCCCAGGCAATATTTAACGCCTGGAGCCTGCCATTACCGATATCGATCAGATACTGTTGTAACGGATAAACACCGAAGGTATATCGCACCGTCCATTGCTTTGTTTTCCTGCCTTCAGTGGTATGGATAACGTAGGTATTTTCAGTGCGGCTGAACCGGACCTCAAGATCGTCGTCGCTGTAGGTCGCCCCGGAGAAATCGCCTGATACAGAACCTGGGCTGGCAGGCGCCATCGCCGCCGCATGTTGCGACTCACTCCATTGTTCCACTTCATCTGCATGACAACCGGCGCAATCTGCCGGTTTAGCGACAACACCTGCGCTTGTTAATACCAGACAAAAGAACACCGACAAACACCGGTCAGGGTTAATCATATCGTTCAATCTCGCGTCGTGAACGTCGGGTATTTACCAGATGCTTAACTGATTATCGCGTCTGGATCGCCTTATTGGCTTCCGTTGCCTTTGTCCTGCAAGGCCCGAGCTGAGACCCACTACAGCTGGCCTGTCCATTGCTTATAATACTCAACAAAACGGATGGAAATTCCGAACAGAGCATACAAAAACAACGATATTGCGCTATGAAGAAAGACGACGTTCCCTTTTCCCACAACATCGGCGTTCAGTCCTCCGATTTTGAGGAAGCCCGTTGCTTTATCAACTCCCGCATCGATGATCGGGAAGTGTCACCGCTGTCCGCTAGTGGGAGCGCTAACAATCTGCTGACCTGCCAACCACTGGGGGGCTCTACTCTCTTTGGTGCTCAATGGTCGGAGAAAGTCCATGTCCAGTCGGATGCACAGTCAACCTTCCATGCGATACTGGTATTGTCAGGTCGCATTCACTGCAACGCACTGAACCAGGATATTCCCCCCAACAGTTTGCTTTTAATCGCGCCGGGGAAGCTCGCAGATCTGGTCTGGGAAAAATCCACCAGATCCGTCGTTATAAACCTCTCCAAACAAACGTTGATTGACAACCTGGGCGTTCCAAGCCTCGAACTCCTGCGGGACGACACGACCCTTGTGTCTGGAAACCACCAGGATGCTCAGTTGCTTAAAAACGGCATTGAGTGCCTGGCAGCGCAGCACCAGATTTATCAGGGAAACATCGGGGTTTCAGTTCAAAAACAATGGGAGAGTCTCCTGGTAGCTCAGTTATCAGATCAACTCCACCGGCCTGGAACCGAAAACCTGAATATTCTGCCAGCGCGTATCCGGCTCGCAACAGACTGGATTCTGGCGAATATTCGGGAACCCATATCAGTATGCGATTTGCTTCGTGTTACCGGAGCCAGAAGGCGCTCCCTTGAGTCCGGTTTTCGAACCTACCTGAACACCACGCCTGCTAAATTCATTCTTCGTCATAAGCTCAAAGGCGTAAGGGAAACGCTCCTGTCGGACCCGGATATCAACATCGGCGATGCTGCGTTCTCCTACGGTTTCAATCACCTCAGCCATTTCACATGCAAGTACCAGGAGGCCTTCGGCGAGCTGCCTTCGGAAACCGTGCGGCAGCGCCGAAATGCGCACTTCGTGTTGCCTAAAAAGGCCCGGTCCAGGACGGTATAGGCCGGGCAAGACGCTTTCATGTTCAGAAAGACAAGCTAAAGCCCACCGCATAGTTGCTTGGCAGAGTGTCGTACTGACCGGTCTCGGCCCAGACTTTCATCTGCGGTGCCACTCGCTGTTCCACCTTGAGGGTGTAAACGCTCTCATCTTCAGCGTTATAGTCATGGTTCTTTTCCTTGTACCCAATCGCAACACCCGCCCCACTACTCGCAACGTAGTTGGCCGATATACCGTAAGAGTCATAGTCTGCCTTACCATCAGGCGCCAGGGGGTATGGTGAGTTGGAGTTGTGTTCCCAAACCGCGCCCAGTGTCAGGCCCCCAAGGCTGTAGCTAGCTCCGGCGGCGGAGATCTGGTAATCGTCGGTGGCGAATGGTGGCAGTTGTTCCTGCATCAACATCGTTGTTCCAACCGCAAAATTAAGATTCTCACTCTTGTGAACCAGGCGAATTGCTCTACCGTCCACATCCTGATCGTTGCTGTCATTCAGCGTAATTGCCGCCACTACCAGTTTGGTCTTCATTAACCAGGGTGTGTGATAGGCAAATGTCCCGGATGTCCTGTCCGGCTGGGCAAAAATTCCGTCAGGGTGGAGATCAGCGTGGGGCTCGTTGAATTCGTAATGATTGATGGGGCTATAGATGTCTACCCACTGCCCACTCGTTCCGCGCGGCGCCACTACAAACATGCCGTAACGGGTCGGTAGCCAGAACTTTGCTTCTTTGACGTGTACCTCCGCTTCTCCTCCCGGATTGCGGCTATCAGCATCGTTGGCGGCCGCGGCCAGATCCACCTCAACTGCATAGTTCAGGTTCAGCCCCTTGTCGATGACCGCCTTGCCCCTCAATCCCAGCTCCAGTTCAAAAGCCTCAGCCTCGGCATCAGCACCTTCAATTTTCAGGGCACCGGCGCTCAGATAGCCGTACGCCTCCGGTTGCTCCAGCTCTACCGCTATTGCGGGGGTCGCGACAGCGGCGGAAACCGCAGCTGCCAAAACAGTTTTACGGATTGTCATACTAGTTCTCCTGCTTGTTTTTGCGGGGCGCGGTTACTCAACACACTTGCCGTACAGGCAGGTGGTGAAGCTGTAACCTACTTTCCTCATGTCCGCAGGATCAGCAGGAAAGACACCGTTGCGGCTAATGTATGCGTCCCACTCCACTAGCATTTCCTTGAGCTTTTCCGGCTTCTCCGCAGCCAGGTCGGTTGTTTCAGCAGGATCTTCTTCCAGGTTGAACAGCTGCCACTCTCCCTGGCCATAGGGCTCTTCCAGTAGCCGGATTTTCCAGTCGCCCTTACGCACCGCGGCACGGCCCAGCAACTCCCAACCAACAACGCGGTTTGTCTTGGCTTTACCATTCAGGCCTGGGAGCATGGACACGCCCTGGATATCGAAAATTTCACGGCCGTTATAGGGGCTTGTGGGCTGTTCAATACCCGCCAACTCCAGAAAGGTGGGCATAACATCCATCACGTGGAAGAACTCGTGGTTAATTTCGCCACCGGACTGACCCGGCAGGCTGAGAATGGCCGGAACCAGCAAGCCGCCCTGGGACGGGTATGCCTTCCACATAGGATATGGCGTAGCACTGACCTGCCCCCACTGAGCGCCATACCAGATGTAAGAGTCAGGACGGCCGATATTGTCGTAGCTGTTGTCGTACTCGGAGGCAATCCATTCCTTATTCCTGGGCAACACTTCCGGGCTATTGCCATCGGCACCGTTATCGGAGATGAACAGCACGACGGTGTTGTCCAGCTCGCCCGTCTCCTCCAGATAGCCCATCACACGGCCGATATTGTGGTCCATGTTGTCGACCATGGCCGCGTATACTTCCATCTTGCGGGCTTCAATCTTGCGCTGCTCATCAGTCAGTTCATTCCAGGTGGGAAGTTCATCAAACGGAACATTGGCTGAAAGCTCATGGCCTATGAGCCCCATCTCCTTCATCTTACCCACACGCTGCTTGCGAATTGCCTCATAGCCCTCGCCATACTGGCCCTCGTATTTGTTTATGTAGGACTCTGGTGCATGGAGCGGCCAATGGGGTGCGGTAAATGCAAGAAAACTAAAGAAAGGCTTGTCTTCTGCAGCATCGATATATTCGATGACCTTGTCGGCGTAGAAGTTAGATGAGTAGAAACCTTCAGGCGCCTCAACCTGCTTCCCATCCTCCAGATAGATTGCCTTTGGATCGACACCAATAATGGCGCGCCCATCATCAAAATGGCTGGCGCCACCTTGGACAAGCACCCAGGAGTTATCGAAACCACGAGCTGCCGGGCTCAGCTCTTCCGTCCGACCGAGGTGCCACTTACCGGCTATCGACGTACTGTAACCATTGTCTCGAAGGACTTCTGGAAGGGTTGCTACGAGATCGTTCAGATACCCTTCGTAACCGGGTTTACCTTTCTGCTCTGCAGTGAGTAGTTCAGCCATGTTACCGATACCGGCCTGATGGCTGTCAGTACCGGACAACAGCATGGACCGAGTAGGAGAGCAGGTTGGTGCGGTATGGAAGTTGGTCATGCGGACGCCCTCATCCGCCAAGGCATCCAGGCTTGGGGTTTCGATTTCCCCGCCGTAGGCGCCGATGTCCGAGTAGCCCAGGTCATCGGCCACAATCAGGAGAAAGTTGGGTTTGCCCGCCTTATCAGCGGAGGCCATCATCGAGGCTGCCATCAGCCCCAGGGCCATACCCAACCGACGAAGCAGTGCATTGTTGTTATACATTTCATGCCCTCAGTCAGTTTGTTGTTGAGCCACCTGTGAGTGGTCAACTTCATTCTGCTGAGGGTTGTGGTGTAAGGGTTATCCCGTATGCGCAGGGCCTAACCAAAATGCGCAGAAATCTGGAAAGCGGGCGTCCCTGCCCAGACTGGAAGGGTGGTTTTATGCCTTATCAAAAATGAATAACCGTCCGAATACTCTTCCCCTCATGCATCAACTCAAACGCCTCGTTGATGTCCTCAAGAGGCATGTTGTGGGTGATAAACACGTTCAGTGGAATGTCTCCTTTCTCGGCCTTTTCGACATAGCCGGGCAGTTCCGTCCGGCCCTTCACGCCACCAAACGCAGAACCTTTCCAGACCCGGCCGGTAACCAGCTGGAACGGCCGGGTGCTGATTTCCTCACCGGCACCGGCCACGCCGATGATGATGGATTCACCCCAGCCTTTATGACAGCACTCCAGGGCTGAGCGCATCACGTTGACGTTGCCGATACACTCAAAGGAGTAGTCCACACCGCCGTCTGTCATTTCAACGATGACTTCCTGAATCGGCTTGTCGTAGTCCTTGGGGTTCACTACGTCCGTGGCACCCAGCTGTCTGGCGATATCGAACTTGCCGGGGTTGATGTCGATGGCGATGATGCGGCTGGCCTTGGCCATGGTGGCGCCAATAATCGCCGCCAGGCCGATTCCGCCGAGACCGAAGATAGCGACCGTCGCGCCTTCTTCCACCTTCGCTGTGTTCAGCACCGCGCCGATACCGGTAGTGACGCCACAGCCCAGAAGGCAGACTTTGTCCAGTGGTGCATCCTTGGGTATCTTCGCCAGGGAAACTTCCGGCAATACCGTGTATTCAGAGAAGGTGGAGCACCCCATGTAGTGATAGACAGGCTCACCCTTGTAGGAGAAACGGGAGGTACCGTCCGGCATCACTCCCTTGCCCTGGGTTTCGCGCACGGAACCACACAGGTTGGTTTTGCCGGACGTACAGAACTTACATGTTCCACATTCGGCGGTATAAAGAGGGATCACGTGATCACCCACTTCGACGGAGGTGACACCTTCTCCAACCGCCTCAACAATGCCGCCGCCTTCGTGGCCGAGGATGGCCGGAAAATTCCCTTCGGAATCGGCGCCGGACAGCGTGTAGGCGTCCGTGTGGCAGACGCCGGTGGCAACGATACGCACCAGCACCTCCCCTTTCTGGGGCGGAGCAACATCCACTTCCACAATTTCCAGCGGTTTGTTGGGGGCAAACGCCACCGCAGCACGGGATTTGATCACTGGCAGACTCCTTGAACGTGGTTCGGAATAAAATGTCTCGGGTTTTACGGGTTTGACGCTTACTAGACGACCGGTCTAATATACCAGCCATGACATCGAACGACACCCGCAATCACATTATCCACACCGGCGCCGACCTGATTGGTCAAAAAGGCTTCGGCGCGACGGGCATCAATGCCGTGCTGACCGCCGCCGGTGTACCCAAAGGGTCGTTCTACCATTACTTTAGCAGCAAGAACGATTTCGGGTTGGCTGTCATCGACACCTTTGCGCAGGAATACGACACCAAGCTGGATCGGATTCTGAACGACCACACCCGCTCGGCGGTGGACCGCCTTAGGGCCTACTTCGACACTGGTCTGGAAACCATGACCAGCTGCGAATTCACCCGGGGCTGCCTGATTGGCAATCTTGGCCAGGAGCTGGCCGGGCAAAACGAAACCTTCCGCAGACGCCTCGACACCGTCTTTCAGGGTTGGGAAAAACGCTTTGAGCGTTGTGTTGAAGAGGCTCGTCAGGCCGGCGATATCGATGCATCCATCGACCCTGCCGACGTCGCCAGCTTTCTGCTTTCCGGCTGGGAAGGCGCCATTCTCAGAGCCAAGGTTCTGAAGTCTACCGAGCCCATGGAGCGGTTTGTGCGGGTCTTTTTCCGCCAATGTCTTGGCCTTCACTGAACGCCCACATTTTTTTCAGTCATTACTAGTAGACTGGTCTAATTACACTCAGTTAATCCTCAAGGAGAGTGATCAATGAACAACGTAAACGACGCACTGTTTCAACCGCACGATCTCGGCACCCTGACGCTGCCCAACCGCGTTCTGATGTCTCCCCTGACCCGTTCGCGCTCCAGCCAACCTGGAGACGTACCGAACGACATGAACGCGCAGTACTATCAGCAGCGTGCCGGTGCAGGACTGATCATCAGCGAAGCAACCCAGGTGTCACCTCAGGGTAAGGGCTATGCATTCACGCCAGGCATCCACTCGGAGGAGCAGATTGAGGGCTGGCGCAAGGTCACCAGTGCGGTGCACATGGCGGGCGGACGCATTCACATGCAGCTCTGGCACGTTGGCCGAATTTCCCATACGGCGCTGCAGCCGGATGGCAACAAGCCTGTAGCACCATCGGCGATCAAACCCGAGGGCGCCAAGACCTTCATCAGCGCCGACTCCGGCATGGTGGACGTGCCCGAGCCCAGAGCTCTTGAAGCCGGCGAAATGGCGGACATCGTGGAGCAGTATCGCCAGGGCGCGCTGAACGCCAAAGCGGCCGGGTTTGATGGCGTTGAAGTACACGCCGCCAACGGATACCTGCTGGACCAGTTTCTCAAGAGCGGCAGCAACCACCGCAGTGATGAGTTTGGCGGCTCCGTTGAAAACCGGATGCGCCTGCCACTGATGGTGATCGAGGCCGTGATCGACGTCTGGGGCAAGGACAATGTCGGCGTTCGGGTCAGCCCGACCGGCAGCTTCAACGCCATGTACGACGAGGACCCGGTCGAAACCTTTGGTGAATTCGCGAAGCGGCTGAACGACCTGGGCATCAGCTACATCGAGGTCGTGGAAGACTCGTTCCAGGGCAACCATGCGAACGGCCGCCCGGAATCGGTGATCGATGCCATCCAGGCTGGATTCCACGGCACTTACATCGCCAACGGCGCCTACACCGCTGAGGAAGCTCGCAAACGGATCGGCAATGACCGTTGTGATCTGGTGACCTTTGGCCGTCCGTTCATTGCCAATCCCGATTTGCCCGAGCGTTTCCGCCAGCATGCGGAACTGAACAAATGGGATGACAGCACTTTCTACGGCGGCGATGAGCGCGGCTACACCGATTACCCGACGCTGAAGGAACTTGAACCCAGCGTCTGAACATCACTTTCACACGAGTAAGGAGTCAAACCATGAGCAATACCAACGACCCAATCAATAGCAAAGTCGTGATTATCACCGGCGCCAGCAGTGGCCTGGGTGAGGCAACTGCCCGCCGCCTGGCAGCGCGAGGAGCCCGGCTGGTGCTTGCGGCCCGTCGCGAAGACCGCCTGTCCAAACTGGCAGAAGACCTGAAAGCCGAGGGTGCTGAAGTCACCTGGAAGGTGACCGATGTGACTGACCGAAACCAGGTCGAGTCACTGGCTGCCACCGCGAAAGAAACCTTCGGCCGGATCGACGTACTGATCAACAACGCCGGCCTGATGCCACTGGCACCGCTGGACGCTTTGAAGGTTGATGAGTGGGACCAGATGGTGGACGTCAACATTAAAGGCGTGATGTATGGCATCGCGGCTGTGCTGCCGACCATGCGGGAGCAACACAGCGGGCATGTGATCAACCTGTCGTCCGTTGCCGGACACAAACTGTTCCCCGGTGCCGCTGTGTACTGCGCCACGAAATACGCGGTGAAAGCGCTGTCTGAAGGCTTGCGCATGGAAGCCGGCGACGAGATCCGCAGCACCAATATCTCACCGGGCGCCATCGACACCGAGCTGACCAGCACCATCACTGACCCGAACGCCAAACAGGCAGCGGATGAACTCTACAAGGTGGCGATTGATTCCGATGCGGTGGCGCGGGCCATCGTCTATGCCATCGAACAGCCTGCGGACGTGGATATCAACGAAATTATCCTGCGGCCAACGGCTCAGGAGCTCTAAGGCTGTTGCTTGCTGAACGCTGTCGGCGTGCATCTGGTTGATGCCGCCGACAGGCGGGTGTGATACTGGTTGTTCCATTCCAGACGGACACACCAAACATGACCACTGTGCAGCAGGCCCTGGCCCGCATTATCGATACCTGCCAACCGGCCACACTGGTGGTTTGCGGCGAGATCGCTGGTGAGGTTGGGGATCACTGGTGCCGGCACCACAGCGAGTCGGCCATGACCACCCTGGATACCAGCGCCCCCAACGATGCCTTCCCTCTGCCCGAGACCCAGGACCTGGCCCTGGTGACCAACACGCTCGAACACCTGAACCACGACGAGGGCCAAGTACTGCTGGGCCAACTGCGCAACTACGGCACCCACCAGATTGCCGTTGTGGTGAAAGACTGCCCCGGTTGGTCGTTTACGGATTTCATCGGGCTGGGATTCCGCCGGCAGGCTGAGCTTGGTGACGAAGAGAGCCCTCTCACGCTCTACACCTACAACATCGACAGCTACAACCACAAACGCGCCTGGAACAATCCCGACAACTGGGCCAATCCGGAAATGTGGGACAAGGCCTGGTGGTAGCGACCACGCTTACAGCGAGGCCACCACGTCAAGGTTGTGGCGACAGGCGCTCAGATAGGATGCCCCGAAAAGGTTGTAGTGATTGAGGGTGTGGTACAGATTGTAGATGGCCCGCTTGGTGTCGTAGACATCCGTTCTGGGGTAGACCCGGTCATAGGCACGATAAAAAGCCGAGGAGAAGCCACCAAACAGCTCTGTCATGGCAATGTCCGCCTCCCGGTCACCGTAATAAACCGCGGGATCAATGAGCCATGGCCCGGTGCTGTCGAACAGGACATTCCCGGACCATAGGTCGCCGTGGAGCAGGCTTGGGTGTTCGCAATGCGCATTCAGAAACCGGGCAAGCTTGTCGCCCTGACGCTCAAGCACCGTTTCAAACTCTCTCCGGACATGGTCGTTGCGGATCATGCCTACCTGCACACCCAGTCGATCTCTCAGGAAAAACGCCCCCCAATCGTCCGTCAGGCGGTTCTTCTGTGGTGACATCCCAATCATGTTATCGGCGTCAAACCCGTACTCGGGCTGACGTACCGCATGCATTTGCGCCAGGCCCTCACCAAGTGCGGCCATGGCTTCCTCGCCCGCCGGGCCAGGATGGATCTTCGGAATCACCAGCTCGCGGGCTGATACGGCTTTCACCTCCGGCACATGCACTCTGCTGACACCAGCCGCCTTGAGAGTGTCTGCCAAAACCTCAAGGCCGCGGGCTTCGCACAACAGCGCATCGGGAAAGGACGAAGGATTCTGTTTCACGTAATCGGTCATGCCACCAGTATAACCATGATCGGAAATCGCCTCGCAAACATCCTTGGCTTTGTCACAGGCTTCATGGATCATGGAGCTGCAAGGCCATCCCACACAGGAATAGCCCGATGACAGGTTTTAGCAAGCGCACGGCAAACGAACAGTTGAATCAAGAGGCGGACAAGGTTCACCGCAGAGATGTGGGCGCCCTGCTCGACCGCCAGCAGGCCATCGAGGACAAAGTCAGGAACAGTGGCAAACTGAGCCGGTTCAGCACTGACATCCGGCTGATGTTTTCCATGCTCAGGGACTACTGGCAGGGCAACTATCGCGAAGTACCCTGGAAAAGCATTGCGGCGATCGCCGGTGCCCTTGTTTACGTACTCAATCCCCTGGATTTGATTCCGGACCTGCTGCTGGGATTCGGCCTGCTGGACGACGCCGGTGTGGTGGCCGCATGCCTGGCCCTGGTGGAATCCGACCTGCTTCGTTACGCAGCGTGGAAAGATCTTAAAATAGAAACACAAACGCTTACGGATAGCGATTGATTCAATAGTGGACTACCGTTAATCTTCGAAAGCCCTCTGAATCACAAAACCCTTTGGAGCTAATGTGGATTTTGCCACCCTGATCGGCCTTGTTGGGGCCATCCTGCTTATAGCCTCAGCCGTCATTCTTGGCGTGTCGCCGGATGTTTTTATCAATCCCCCCTCCATACTGATTGTGGTCGGTGGCACCATGCTGGTTGTGCTGGCGAAATTCAGCTTCCACCAGTTTTTCAGCGCCTTCAAAGTGGCCGCTCGAGCGTTCAAATTCCGTTTGCCGGACACCCGTGAAAGCATTGATGAACTGATTGAGGTAGCCAATGTTGCCCGCAAGCAAGGCATGCTCGGCCTGGAAGAGCGCGAAGTTGGCTCGCCGTTTCTCGGCCAGGGAATACAGATGCTGGTCGATGGCCAGGATGCTGAAACCATCAAACACCTGCTGTCCAAGGAGCGCCTACTGACGCTGGATCACAACCGGTCTGGCGCAAAAGTCTTTACGGCAATGGCCGATGTGGCCCCTGCCATGGGGATGATCGGAACCCTGATCGGGCTGGTGCAGATGCTGTCCAACATGGAAGACCCGAAATCCATCGGTCCTGCCATGGCGGTTGCCCTGCTAACCACACTCTACGGCGCAATGATTGCCACCATGATCGCCACCCCCATCGCGGACAAACTCTCGCTGCGAATGACTGAGGAAGCGCGTCTGCAATCGCTCTATATTGATGCGCTGGTTGCTATCAAGGAAGGCACCAATCCGCGGATTATCGAACAGATGCTGTCGAGTTACCTGACCCCGAAAGAACGTGAGAAAAACTCAGAAGCCGAGACCGCAGGCGTTTAGCCATGGACGAATTACCAGAAGAGGAAAAAGCGGGCATTCCCGCCTGGGTAGTGACATTCGCGGACCTGATGTCGCTGCTGATGTGCTTTTTCGTCCTGCTGTTGTCGTTCTCCGAGATCGACGCACAGAAGTTCAAACAGATCGCTGGTGAACTGTCGAAAGCGTTTGGTGTGCAGCGCGAGGTGCCCGTCCTTGAGGTACCCATGGGCACCAGCCCGATTTTCGATCAGTTTTCTCCGGCACCGCCCGAGCCCACCGTCGTCAACGAAGTCAAACAGACAACCACCGACGAGCAGCCCGAACTGGAAACCCTGAAAAGCCCTACGGATGTGGCTGTGGAATCCGCCATCCAGGAAGAGCTCGAGAAGACCCTGGAGCAGGTTCGATCGGTTCTTGAGACAGCCATCGAAGACGGCCGGGTCAACCTCATCCAGGACAATCATAGAATCATTGTTCGCGTTGAGGAGAAGGGGGCGTTTCCCTCCGGTTCGGCGGACCTGACCTGGGAGTTTGAAGGTCTGTTGCTGGAAATGGCCGACATACTGGTGCAGATCCCCGGCAAGCTGACCATCGAAGGCCATACCGACGATGTTCCCATCCGTACGCAGCGGTTCTACAGCAACTGGGATCTATCCGCCGCCCGGGCGGCAGCGGTTGCCAATGCGCTCCTCGCCGAGGGTAATCTGAAGCCTGCCCGGCTGGCGGTCACCGGTCTCGCTTATACCGAGCCACGAGTACCAAACACCTCTTCGGAGAACCGCGCCAAAAATCGCCGGGTGGAAATCATTATCGATCTGTCCGGACCGATCGAGGAACAGGAGATGCGGTTAAGGGAACTCATGAACCCCGAAGCCGATGTGTCTGCTGCACCGGATTCCCGCAGTTCCGACGACTCCGACCAGGACGAATTACTGTGGTAGACGGCCATATTGGTGCACTCGGCCCATTAATGCACCATTAAAGAGCGCAAACACCCCGCCTTCAACTCAACCCCGCCCAATTTCAGAGCGGAAAATCACCTAATCGACTACCCGCTCTGAATTTGCCTCAAAATGGAACACTCCTTGCTTGGTGTGCACGCTATCAATGCACAACCCGCCCGTGACAGGTGGATAAAACCAAAAAATCAGGAGCAACCAACCCGTGGACATCACGAGTGCAGTACATACCCTGACCGAAAGCGCCAACACACTGTTCATTCTGATCGGTGCCATCATGGTACTGGCCATGCATGCTGGCTTCGCCTTCCTGGAAGTCGGCACCGTGCGCCACAAGAACCAGGTGAATGCTCTGGTAAAAATCATGACCGACTTCGGCATCTCCGCCGTGGCCTATTTTTTCATTGGCTACTACATCGCCTACGGCAGCCACTTTATGGCCGGCGCTTCAGAGCTAACGGCCGCAAATGGCTATGACCTGGTCAAGTTCTTCTTCCTGATGACCTTTGCCGCCGCCATTCCCGCCATCGTCTCCGGCGGTATCGCCGAGCGTGCGAAGTTCTACCCCATGCTTATCGCCTCCGGGCTGATCGTGGCATTTGTATATCCCTTCTTCGAGGGCATGATCTGGAACGGCAACTACGGCTTCCAGGCCTGGCTGGAGAACCAGTTTGGTGCAGCCTTCCACGACTTTGCCGGCTCGGTCGTGGTGCACGCCGTGGGCGGCTGGATCGCCCTGGCCGCCGTGCTCCTGCTGGGCGCACGTAAAGGCCGTTACCGCAATGGCCGCGTGGTGGCGTTTGCCCCCTCCAACATTCCATTCCTGGCGCTGGGCGCCTGGATTCTCACCGTCGGCTGGTTCGGCTTTAACGTGATGTCCGCCCAGACCCTGGATGGCATCAGCGGCCTGGTGGCGGTGAACAGCCTCATGGCCATGGTGGGTGGCGTTCTGGTGGCCATGCTGGTCGGCCGCAAGGACCCGGGCTTCATCCACAACGGACCGCTCGCCGGCCTGGTGGCGGTGTGCGCCGGTTCGGACCTGATGCACCCGGTCGGTGCGCTGATTACCGGTGGCATCGCCGGCGCCATCTTCGTGTACATGTTTGAGTGGGCCCAGGACAAGATTGAGCGCCTGGACGATGTACTGGGTGTATGGCCCCTGCACGGTGTGTGCGGTGTATGGGGTGCCATTGCCGCCGGCATCTTTGGCCAGGAAGCGTTCGGGGGCCTGGGCGGGGTCAGCCTGATGTCGCAGATCATCGGTGCGGTTGCCGGTGTTGTGGTGGCTTTTGTCGGCGGCCTGATCGTCTACGGCATTGTTAACGCCATCTCCGGCCTGCGTCTCACAGAAGAAGAGGAATTCAACGGTGCGGATGTCAGTATTCACCGCATTGGCGCTACGTCCCTGGAATAACCCTTGCCCGCCAGCCGCCTTTCCCGGCGGCTGGCAATGCTTTTTATTGACACTTCCCTCCGTCTGGCCTTTTCTTAAATAACCCGTTCCGGTGATAAACCCACGGTTTGCCGCCAGAGTGGCCTGCCTTTTGCTGTTCCTTTACATCATGGGAATGGCTGAATACCGACCGCCCACATCCGGTGGACGGCGTGTTCAGGAGAGGGTCATGGTTATGTTGATACAAACCCCACCCGAGGGTATCTACGACGAACTGTTCGACCAGAATAATCGGGTACGACCCAGCTGCAGGATGCTGGAGGACTGGCTGATCCGATCCGACGAAGCCCTGTTGGCCGAGAAGCGCCGCGAGGCAGACGTGCTGTTCCAACGCCTGGGCATCACCTTTAATGTCTATGGCGAAGACCAGGGGGCCGAACGGCTTATCCCGTTTGATCTGATCCCACGAGTAATCTCCGCCAGCGACTGGCAACGTCTGCAAGCTGGTTTGCGCCAGCGGGTGCAGGCGTTGAACCGCTTCCTGTTCGATATCTATCACGAGTTCGAGATTATTCGCGCCGGTGTCATCAGTGCTGAACAGGTATTCGCCAACCCCCAGTACCAGCCCGGCATGCAAAACCTCAAGCTGCCACGTAATCTGTATTCCCACATAGCCGGCATCGATTTGATCCGCCACAACGACGGCGATTTCTACGTGCTGGAAGACAATCTCCGCTGCCCCAGCGGTGTCTCCTACATGCTGGAAAACCGGCGCATGATGATGCGCCTGTTTCCAGAACTGTTTGCCAAGGCCCCGGTAGCACCGGTTGAACATTACCCGGCCCTGTTGGGCGAAACACTGCGCGCAGCGTCGCTAAATCCCAACCCTACCGTAGTCGTGCTAACCCCCGGCCGTTTCAACAGTGCCTATTTTGAACACGCCTTCCTGGCCCGGCAGATGGGTATCGAACTGGTGGAAGGGGCGGACCTGTTTGTACGGCGCAATAAGGTCTACATGAAGACCACCGTCGGCCCCCAGCAGGTGGACGTGATTTACCGGCGGGTCGACGACGACTTCCTCGATCCGCTGGCTGGCAACCCGGATTCCATGCTGGGTGTACCCGGGCTCTATGCAGCCTACCGCACCGGCAATGTGGTGCTTGCCAACGCCATGGGCACCGGCGTCGCCGACGACAAGGCCATTTACCCCTTCGTACCCGAGATGATCCGTTTCTACCTGGGTGAAGAACCGATCCTGAAAAATGTCCCCACCTGGCAGGGCCGCAAGCCAAAAGACCTCAAGTACATCCTCGACAACCTGCCAGACCTGGTGGTCAAGGAAACCCAGGGCGCTGGTGGCTACGGCATGCTGATCGGCCCCAAGGCCAGCAAAAAAGAGCTGAGCCATTTCCGCTCGCTGTTGCGGGCCAGGCCAGACAACTACATTGCCCAGCCCACACTGAGCCTGTCTACCTGCCCGACGTTTGTAAACGAAGGCGTAGCGCCCCGACACCTCGACCTGCGGCCTTTTGTGCTTTCGGGCAAGAAAGTGCAGATGGTACCTGGTGGATTGACCAGGGTGGCCCTGAAAGAAGGGTCGCTGGTGGTGAATTCGTCCCAGGGCGGTGGCACCAAGGACACCTGGGTACTGGAGGGCGAGGAATGCTGAGCCGAGCTGCATCAAGTCTGTTCTGGATGGCCCGCTATCTTGAGCGGGCGGAAACCCAGGCCCGTCTGCTGGACGTCAGCCTCACCATGGCGTTGATCGACGTTCCCGAAGACCGCGAGGAACAGCTATCCGTGCCATTGCTGGTGACCGGTAGCCGCGAAACCTTTCACGAGCTCTACCCGGAAATCACCCCCCAGAACCTGATTGATTTCCTGCTTCTGGACGACCGCCACCCTGCCAGTGTGTTCAGTGTAATCCGCAGCGCCCGGGATAACGCCCTGCACGTGCGAGGCAATCTCTCCGCAGATGTCTGGGAGAGTATTAACCTGGCCTGGATGGAGCTGAAGGAACTACGCCATAAAGGGGTGACCGAATCCAACGCCAGCCGGGTGTTTGACTGGACCCGCGAACGCTCAAACGTGTTCCGTGGTGCAGCCTATGGCACCCTGCTGCGCAATGACGCCTTCCATTTCCTGCTCCTGGGTACGTTTATCGAGCGTGCAGACGCCACCGCCCGCGTGCTGAACATCCGCCACCACATGGCCACCAAATCCCTGGAAGGGCACCCCACCCAGTCGTTCTTCGAATGGACGGCGCTGCTGCACTCGTTGGCCGCCTTTGAGGCCTACCAGAACACCTACGGCCACAATATCGAACCGATGAATGTGGCCGAACTGCTGATTCTCAAACCGGATGTTCCCCGTTCGCTCCACGCCTGCCTGGAGGAAATCGCGGATCTGCTGGAGCAGATCGAAAGCGGCGAGGCCCGCCGGGCCCGGCGCCTGGCCACAAGCCTGTATGCCAACATCCGCTACGGCGACCGCGAGTACATTGCCGAGCGCGGCCTGAATGAGTATCTGACCGACTTCCTGCAACGCATCCAACGCATCGCCGGCCAGATCCAGAAAGACTACATGGGGTGGAAACAATGAAGCTGAATATCCGCCATGACACCACCTATAGCTACGACGAACCCATGCACAAAGGCATCCAGTATCTACGCCTGACACCCCGTAACACACCCCAGCAGAAGATACTGGAGTGGCACCTGAGTGCCCCTGGCGAAACCAGCCAGATGACAGACGGCTTCGGCAATATTGTTACCGTCATGACCATGGACAAAGCGACCAGGGAGATCACCCTGACGGCGGAGGGCGTGGTTGATCTCACGGGCAAACCATTAACCAAGGACGACTCACCGTTTCCGCCCGAGGTGTTCCTGCGCCACACTCCGTTAACCGACGCCGACAAAGCCATCAAAGCCTTCGCCAGCCAGTTCTCCGCCAACAAGCGCAGCCTGGTGCGCATGATGAATCGTATCCTCGAGCACATCGAATTCACGCCCGGCGTCACCACGGTGACCCACACAGCCGCCGAGGCCTTCCAGCAGAAGGCGGGGGTGTGCCAGGACCATACCCATGTATTCATCTCCTGCTGCCGCCACATTGGGGTGCCGGTGCGGTATGTCAGCGGTTACATCCACACGTTCAGCGATGACCACCTGGCCACCCACGCCTGGGCCGAGGCCTGGCTGGGCCACAACTGGCATACCTTTGATGTGGTGAACCTGCTCAATGTTGCTGAAAGCCATATCAAGCTGGCAACCGGACTGGATTACCGGGATGCAGCACCCGTGCGGGGCATTCGCAGCGGCGGCGGCATGGAGCACCTGCAGACCCGTGCCTGGGTCACCATGGCCGGGGAAAGCCAGTAACAAAAAGCTGTGCAAATTCCACACGCCGCCCCATGCTTTCTGCGCAGAAACGGGTAAACTGAGCGCATTCAGTACGACCCGAGGGTAGCCCCATGACCTATTGTGTGGCGATGCGCCTGGCCGACGGCCTGGTTTTCGCATCCGACTCCCGCACCAACGCGGGCTTTGACCAGATTTCGACCTTCCGCAAAATGCATGTCTTCGAACAGCCGGGGGAACGGGAACTGGTGATTCTATCGGCGGGCAACCTGGCCACCAGCCAGAGCGTGATCAGCCTGCTGGAAAACCGCGCCGGCTCCGAAGACCCCAATGTGTTCTCCACCGCCTCCATGTTCGAGACGGCAGAGGTTGTCGGCAGAACCATCCGCGAGGTTATTCACCGCGACAACCCCGAGGGCAAAGTGAACCATGTGGACTTCAGCTGTTCACTGATACTGGGCGGCCAGATCCGGGGCGAACAGGTACGCCTGTTCAACATCTACCCCGAAGGCAACTTCATTGAAGCCACTGAAGAAACGCCTTATTTCCAGATTGGCGAGTCGAAATACGGCAAGCCCATCCTCGACCGCGTCGTGAACTACAATTCCTCACTGGACCGGGCCTACCAGTGCGCCCTGATTTCCTTCGACTCCACCATGAAGAGCAACCTGTCGGTGGGGATGCCGCTGGATGTGGCCATATACCGCAACAACGAACTGAAGCCCTGCTTCGTCGACCGGGTGGACGAACACAACGACTACTTCCACCAACTCCGCCAACAGTGGCACCGGGGCATCCAGGAACTGATCAGCGGTCTGCAGCCGCCGGCGATCCGCTAGCTCAGTTGCGGTAACCGGTCAGTTCCATATACCCCACACCATCGTGGGAACCTGTCACCGTCACCGGGCTTTCCCAATACGGGTAGAGCCCGGCGTTCCAGTAGTCGCCGGGCGGCGCGGCAACCTGTACATCCACGTTTTGCTGTGGCATCCGCAGGCGCCACTCCACAGGAACCCTGCCCTGCGGCGAGGATTGCCAGTCGAGTGGGCTCAGGCTGATGTCGTTTCCGTTCAACGTTTCAACCTGCCCATTGGCGTTTATCCAGCTGCCAGACACGAAGGCGCCTTGGTCTTCCCGCAGGCGAAACGCCATCAGTTTATGGCCGTCATCCAGATGCAGGGCGAACCAGTCCCAGCCCTGCTGGCCAGCCTTCAGGAACTGACTGCTCCACTCGCGATCGAACCAGCCCTTGCCGGAAACGGCCAGGGTTTCATCGCCAAGGGTCACCGTACCCTCAATGTGCAGATCCACCAGGCTGAAATACATTGAGCCCTCGCCACTGGCGGATTTGGCACTGAACCCGTTTTTCCCATGGGGTACCGGTTTGCCGGTGTTGCTCAGGCGCAGATCGTAGCGCCAGTTACCGCCCTCAACCTGCAAATGCCACTGTTCGGAATCCGGTTGCGATACCAGCCGCCAGTCATCCAGCCATACCTGTAACGGGTCCGCCCTGGCCCCGGCATGCCCCAAATCACCCCGGGCCAGCTTTTCTTCAAACCAGTGCTCACCCTCAAATGACACGGCGGCGTGTGCCATCCACGCCGCGTCCAGGGGCCAGGCACTGGCCTCTGGTGGTTCCGCATTGGCGGGTCGCGGTTTCAAAGCCTGACGGAACTGTGTCCACTGCAGCCCCAGCGGTCTGCCGTCCTGGGTTTCCAGGTTAGCGGTCAGGTACCACCATTCAATACGGTGTTGCGGATGGGGCCCCCAGTCCTCGGGAAAGATCAGGGTGTCGCCTGGCTCCGGCTGCTGGAATTGCGATTGCTCCACCTCGCCTGTCTGCTGCGCAAGCCCGGCGAATCCGGTGTCGTTCTCCAAATCCGTACAGCCCGCAAGGACGACCGCCAGTAGGCCGGCAACAACGCCGGTTTGGATATTCATGGCTCCACCTGTTTAATGCTGTCCATGTGGCCAAGCTGCCGGCGCATCAGATGGGCGATTATCAGCCCTGTCGCCACGGCCACCAAACCCAGTTCAATCCAGAACAACGGGTACAGGTCCATCGGCAATGACCACCCAAAAGCCAGCGGGTTGATGCGACTGACCAGCACCCAGGTCAGCCACACGCCCAGCGGTAGCGCAGCAATGGTCACCGTGAGGGTCAGCGCCACCGACAGGCGCCGGAGCTGACGCCTGACCTTCGATGCAGGCAGTCCCCAAACGCCCAGCAGTTGAAAGTATTTCACCCGGGTAATGAAAAAGACCCATCCCATAATCAGCAGGGCCATCGCCGCCAGCAACAAGGTCAACAGGCTGATGGCGCGGGTAAGCAGGAACGTCTGACTGAAGACCTTCGACGCCAGGGCCCGGATGCTGTTGTTGTCCCTGATGGTGAGTTCCGACGTCTGCCAAGTGTCCGACAGGCGCCCGCGGATGTCGGACATCGCCACGCCGCCGGGTGTCACCGAAAAGCTTTGGAAGTGGGGCTTGAAAGCCGCCGGCAGCGCAGAACCGGCCATCAGAATTTCCCCCGCAGGCCGCCCGTAGTCGGCGTAGATAGCCACCACTTCTGCATTGCGATTGGTATCCGCTAATCTGATGTCGAGGGTGTCGCCCACCTCAAGCCGGTAGCGCCGGGCCAACTGCTCATTGATCATTACGCTATCGGTCTCAAGCTTTTGCCAGGGCTCCTCAACACTTTCCAACAGAGACCATTTTGTCACCAGATCACTGATTGGCATCAGGGCAAACAGGTCCACCGCAATACGCTCATTGCCAAGGCCGCGTTGCCCCCCGGAATCCGCCCTCGCAATGTGTGCCTGGCCACGGATCACACGATGCCACGGCCCGATGCCGTCCAGGCTCTGCAATTGCGCAGCCGCCATGTCGGCGTCTGCATTCGCAGGCACCTCCACATAGAACTCCGCTTCCAGGCGCTGGGCCAGCCAGGTTTCGAAGGTGCCCTCAAAGGTCGTCACCAACGCCTGCACCGCCAGCACCGTGGCCATGGCAAATTGCAGTGCCACCACCGGCAACGCCAGGTGCCGGAACATCACCGCCAGTTCCCGTTGCCGCCAGCGGGCAAGTGGGTCTTCTCTTTGTGAGCCGGTGCGACTGGAAAGCCGTTGGGCAAGCAGCGCCAACCATCCAGGTGTCAGCCAACCGGCGCCCGCAAACACCATCGCCGTCGCGACAAAGACCCAGGCCAGGGCCGGGGCCAGGGCAACCCCCACCAACCCGACCAGAAACATCAGGAAGGCAATCGTTCGCCCCCGGCCCTGGCCAGCCATCGCCCGCCAATGCGCCGGGACCACCCAGTCCACCAGACAGACCGCCAGCACCAGAAAGACCACGATGGCGGCGGCCCTCCAGGGCAGCGCTTCTTCAGCGCCGGCATAGACGGCCACATCAAACAGACTGTCGAGGGCCTGGCCGAAACCGCTACCCAGCATCCCGGCAAGCTTTGCCCCCAACCATAACCCCGGCACAACGCAAATACCGGTCAGCACCAACAGCTCCAAGGTCAGCCACTGCGTTATCCGTTGGCGAGGCACTCCGAACCGGTGCAGCAGGGAAAAGCTGCCGTGCCGTTGAGCAATCCCCAATCGATGTACGCTGCGCACCAGAAGGCCCGTAATCAGAAGCACCAGGAGGCTCAGGGCATCCAGATTCAGCAGGAAACTGTCCGCCAGTTCACCGGTGGGTGGGCCCATGGAAAACTCACGCAGGATATAACCGGTTGGCAAATCACGGTTCTCATCCCGCGTCAGCAGGTAAAGCCGGCTGCCGTACCCTTCTTTCGAAAGTTCTGCGGCCTCGCTGATATCGAGGAAAGGCGCACCATCCAACGTGTCGGCACCACTGCCGAGGCCAGTGTCACCGAAACACCCCATCGCCAGCGGGTCGATGCCGATCACCCGCCCTTCCGGCGGCGGTCGCTGCAGCTCCAGCCAGGGCGCCACACACACGCCGGCCATACGCAGGGCAGCAAAGTCATCCACACCCACCGGTCGCCCATCCGAGCGAATCACATGAGCGCGAGCCGCCACCGCATTCTCGCTCTGCAACAGACTATTGCGGGCCTGGTCGGTCAGTACCGTCACCCCGGTCCAAAGCATGGTTGCCAGCACAATCATCAACGCCAGAGCCAACAGCTGGATGGGGTGGCGGCGGTAGTGGCTGACGAAGGCGCGCGCAAGCATCATTGGTCAAACAGTCGTGCTGAGATCAAGCAAGTGGTCGCAGCGGGACGCCAGCTCCCTGTCGTGGGTAGCAAGGACCAGTGCACAACCGGTTTGCTGTTGCACAGTGAACAGGCAGTCCGCCACCTCATCAGCGGTGTGACGATCAAGGCTGCCGGTGGGCTCGTCCGCCAGAATCAACGCCGGAGCCATGGCGAATACCATGGCCAGCGCCGCTCGCTGGGCCTGGCCACCCGACACCTGATCCGGGTAACGGTCAGCTTCGGCCCCCACACCCAGGCGCTCCAGCCACTCACGCTCGCCGCCAGCAGCGTGGCCGGCCAAATGGGAGCGCAGGCGAACGTTGTCCAGCAGCGAGAGCGCGGGCATCAGATTAACGTCCTGGAACACCACGCCAATGGTGCGCCGGCGGAGTTCTGCCCAGCGCACTTCGGCGCCTGCGCCAGTTGCTGCAAAGGACTCACCCGCGACGGCGATGCGTCCGTCATCCAGTGTCTGCAGGCCACACAACAGGTTCAACAAAGTGCTCTTACCGGAACCTGATCGTCCCACAACCGCCAGGGACTCCCCCGAACAAACCGACAGGGACAGATCCGCCAGCACGGACACCCGCTGGCGACCGCTGATATAACCTTTACTTAACCCTTCAACGGCCAATACCGGACTTCCCATCATGCGCTCCGCTGGACAGTATCTTTAAGTACTATACAACCCGAATGCCCTTATGGATCCGGGCCGGGACGTTGGTGAATTTGGATTTAGAGGCAGAAATGCTACGACTTTAGTCTTAACTCCCCTCACTTTTTTGTTGAAAATCTGATCTAATTCGCCCCTCTTTACTTGTGCTTACATTACCTACATATTTTTACCGCCTGGATACATTGAGTTACCGGGCCACCAAAGATCTCGCCTCATGGATAGCTACAAAGAACCCCTGAAAGCCCTGGCTCGCCCCTATCGCAAGGCGGTATTAAAGGCGTTGCTGGTTCTCACCATGCTCGGGGGCGCCCTGTTTGCCATGCTCAACCTGCTCACAGGCAGTTATCCGTTAGCCATCGTCGAACTCGCAATGGGTGCATACGCCATTCTCGTTTACAGGGCGGTACGCAACACACAGCATCTTGAGCGCTGGATCATTGCTTACGCCATCCCGTTTTTCACCGCCATGATGTTCGCCATGACCATCCCCAGAGCCTCGGCCACCGTACACGCCTGGGTGCTCCTGATTCCGATCGTCTCTCACCTACTGATGGGCCGTCGACTTGGCCTGGCTATATCCGTGTTCTATATGAGCGTCGCCGGCATTATTTTCCTGCTCAGGTATCACGACGAGCCGGCCATGATGCAAGCGCTGCCAGTTGCCAACATTGCCGTCATCTCCCTGTGCATTCTGGTGTTCTCCCACGTCTACGAAGTGACCCGGGAACAGTCACAGCGCCAACTGCTCAAGATTGCCCAAACCGACACCCTCACCGGCCTTGCCAACCGGGCCAGGCTCAGTGACATCTTCAAACGGGAGCAACAGCGCAGCCGACGCTATAACACGCCGATGACCCTGCTCGCGCTCGACCTCGATCATTTCAAAGAGGTCAACGACCGCTATGGCCACGACACCGGCGATCTGGCCCTGCAACACGTTGCCCGTATTTTCCGGGAATGCCTGCGTGCAACCGATCTGGCGGCACGCCTGGGAGGGGAAGAGTTTGGCATACTGCTGACCAATACCAATGGCCAGCAAGGCCTGGAGGTGGCTGAAAAAATCCGTATTGCGGTCGCCTCTACCCCATTGACCGTCAACAACGACGTTATCCGTCTGACTCTCAGTGGTGGCGTCGCGGAGTTCGGGCCAGACGGCGAAACGCTGCGCCAGTTGGTAAGAGAAGCCGACAAACGTCTGTACGAAGCAAAGGACCGGGGCCGCAATCTGATCATCCCGGCGGAGACAACCGCCAGCCTTCTGGAACCGCTGGAGTCAGACACCCACCGCGCATGAGACAGAATGCCGCATCCGACTGAAGACATTCCCGCAGTAGCACCGTCGAAAACCCGCTAGAATGCATGCCATGGAATGGCTGACTCACTCACAAACCGGTTTTCAACAGGCGGCGCGCTACCTTCTCACCATGCGTCTGGCCATCGTGGTCATTCAGTTGGTCGCCGTTGCCATCGCCGACACCATGGTCACCCTGGCCCATCGGCCAGAAGCCCTGTTGATCTGCCTGCTCTACACCGTACTGGCAACCCTTGGCTGGCTCTGGTTTACCCGCCGGCCTCCCCGTTTGACGGTTACGGTCAGCCTCGGGCTCGCCCTGGATCTTTTCCTGATCAGCGCCTGGCTATTCCTCACAGGAGGCTATACCAATCCGCTTGTCTCGCTGCTGCTGCTTCCCATTGCCGTTGCCATCATCCTGGTCCCCTTGCGCGAAAGCATTGCTCTGACGGTCATCGGTTTTGGCTTCTACACCGCCATGGTGCTGTGGCACACGCCGCTTACCCACGAACATCACAACGCCAACCTGACCCAACTGCACCTGATGGGCATGTGGGCCACCTTTGCCATCACTGCCACCATGCTGTTGCTGGTGGTTGGCTCACTGGCCCGTCGGTTGCGACAGAAACAGGGACAACTGGCCGAATTCCGGGAGAACCGGCTCAGGGATGAACAGGTGATTGCCCTGGGCCTGTCCGCCGCGGCGGTGGCGCATCGGCTGGGTACGCCGCTGAACACCATGGCCCTGCTGGTGGACGAAATGAAATCCGTGCACACCGACCCTTCGCTTGCAGACGACCTTGGGTTGATGGAGAAGCAACTGGGCCTTTGCAGCAACCACCTGCACCAACTGTCTACTGCCGCCATGCAGGCCAAGGCCGCGCAGCAGGAAATCCTTCCGCTGCACTTCTGGATGATGCGGCTGCGGGAGTCAGCCACGCTGTTGTGGCCGGCGTCGCCCATCCACTGGCAGGCGCCATTCCCCGACCAGCCCGTCGCCGTGGATGCCACCCTGGACCAAGCCATACTGAACCTTCTGGCCAACGCCCTGACGGCCAGCCCATCGTGGGTCGCGGTCAGCGCGGGGGACAGCGACGAGGGACGGGTCGCAATCGTGGTTGAGGATCATGGCAAGGGTCTGGAACTCTCACTGCAGAACACCGCCGGCGATGGCGTTGTAGACTCCGAACATGGCCTGGGCGTAGGGCTGTTCCTCTCCAACGCCACCATCCAGCGCCACGGCGGCACCCTCAAAGCCAGGGCCGACCGCACGGGCACCACCATGATCATCGACCTGCCACAAGCGCAAGCCCATACCCAGGGCGACAAGGAGGCGGAATGAACGGCCAGTCGACCTGGTTGCTGATCGACGATGACGAAGCCTTCGTGCAGGTGCTACAGCGTTCCCTGAAGCGCCAGAACATCGAGGCCACGTGTGCCCTCAACCGTCTGGAGGCCATAGCAGCACTGGAATCACAGACCTTTCATCGCTGCGTGCTGGATCTCAACCTGGCCGGCGAAAGCGGCCTGCAATTACTGCCGGAGCTGCTGGCCCTTCAACCCGAACTGGAGGTGCTGGTACTGACGGGATATGGCAGCATCGCCACCGCCGTGGAAGCCATGCGCCGGGGTGCCGTCAACTACCTGTGCAAACCGGTCACACTGAGCCAACTGACGGCCGGTTTCAGCCCACTGGACGGCCCACCGGCAACCCGTGAAGAACCCCCAACGGTGGAGGAAATGGAGTGGGAACACATTCAACGGGTGCTGAACGAGCACGACGGCAATGTATCCTCAACGGCCCGGGCGCTGAACATGCACCGGCGAACCCTGCAACGGAAGCTTCAGAAGCATTCCCGCTGGCGGAATCAGTGATGCTATGAACACGCAGCGTTGGGTGCGGGTTAAACGGCGTCAGGCCAGGCGCCGTAGCCAGGTTTCACGCTGCAGGTAGATCACCATGATAACGGCTTTCACCACTTCATCCGCAACAAAGCCGGCAAACACACCCCAAAGGCCAAACCCAAGATAGAGCCCAAAATACCAGGCCACGGGCACCCCGACACCGGCAAAGCCAATCAGGGTGATCACCATCGGTGCGCGGGTATCGCCACCGGCCCTCAGAATGCCCGGAATAATCATGGTTAACGCCGTGGCACCGCTGTAAAGAACGCTCAGGGCCACCATCCAGATCACCCGCTCCCGGGTTAAATCGCTGATTTCGTAGAACTGCAGAAACAAGGGGGTAAGCAATGCCACGATCAATGTCAGCAACGGCAGCACCAGCAACACCATGCGGATACCCATGGCGGTGTAGGCTCGTGCCCGCTGCGGATGCCGGCCGCCCAGCGATTCCCCCAGGGCAATGCTAACGGCCTGCTGCAATCCGACACCCGGAGCCAGCGAAAACCCACGAATAATCGACGCCACCAAAAAGGCCGCGTAAGCTTCCGCACCCACCCGGTTAAACATCATGGTGTAAATGAACGCCGACCCCTGCCACAGAAAACCATCTACGGACAGCGGATACCCCAGGTACAGGATTCGCCTGAGCCGTTGCCACGCCAGCCCGGAGACATCCCTTACCCGGGCATTGACCGCCGGATGGCGGAGAACGGCGCGTAGCATGAACATCGCCTGAAACAGCCACGCCAGAACAGTGGCGATTGCAACACCGGGAAGCCCAAGAGGCGGAAACAGGGGCTCGGTTACGCCCTGAATGGCACCGCCAAACAGCAACAGGTAGTTACCAAGGGCGTTAAGCACATTGCCATACAGGGCCAGTCGCATGGGGGTGCGGGTGTTGCCGAGGGACTGGAGCACATACATGGCCACATGGGCAATTACCAGAGCAGGCAACCCCAGCCCGATGATCCACAGATAGCCATAGCCAATGCCCGGCAGCCCGGAGCGCTCCGCCGGAGCACGGAACAGGTCCGTAGTCAGCAAAGCCAGAAGCGACTCGCCAAAGACAATATAGAGAGCCCCAATGGCCACGCCCGTAAACAGGCCGGCGGTCAGCAGGGTTGCCAGGGTCTCACGGATCTCGGCGTGCTTCCGGGCGCCACGCAACTGGGCGGTAATCACGGCGCCACCCTCGGTCAAGGCCGCGTAGCAAAGCACCACCAGGAAATTCAGCTGCAGGCAGATTCCCAGCGCTGCGATGGTCTGCTCACCGAACTGACCCACCATCAGGTTGTCCACCACGCCGGTGAGCTGAAACAGATAGAACTGGATAATGATGGGCCAGGCCAGGGTCATCAACCGCTGGCGCACGGGGCCTGAACTGGGGACCATAGGCCGTTCCGGAAAGGGTATTGCCAGATACTAACAAGCCGGGGCTGGCTTGCAGTCCTCCCCGAACGCCTTTTGGGGGGCGTAGGTTGCTCCTGGGCTATCGGTTGCTGAAAACAACACCCAGGATTCCTCAGCGCCGCTTTTGCGGCAGTTTTCCCGTGTTTTTACTACGAATCGCCCCACTTTGCGCCAATCCCAGCAGGCGGCGAAACTTGGGGCACTCCATATGACTGGGCGCAGAACAAATCGCGGCATGCCTAAGACCATCGCGCATCGCTACCAATTCGTGAATGGTCCGATCCAGTTCGTCGGCCTTACTCACCAGCAGTTCCCTGTCGATCTTCGGATTTCCCTTCGACCCAATCATGCGGGCGATTTCATCGAGTGAAAACCCCACCGCACGTCCCAGCGCTATCAACGCCAGCCGCTCCAATATGCTGTCGTTGAAAACCCGGCGCAACCCTTGTCGGCCAATGGAGCTGATTAGCCCTTTCTCTTCATAGAAGCGCAACGTGGACGCAGGCACGCCAGACCGTTTAGCGACTTCAGCGATATCCATAAACACTCCTTGACCTCAAGTTGACTTGAAGTTGTACGATCTCAACAACGCGAAATCAAGAGGAATAAAGGAAGAGTTATGAACCAACTACTTTTTATCGTATTCATCGGCATCGGAGCGACGGCTGTAACGGACTTGTGGGGGATCGTACGCAAGACACTGCTAGGCATTCCGCCCCCAAACTACGGGATGGTAGGACGCTGGATTGCCCATATGGCTCACGGGCAATTTCGCCACGACTCTATTGCAGCATCGTCTCCCAGGCGCGCGGAACACTTCATAGGGTGGGTAGCCCACTATCTGATTGGCACGGCCTTCGCTGCCTTACTCATTGGTATCTGGGGTGAGTCTTGGATTGATAACCCAACGATTGGTCCTGCACTCGCCGTTGGCATCGGAACCGTGGCTGCCCCGTTCTTGCTGATGCAACCGGGCATGGGCGCGGGATTTGCCGCCTCCCGATCAAAAGACCCAACGGCAGCGCGACTGCAGAGCCTGATAACGCACACAGTGTTTGGTCTCGGCTTATTCGTATCCGGTTGGGTCACCCAAATCACTCAGTCACTGTGAACATCTCAGTCAGCAAACGATATCCAGGAGAACAGAATGCATATTCCAGCACGATTTGCCCCAATCTTATTCAGCGCCATGCTCTCGGCCATCATGGTCTGTATCGTATCCGCCTTTGTTCTTGCGACCTCGCAGGGGCTCCATTCCGGTTTCGCTGCACAGTGGCTCAAAAGCTGCCTGACAACCTGGCCAATCGCCTTCCCGACAGTCGCGATTGTGGCGCCGTGGGTGCGGCGGATCGTTGGGCGACTGACCGCTTGAATAGTGAGTTTCAATCCACGACGAAGAGCTTTGCGTCACGCCAGTGGCGGCCGGTGCTGTGACTTGTTATGGGCCAATTCCGTTGCCCACATTGCCGAGCAAACGCCAAAGCCCCGTAAGAATTCTAAATATGTAATCGTTGGCAGTGACAAAGCCCAACACACTCATGCTTACCGTAAAGACGAAGACAGGATAAAAAGGTGGAAGCACGCCGTTATTGAATTCCGTGATGACGTAAGCCACTACTGCGTATATAAGGGTTCCAGTCACGAAGGAACTTACTGCGCCGAAAAACGCGAAAGCCAAACGATCAATGAGAGTAATTTTGCCTTTGACTGATTTCATAAGTGCCCGCAACGACGCCAACACGCGCAACTTTATAGTGGAGGCGAAGTCGCAACGAAAAAGCTGCGCTGTGCTTAACCTTGTTAACCCTGGGCTGAGAATGCCTCATGGTACGACACTTCCCCTTTTGGGAACTCGCCAGAAAACGATAGCGCCTGAAAATAATCAGTAGGCACACCGGGAAAGACCAGCCCATCTACAACCTTGAATCCGAAGCGACCATAATAACCAGGGTCACCGAGCACCACGCAACCAGATGCACCCATTGCCTCAAGTGCGGCAAGAGAACTCTGAATTAGCTTTGATCCAATACCAAGCCCTTGATGTTCAGGAAGAACAGATATTGGCCCAAGCCCAAACCAGCCGGTTGTACCACCTGAAAGAGTGACCGGCGAAATCGCAACATGACCAATAATTTTCCCATCAGCTTTAGCCACTTGAGAGATAGTCAGCGCTCCCGCACGGCGAAGGGCATCTACAATAAATTGCTCGGTATGATCAGTATGAGGCGCGCTTAAAAAGGCCTGCTCTGTAACCTGATGTATTTTTGCATCATCACCGGATTTTTCATTAATTACTTCAATATTCAAACCGGGCCTCTCAAACGGATTACCGCCCTTGTTTTGCGGCCGACTTGCCAAAGTATAGGCTAGGAGTGTCCACTGCACCGGGGGAAGTCCACTCTCATCTATCCAATGCAACCCGATGTTCAAACGCTTCTATGAACACCTGAAGGACCAGGGAAAGATCCCAAAAGTCGCCATCGTTGCCTGCATGAGGAAGATGATTGTGGTGTTGAATACAATGATCAAAAACCAGGAGCCTTGGCGCCAACAAATGACTTAATTTATGGAATTGACACCACAGTCACTTGTTATGTGATTAAGACTAACCGACTCTTGGAAACACACCACTAAACCCACATTTTCCGCACTGGTAAAAGTCCGTATTGGTGCTGTGAGCCTGAATCACCAGTTCGATAGTGCGTTGCTCGCATACCCAACATTTAGGGCAATTGATGCCCTCAAATGTCTTAACCCTGGCATATGCGACACGAGAAGCATCGCTGTCAGGATCAGAGTTTTGTATATCGTTGGCGCACATAAGCGCGTGTTGCCGAAGTTCATCAATCAGTTCTGACATAGCCTCGTCCTTACACATAACGCTGAGGTAACCGGCGCCGAAGCGCCAGCGAAGGGGAGCAAAAGCGGTACGCTTTTGGCGTCCGGTTGACCGACTGGTTAACCATACACACTCCATAGACCGAATAGACCGCCAACAATCAGTGAGATGGCCATAAAATGAGTCAGCCACACATGCAGTGGCTTTCTGAATAAGCGGCCCCGTACGTCGGCTGTGAAACTTGCAGCGTGACCAACAACTAACACAGGCGCTAGCGTGATGGCAGCCATCAGAACCGACAGTGCAATGCCGACCGGAACGTTTTGCCAGTGCCCTGACAGCAGCTCCACAATGGTGAGACCTGCGCCCCACCCAGTAAGCGCCCCAGAAAATGGAACTACGAGAGCGGTTCCCAAAATTTCTGGGACACGGGACCGGTGAGAAACAATCAGCGAAACGCCAGCCCCCAAAAAAAGCACATATACGAACGGCTCAAAATTGAGGAGTGGAAGTAATTCGTCGCGCTGACGCGCAACTTCCACCGACAGACTTGCTAGAACGGTCAGAACAACAACTGCAATAAATGGGAAAAAGTACGCGATCATATGGTTAACAGCGTATTATGCGAACCCGTTCGTATAACTCCAATTCCGGCCGCCCCTTCCAATCCAATAAATTTCTTTAGAATCAACATCTAAACAGGAAACACCACGGCTACCGCCGGAGTTATACGCCCTCCTTGGTCTCTAACGCACCCGCGAATAAGGGCGTATAACTCCACAATGCTCTAAACCAGCTTCAACAGTATCAGATACTTATAACGATTTGCCGCCCCTTGCCTGGAGTTTTGCGAACCGGTTCGTATAACTCCAGGCTGCGAGGTCGGTTTTAGACCAAGCCCGTTCGCCAATCAGGGGCCACGGGTAACGACGAATTTCCGGTGTGGAACAGGCTCACGCAACGATAATGCTAAACTGGCCGCAGACTCACACCATCTCCAAAGGCAGGACAGCGCATTGAGCCAACTGAAACCTCTCGTTTCCAGGGAATGGCAAGCCTTCTGGCTGGCCATCGGGTTCCTGACACGCATTCCCATGCTGGTGCGTATCGACTATTCCCCCCGCCTGATGAATCAGTGCAGTGTCTATTTCCCTCTGGTTGGGCTGGTGCTCGGCGTCATTTATGCGGGGCTGTACATGGCTTTGGTGCAGCTTTGGAGCCCGCTGGTCAGTCTAATTCTTATTCTGGGTTTTCACCTGTGGATTACCGGCGCGTTCCACGAGGATGGATTGGCCGACAGTGTCGATGCGTTGGGCGGCGGGTATACCCTGGAAGCCAGGTTGCGGATCATGAAGGACAGCCGCATCGGCACCTACGGTACGGTGGCGCTGGTGGTTGCGTTGGTGCTGAAACTTGCGCTGCTGGATGAAGCTCAACCGGTGTGGCTGGCGCTGATCCTGGCCCCGATGGTGTCGCGTCTCGCGCCACTGATGATCATGGGCTTCCTGCCGTATGTGACCGACCCGGACAAGAGCAAGAGCAAACCGGTGGCCGAAGATTTCTCGCGTTCACGGCTGGCGATTGCCACCGTGTTCACCGCGATTGTCTCTCTGGCCCTTATCCCGTTTGAGACCAAAGCTCTGCTGTGGCTCGTTATCGCTACGCTGGGTACGGCTATTGTCTGGGGCGGGTACCTGCGCCGGCAACTGGGTGGCTATACCGGCGATACCCTCGGGGCCAGCGTGGTGTTTGCGGAACTGGTCCTGCTGCTTGGGCTTGCGATGTAAAGGTTCAACGGTCAGTTCCGAATCCGGCGAGTTTTTCCGGGTTTCGCTGGTACACTTTCCATCATGGACACATTAAACGATGACCTTTGCTACCAGGCACTGAAAACCCGTGACGCCCGATTCGACGGTCGCTTCTACACCGCTGTGTTGACCACCGGGATTTTCTGCCGCCCTATATGCCCGGCGGTGACGCCCAAGCGGGGGAACGTGCGTTTTTACCCGTCTGCAGAAACGGCCATGGCCAACGGCTTTCGACCCTGTCTGCGGTGCCGGCCAGAAGCGGCACCTGGTAGCCCGGCTGCTGCCGGGGTTCACACCACCGTGGCCCGGGCAGTGCGGCTGGTGGACGAAGGTGCTCTGGATAACGGCTCCGTGGCGGAGCTGGCCGAGCGGCTGGGCATTACCGACCGCTACCTGCGCCAGCTCTACAAACGCCACACCGGAGCCACCCCACAACAACACGCCCAGGCCCGGCGCTTACTGCGGGCCCGGCAGTTGATTGTCGACAGCAACCTCAGCATGACGGAGATCGCGGAGATTGCCGGTTTCAGCAGCTTGAGACGCTTCAACCACACCCTGAAAGAAGCCTACGGCAATGCACCGACGGCATTCCGCAGAGGTCTCAAGCCACCACTCAAAGCCACACAGAACGGTGCAGACGATCTTTTTCTGCCGGCACACGACGACCTGGTTCTGTTCCTGCGGGCCCGGCCACCGTTCGACAGTGAGCAGTTACTGACCTTCTTTCGGGCACGGGCCATTCCGGGCCTGGAAGCGGTTGGCGCGCACCACTACGCGCGATCGCTCTGCATTGCTGGGCAACCGGGGCTGGTCATCTGCCGCCCAAGCGACAATCCCCCGGGGGTGCAGGTTATCCTTCGTGGGCCGGCGCGGCAGACCATTCTGGAGGTGAGTGCGCGGATACGCCGTTTGCTTGATCTGGATGCGGACCTGCCCGGCATCAGCGAACACCTGGCGCAGGACCCGCTATTGGAACCACTGGTCGCACGGCATCCCGGCCTGCGCGTTCCGGGCAGTTGGGACCGGTTCGAGTTTGCGGTTCGGGCCATTCTGGGGCAGCAGGTGTCCCTCTCCGCGGCGCGAACCCTGGCCGGGCGGCTGGTGGCTCGTTATGGGCGGCCCCTTCCCGACGATCTTGCCGGGGGCACGGGTATTACCCATAGATTCCCGGAACCGGCAGCACTCGTCGGCCAGCCGTTGAACAAACTGGGTATGCCCGGCAGCCGTGCAGACACCCTGGCACGAATCACCGCCCGGTTTGCCGAACCCGGTTTTGCCGAGCAGGATGGCAACACCCTACTGGCGCAATTGGCACCCATGCGGGGCATCGGCCCCTGGACACTCCACTACCTGGCCCTGCGCGGCCTGGGGGATCCAGACGCGTTTCCCGCCAGCGATCTGGGCATACTCAAGGCCTCGGCCCATCTGGGCGGCCCGCGGGACGCCAAAGCCCTGACGCGCCACGCCGAACGCTGGCGGCCATGGCGGGCTTACGCAGCGCAGTACCTGTGGACATCACTGAACACCCATCCACCCCGGCAGGAGACACCATCATGACAACTCAAATTCATGTCAGCCGCTTCCCCAGTCCCGTTGGCCCCCTGAGCCTGGCCACGGTGGATGACCAACTGGTGCACCTGGACTTCGACGACAACGAAGAGCGCATGCATATGCTGCAAAACCGCCGGTTCCGGCAGCCGGAGTGGCGCGAGCAACCGAACAGCGCCCCCGGGACCATTATCGAGTGGCTGGACGCCTACTTCTCAGGGGTGATCAAGCCCCTGCCGTGGAAGGACATCCGCTTGACCGGCACTGAGTTCCAACAGCAGGTCTGGCAGGGGCTGACCGGGATTCCAGCGGGTGAGCACCGCTCGTACAGCGCGCTGGCAAACACCCTGGGCAACCCGAAGGCGGTGCGTGCCGTGGCTCGTGCCAATGCCCTCAACCCCATTGCCATTCTGATCCCCTGCCACCGGGTGATCGGAGCCAATGGTACGTTGACGGGCTACGCCGGCGGCCTGGAACGCAAGGCGTGGTTGCTGGACCACGAATCACGGAACCTGAAGAGGGTTTAACCCCACGGGGCTGTGCATTTGTGGCGATAATGGCGACAATCACCGCACGGATTTATCGTGTAAGGATCAGGAGCCCAGCCCCACATGTCATCGCAATCGCCTGTCGCCCCCACACAGGGCAAGCCGGAAGACAAACGCGCGCTCTGGTCCTGGGCGCTCTACGACTGGGCCAACAGCGCCTTTTTCACCATCATTCTGACCTTTGTCTTCGCTCAGTACTTCAGCGTGTCAGTGGTGCAGGACGAGGTAAAAGGCACGGAAGCCTGGGGCAACATCGTTGGCATTGCCGGTGTGTTCATCGCAATCCTGGCACCGATATTGGGGGCCATTGCAGACCAGTCCGGCCGTCGTAAACCCTGGTTTATCAGCTTCACCCTGCTTTGCGTGGTCTCCTGCGCCATGTTGTGGACGGTCAAGCCGGAGCAGAATCAGTTCTGGAACGCAGCACTGTGGGTCGGCCTGGGTACACTCGGCGCCGAGTTTGCGTTCATTTTCTACAACTCCATGCTGCCGGATCTCGCAAGCCCGGCGCGAACCGGGCGCTGGTCAGGCTGGGCCTGGGGGCTGGGTTACACCGGCGGCGTGCTGAGCCTTATCGTGGCGCTGTATGGCTTTATCGAAGCCGATGCCAACCTGTTCGACCTCAATCGGGACAGCGCCGAGCACGTGCGTGCCACGTTTGTGCTGGTAGCGGTGTGGTATCTGGTATTTGCCCTGCCGGCCTTTATCTTTGTTCCCGACCGCCCATCCACCGGCCTGGGAATTGCCGCCGCCACCCGCGCCGGGTTCCGGCAACTGAAGGAGTCCATCGCCCAGGTTCGCCAGTACAAGGACATCGTGCGCTTCCTGATCGCCCGCATGCTCTACACCGATGGCCTGGCCACTATCTTTACCTTCGGCGGGGTGTACGCGGCGGGTACGTTCAATATGGGCTCTACGGAAGTACTGCAATTCGCCATCGCCCTGAACGTCACCGCCGGCCTGGGCGCACTGGGCTTCGCCTGGGTGGATGACGCCCTCGGCGGGCGCAACACCATCCTGCTGTCACTGGTGGGATTGGGCTGCAGTGCCCTCGCCATTCTGGTAGTGGACGGCGCCACCGCGTTCTGGGTATGGGGCATGATCCTGGGCATCTTCGTGGGGCCATTGCAGTCCGCCAGCCGCTCTCACCTGGCCCGCATTGCGCCGCCGCACCTGCAAACGCAGATGTTCGGCCTGTTCGCGTTCTCTGGCAAAGCCACCGCGTTTGCTGGCCCGCTGTTGGTGGGATGGGTCACGGCCGTTACTGACAGCCAGCGCTGGGGCATGAGCACCATTCTGGTGTTCCTGGTGATTGGCTTCCTGCTGATGTTGACCATACCGGCCAGCGAAACACGGGAATCTGAAGCGGCAGGCTGACACCTTCAAGGCGCGGCGCTGGTTATCCATCCGATAATGGCGACCGCGGCCAACAGCCCGAGCCACAACCACACGCCGCGATGTACAAGTTGGATCGCCGCATCAATGGTCTCGGCCGATGCCGGTTCACCTTCACCGAGCATGGGCCGTTGCTTGATGCCTGAGGCGTAGGGCGCAGGGCCACCGAGTACAACTCTCAAAGCCCCGGCCCCTGCCGCCATGACCGGGCCGGCGTTCGGGCTGTCCCAGGCCGGCGCCTGTGCCCGCCAGCAACGAAAGCCGCCACGGACATCGCCAAGCAGGCTGTAGGTCAGCGCCGTGAGGCGAGCGGGTACCCAGTTCAATACGTCGTCCAGCCTCGCCGCAGCGCGGCCAAAATACTGGTAGCGATCAGTTCGATACCCCCACATAGCGTCCAGGGTGTTCACCAGCCGGTGAAGCAATACGCCCGGAACGCCGGCTACGAGAAACCAGAACAGGCTGGCGAACACGGCATCGGCGCCGTTTTCCAACATGGACTCGGTCGCGGCTGTTGCTACGCCACTGTCATCAAGCGCCGCTGCATCACGACTGACGATACGACCGACCTGTGCCCGGGCATTCTCAAGGTCGCCCCCATGCAACGCGTCAGACACTGCCCGGCCGTGCTCCGTCAGGCCACGAATGGACAGGGCGAAATACAGCACCACAGCCTGAACCAGCAAGTATTCCCAGTTCCCCAACCACCAGCGCAACCACTCGGCTGCCGCCAGTACGGGTATCACAGCGATGAACAGGGCCAGGAACCCGAGAACCATCGATCCCGCCATTCGCTCAGGTAGACGATTCATTCTCTGTTCGAGGAAGGCGGCGACATGCCCAAAGCCAACGAGCGGGTGCCACCGTCGCGGCTCACCCAGCCAGCGGTCCAATACGACGGCGATACAACAAGCTGTCACGGCAAGAATGAAGGCGTTCAAATCAGCAATGTCTCTTCGAGCGGGCGGTGGGTTGTCGTGATCGAAAGGAAGTCTAACCGAGTGGCTGCTATCCTTGACACTTTTTCAGGCCGGGTAGACCATCTTCGGCTCCCGACACTTTGCCACCTCAGGATCCAACCATGCCGCTGCCTTCCTGCTGGACACAGCCGTTGCCACCCTCCGACACCCATTTTTCTGAGCGGGCACGGCAACGCCAACACGTGCTTACCAAGCCCCGGGGGTCTCTGGGGCAGCTGGAAGACGTAGCGATTACACTGGCGGGCCTTCAGCGCACGCAACATCCGCAGGTCGACCCTGTCCGCATCGCTGTTTTCGCGGCGGATCACGGCGTCTGTGCGGAGGGCGTATCCGCGTACCCCCAGGAAGTCACCGCCCAGATGATTGCGAACTTTGCCAGCGGGGGTGCGGCTATCAGCGTGTTGGCTCGGGAACTGGGAGCCTCGCTGGAAGTGGTAAATCTCGGAACCGTCGGCGACGTTCCGCCGTTGACCGATGTACGTGATGAGCAGATCGCAGCGGGCACCGCCAATCTGGCCACAACCGACGCGATGACGCCGGGCCAGTTTGAACAGGCGCTGGCCAGTGGTGACAGGGCCGCCGCCCGCGCCGCGGATGACGGGTGCCGACTGTTTGTGGGCGGCGATATGGGCATCGGCAATACCACCAGTGCCACCGCCGTGGCCTGCGCGTTGCTGGAACAAAGCCCGGAAAACCTGGCCGGGCCGGGCACGGGGCTGGACGCAGCCGGCGTGTCTCGAAAGTGTGAGGTCATCGCCCAGGCGTTGGCCAGGCATGGCAACAACCGCGATCCCCTGGCGGTGCTGGCCTCCCTCGGCGGGTTCGAGATTGCTGCGCTGGCAGGCGCCATTCTGGGTAGCGCGGCGCGCGGCATTCCCGTACTGGTGGACGGATTCATTGTTTCCGTTGCCGCCTTAGTAGCTGTTCGCCAACAACCACAACTGCGGCACTGGCTTGTGTTCGCCCATCGTTCGGCGGAACCGGGGCACCAGGCGGTGCTCGACGCCATGAATGCCAGGCCGTTGCTGGATCTGGGTATGCGCCTGGGTGAAGGCAGCGGCGCTGCGGTGGCGGTTCCGCTGCTTCGCAGTGCCTGTGCCCTGCACAACCAGATGGCCAGCTTCGCTGACGCCGGCGTGACCGACAAGGACGAGGACTGAAGCGGGGATGACCAATAACCAGAACACCACTGCGTTTTTCGACCTGATCCGTCATGGTGAACCTGCCGGCGGGCCCATGTTCCGGGGCAGCAAGGATGATCCACTGAGCGACACCGGCTGGCAGCAGATGAACGCGGCTATCAGGGACGATGACCAGTGGGATGTGATCATCACCTCCCCACTGCTGCGCTGCCGCCTCTTCGCGGAACAGTTGGCGGAGCAACGTCAGATTCCGTTGCACCAGGAGCCACGGCTGAGGGAGATTGCGTTCGGTGACTGGGAGGGCAGAACCTCCGAGAACATCATGGCGGATACGCCCGAGGCGCTGACCCGCTTCTGGAGCGACCCGGTTCGTTATCCTCCGCCCGGTGGTGAGGCTATCACCGAGTTCCGGCAAAGGGTCAGCAGCGCCTGGCAGGATTGGCAAACCCAAGCGGCAGGCAAGCGGGTACTCGTGGTGTGCCATGGCGGCGTGATTCGCATGCTCCTGGCGGAGGTGATGGGTATCCCCACTGAACGCTCTTTTTCAGCGTTAACGGTACCCTACGCCTGCCGCAGCCGTATCCGCGTGGACATCTCGGAGCATGGCCTGCTCAGTTGCCTGCAAACGCACGGCGCATAATCAGCCTTTCAACGTTTGCGACAGCCCCGCCACGCTCATCAGCACCCGCTCACAACGGGCGGCAAGATCCTGGTTGAGCCACCCCAGTTCATCGCAGAAACGGCGGGTGAGCGGGTCCATGCCGATGGTACCCAGGCCCACTTCATTACTGACAATCACGATTGGGCCCGGGTAGTTCTCCAGTGCCCGCAGGAAGGCGGTACGCTCACGGGCAAACACTTCATCGCCTGCAAACAGCAGGTTGCTCACCCACAGGCTCATGCAATCCACCAGCAACAAGGGTGGTTGTGGTTCCCTGGCGTAACCATCCAGCAGGGAGGCCAGCTTCAAGGGCTCTTCTGCCAACCCCCATTCCGGCGGCCGATTCTGCCGGTGGCGGGCCACCCGCCGGGTCATTTCTTCATCGTCGGCGGTCGCCGTTGCAACATAGACCACCGGTGAACCGGCGTCACAGGCAATACGCTCCGCCAGCGCGGTTTTGCCGGATCGAATGCCCCCAAGGACCAGTGTATGAATAGCAGACAAAACCCAACCTCTCGTGTGTAAACCAACGCTATCTTGCCCAACATCATGGCCGTAAAACAGCGCCACTGCTATATTGCGTGATAAATTCCAGAGGCGTAACCGGTGCGAAAAGGAAGCGAACAATGCAGGCAGAGCTGATCGAGATACGCAACCACCTGGCCCAGCACGCCCCGTTTGATGAAATGCCGGAGAATGTCCTGGATCGTATTGTCTCCAGCATCGAAGTCGCCTATTTCCGCGCTGGCACAGACATTCTCACGCTGGGCGAACGAAACACCTACCTGCACTATGTGCGCAGCGGCGCCGTCGAGATTTATCGCCGCTCTGGCGAGCTATACAACCGCATTACCGAAGGTGAGATTTTCGGTCAGTTTGGTCTGCTGATGAACAAAACCGTGCGGTTTCCGGCCAAGGCTATTGAAGACTCCCTGATCTACCTGATTCCCGACGAAATATTTCAATATTTGTGGGAAAACGACGAGAATTTCACCGATTTTGTCGAAATTGAAGACCATTCACGTCTTCGGTCGGCACTTTCACGGCGGGAGAAATCGAATCAACCGATGACAGCACGGGTGACCCGGCTGATTTCCCGCGAGCCCGTGATGGCGCCCAACACCGTGCGCCTTCAGGAGGCCGCCCGAATCATGACGGACCGGGGAGTGTCGGCCCTCTTGCTGATGGACGAGAGCGGCAAACAGCCCCGGCTTTCAGGCATCATTACCGACCGTGACCTGCGCACCCGCGCCCTCTGCGAGGCACTGCCGTCGGAAACACCCATCAGCGACATCATGACGGAAGAGCTGATCACCACCCGTTCCGACGCCTTCATTTTCGAGGCCATGCTGACCATGCTGCACAACAACGTGCACCACCTGCCGGTAATGGAGGGTGACAAGGTGCGGGGTGTGATTGCACTGTCGGACATCGTCAAACACGAATCCCAGAGCAGCCTGTATCTGGTCAGTAACATCTATCATCAGCAGGATGTGAAGGGCCTGAAGCGCCTGAGCAAGGACGTGCCCAACACCTTTGTGCGCATGGTCCGTGAAGATGCGAACTCCCATATGATCGGCAGTGCCATGGCTGGCATCGGGCGCACCTTCAGCCAACGACTGCTTGAGCTGGGAGAGGAAAAGCTGGGGCCACCACCCGTGCCTTATTGTTTTATGGCACTCGGCTCCATGGCCCGGGACGAACAACTCGTTGTCACCGACCAGGACAACGCCATGGTGCTGGACGACAGCTTCGATCCGGCCCAGCACGATGAGTATTTCCTCGCCCTGGCGAAGTTCGTCAGTGATGGCCTGGCAGAGTGCGGCTACAGTTACTGCACCGGCGATATCATGGCCACCAACCAGAAGTGGCGACAACCGCTGCGGGTGTGGAAGGAATACTTCGCCGACTGGATCGAAAATCCCAAGGCGGAGGCGCTGCTCAATAGCAATATCTTCTTCGACCTGGACGGCATCCATGGCCGCACCGAATATACCGAAGAGTTGAAAACCTTCATTGCGGATAAAGCGAGCAATAGCCAGCGCTTCCTGGCCATGCTGGCCCGCAACGCCCTCAACCGCACGCCACCGCTGGGCTTTTTCCGTACCTTTGTGATGGAGGAAAGCGGCAAGCAGGCCAAGACCTTCAACCTGAAGCGTCGCGGCACGGCACCGGTGTCGGATCTGATCCGGGTGCATGCCCTGGCCTGTGGCTCACGGGCACAGAATACCTTCAACCGGCTCAAGGCCATTGGGCAAACCAAACTGATCCCGGAAGATGGCGTTGATAACCTTCGGGATGCCTTCGAGTTTATTGCCATAGTACGTATTCGACATCAGGCCCTCTCCATCGAAGCAGGAAGAGAGCCAGACAACAATGTGCGGCCGGAAGACCTTTCGCCATTCGAACGCAGTCACCTGAAAGACGCTTTTCAGGTGGTCGGCCAGGCACAAAAGTTCCTCAAATTCCGCTACAACCCCCAGGCTACCCGGAATGTCTGATGGTAAGACAGCACAGATCGACACTTTGTCCTGGCCCGAACAGTACCGGGAACTGGCAACACAAACGAAAGACCCGCGACTGAAGACGTTCTACGGGGCAGGTTGTGTGGCGCCGGAAACGCCTCTGAGCGACGTCCCGTTTGTAGCCGTGGATTTCGAAACCACCGGCCTGGACCCTGACAGTCACTCCATCGTCAGTATCGGTGTGGTGCCCTTTACCCTTGACCGTGTGCAACTGGGTGGTTCGCGGCACTGGCTGGTGAAACCGCAACTGCCGTTACACCAGACCTCTATCACGATACATGGCATAACCCATGCCGATATCGACAAGGCCCCTGATCTGGCCGACGTACTGGACGAATTTCTGGAAAGCATGGCCGGGCGCGTACCGGTGGTGCACTACCGCAATATCGAACGTCCGTTCCTGAACATGGCACTGAAGTGGCGAATCGGGGAGGACATACGCTTTCCGGTGATGGATACCATGGCCATTGAGGCTTACCTGCATCCGAACCGGAAACGCTCCTGGTGGCAGAAGTTGAAGGGTCAGCAGCCGATCTCAATTCGGCTGGCAGACAGCCGGCGGCGGTATGGGCTGCCACACTACCCACCGCACAATGCCTTGGTGGATGCGCTGGCCAGCGCCGAGTTGCTGATGGCGCAGGTCCAGCATCACTTTTCGCCAGAGACCCCCATCGGGGATCTCTGGCTGTAACGGGTTGTTTTAGTTGGAAGCGGTACGGCTGGCTTCTTTCACTTCACTGATCAGCGCGCCATACCCTTCCTTCTCCATGTTCTCCAACGGGATGAACCGAAGCGCGGCCGAGTTCATGCAGTAGCGCAACCCCGTTGGCGCCGGGCCGTCGTTGAACACGTGCCCGAGGTGGGAATCCGCATAGCGGCTACGGATCTCCGTACGGGTCATGAAGAAGCTGTTGTCCTCTTTCTCCACCACCATGTCCGGGCTGATCGGCTTGGTAAAGCTGGGCCAGCCAGTGTTGGACTTATACTTGTCACGGGAAGAGAACAGCGGCTCGCCGGACACAATGTCCACGTAGATACCGGCCCGTTTTTCATCGTAATACTCATTACGATAGGCAGGCTCGGTGCCATCCTCCTGGGTGATTTCGTACTGCGTCTCGGTCAACCGTGCCTTGAGTGTTTTGTCGTCAGGCTTGGTGAACGTGTCCGGATTGAATGCCTCAACCCGGCTGAGGTTCATGCCGGTATTGCCCTCAGATGCTTTGTTAACAGTGGCCTGTGCGGAACCACCGTTGTTCTCGGGGCGATACTGCGCATAGTCCACTTTCTCGTCCTCGCCCCAGACTTTCTCGATAAACTGGTAGCGGCCGGAGTTGAAGGTGTAGAACTGGTAGCGCACCGGGTTCTTCTTGTAGTAATCCTGATGGTATTCCTCGGCGTCGTAGAACGCTTCGAAAGGCACCACTTCAATCTTGACCGGATGATCGTAACGGCCGGATTCTTCCAGTGCCTTTATCGAGGCTTCGGCGGCGCGCTTCTGGGCGTCGTTGTGATAGAAAATCGCCGGCCGGTACTGTTTGCCCCGGTCCACATACTGGCCTTTCACGTCGGTCGGGTTGGCCGTACGCCACAGAGCCTGGAGCAGGCCTTCATAGGTGATCGTGTCAGGGTCGTAGTACACCTGGACCGCCTCGGTATGGCCTGTGCGGCCACCAGCTACCTGTTTATAGTTCGGGTTCTTCTCATCGCCGCCACTATAACCAGACACCGCCTCAACAACGCCGGGTACTTTCTCTTCATACGCCGCTTCCACGCACCAGAAACAGCCACCAGCGAACGTAGCAACCGCCAGGCCTGGGTCATCCGGGGCGTATTGTGATTCCGTCCCTTTGGAGGCGCCAACCTGGAAACCGGTCAATGCGAACGCTGCCGCAATAGACGTCAGTAACAGATACCGTTTCATAACCTTAACCTCTTGCCTTTTGAATACTGAGACCAGTTTGCACGGGATTCATCACATCACTTTCTCCAGTTTATTACGTTTGTATAACGCCGGAGAGATCATTATGGATGCAGGCAGCCCTATTCGGGTGGCCCTACCGGTAAGCGTATGCAGAAGGATGCCCCGCCGGAGCTCAGGTTCTCAACGCAGATATCACCGCCCTGAAGACTCATGATCCTACGGGCGATAGCCAGCCCCAGGCCGGCGTGGCCGGAACCGCCGGACGATTCGCCCCGGTAGAAAGGATCGAAAATGTGGGGCAGGTCCTCCTCCGGAATACCGGGGCCACTGTCGTGCACACAGACCTGCGGCAGCCCATCCGCCTGCCCGAACACCACTTCAATGCGGCTCTCTGAGGGACTGTAGGCAATGGCATTGCCGATCAGGTTGTCCAGTACCCGCTCGGTCATGGCCAGGTCCGCGTACGCCAGGGGGAGGTCCGGATCGCCATCCACCACAAGTTCCAACTGCCGGGTGCTGGCTTCCTGTCCATGTTTCTGGACTACATCGTGCACCAACTCCGCCAGCGGAAAGGGTTCCGGCACGGGCTGCTTTTCCCGGGCCTCGAGAGCAGCAAGCTCAAACAGCTCGTCCACCAGGCGGCTCAGGCGTCGGCCCTCCTTGAGGGCAATGTCGAGAAAGCGATCTTGCTCTTCCGCTGTCAGCCGGTCACGCCTGAGCTTGAGGCTTTCGATATAGCCCTGCATCGAGGCCAGCGGCGTACGCAGGTCATGGGACACCTGGGCCACCAGTTGCCGGCGCTGGGCGTCTTTTTCCGTCAGCAGTTCGATCTGGGACGCAATTCGGCTAGCCATGTCATCAAAGGTGGCACCCAGGTAGTCAATTTCGTCGCGCACCACTGGCCGCCGGCCCCGCCAGGTGCTCTGTAGGGCCTGTCGACTCATGTCACTGTGCTCGAAATCTTCCACCAGCCGGGTCAGCAAGGTCAGCCGGCGTGTCAGCAGCCGGAAGACCGCCAGCCCCGCTATCATCACCACCGCCAGACTGATAATCAGAGCCCAGGCGCTCAACTCCACCAACTGGCCACCCCGGGCCATGGTTTCCGCAGCATCGTATTCCTCGCCGCGCAGCACCACATAGAGATACCCTTCAGGGTTTTCAGCCGACGGCACCGGCGTTACGGAAAAGACTTTCTGCCGGTCATGGCTGCGGGGGTCGTCGCCCAGTACCGGGTAGCTGTCCATATCGTTCATCAGGCGGCGGATGGGTTCGAGCGAGACCTGCTTGCGTTTGATCTTCGCCGGATCAGCGGAGTAAGAGAGAATGGTGCCGTCCAAATCCAGCAGATAGATTTCAATGCTGGGATTGATGGTCATGTACAGCGCAAAGAGTTCTTTCAGGGCGCCGCGGTCGAGTTCCCCTTCACTGACCAGATTCCTGTCTGCCACCAGGTCTTTCGCCAGATCCCGGTGCAGCTCCTGATTAACAGACGCGTTGTACTCCCGCAGGGAATACAAGCTGAAAAAGGTGTACAGCAGACCAACGGCCAACAGGAGCAGGAAAAGACCTAACGTCAGCCGGGTGTAGAGTGTCTTCAGCATGGTTCAGTCCCGGAAGCGATAGCCCACCCCCCAGACGGTTTCGATAAACTCCGGTCGCGCCGGGTCTTGCTCAATCTTGCCGCGCAGACGATTAATGTGGGTATTGACGGTATGCTCGTACCCTTCGTGATTGTATCCCCAGACCTTGTCCAGCAGCTGAACCCGGCTGAAGACTCGTCCCGGGTGGCTGGCAAAGTGCCAGAGCAGGTCGAACTCGCGGGCCGTCAGTTCCACCTCCTGTTCCCATACGAACACTCGGCGCCTGGCCGGATCGATACGCAAACCTTCAGTGTCCAATTCACCCAACTCTTCGGGCCCGGACGTTTCGCCTGACGAACTCGACATGGCGTCCACCCGCCGGAACAGGGCTTTCACCCGTGCCGACAGCTCGGCCACGCTGAAGGGTTTGGTGAGGTAATCGTCCGCCCCCATCTCCAAGCCCAGTACACGATCCAGCTCCGTGCTTTTCGCTGTCAGCATCAGCACCGGCACATACCCGGGGCCGGAGCGAATCTCCCGACACACCGAGAGACCGTCCATTCCAGGCAACATCAGATCAAGCACCACCAGGTCGATGTCCCCTTCGCGAAAACGCTCCAGCCCGGTATCGCCCCGGTCACAGAGAACAGCATTCATGCCAAGGTCCGCCACGTGCATTCGCACCAGCTCCCCGATACCCGGGTTATCCTCAACAATCAGTACGTTTCGTGTCATAAGTTACTGGCTCTGGAAGCTCGCAAATTACCGTTAGTTGATACCAGTGTAGAGCCAAAAGTTCACAAATGTATCACGCCGATATCAGGCCTCCAGGCTGCCCAGCAGGCGTTGACGGATAATATTGTCTGCTTCATCCATAATGCGGCCAATCAGTTCCTCACAACTGGGAATGTCGTGAATCAGTCCCGCCACCATGCCACAGCTCCAGGCGGCCTCATCCATCTTACCTTCCTGAAGCACCAATCTGCCTTTCACTCCAGTGACCAGATGGCGAATGTCATCAATGGTTTCGGTACCGGCTTTCGCGTGCTCGATGCGGATGATTTCTTCCACGGCAGCGTTGTTCATTACCCGCTCGGTGTTACGGAGGTTCCGCATAATGAGGCGGGTCTGGAGTTCGTCCGCTTCGACAATGGCCTGCTTGACGTTATTGTGGATGGGGGCGTCTGTGGTGGCCAGAAAACGGGTACCCATGTTCATGCCCTCTGCACCCAGTGCCATCGCGGCTACCAGGCTGCGACCATCCGCCATACCACCTGACGCAACAAATGGAATGGTGAGTTCTTCCGCAGCGCGGGGCAGCAGGATAAAGTTGGGAATGTCATCCTCGCCCGGGTGGCCGCCACATTCGAAGCCGTCCACGCTGACCGCATCGCAACCAATTTTTTCGGCCTTCAGGGCATGGCGCACCGAGGTGCATTTATGGATAACCTTGATACCCGCGGCCTTGAGCTGCGGCATGTATTGCTCGGGACTGCGCCCGGCGGTTTCCACCACCTTGACGCCACCGTCGACAATGGCCTGGATATAGTCCGGATAGGGGGGCGCCTTGAAGGATGGCAGGAAGGTCAGGTTTACTCCGAAAGGCTGGTCGGTCATCTCAGCACAACGTGCAATTTCCCGAGACAGGTCTTCCGGGGTAGGCTGGGTCAGCCCGGTGATTATACCAAGACCACCGGCGTTGGAGACGGCTGCTGCCAGCTCTGCATAACCCACGTGATGCATGCCACCCTGGATAATCGGGTGACGGATACCAAACAATTCGGTGATTCTGGTCTTCATAGCGGGCTTCCTGTTTTGTCGTTAGAATGAAATCGAGTACCGATACGAGGTTGCAGTGACAGAAAAAACAACAACAAGGGCGACACCAGCAGATGCCTTCCGGCGTGCACGGAGAATGTGGCTGAAAGGTGAACGAATTCATCTGGCATCGCTGTCTGCAGAATTGAATATTGGCAGGGCCACCCTGTTTCGCTGGGTTGGCAACAAGGATTTACTGCTGGGGGAAGTGCTCTGGTCACTCTACGAACCCCTGAGGCTGGAAGCGCTGAACGCAACACCGGGGAACGGCGTCGACTTTGTCGTCGGGGTATACCGTCACATTAACTCCACCCTGTTGCACTCTGAACCTTTGCGGCGGTTTATCCGCGAAGACCCGGAGTACGCACTCAAAATCCTGACGTCATCCCAGTCCACGCTTCACAGCCGTACTGTTGAGGCCAACACCCGCACCCTTCGGGATCAGATTGCGGGCGGACATATTAATCCACCCCTGAACGTGAACAGCCTGTCCTACTTCATGGTGCGCCTGGCCGAATCCTGCCTGTACAGCGACATCATCAACGGTCGCGAACCTCGTGAAGAGGAGCTGGAGGACGCCTGTACCGCTGTTCGTGTAATGCTTGGCGGAACGGCCTGAACAGAGACCTATCCGCCACAGTCCGTCAGGCACGGGGTGGGGCCCTTTTCTGCCGGGAAAAAGATGTCTGAGCGAAGCGAGTTCTTTTTCCCAGAAGAAAAGGGCCCCACCTCGGGCCTTGCCCGCTGACGAGCAGGCTTAAAGCTGCAGGGACCGCACCTCCAGAAACTCTTCAAGTCCCCACTTACCAAACTCACGCCCGATACCGGAGTGGCCGAAGCCGCCAAACGGCGCCAACGGGTTGAAGTCCCCACCGTTGACGAACACCTGCCCGGTGCGCAGTTTGCCTGCCACTTTTTTCGCGTGGGCGTCATCGGCCGACCAGACAGCGCCGGACAGTCCATAGGCAGTGCCATTGGCGATCTCGATGGCCTCGGCTTCGTCCTGATAAGGAATCACGCACAGCACTGGGCCGAAGATCTCCTCCTGGGCAATGCGGCTGTCAGGTTTGACGTTGCCGAACACCGTGGCCTTGACGAAGTAGCCCTTGTCGCAGCCTTCCGGAGCTTCCGGGCCGCCGGCAATCAGGGTGGCGCCTTCTTTGATACCGATGTTGATAAAGTCGATGACTTTGTCCCGCTGCTGGGCCGAAGCCAGCGGGCCCAGGCGTGTGGTTTCTTCCAGCGGATTGCCCGGCGTCATTTTCGCCACCGCATTAGCGGCCAGTTCGCAGGCTTCGTCATGCTTCTGGGCCGGCACCAGCATGCGGGTCAGCGCCGTACAGGTCTGACCTGAGTTCAGCAGGCAGTTGTTGACGGTTCCCTTGACCGCTTTCGCCAGGTCGGCATCCGACAGGATAACCGAGGCGGACTTGCCGCCCATCTCCAGGGCAAAGCGCTTGAAGTCATCGGCAGCAGCGTGGGCAATCAGGCTGCCGGTGCGGGTGGAGCCGGTGAACGACACCATGTTGACGTCCGGATGTTTGATCAGGGTGTCGCCCACGGTGTGGCCTTCGCCGCAGACCAGGTTGAAAACACCCTCGGGCAGGTCTGTCTGGTCCAGAATATCCGCCAGGATATAGGCACTCTGGGGCGCGATTTCAGACGGCTTGAGCACCACCGTGCAACCGGCGGCAATGGCCGGAACCACCTTGAGGATGACCTGGTGCAGAGGGTAATTCCAGGGGGTGATGCATCCCACCACACCCACCGGCGTGTACTGCACCTCGGAGTTGCCGACCTGTTCGGCAAAGGTGAATTCCGGCAGCATTTTCAGGTAGCTTTTGGTGATGGTGGCCGGCAGCCCCGCCTGAATACCGGTGGCCAGTTTGATAGGCATCCCCACTTCCCGGCATACCGTTTCGGCTATCTCACCCGCCCGTTCTTTCAGGCCGGCATGCAATTGCTCCAACACGTGCAATCGCTTTTCCAGTGTGCTTTCCGACCAGCTTTCGAAAGCAGTGCTGGCAGCGGCGATGGCCTTTTCCATTTCCTCGCGACCGGAGGCGGGAACCTTGGCAATCACGTCGCCAGTGGCCGCTTCGTGAACATCAATGGTCTCACCATTCCAGTTCTGCCATTGGCCGTTGATGTAGTTTTTGCTGAGATCATTCATGGTTCTGCTCCTGAATCAGTCGAACACGATCACGCCACGGGCGTTCTTGCCAGCCAACATATCATCGAAGGCCTGGGGTGCGTCATCAATGTGGTAAGTGCGGGTGACAAGTTCGTCGAGTTTGAGCTTGCCCGCCTTGTAGAGCCCCAGGATACGTGGGAAATCGTATTGTGGACGTGCGGAGCCCAGCCAGCTGCCCTTGAGGGTTTTCTCGTCGGCTGGAAGCGTCAATGTGGTGATAGAAGTTCTATCCTTTGGGTCTGAAACGCCCACCACCACGGCGGTACCACCCCGACCCAGGCATTTGTAAGCCTGTTCAACCACTGCGCCGGCGCCCACGCATTCGAAGGCGTAGTCCACGCCGCCCGTGAGTTTTTTCACGGCTTTGGCGCCGTCCTCCACCTCGCTGATATTGACGGTGTGCGTGGCACCGAACTCACGGGCCATTTCCAGCTTTTTCTCGTTGTTGTCCACTGCCACGATCATTTCCGCGCCGGCGGTGACGCAGCCCTGAATGGCGTTCAGCCCCACGCCGCCTATACCGAATACCGCCGTGCGGGACCCCGGTTCAACGTTGGCGGTGTTGAACACGGCACCAACGCCGGTCATCACCGCGCAGCCCACCAGAGCGGCGTTCTGCATGGGCACGGATTCATCCACTTTGACGCAGTTGTCCACGTGCATGGTGGCATATTCCGCCATCACGCCGCAGGCGCCGAACACGTTGAGATCCTCACCATCCGCGCCTTTGGTGCGAACAGTGCCATCGGGCAGGGTAAACATTGCTTTCCGGGCGTTTTCACAGAGCACCGGGCGGCCACGAACACACTGACGGCATTTGCCGCACATGGAAATAAAGGAACTGACCACGTGGTCGCCTTCCTTGAAGGCGGTGACACCCTCGCCCACTTCAATAACAACACCGGCGGCTTCGTGACCGAGCACCAGGGGCGCGGGGTAGGGAATTTTGCCGGTGGTGGCGGACTGGTCACTATGGCAAACGCCACAGGCTCCGATCCTGATGGTGATTTCGTCCCGCCTCGGACCTTCCACGGTAATGGTTTCCACCTGAACGGGTTGGCCCCATTCGCGGCAGACGACGGCTTTGGCTTTTCTGTCCATTCTGTTTACACCACCTCGAAAAGACCAGCCGCGCCCTGGCCACCGCCAATGCACATAGTTACGACCACATACTTGGCACCACGGCGCTTACCTTCGATCAGGGCATGACCGGCCAAACGAGAGCCCGTGACACCGTAGGGATGGCCAATGGAGATAGAGCCGCCGTTGACGTTCAGCTTTTCCATGGGAATGCCCAGGCGATCACGGCAGTAAACTACCTGCGACGCGAAGGCTTCGTTCAATTCCCACAGGTCGATATCGTCCATCTTCAGGCCATTCCGCTCCAACAGGCGTGGAATCGCGAAAACAGGGCCAATACCCATCTCATCCGGCTCACAGCCCGCCACCGCGAAGCCGCGGAAAATACCCATGGGCTCGATGTTGTTTTTCTCGGCATGGGCGCTGTTCATCACCGTACACACGGACGCACCGTCAGACAGCTGGGACGCGTTACCGGCGGTGACGAACTGATTGTCTCCGCGCACCGGATTCAGGCCCTGGAGGCCTTCCAGAGTGGTGTTGGGGCGGTTGCACTCGTCACGGGTCAGGGTGACGTCCTTATAACTGACATCCCCCGTTTCCTTGTCCTTCACCATCATAGTGGCGTCAAAGGGCACGATTTCATCGTCAAACCGACCCGCTTCCTGAGCTGCGGCGGTGCGCTGCTGGGAGATCAACGCGTACTCGTCCTGAGCCTCACGGCTAACGCCATAGCGCTGCGCGACAATGTCGGCGGTCTCAATCATCGCCAGATACAACTCGGGCTTGTTCTTCATCAGCCAATCGTTGGTAGCGTGGAAGCTGTTGAGCTTCTCGTTCTGCACCATGGAAATGGATTCGACGCCACCCGCCACCATGGCCGGTACCTTCTCCGACACCACCCGCTGGGCGGCAATGGCGATGGACTGAAGGCCGGAACTACAAAAACGGTTGATCGAAAGGCCAGCGGTGGTTACCGGCAGACCGGCACGAATCGCCGCCAGCCGAGCGATGTTCTTGCCCTGGGCGCCTTCATGGAACGTAGCGCCGAGGATGACATCTTCAACAATATTCGGGTCGATACCCGCACGCTGCACAGCCTGCTGGATCACATGGCCGGCCAGATCCACGCTGTGGGTGTTGTTCAGTGCGCCACGGTAGGATTTACCAAGACCGGTACGGGCAGTGGAAACAATAACGGCATCAGACATAACAAACTCCTTCGTAAACGTGTAGGTGGCTCAAACCTCGGCAGTATGGTCGGTCACGGGGTGGGGTGCCTTTTCTGCCGGGAAAAAGATGTCTGAGCGCAGCGAGTTATTTTTCCCAGAAGAAAAGGCACCCCGCCTCGGGACCAGCCACCACACCAGCAGGCCAGGCTTTTAAAGGTCCGAAAACTTGCGCCCTTCACTGACCAGTTTTTGCAACAGGGCTGCTGGCTTCCACTGCTCGCCCCCCAGGTCATCGTAGAACTGTTCAACGGTGCCAAGTATGTTGTCCAGACCAATCTGATCCGCCCAGAACATCGGCCCACCCCGATAGGCCGGGAAGCCATAGCCGTAGATCCAGGTAATGTCGATATCCAGGGACCGGTCCGCAATGCCCTCCTCCAGAATCTTGGCACCCTCATTGACCATCACGTACATGCACCGCTCCAGAATCTCCTGGTCGGTGATCTCGCGGGACTTGATACCCTGCTCCTGACGGAACTCGGCAATAACCCGGTCCACTTCCGGATCGGGAATCGGCTTGCGATTACCCTCTTCGTACCTGTACACGCCCGCCTGGGTCTTCTGGCCAAGGCGCCCCTGCTCCGCCAGCTTATCCATCCAGCTCGCCGGCACGTCCTCACCTGCCTTGCGACGCTCCTGACGGATGCTGTAGCCAATATCGATACCGGCCAGGTCCGACATCGCAAACTGCCCCATGGGGAAGCCCAGGTCGGTCAGTACCTTGTCCACCTGTTGCGGGCTCGCACCTTCGTTGACCAGCGCCATGGCCTCTGCGCCTCGCTTGTGCAGCATGCGATTGCCAACGAAGCCATAGCAGTTGCCCACCATGACCCCGACCTTGCGAATCTTCTTCGCCAACGCCATGGCGGTGGCCTTGACCTCATCAGAGGTTTTTTCGCCGCGCACAATTTCCAGCAGCTTCATCACGTTGGCGGGGCTGAAGAAGTGCAGGCCAATCACGTCCTGCGGACGTTTCGTTGCCGCCGCAATGTCATCAATACTGAGGGTGGAGGTGTTGGACGCCAGAATCGCACCCGGTTTGCAGGCGTCGTCCAACTGACCGAAAATCTTTCTCTTCAGTTCCATGCTTTCAAACACCGCCTCGATCACCAGATCCACATCGCTGAAATCGTCATAGGTCAGGGTGCCGCTGATCAGGCTCATGCGCTCCTCAACCTGGGCCTGGGTGATACGGCCTTTCTTCGCGGTGTTCTCGTAGTTTCGGCGAATCACTGCCAGACCCTTGTCCAGCGCCTCCTGCTTGACCTCGGCGATGGTCACGGGTATCCCGGCGTTGGCGAAGTTCATGGCAATGCCGCCGCCCATGGTGCCTGCACCTATAACACCCACTTTATGGATGTCACGAACAGGTGTTTCCTTGGGAAGACCTTTCACTTTGGCGACTTCCCGCTCGGCAAAGAAGGCATGAATCAGGCCCGCACGCTGTGGGGACTCCATGCACTCCATAAACAGTTCACGCTCACGCTTCATACCGTCTTCAAAGGGCAGGCTGAAGGCGGCTTCCACCGCATCCACGCACTTGAACGGGGAAAACTGGCCCCGAGCTTTCTTCTGCAGGCCAGCGCGGAACTGTTCAAACACCTCGCTACCCTTGTCGGCCTCAAGCTTATCGGTCAGATCCCGTACGCGACGAACTGGCTTTCCTTCATCGGCAATGTTCTGTGCGTAGGCCAGGCCAACGGCCTTGATGTCATTGCCATCTTTAACCGCATCAACAATGCCCAGGGCCAGAGCGTCTTTAGCGCCAACAAACTCACCGGAAGTGATCATTTCCAGGGCTTTCTGCGCACCCGTCAAACGTGGCAGGCGCTGAGTGCCCCCGGCTCCGGGCAACAAGCCCAGCTTTACTTCCGGCAATCCCACCTTGGCGCTGCTCAAGGCCACCCGGTAATGGCAACCCAAAGCGGTTTCCAGGCCACCGCCCAGCGCAGTGCCGTGAATTGCCGCAACAATTGGCTTGTCGCAGTTCTCATATTGGTCAACAACGGACGGCAGCCCCGGATCCTGCATGGGCTTGCCGAACTCGCTAATGTCGGCCCCGGCAATAAAAGTGCGGCCTTCGCACACCAGCAACAGTACCTTGGCGTCGGCGTCTTTCTGGCCCTGCTCCAGTGCAGCCACCAGGCCGGAACGAACCGCATGGCTGAGGGCGTTCACCGGCGGATAGTTCACGGTGATCACGCCAATGGAGCCTTCCCGGTTATAAGTCACGACCTCAGACATAATATCTCCTCGCCATATATGGAATGTAGTTTTAACAAGCGAAACATAGTCACGATTTAATACAAGTTTTCGGCAGGTTTCAACCATGAACTAAAATGCAGGCATAAAAAAACCCCAGAACGAATTCTGGGGTTTTCGAGAAAATCGGCTCGGGGAAGGCCCGGACGGGGATCTCTCTCCGAAACACGCTGTAAATACATCCCTGTACGCTCGGCTCCGCCATCCATGGCTCCGCACGGTTTCGGAGAGAGATCCCCGTCCGGGTCCACGCTTTATCAGTTAGCCCGCAAAATCAAACACCAAGCGATTCAATATCGCTGGCCAGCATCGCCAGTTGGTGAGCAATGGATTCCCGCAGCTTTTCCCCGGAAATCAGATAGGAAGGCGCCGCACAAGTCAGCGCCATAATGGTGCCATCCTGCAGGTGAATGGGCACACCCGCAGAGTTGATGTTGCGATCCCACTCGCCAAGCGACAGGCAGAAGCCATACTTCTTGTAGTCTTCCATAGAACGTTCGAGGCCCTCCTGCTTCTCAGGCCAGGCGTCACCATATTTGGCTTCCATGGCGTCCGTGATGACCTTGCGGCCTTTATCCGAAATGGCACAGTAGTAGGCTCGCCCGGCCGATGTCGTGGCCATGGGCAGCTTCAGACCGATATCCATACGCAGCAGCGATGCTTCCGGCGGCAGGCGATTTTCCACATAGATCATGTGCAGACGATCGCGGCACGTCAGGCCCACGGACATGTTGGTCTGACGGGCAAACTCGTCCATGTAAGGCTTAGCCAGCTGGCGCACTTTAAGGTTGGAAACGTAGGCGTAACCAAGAGCCAATACACCGGAGCTGAGCTGGTACTTTTCCAACTGGGCGTTATAACTGAGGTAACCCAGCTTGGTCAGGGTGTAGGTCATGCGCGAAACGGTGGGTTTCGGCAGCCCGGTCAGGCGCGCGATGTCCTGATTGCCCAGAATCACCGAGCCCTGGCTAAAGGCGCGAAGCACATCCAGGCCACGGGAAAGTGCCTCTACAAACTTGCGATCTTTCTCAGGCTTTACCGGTTCACCATCACCGGATGCTGCCAGGAGTTCCGGCGGGGTAGCTTGTGCTTTTGTCATAAACGGGCGTCCTCCAACAGCTGCGCCTGATCCGCTGTGCCCGGACTACCGGGGCTATGTTCGGATAGTAAGAAAAGATGCGGTATTTTAATCGCTGCAGATATCAAGTACCAGAAACCATTATCAAAAGTCGTGCCAAATATGAAACACTCTTCCTTTATGTTTCAATTCTCTTCCAATATCGCGACACAAGACCCCGGGTTTACGGATAGTTTGCGGTATATTATTCTGCAATGTGAAACTTGGTAACTGAATTAGAAGCCGATGACAACCCCGGAGAGCACATGAAAGTTCTATTTGTCGCAGGAGACCCCAAACCGGAGCGCTGGACCGTTCCCATAAAGGAGCTGCTTCCGGAAGCCGAGGTTCACGTATGGGACGCCAACGGCCCGGCGGTGGATGCCGATTACGCCATTGTCTGGCAACCACCGGAACAACTGTTTGAGCGCGAGAAAAAGCTTAAAGCCGTGTTTAACCTGGGCGCGGGAATCGATGGGTTGCTGGCCGTGCCCAATCTGCCGCCTCAATTGCCCATCGTGCGCCTGGAAGATGCCGGCATGTCCGCGCAAATGGCGGAATACGTGTTGCATCAGCTACTGGAAGCCAGCCGGGGCATGGAAACCTACCGCGAGCAGCAACGCCAGGGTATCTGGAAAATCCATCGCCCGATCAAGCGCAGTGAGTGGCCCGTAGGCGTCATGGGCCTTGGCCATATTGGCAAGCGGGTGGCGCGCACCCTCGCCGGCCTGGATTACCGGGTCAACGGCTGGGCCCGCAGCAAGCACGACCTGGACGGCGTCTCGACCTTTTCCGGTACCGAAAACCTGACCGATTTCCTGCAATCAACCAGGGTTCTGGTGAACACTCTTCCACTGACCGACGAAACCCGGGACATCCTCAATCATAAGCACCTCAGCCAACTCATGCCCAATGCCGTGGTGATCAACGTGGGCCGGGGAGAACACCTGGTGGAAGAGGACCTGATCAAAGCCATCGAAGACGGCCATGTCGCCCGGGCGTCCCTGGATGTGTTTCGCCAGGAACCCCTGCCCGCGGATCACCCCTTCTGGCAGCGGCCGGAGATCACCATTACGCCACATATCTCGGCGCGCACCCTGAGGGAGGCCACCCTGGAGCAGATCACCGGTAAGATCCAGGCACACCACAACGGTCAGCCGATTTCCGGCATCGTGGACCCCAGCCGAGGATATTGAAACCCTATACATTTGCGCCGGTCAGCCAGTGGCCGGCGCCACCACAAATATCCCCCACAGCATCAGCAATAACAACGGAATGGAGAGCAGGACAAAAGCGCCGTTCCAACCAAACGCCACCACCCAGCGTGACACCTGCCCGAATCGTGACAGCAGCATAACGGCCGGGCCGAACGGCGACAGCATCATGGCAAGGGAGAAACCAATCACCAGGGCGACCGCAATCGGCAGGGGGTTCACGCCCTCGGCGACCAATTGCGGCATCAACCCTGCCTGAACACTCAGCACAGTAATCGGGATGATGCCGATGGCTGAGAGCATCGGCATCATCAATAACCCACCCACAGCCAGTAAAAATACGCCCAGCTCACCAGTCGCCATGCCTGCCAGGGCATCCGCCGGAATCACCGAGACCAACGCCACGCCCAACCCGGCGGAACCTGCGAAGATCGACATTTCGTTGCTCATACCGAGCATATTGTCGGTGGCTTCACGTACCGCCATAGCTGGCGAGCGATCGTGCCAGAACATATAAAGAAGGGTGACCACCGGCACCGTCAGCATCGCGGCCACTGACACTTTCAGTTCCGTTAACTGCACCAGCAGGCCCATCGCCGTGAAGATGATCAATACCAGCAACAACAACCGCCCACTTCCAGCCGGCCAGGCTTCCAGCGGTTCGCGCTCACCGCTGACCCGACGAAAACGCTTGTGCTCCAACCCCCACCCCACCAGAACCAGCAACACCGCGCTGCCAATGCCATAGGGCAGCAGGCCCGACCAGCTCAGGGAGGGCACTTCACGGGTAATAATGGCGACCGCAACACTGGTTGGTGCAACCAGCGGCACCAGCGCAAATCCTCGCAATGTACTGATCAGCACACTGCGCAACCAGCGCACCCGCGAAGCCCCGGTAATACCCCGCTGCCGCAGGGTATCCGACAACGTACCGCAAAGCAGGTTCATCACGCCGAAGCTCAGCACTGATGCAATGCCACAACTCACTACCGCGTATTTCGGGTACAGCAACGCCGGGCGACCACCCAGCAACACGTCGTGTATACGCTGCAGCACCTCAAGCCGTCGAACCAGGCATTGCATCATCCCCAGGCTTCCCAGGAACGCTGCATAAAAGGCAGCGTTGGACGCGGCACGAATCAGATCCTCGGCGGCCAGTTGCCGGATAAACCCCAGATAACCGATCACAACCAGCGAGATCAGGAACAGGTAACGGGAATACGATTGCAGCCGCCTCAGCGCCAGCGTGAAATAAAGCACAAACAACACACCCGCAAAGGCACTGACCTTTATGCTGGAAAGGCAAAGCGCCAAAAGCTCCAGAAAAACCGCAGCAGGAACCAGAAAACGGCTCATAGCAGATTACTGACCTTGGTTGGTGGTATCGGTTGCATTTCAAACAGACCCGGATTAGTCTTCAACAACCAATATACAAAACTTAGTTCCGCTATACGAAACTATATCAACACTAATGACATGACAAGCCCACCCCTTCCCTCCTTACAAACGGAAGATCACAATGGGAACCATGTCTGATCAAATGGGAGATGCCATGAGCGCTTTCATCTACGATGGGCTACGAACACCCTTCGGTCGACACGCCGGCGCACTGGCCAGGGTTCGCCCCGACAACCTTCTGGCCAGCGTTATCAAAGCGCTGGTTGAGCGCAACGCCTTTGCCCTTGAGGCCTACGAAGACGTTATTGCCGGTTGCACCAACCAGGCCGGCGAGGACGCCCGAAACCTGGCCCGCCACGCCGGGCTGTTGGCCGGCCTTCCTGTTGAAACCGGTGGCCTGACCGTTAACCGCCTGTGTGGCTCTGGCCTGGCAGCCATCATCGACGCCGCCAGGGCGGTTCGCTGCGATGAGGGCGAGCTGTTTGTCGCCGGCGGCGCTGAAAGCATGAGCCGGGCACCGTTTGTGATGGCCAAGAGCGAAAGCCCGTTCAGCCGCGACTTTCGTGCCTTTGACAGCACCATCGGGGCCCGCTTCCCCAACCCTCGCATTGAGGCCGACTTCGGTGCCGACACCATGCCCGAAACCGCCGACAACATTGCCAGGGAGCTCAACCTCAGCCGGGACACCGTGGATCAGTTTGCCGCTCAGAGCCAGGCCCGATACGACGCTGCCCTGAAAGATGGCTTCTATAATGAAGAGATTATGCCCATTGACGTCCCTCAGGGCCGGAAAAAACCACCCGTCAGCGTGAACAGCGATGAGCATCCGCGGCCTCAGTCCACCCACGAGGCACTGGCCGGCCTGCGCCCGCTGTTCGAAGGAGGCGTGGTGACTGCCGGCAACGCCTCGGGCATCAACGATGGCGCCGCGGCCCTGATCATCGGCTCTCGCAAAGCCGGCGAAAAGGCCGGTATTCAGCCCCGTGCCCGTATTGTATCCGCAGCGATCGCCGGTGTTCCGCCACAGGTCATGGGCTACGGCCCGGTACCCGCCAGCGAGAAGGCCCTCGCCCGCGCGGGCCTTGGCATCAACGATATGGACGTCATCGAGATCAACGAAGCCTTTGCGGCCCAGGTTCTTGGCTGCACCCACAAACTGGGCATCGACCCGACCGATTCCAGGCTGAACCCCAACGGTGGCGCCATTGCGGTTGGCCACCCCCTTGGGGCGTCCGGTGCACGGATTGCATTGACCGCCACCCGCCAGCTTGAACGCAGTGGCGGACGTTACGCATTAATCAGCATGTGCATTGGCGTTGGCCAAGGCATTGCGGCTGTTATTGAGCGAGTATCTGATTAAAAGAGCAACCGACTAATTTTCTGAGGAGACACACCATGGCTTCCGCACCCTGGGATGACCTGCTGCAGTTCGACAAGCAACTGGATGAAACCGAGCGTCAGGTACGTGACAGTATCCGTTCGTTCTGCGATCAGCGCCTGATGCCCGGCATTACCGAAGCGAACCGGCATGAGAAGTTCGACCGTTCCATTTTTACCGACATGGGCGATCTGGGCATGCTCGGCGCTACCCTGCCGGAAGAATACGGCGGCCCCGGCCTGAACCACGTGTGCTACGGCCTGATTGCCCGCGAAGTGGAACGGGTTGATAGCGCCTATCGTTCAGCCCTGAGTGTCCAGTCGTCATTGGTTATTCACCCGATTCACGCCTTTGGCCAGGAAGCCCTGAAAAAACGCATCCTGCCCCAACTGGCATCCGGCGAAAAAGTGGGCTGCTTTGGCCTGACCGAGCCCAACCATGGGTCTGACCCGGGCAACATGGAAACCCGCGCCAAGAAAGTCGACGGCGGCTATCTGGTCAGTGGCTCCAAAACCTGGATCACCAACTCCCCCATTGCCGATGTTTGTGTGGTCTGGGCCAAGCTCGAGGGCAAAATCACCGGTTTCGTGATTGAACGCGAAGGTGCCAAGGGCCTGGACACGCCGAAGATTGAGGGTAAGTTTTCCCTGCGGGCTTCCGAGACCGGGTCCATCTTTATGGACGAAGTCTTTGTCCCGGACGAGAACAAGCTCGACGTAGAAGGTCTGAAAGGTCCTTTCAGTTGCCTGAACAAGGCCCGTTTCGGCATCAGCTGGGGCTCCATGGGCGCTGCCGAGTTCTGCTGGCACGCGGCCCTCAATTACACGCTCGAGCGCAAGCAGTTTGGCAAGCCTCTGGCGGCCAACCAGCTGATCCAGAAGAAGCTGGCGGATATGCAGACCGAGATCACCCTGGGCCTTCAGGGCGCCTTGCAACTGGGCCGTATGATAGACGCCGGCAACTACTCGACGGACGCCATCTCCATGCTCAAGCGCAACAACTGCGGCAAGGCCCTGGACATCGCACGGGTAGCCCGTGACATGCACGGCGGCAATGGTATCGCCGACGAATACCATGTCATCCGCCACGTGATGAACCTGGAGGCGGTGAATACCTATGAAGGTACTCACGATGTCCACGCCCTGATTCTGGGCCGCGGACAGACCGGGATTCAGGCTTTCAGCTGATCCTGCTACCCATAGCGCCAAAAAGCAGAGCTCCGGCTCTGCTTTTTTTATGCCCACAAAAAAGCCCCGGAGCGGGGGGAGCACTCCAAGGCAAGGATGCATAAAAGCACCTGAGAATTGATTTATGTCAGACGTTTATCGATCAGAAGCTCAGTTTCGCGGAGGCCATGACCTGCTCATACTGCATGCTGCTACTGGTGGCAATCTCACCGAAATCCCAATAGGCGTACTCCAGCCCCAGCGTCAGATTGCGGTGGGCAGACCATAGTATGTTGGCGTGAACCGAGGTCGACGAGTCGAAGTAACTCAACGTTCCGGCAGGCGGTGCAACCAGATCATCAACAATTTCCGTGTGCGAGACCGTCAGGGTGCTACGCCATGCAGGCGACCAGAAGTGGCGATAGGCCGCTGTGGCACCATAGGTCTTGAGAGGTTCGACATCGCCTTGGGCGAGAGCTGCCAGATCCACGTCCGGGTATGTCAGCAGGCCCATGTACCGGCCGAGCGCGCCATAGCTGTACTGCAGGCGCAGATCATCACGGCCAACCGTCGGAATGCGGGCACTCAAAGATACGGCTCCGTCAGTTATGGTTTCATCCGCTGCGTTGTCTTCAAAATTCCGCAGCAAACCGGCAATGGAGTAAAACCCGTAGTTACCTCGAATCTGATACCGCATTGCGAGATCCGGGTAGGACTGATCGTCGTAGGAGTTGCCGTAGTAGCCGTCTTCGGGATTCTCCAGGGAAACCATTAGCTTCCCGCCTGGCGCAGCCATGTTGTAGCGAATCATGGGCTGGGTTGCGTAGATAAAAGCCGCTTGCTTGCCCTGATCAAGGATTTCCGGCATGGCCGCCAGGTCGGTGAACGTGGTGTAGGTCTGACCAAAATCCCAGCCGTTCCAGGAACCGTAGGCCTGGCGCAAACGGGGGGAATAACTGTTGGACACGATCTCGTTACCGGTTTCATTCATGCCGTCGTTAAGGTCCTGGTTAAAGTCCATCTCCAGGTAGGTGGTCAGCGTGTGACCGACGACATCCTCGGTTTTGGTGCCGATACTGATCCGTGATTCCCGGGCCGAGAAACCGGTCTTCCAGTCGCTTTCATCCGAAGCCGCGGCACTCGCGAAGGTTCTCGGCAAACCAATGCTGTAGCTGTTCAGGCTGCCATTCCCGTGGGAACCAAAAATAGCGTCGGCCTTGATAAAACCACCGAATGAAATCGTTGTGCTTCCAATCTTGATCCCGTCGCCGTCTCGCAGCAAATAGGGGTTGTCTTCTGTCAATTCAGGCGCGGTAGACACCGCGCCTTCCAGTTTGTTTTCCAGCTGTTGGACCCGCTCTCGCAGCTCGTCCAGCTCAGTGCTTTGCGCCAGCGCGGAGCCGGAACCGATGGCCATCAGCGGCAGCCCGGCAATAACCACGGCTCGGAGCAAGGGACGCACTTGGGAAGGTATTGTTGTTGTCATCTCAAACCTCTTAACGGAGTTGATTTCATGTCGTTGTTATTGGACGTTCCGGTGCCGGCACTGGGACACACCAAATCAATCACGCTGTTTCACTGTGCGGTATTTTGTGATTGTTAGGTTTCGCATAGCAGTACCAGCTTCCGTTTTTTCGAATATAGACAATACTTTTGTTATCAACAAATGAGTGAAACCAAATTTTAATGAAATCGGTAATTACTCTGTGTTTTGTTGTTTCATTAGCATTGACAGACGAGCAACCCATGAAAGATCATTGAGTAATTCTGCTATGCGGTATATATTTTCGCTGTAATGCATTAACGAGGTTGATTCGATGAACATGAACTACACCGCCGAGGAACTCGCCTTCCGTGACGAAGTGCGTGCGTTCCTGGATGAAAAGCTGCCGGCCGACATCGCCGCCAAAGTGAAAGGATTCCGCCGCCTGTCCAAAGAGGACCATCAGCGCTGGCAGAAAATCCTTTGCGAGCAGGGCTGGTACGCGACCCACTGGCCGGAAGAGTACGGCGGTGTAGAGTGGACGCCCGTGCAAAAGCACATCTGGGACGAAGAATCCTGCCGTTACGGCGTTCCCCGCTCCATCCCGTTCGGGGTGAATATGGTGGCGCCGGTGATCATCAAGTTCGGCAGCGAGGAACAGAAGCAGACGTACCTGCCGCGCATCCTCAGCGGCGAGGACTGGTGGTGCCAGGGGTATTCCGAACCCGGCGCGGGCTCTGACCTGGCGTCTCTTAAAACCCGTGCTGTGCGTGATGGCGACCATTACATTGTTAACGGCCAGAAAACCTGGACCACCCTGGGCCAGCACGCCAACATGATCTTCTGCCTGGTGCGTACCAACACCGAGGTCAAGAACCAGGAAGGTATTTCGTTCCTGCTCATCGATATGGACACACCGGGCATTACCGTGCGCCCCATCATCACTCTGGATGGTGAGCATGAAGTTAACGAAGTGTTCTTCGAGGACGTGAAGGTGCCGGTTGAGAACCTGGTGGGCGAAGAGGATAAAGGCTGGACCTATGCCAAGTATCTTCTGACTTACGAGCGCACCGGCCTGGCCGGTATCGGTATGTCCAAGGCAGCACTGTCGCACCTGAAAAACCTGGCATCACGCCGCCTGAAAAACGGTCGGCCGCTGCTTGAGGACCCCTCATTCAGTCAGCGCATCGCCAAAGTGGAAATCGACCTCACGGCAGCCGCCATCAGCAACCTGCGTATTATTGCCTCTGTTGAAGGTGGCGGTGTGCCGGGTGCGGAAAGTTCCATGCTGAAAGTAAAAGGCACCGAGATCCGCCAGGCCATCAATGATCTCGCCCGCCGCGCGATCGGGCCCTATGCCCTGCCGTTCCTCGAAGAGGAGATGGATATGGATTACGAGGGCGACTTCCTGTCGGATAAAGATGCCGCTCCCCTGTCGGCCCAGTACTTCAACAACCGCAAGCTGTCGATCTTCGGCGGATCCAATGAGATCCAGAAGAACATCGTGTCGAAAATGATTCTCGGGCTTTAAGGAGACGACCATGGATTTCCGACTTAATGAAGAGCAGCAGATGCTGCAGGACACCGTGGAACGGCTGGTGCGCGGTGAGTACAGTTTTGAAAAACGACTGGCGTTCAGTGAGACGGAACTGGGCTTCAGCGCCGATTTCTGGCAGCAGCTTAGCGAGCTGGGCCTGACCGCTGTACCTTTTTCCGAGGAACTCGGTGGCTTTGGCGGCAGCGGTGTGGAAGTTCAGTCCGTTATGACTGAGCTGGGCCGCGGGCTTTGCCTGGAGCCATATGTGCAGTCCATTATTCTGGGCGGCGGCCTGATTGGCCAGGCAGGCAACGACAGCCAGAAAGACACCTGGCTGGCCGGCATCGCCAGCGGCGAACTGAAAGCCGCTGTAGGCCTGCAAGAGCCCCAGAGCTTCTATGACCTGAATAACGTGGAAACCCGTGCCGAGAAAAACGGCGAGGGCTATGCTCTGAACGGCCGCAAGGCCGTGGTGATCAGCGGCCACTGTGCCGACCTGATCGTGGTGTCCGCACGCACCTCAGGCGACGCCCGCGATGCCGACGGCATCAGCCTGTTTGCCCTGAGCCCGGATACCGCTGGCGTTGAGCGCCGAGCTTACCCCACTATCGACGGCTCCCGCGGCTGTGACATTACCTTGAACAACGTCCAGGTCGGTGCCGACACGTTGCTGGGAGAAGAAGGCAAGGCTGCCGGGGTGATCGAGTATCAGGCCGGTCGCGCTATCGCCGCCATCTGCGCCGAGGCTGTGGGTGTCATGGAAATGGCCAATGAGCTGACTCTGGACTACCTCAAACAGCGCAAGCAGTTTGGCGTGCCTATCGGCCGGTTCCAGGTGTTGCAGCACCGTATGGTGGATATGATGTCGGAACTGGAGCAGGCTCGTTCCATGGCAATTCTTGCCGCCAGCGTCGCCGACAGCGAACCCAGTGATGAACGCCGCCGCGTGCTGGCCGCCGCCAAGAACGTGATTGGCCGTGCCGGTCAATTCATCTCCGAGGCCGGCATTCAGTCCCACGGTGGTATCGGCATGACCTGGGAGTACAACTTTGCCCACTACGCGAAGCGGCTGATCGCCATCAATCACCAGTTGGGGGATGACGATTACCATCTGGAGCAATACGCCACTTTGTTGCAGGCAGGCTGACAGCTGAGGCTCTCATCATGACGACAACAGACGATCAGTCATCACAACGGGATCTGAGAAAAGCCGAATGGAAGGTCCGTACCGAGCTGGCCGCCGCCTATCGCCTGGTGGCGCTGTTTGGCTGGGACGATCTGGTGTTCACCCACCTTTCGGCACGGGTGCCGGGGCCGGATCATCATTTCCTGATCAACCCCTATGGGCTTCTGTTCCATGAAATCACCGCGTCGTCACTGGTGAAGGTGGATAAGGACGGCCAGGTGGCGGAGTCTGGCGGCCTCGCCCGTGTCAACCCGGCTGGATTTACCATTCACAGTGCCGTTCACATGGGCCGCGAGGATGCCGGAGCGGTGATGCACCTGCACGCGCCGGATGGGGTGGCTGTGTCGGCGCACCGGGATGGTCTGTTGCCCCTGAGCCAGACAGCGATGCTGTGCCTGAATCATCTGAGCTATCACGATTATGAAGGTGTGGCGCTGAACCTGGATGAGCGGGAGCGGCTGATCAGGGATCTGGGTGACAAGTCGATGATGATGCTGCGCAATCACGGGGTGCTGACGGCGGGCAAGGACGTGCCGGAGACGTTCACCTATCTGTATTTTCTGATGAAGGCCTGCGAGATTCAGGTCAAAGCCCAGAGTTGTGGGCCAACCTGCATGCCGTCAGAGCAGGCCATTCAGACAACCGCTGACCAGTCTCAGGAACTTGGCAGTGCGGCGGCGTTGACCTGGCCCGCATTGGTTCGGCTTCTGGATAGCAAGAATCCCGGGTACGCTGTTTGAGTCTCTGACTTTGCACCTTGTGCACCATGGAAGCAGATATGCTCTCTGTTGAATTAAACGATCTTGAACATTTTTGCGGCACTACCATTGGCCACAGCCCTTGGAAAACCGTCACCCAGGAGATGATTCAGGCGTTTGCGGACGCCACGGGCGATCATCAGTGGATTCACGTGGACGTGGAGCGGGCCACGCGGGAAACGCCGTGGAAGAGCCCCGTCGCCCATGGGTTTCTGACCGTGTCGCTGATTCCACTGCTGAATCAGGAGGTGATTGACGTGCAGGGCAAAGGCGCCAGCATTAATTACGGCATCAACAAACTGCGCTTTCCTGCGGCGGTGAAATCCGGGGCGGATATCCGTAGCAAGATGGAATTGCTGGATGTGTCCAGGGTGGATGATCAGCGCACGCTGGCCACCTACCGAACCACCGTGGAAATCCGTGGAGAGGACAAGCCTGCCTGCGTGGCAGAGAACCTGGTGATGTACGTGGCCTGAGCGGTCAGACGCCCGAAGCAAATCGAGTAGGAGGGGGAGTTACCTCCCCCGTCCTCTCACACCACCGGGCATACGGTTCCGTACCACGGCGGTTCATGGTCGGCTCTGAAGCCGAGTCATCGTATCCAGCAAGCTTACCAGAGACAG
>Ga0315336_1000874_pt1 | contig 68771 bp, 62 predicted proteins | sample ASW5metaG_FD_204512 | JGI IMG/M metagenome (GOLD analysis project Ga0315336, IMG submission 204512) | Ammonia-oxidizing marine archaeal communities from Monterey Bay, California, United States - ASW #5 | ecosystem: Environmental > Aquatic > Marine > Intertidal zone | place: USA: California... | reverse complement strand
GAAACTCTTCCGGGTCTATTTCAGTGTATACACCTGAGATGTCATCACTGGTTCCGCAGCCATTTAGTCCCAGTAGAAATAAAAAAAGCAACGAGCAGCGAGTCATTAATTTCATTACGTCCATCCACCTCAATAGTTATGTAATTTTATGGATCCCTGTGGACTTACTGGGACATGTTAATGATGGGGGCACTAGGACTCGAACCTAGGACCAGCGGCTTAAAAGGCCGATGCTCTACCACCTGAGCTATACCCCCAAACGGGCAGTCAATGCTAGAAATTAACAGTCACAAGAAAAGGGGTAGGATGATACCGAATTTTACGTCGATTGATAGCGAGTTGGATCATCAACCCCTGCCGCAACAAATCCCATTCTACGCAACTTGCAGGCATCACAATAACCGCACGCTCTACCTAATTCATCTGCCTGGTAGCATGAAACAGTCAAACTATAATCGACTCCTAAGGCCACGCCAGCCTGAATTATTTCCTCCTTTGTCATCTTGACCAATGGCGCCTCTATCCTAACTGGCCGACCTTCCACGGCCTCTTTAGTAGCAAGTTTTGCCAGCGCTTGAAAAGCATCCACAAATTCCGGACGGCAATCCGGGTAGCCTGAATAATCGACTGCATTTACACCAATAAAAATAGTATCTGCCCCAAGAATTTCAGCCCACGCCAAGCTGATAGATAAGAACACCGTATTTCGTGCTGGTACATAGGTCACTGGGATTCCTTCTTCTCCTTGCCTTGGAAGCTTGATGCCTTTATCGGTAAGCGCAGATCCACCAAGTGTCCCTATGGGAATTTTCATAACTCTATACTCTTCAGCACCGAGTACCTCTGATACCTTCTTCGCAGCAATAAGCTCTGATCGATGTCGTTGACCATAATCAAGTCCCAATGCAAAACACCGGAAACCCTGGCTCAGAGCTAACGCTAAAACAGTGGATGAATCCATCCCACCAGATAGTAATACAACGGCCTTAGGCACACTTACCGCCCGGGCTCATTACCCCAAAGAACCTTGTGCAACTGTACCTGCATCCTGACCGGTAAGTGATCTTCAAGAATCCATTCCGCTAGTTTCTCAGGTGCCAACTGATCAGCACTCGGAGAAAAAAATACGGGACACTCATATTTGATACGATTCTTCAATATATCTCGCGACCATTCATAATCAGTGCGATCGCAAATTACAATCTTGAGAGAATCCTCTCCTGTCAACAGGGGAATATTCTCCCAACGATTCCGGCTCTCCTCACCCGATCCAGGTGTCTTTAGGTCCATAACGCGACTGACTCGTTCGTCTACAACACCTATATCCAGAGCACCACTGGTCTCTAGAGACACTGCGTGCCCCCTGTCACAAAGGGCGCTCAAAAGATCGAGGCATCGAAATTGAGCTAGTGGTTCGCCACCTGTAACACAAACATGCTCAACCTTATGCTGACTGACCTCCGAAAGAATATTTTCGATGGACCGCCAATCCCCACCGGTAAATGCATACGCCGTGTCACAATATTTACAGCGTAGCGGACACCCTGTCAGCCTTATAAATACGGTAGGCCAGCCAGAAAATTGGGCCTCGCCTTGTATGGAGAGAAAAATCTCGGTGATCTTTATCCGACTCTCTGGAACGCCGTCTGGATTCGAACCTACACTCAACCCGGCCCCTGACTTATAAGCTCCAACCGCTGAACCGCCAATCTTGCTGCCGTTGTATCCGGATACTCACGAACGACACGCTCAAGTGCGGTCCGCGCATCATCCCAGCGCTCAAGCTCGTAGTAACAAAAACCAATTTTCAATACTGCGCCAGGAACTTGCGCTGAATCTGGATAAACGTTGATTACTTTTTCAAATTCAGGCAGAGCAGAACTAAAATCCTGCTGTACATAACGAGTTTCTGCCAGCCAATACTGGGCATTATCAGCCAAAGGGCTAGTCGGAAAGACCTGCAAAAATTGGACAAAAGCGTTTCTTGAATCTGCATACTGACCAGCCCTCAAAAGATCAATTGCAAATTGGTAGTTATCCCGGTCTGTACCAGTGGGTATTGGGAGTTCCGAAACTACAGTTGTTCCAGACAAAAAGCCACCATCTGCTGCTGATGAGTTACTCTCACCTGCAACCGATGGGTCGCTCGCAGCAAGAGCAGGTACTACCGGCCTTGCTGAGCGACTCTCCAGTACCTGCAAACGTTGATCCACATCAAGATAAAGGTCTCGTTGCCGGCTTGAGCCGCCATCCAGCTCAAAACGCAGAGTCTCAATTTCTCCTCTTAATACCGCCGTCTGAGCTTGAAGTTGATCTACCTGATTGGCCAATTCTATTAAGCTCTGATTATTAATGACCCGCTCTACCCGAATTAGGCGTGCCTCCATATCAGTTAACCTTAAAAAAACCGGATCCTCAGAAGGAGCCAAGGTCGTACAACCAGCTACCAGTAAGCCCATCGCGCCAAAAAGAAAAAAACTACTTTTAGGTATCATGCTATTTGCCTTCTAGGCTCATTGCCGGTATACCAATTCAACGCGACGGTTCTGCTCATATGAATCTTCGTCACTACCAAAAACCACCGGACGCTCTTCTCCATAACTTACCGTACCCATTTGGTCTGAAGAGGCTCCCTGCAACAGAAGTATTCGCCTCACTGCCTGAGCACGCCTCTCTCCAAGCCCAATATTGTATTCTCGAGTACCCCGTTCGTCCGCATGCCCTTCCAAACGAAGTCGTGCGCTTTGATTTGCTAAAAGGTACTCACCGTGCGCTGCCAATAGGTCCCTAAACTCCGGTAAAATTTCACTACGATCAAAGTCAAAATAGACTACGAGCGTATTCAGCAAAGAGTCCCCGGCAATGCTGCCAGGCCCCTCACTAAAAACCCCAATACTTCCAGCTCCACCGGTCCCGGCAGTGCTGGCTGTTTCGCCTGACTCCCCACCCCCAATAGGAGGCGCAGCGGAAGACGGACTAGCCGTAGAAGGTTGTGTAGCTGGCTCACCGCCACAGCCCACAAGAGCAAATGTGACAGTAAAGTAGACGCCTAGCCAAAGTTTTTTAGTCATAATTCAAGGCCCCAAAATTAAAGGAAACGGTTTATTTGGTACATTACCAAGGGCATCAAGTGTAATTCAGATTCGTGGAAACGGCGACCATACTGGCTCACGAACCTCTCCCTCAACGGAAACGATCTGCCGGTGGATCCTCCCATCCGTGCTGACCGATGCTAAAACGCCTCTTCCCCTCTGTCGAGTTGCATAGATAATCTGGGCTCCATTGGGAGCAAAGCTTGGCGATTCGTCGAGCATTCCGCTGGTAAGGACTTGAGTCAAACCTGTACTCGGATCAACAACTGCAATCCGGAAATTACCCTGAACCTGATGCACAACAGCAAGCTCTTCACCCGAAGGGGAGATTCTCGGTCGAGCATTGTAGTTCCCCTCGAATGTAACACGCTCGGCCCGCGCACCAGGCCTATTTGCAACTTTATATATTTGGGGGCCACCGCTGCGGTCCGAAGTAAAATAGATGGTTTCACCATCTGGGGAAAATACTGCCTCCGTATCAATAGATTGGTGACGAGTCATGCGAGTAAGAACCTGGCCAGCCAAATCCAAGCTGTAAATATCCAGGTTGCCGGGCTCCATTGTTAGGGTCAAAAGAAGTTTGCGCCCATCAGGAGAAAAAACCGGCGCACCATTGATGCCTGAGCGTGCCGACACCTTATCACGTACACCCGTTCTGAGCGTCTGGACGTAAACAGATGAACTCTCACCCTCAAAAGAAACATAGGCTATCTTGCGCCCGTCGGGCGACCAAGCGGGTGACATCAAGGGCTCCGGTGAGTCTGCCACTACTCGTGCGTTAGCGCCATCAGAGTCTGAGACAATTAGACGGAAACGCCTATCTGGGCCCGCCCTGTCATCACTTATATAGGCAATCTGAGTCTCAAATACCCCTGGTAGACCCGTGAGATTGCGAAAAATCATATCGCTAATTCGATGGCCGGTAGCTCTGAGCTCAGACCGACTGGATGTGAGTCTAAAACCAAGAAGCTGCTCACCACGTAACGTATCAAACAACTGAAATGTCGCCGTGTAACGATCGGGTGAATCCTCGCTTAGCCGCCCAATCACGAGGACATCTATATCCAGAAGCTGCCAATCCTGAAAATTTACGTCCACCGGTAAAGTCGGGCGTGTCAGCATATCTGACTCTGAAATCGCCTGAAAACGTCCACTCTGCGTCAAATTCGAGGTAATGAGATTTGCCAGGTCTATTGGAGGCTCTGTGTCACTGCCTTCCCAACCAAAAGGCACTACCGCCATCGGGACCGGACGCTCTACACCTTGCGTAATCTCAATAAGAAGCTGTCCATTGCTAACGTTGCTAAGGGCTGAAAAAAACAACCCCAGGGTGCACCCCAGACTCAGTGCCTGCGATCTAAATTTTAAGTTTATTAACTCCATACTCACCTACACTGATCTAATTACGCTTCAGGATTGAAAACAACCTGAAGGTTTCTCTCAAAAAGTGCCGGGATCGGCGGTCTCGGTAAGGGGGATGCCCTGATTACTGCTGCCTCGATCGAGCGTACCACTGCCTCATCACCGTTACATTGACCAATTCTCACATCAATAACGTCTCCACTAGGAATTTGGGTCACGTTTACAACACATTCTAATCCTGGTACAGCACTGGCAGGACGAATCCAGTTCTGCTGAATCCGATTCTCAATCAGTCGGATATATTCATCCAAAAGACCAGCCTCTTCCGCATGCATCCGCTCATCCTCTGCCGCTAGTGCCCGCTGAAGCTCAGCTTCCAGCGCTGCTTGACGGGCAGCCTCCTGCTCTTCTTCTCGGCGGCGCTCCTCTTCCTGCGCCCGAACTCTAGCTATGCGCTCCTCTTCCAATCGTCGTTCCTGCTCAGCCTCTTCACGCCTCTCTTGCTCCTCCCGCGCAAGTCTTTCTTCTTGCTCACGCTGACGTTGCAGATCAGCAATTCTAAGTTGGGCTTCTCTGGCCTCGCTTTCACGCTGTCGTTGCTCTTCCTGCTGCTGCTGCCTGACCGCTTCTAGGCGCCGCTGTTCAGCTTCTAATTCACTTCTAGCAGCTTCGGCTCGTTCTCGCGCCAAACGTTCTTGTTCCTGCTGAAGACGTACTTCCTCCTGTTCCAACCGGTCCAGGCGCTCCATTTCCCTTTGAATCAATGATTCATCTACCACTGTAGCTTCAATGGCAATCTGGCGGGCAATAGGCGTTCGCTCAGTGAAGCGCTCAGCGTACACCAAAAGTGCCAGTACTGAGCCATGCAAAAATGCTGAAAGTAATACAACACCGGCATGCTGACGCACAAACCCACCCATAAAAAACCTCGTTTCGCGCCCTCAAGGCTCGCGCAAAGAATCCAATGGATCGGTGATAAAGCCTACCTTGTCTGCGCCTGCTTGCTGCAATAAAACCATTGCAGTTACAACCCTTCCATATGGAACCATCCTGTCTGCTTTAACCAGAACTGGGGTACCCGAATTCCGGCGAATTACTGCCGCAGTCCTTGTGATTACTGTAGTTTCGTCAATGGCTTCCTCCTCATCACCACCTACATTTAGGTATAGCTTGCCTTCGTTATCAATACTAAGTACCAGCGGCTCATTATCTTTTAACATTTCAGGGTCTAGGGCTTCTGCGCCAGCGCGAGGAAGTTCAACTTTTATACCCTGAGTCAATAGCGGTGCTGTTACCATAAAAATAATCAACAGTACGAGCATGACATCAATGTATGGCACAACATTGATTTCGCCCATGAAACGCTTTTGGCTGGACCGTCTCATGGTGTGTCAGCACGAGCTGCATTACGATGCAGAATTGCAGAAAACTCTTCCATGAATGCATCGTAACGCACCTCAAGCCGCCCAACTTGATCTGCGTAACGATTGAATGCTATGACCGCTGGAATCGCAGCAAACAGGCCCATTGCCGTAGCAATTAGTGCTTCCGCTATTCCTGGGGCGACCAATGCAAGAGTTGCGCTTTGAACATTTCCCAACGCTTGAAAAGAATTCATGATTCCCCAAACTGTCCCAAAAAGCCCGACATAAGGACTAGTGGATCCCACAGTGGCAAGAAAAGCTAGATTGTGCTCCAAACGATCCATCTCCCTCATTTGCGATACGCGCATCGAGCGTCGTGCGCCCTCAAGTACCTGATCAGCACCCAAAGATTCCTTTTCGAGTCGAGCAAATTCCCGAAAACCTGACCCAAAAATGCCTGCTATTCCCAAATCGCCCTGATCTCCCTCGGCAAGATTTTTATAAATTGTGGTTAAGTCACCCCCAGACCAAAAACTTGCCTCAAAAGCATCTGCAGCGCCGGTTGCTTGCTTCAGCAATCGACGTTTTTCTATAATTACCGCCCACGATGCGATTGACACCAACAATAAAAGCAGCATCACCAGCTGCACTACGAAGCTAGCCTCCAGGACCAATGAAATAAACGATAAATTGGTGTTCATCTTCTCTTCTCGTTAAAAAATAAGTTTCTCGATCAGGGCCTTAGGGGGCCGTTGGAGTCTCTGTGTCTCTGCATCCATACATGTCACCTCACAAACACCTTTGCAAATAACCTCGCCCATACCAGATTCTTGATGAATACTTTGCTCGAAAAAAAACCTGGCGCCACTTGCTTGAACATTATCCACGGCTACATCAAGCAGGTTATCGAGTTGGGCAGGAGAATTAAATTTTATTTCCATCCGCGCTACAACCAATACAATACCCATACTGTCACGTAATTCTTTGTGCTCAATTCCTTGTAACCGCAACCACTCTGTTCGCGAACGCTCCAAAAAACGAAAATAGCTTGCGTTGTAGACAATTCCTTGGGCATCGGTATCTTCCAGGTAAACGCGAACTGGCAAAACATACCTACTTAACATCTTGCTCATTCTTTCCCAGCGGTGCATTCGTCTGTTCCGGGGGTGCAGGCACCGAAAAACCAAAATGCTCGTAAGCTAGGCGGGTGGCTATGCGCCCACGCGCTGTTCGTTGAAGGAGCCCCTCTTGAATTAAAAAAGGCTCAACTATATCTTCCAGCGTGTCTCGCTCTTCTCCGATTGCAGCAGCCAAATTTCCAATTCCCACGGGACCGCCTCCAAATTTCTTGATGAGAGTCCCAAGCAGTACTCGGTCCATGCTATCGAAGCCATGCTTATCCACTTCCAGCAAATCCATAGCTGCGCTTGCAACCTTCACATCGATCCGACCATCCCCTTCAACCTCCGCATAATCTCGTGCGCGCCTTAAAAGGCGGTTAGCAACGCGGGGTGTCCCGCGTGCACTGCCCGCTATCTTTTTAGCTCCCCCATCATCAATGTCTAGCTTTAGGATTTTTGCTGTCCTTTTAATAATCTTGGTCAAGTCACCTGTCCCATAGAATTCGAGACGCTCAACGATTCCGAAGCGATCTCGCAATGGTGACGTGAGGAGTCCTGCCCGCGTTGTTGCACCGACCAACGTAAAAGGTGGTACATCAAGTCTGATGGGACGCGCAGCGGGACCTTCTCCTATCATAATATCGAGCTTGAAATCCTCCATTGCTGGATAGAGGACTTCCTCTACCACTGGACTAAGCCGATGAATTTCATCCACGAACAGAACATCGTTCGGCTCGAGGTTTGTCAGTAGCGCCGCAAGGTCTCCGGGCCGCTCCAAAACGGGCCCTGAAGTCTGCCGCAACCCAACCTTCAACTCGTTCGCAATAATATGCGCAAGTGTGGTTTTACCGAGGCCTGGTGGGCCAAAAATGAGGCTATGATCTAAGGCTTCCTTGCGCTTACAGGCAGCGGCTAGAAAAATTTTCATCTTGCGTTTTACGGCTTCCTGGCCGATATAATCTTTTAGCCGTTCGGGCCGAACGGACAACTCAAAGTTCTCATCCTCCTGTGTGCTCTTGCTTGTTACCATGCGGACTTCCTCGTTCACTAGATTTACCGTGAGTGAACCTTCTTAAGAGCCTCACGAATCAGGTCTTCTGCAGTAGCCTGAGGTAACCCAGCCCCGCGAAGCATCTTCGTCACCTCACCTGGGCGGTATCCTAGCTTGAGGAGCGCCTCATGGGCTTCGCTCTCAGCATTTAAGCTTCTCTTGACTCCATCTACCACCATATCTTCCCCCTTGGGCAAGCGATCAGCCATTTCTACTACTAGCCGTTCAGCAGTTTTGCGCCCAATACCAGGAACCCGGGTTAAAGAGGCAACGTCCTTGCCCAGCACACACTGACGAAAACCTTCTACAGTAATGCCTGACAGGATACCAAGAGCAATACGAGCACCCACCCCTGATACCTTAAGTAAATTCCTAAAAAGCGCTCTTTCGGCTTCCGTTGAAAATCCATACAACAAATGCGCATCATCCCTCACAAGCTCATGCGTAACCACGGTAAACTGCTTTCCAGTATCCGGTAAGCGTTCAAATGTAGACATTGGAGCTTCCAACTCATAGCCAACCCCTCCAACCTCCAGCACCAGATGAGGGGGGCTTTTGCTAACCAGAATACCTTTGAGAAAACCAATCATGTCTGTGCCGCAACCCTTGCAATCACAGCCCGAGCGTGTCGGCTGTGAGCATGGCAAAGTGCTACCGCCAACGCATCTGCGGCATCAGACTGGATCTCCTCGGATAGCCCTAAAAGCACTTTAACCATATGCTGTACCTGCAATTTACTCGCATTACCCCGTCCCACAACCGATTTTTTTACATAACGGGCTGCATATTCATAAACGGGCAAATCCGTATCAAACGTGGCAACAAGCGCAGCAGCCCTGGCCTGACCAAGTTTAAGGGCGCTATCAGCATTTCGATGAACAAACACACGCTCAATAGCAACCTCGTCCGGACAATGAAGCTTTACTACCTTGGTAATTTCCCTAAATATCTGCCTCAATCGCGAAGTATGGTCACCATTTGTCTGGATTCGGGCCCAATGGACCAAGGCCAACTGATCTCCGTAGGTATCAACTAAACCTACTCCTGTCGTTCGAGACCCAGGATCAATCCCAAGTATCCTAGTTTTTTGGTTCATTACAGCCCTACACTCATCAAGATACCCTGAGGTGCTCTGCTACTTCTTGCGGAATATCCGCATTTGAATATACCTGCTGAACATCGTCTAGTTCTTCCAAGGCATCCAGAAGGTTCATAAAAGTTTCCGCCTGACCAGCGTCCAAAAATGTATTAGCCGATGCACGCAAACTAAGTCCGGCCTCCTCGGGCTCAATGCCAGCAAGACTAATTGCCTGCTTAACTGCCTCAAAATCGGCTGGCTCTGTAAGCACCTCTACCCGCCCATCTACATCGGAAGCAACATCAGCAGCACCACTCTCCACTGCTGTTTCCAGAAGCTTCTCCTCATCGCAGCTGGTGGGATAAGTTAAGTGCCCCTTCAGTGCAAAAAGATAGGCCACCGAACCATCTGCCCCAACATTACCGCCAAATTTAGAGAATGTGTGACGTACTTCTGCCACAGTCCTATTGCGATTATCCGTCAGGCAGTCGATCATTATTGCAACCCCCCCAGGTCCGTAACCCTCGTAGCGCACTTCCTCATACTGGGTTCCATGCAGCTCCCCTGCACCGCGCCGGATAGCGCGGTCGATGTTTTCCTTGGGGACGCTTTGTGCCTTGGCTTTATCTATCGCTGCGCGTAGACGTGAATTCGAGGTGGGGTCACCACCATCTTCTCGGGCAGCCACCATAATCTCACGAATCAGTTTTGTGAAAAGTTTTCCCCGCTTGGCATCTTGAGCGCCCTTCCTGAAGCGGATATTCGCCCATTTGCTGTGTCCAGCCATTCAGCGATCCTCTAGATAGCGGTTACTAATAGGTGACCTCCGGGGGGCTGAGAAAATGACCGGGACCCTCGGGCCCGCTGCTTGAAATCGGCACACAGTCCCCTTCAAACCGTGACTGCCCTACACTCAAGCAGCCCATATAATAGCTGCATTTTCCAGAGCGAGCACCTCCGCAAAGGCTGCGATTTCGTCAAAAACCAACATAGCGCAACGATACCCGCTCTACAGTACTTAAATCCTTACCTGCAGTTTTCAGTTATTAATCATATGGATTGCATTTCCGTCCGCTGAGAGTGCTGCCTCATGCAATGCTTCCGTTAAGGTAGGGTGTGCATGCATGGTACGCTGCAAATCTTCGGCACTGGCGGAAAACTCCATAGCTAAAACCGCCTCAGCAATAAGCTCCCCAGCCAACGGTCCCACAATATGGACACCCAATATCTCATCGTCATCCTGAGCAGCAATCAATTTAACCAGTCCCTTGGATTGGTCCATTGATTTAGCCCGACCATTTGCAAGAAATGGAAAGGTCCCAACTTTGTAAGTAATTCCAGAAGCCTTAACTTCTGCTTCTGTCTGACCAACCCAGGAAACCTCCGGTGACGTATAAATTACTGAAGGAATGATTTTGTAACTCACCTCGCTAAACTTTCCGGCGATCAGGTCCGCAACCATCACACCTTCCTCCGTACCTTTGTGCGCAAGCATTGGTCCTCGCACAACGTCTCCAACTGCCCATACCGTGGGTACTGCAGTCCGACAGGAACTATCAACACAAATGAACCCATGATCGTCCAACTCAACTCCAGCGCTCTCATCAAACAAGCTATCAGTAAAGGGTCGCCTACCAACACAGACAACCAGGCGATCTACCTCAAGATTGTGGCTTTCCTCATCAACTGTATAAGAAACTGTGACATCATTTTCGCCAATGGTTGTGCCAGTGACTCTAGCACCGAGGCGAATGTCGAGACCCTGCTCTTTTAAGTGACGATGAGTCTCCCGTGCTACATCAAGATCGACCATTGGAAGGAAATCCCCGAGCGCCTCAAGAATCACCACTTTAGATCCCAGGCGCTGCCAAACACTTCCAAGCTCCAATCCTACGACACCAGATCCGATCACGCCCAAACGCTCAGGAACCTCCTCAAACTCTAGCGCTCCCCATGAATCGACCACTAGATTACTATGCAACGGGGCCTCTGGAAGTGCCATTGGCATTGAGCCAGTTGCCAAAACGATATTATCGCCATGTACTACTTTCTGTTTACCCTCCGCATCCGTTACCTCTACCGTGGTCCCATCAATAAGGCGGCCATGGCCTCGTATCGCCTCCACACCGTTAGATTTCAGTAACGCCTTAATGCCCCGTGTAAGTTGTCGAACTATATTCCCCTTGCGGGCCTGCATGGCCCCAAGATCAAGTCCGACCTTGTCAATTATGACTCCGTGCTCCTTGAACTCTGATCTGGATCGAAAATAGAGTTCTGATGACTCTAGAAGCGCCTTGGATGGAATACATCCTGCGTTAAGGCAAGTACCCCCATAGCTGTGACTACCATCCTTGTTTTTCCACTCATCGATACAAGCCACAGTTAGGCCATTCTGAGCCGCTCGGATCGAGGCCGGATAACCTGCGGGCCCAGCGCCTATAACAACGACATCGTACTTATTTCCATTCATAGACATATAAATATTTATATTTCAATATATTATAAAATTTAATTAATGTTATTTATTAACAATATTATTGGTTTCTAGCATTAAAAACCCAACTAAATCTCTTCTGTCTGTTTCCGACTTAAAGCCAGCAAAGGGCATAATCGTTCCTGGTAAAAACCTGGATGGCAGGGCTAGCCAAGCTTCGAGCACCTCCGGAGTCCAAATAATCCCTGATTCTTGCAGGGCCTCTGAATAAGCAAAATCCATATGGCGCGCTGCTGGCTGCCCAAAAAATCCGAAAATATTTGGTCCAAGCCCGTGTTTCTCACCCTGACCAAAGGTGTGACAAGCTAGGCATGAATTAGCAAGAATTTCTCCGTTTTTCATGTCTATTTCAGCGTAACGAACCTCCCTGAAATACTCCTCAGTCGGTTTAATATTGTCAAAATTAAAGTCCTTGGCGACCAGTAATGGTGGCGCATCTGCCCCCGAAGGTGTGGTCCCCGAAGAATCGGTGTCAAAACTGCATCCGGTTAGGGTAGCCAAATAAAGCCCAATTACGGCAAACAAACCCTTGAACGTAAAGCGTTCCACTAGCCAATACCTGAATCCGTTATTCCGGGTCGGATTGTAAACGTCTGCAGATACAAGTGCAGTGTTTGCACCCGAAAGCAGGGAATCCTCTGCCCTTGATATCCTTGAGCGCAGTCAAAACGGAAATGCAATAGACTTCTCTGGTTATCCTTTTGGCCCTATGGCGAATCTCGATCAAACACTGCCGATCAGAGACCGCATTCGCTCCCGCGCTGCTGCATCCGGATAACGCCCAAATGCAGTCAAGGCATTTTCCTGCATATGCTTAGGATTACTTGTCTCCGTCAGTACGCAGGTGACCGCCGGATGGGCCAAAATATATTTTAACGAGAACTGGGCCCAGCTCTCGCAATCAAACTCTGCTGCCCATTCCGGGATAGCCCTCCCCTCTAATCTTCTGAAATAGGCACCATTCATAAATGGTCGGTTGATAAGTACGGCGATGCCCAAATCCTGCGCCATTGGTAAGAGTTTTTCTTCTGCTTTGCGCTCAGTGATGGAATAGTTAAGTTGTATAAAATCAGGCTTTTCTTTTGCAAGGAAGTTTTCCAGATTCGGATAAAGTTCATACTGCGAAACTGTAACTCCGATAAAACGGGCGTTACCTGTGGCTCTTAGGTCTTGTAGTGTTGGCCACTGAGTATCTAGGTCGACAAGACTAAAAATTTGGGCTAAATCTATAGTTTCTCTCTCATATAAACGCTGCGTCAGGCGAAACTGAGCTAGGCCTGCTTCCTTGCCCTTCTGGTCGATCTTTGTTGTTACGAAAAGTTTTTCGTTGAGATAGGGATCCGCTAAAACCTCCCCTACCCCCTCATCATTCTTTGCATCACGAGGCCATGTATCGATAACACTTCCACCGTAATCTACCAGCATACGCAGAACGGCCGCTAATGGCTCTGTTCCTTTCGTTGCGATCTCGGCTACCACCTTGCTCGAGCCGAGTCCTATCACTGGAAGGCTCTCAAGACTCCCTGGAATCCGCCTGACCGGCATTTGGTCCTGCCCGAATGAACGAGAAGGCTTTAGCCCTAACACGCCTAGGGCTGTAGCCAGAGCAAGAAAATCTCTGCGTGTAGAATCGGTTATTTTGGTCATACCTCAATTCCTCCCAGTAACGGGCCACAATTCACCTGATCAATATCAACCAAAGTTAACTCAAGGATCAATGCAATCCCTACACTTCGCTCTGACTACTAACAAAGAAACATGGGGCACAGTCTATTTACTTAATGTAACCGGTACCTCGTACTCACCTTCGGCATAACCTGCCGTGATATAGAACCAAGCACTCTCCATGGAACACTCAGCTCGCAATAGTGGTCGGTCTGTAACCTTTCCCCATTGGTGGCTCATGGTAACCGGCCCAGTTATGTATTCCGGATCGGTAACTGTAAATTCAAGGTTGAGCTGCATTCCACCCTCAGACAACCAGTAACGCTCAAGTAGATGTTTCCCTTCACTCGAATCAATGCCGATCCGGGTGCCCCAACGATCAGCTACAAAGCCGGCTGTTTCGATAATCAACTCATTATCCTCAAAGCGGCCAAACGACAGTCCCCTCTGACTCGATGTAGTCTCAGGAGTGTCTCCACTGAGGTAAATCACCCGTGGCTCAGGCCATAGATCTCGATCAATGATAATTCTGTCACTACCTTCCCACCGAAAATGGTAAGCCATGGGCATAAGCATGGCACGTGGTGGCCCAGGATAAATGCAATCATTCATTGGGTTTTGCGACTCGTGAAAACCCTCTACTAACCTTGCCCCTTTTTCGGTTAGCGGCCAATCTACAGGTGGCTCTCGGTAGGCGCTAAAACGACCGCCATCCGGAGCTATCCGGGTCCAATAACCGCCTCCCGGAAACTCTTTTGCAGGAACAACTTGTTGGGACAGTCTTTCGTTGGGGGAAATTTGCTCCCCGGTCTGCTCAAGATAAGCCTGCCTCTCGCTAGACGATGCAAACATCCGCGGGCCATTTTCCCTTTGTGCCCATGAAAGACCGGTATAAGGTCGTTTAGGGTTCCGATCATGACTCCCATGCCATACGATGTTATCGCCTGGCTTAAAGGTATCTGCCGACCAGCCCAGACGGGAAAGTGATGGAGGGTTCAATGTTTCGATGGTGTACTGAACCGAAGTACCCCCCGTTTGCGCAACATCAACGATCAAATAAACGTGGGGCACTTTCCAGAGATACTCAGAAACAGTACCGGTCAGAGTAACGGGCATATTACGATCAAGGCTGGCGTGGGAGTGATGTCCATCCACTACCAAAGGTAACAAAATTGCGCTGGCAATAGCGCTCATCAGTAATCTGGGCCTGTTCATGATTGGGTGCCCCCACTGCAGCTAGGTATAAGCTCAGGTTATTATAGGCTAGAGTTTCCCCATTTTCTTGGCCAAAAGGACCACTTTAATGCTCAACTTGCACCTAAATTCTCTAACTAGCTTACCGTACACAACTCACCATACCTAAATATATTGAATGATGGGGGCTGAACAGCTACAGTTTTTGCACAAGTTGCCAACGGGGGATACGATGAAATCAGCTCTAATTGCCATTGTGGCGGCGCTGGCCACCAGTCTGATCGTGCTTCAGCTTACCAACCAGACTCAGGAAGCAAGTCAGCCCGAGAACGCTGCGCCGATCACCCTCAGCTTCACAGAAGAACTTCAGCAGGATGCCTGGCTTAGGGGTATCAACCGAGATGGGTCGCCACGGCCCGGCCCAGCAGATGACGAAAAACCTCTAATTGACGCCTCAAACTCAATGTGTTTTTTGACAAAGGTGGAAATACAAGGCATGGACGGCGCAGAAGATACTGCAAGCTGTGAAATTTCAATTGACGAATTCACAAATTGGTGGCAGGTACACGCTATCCAGGGAGACGGGACGGATGCCTCAGTTGCATGTAACGCGCGATGTGTTGTCTGGGAATAATTTGATTACCACTGCCAAAGTAGAGGATTTGTAGACTAAGGAGCAATGCCATGAAACATGTTGGCTCTGTCCTGCTTTGGCTGATACTGGTGGTGGCCCCAGTTTGGGCACACCACAGCGTGCCAGCCGAATACGGTAGTTCTGCGACCCCCACTCACTACATAGAAGGACAAATTAGGGGCGTAACCTGGGGCAACCCCCACATCTTTTTGAATATCACAACTACTGGCGGTGAAGTCTCTCCCGGGGAAAGCTGGCGTCTGACTACTCACCCTATCAATGTAATGACTAATACCTATGGATTTGAGGAAAGTGATTTCACCGAGGGAGACACCGTTAAGCTGTATGGTTGGTTTCATCTCCGTGGGCAGCCTCTATTCCAAATTCGAGCCATATCTGTCAATCAAGGCCCTATGCGCTCTACCCTGCGGTTCTCGGACCTTAGAGATATCCTTGACGGATCACTGCAGGCAAAAAACATCATCCCCACTGAACACATCAACGGAACCAGCCCACAGCGTGCCGGGGCCGAAACGGTCACTAAGCTAGCGGAAATAGGCTATCTCGATGAAAGTGGCAACGTGAACCTGCCTGATTCCATTCTTTACCCGGAATATGCGGTTACTCCCGAAATCGATTAGCAGCTTTTCAGTCAGACTTCTCTAGTCAACGTGGGAACCTAGATGCCCCAGTGGGCAATCAGCTGACACATGTTTGATATTTATGGGTTCCTGCTGTGCCTGATTTTTATCCTATCATGCGCAGTGATTACTTGGGGCTTGAGCCTAGCACTTAATAATGTAGCTATTGTGGACAGCCTATGGCCCCTGTTATTCATTGTTGCTGCCTTTTCCTATGCTTCGGGACTTGATCAGCCAGAATTGAGATCGTACATGGTGTTGGTGCTGGTCACGGCCTGGGGTATCCGTCTTTTTCTTTATCTCAGCTGGAGAGGTTGGGGGGCAGACGAGGACTACCGATATCAGAACATACGCAAAAACAACGAACCCAATTTTTGGATTAAAAGCCTATACCTTGTATTTGGGGTCCAGGGAGTCTCTGCCTGGATTATTTCACTACCGCTCATGGCAGCGGTCACGGGAAATACTGAATTTGGCTTCCTGGATTGGCTTGGACTCGGAGTATGGGCAATTGGCTTCGGATTTGAATCTCTTGGCGACTGCCAGCTAGCCCGATTTCGACGCAACCCAGAAAACAAGAACCGTGTATTGCAGAGTGGACTCTGGCAGTACACCAGGCACCCAAACTATTTTGGTGACTTTTGTGTCTGGTGGGGCTTCTATCTGATCGCGCTTTCTGCCGGAGGGTGGTGGTCAATTTTTTCGCCAATCTTCATGACCGCTTTATTGCTTAAAATAACCGGGGTACTGCTATTGGAGAAAGACATCGGAAAGCGCCGCCCGGAATATGTAAGCTATATCAACCATACCAATGCATTTTTTCCCTGGCCCAGAAAACAATCAAAAAATTTATAAAAATAATTTTTTCTATTTTTTTATTACTGAAATCTGGCCTGGGACAAGATGCCCAACGCTGATTCAATCGAAATGCCTTCTATAGCAGCTGCTAAAAGAACTGAGATTTTTTTTAATAATGAGGCATCAAAGACAACATCGTTGTCTGCACAGTAGCGCGCCAAATTTATTGCTGAGGCTAAGAGTTGTTCATCGGTGCTAAAAGGTGTCTCCTTAGCCTCAGAATAAAAGCCCTCAAGTGTGTTCATTTGGAAATGCTCTGCATCCAGTTCAACCACCTTAATCTGTTCCCTTAGTGATGTTCCGGGGATCGTTTGCCCATCTTGCGAGACCTTCATCCAGCGCCTGGCTTCACGCAGGGGCGCCACCACTCCGTCATTCCAAGACAGCGAAAATGTGCTGGCCCTGGTATAAATACTATCCTCAAGCTTACCTCGAAAAACGCCTGCCCATATGCAATAAAACAGCATAACAACATCCAGATCATGCTTGTCCTGCAGCTCTATGCAAGCTCTCTCGACATCCGGATGTTGATAAATTTTGACGGAAAAATCCCAGAATTTATTAGGCATTATCGGTATATATCCAAATGTTGAGTCCAAATATTCTCAGGAGTAATAAAACTATAATATTAATTTATGGGACCTGAAAAATACTGAATATTCTAAAAATGATCGGATATACTGGACTAAGAATGACCAAAACGTAAAATTATGCGTGACAATAATGCCTTCGCTGCGAACAATCTTCTTTAATTAAACTGACAGCTCGTGGATGGTGTTTTACCCAAAGGAACTTTCTTTATGAAATTCTATTGCAGCCTAATAACTGTCTTTTTTTTCATGGTGTGGATAGAAAATTCCCAAGCACACCACTCTCCCAGAGCCACATATACTGAGGAAATTATTACTATCGAGGGTTACGTAGCAAGGTTCGAATTTAAAAACCCACATAGTGTCATTTTTGTTGACGTAATGGATGAGAACGGAAATACAACCGAGTGGATGACAGAAGGTCCACCGGCTGCACTTCTGCGCAGACGCGGCTGGACAAGAGATTCACTACAGACGGGGCAATATGTTCAGATCCAGGGTGAGGCAACGCGAAACGGGTCCCCGATGGTGGGGTGGCGCACCACCCTTGATAAAATGCTCGAACTCAATGCAGCGGACGGGGCCTTTGTTCGTATGATCGACGAGGAATCAGCAAAAAATTCTTCAAATACCCCAACAGTATTTCGGGGTCCGGATACGGAAGATAGGCTCCCCCTGCTGCTGGATGATGGGCGACCAAATTTTTCTGGAACTTGGACCGGGGGCGCATCGACCACCCGATCAAGCAGAACTCGTGCCCCTTTCAACGAGAGGGGGCTGGCACTTCAGGAGGCCTACCATCCTGCTAATGACCCGTCAGTCAACTGCGAGGCTCCGGGCCTAGTCCGTAAGGCTACTTCCTTTCACCCGATAGAGATAACCCAGTACGATGACCGGGTACTGCTGCACTACGAGGAATATGGAGAGACCCGCGAAATTTATTTAAATCGGCCACGGGATCTGGACAACCAGCTCAGCAACCTTGGAAATGCGGCTGCCCGTTACGATGGTGATTCCCTAATTATAGAAACGGTGAATCTTCTTGGAAACCTTACGTCGGGTCGTGGAAATGCCCTGAGCGACCAGACCACAACCATCGAAACCTATCGCCGGGGTGACGAAGAATCCGGTGGCTCAAGTTTGAGAATGACAATGGTCATCAATGACCCTGGTCATCTCAGTGAACCTTGGACGGCGACCTGGCAAAAATATTACCAGGCAGACTACCAATTTATTGAAAACGAATGTTTCGTGCCCCTGAAAGAATAGATGCAGAGACAGGGGCTCCCTCTTTCTCATCTCCGACCCCATATCTTGAAGAGATAATCATTATGACTTAACGGTTTCAGGCCATTGCTAAAATTTTAAACGGGCCTGAAAAATACCCTATTATAAAATCTACAACTGGGGAACAACGGTCGAAAAAAATGAGGATGCTCTTATTACTGGCGGGGTTGTGTTTTATTTTATTCGGGTGCTCCAGCAAGGATACCGATACCGTCAGGTTCGTCTTTGCACCGGATGCAATCGTTCGCTATATGCACGATACCGGGATCATTGATAAATACCAGGAACGTTACGGGAAGCATATTGATTTCATCGAGACCTGGGATGAAGCAGCCTTTTTCGCCGGTGGGCATGCCGATATCGCCTCCACCGGCGACTACGAAATCCCTGCAATGATGCAAGAAAGTGACGATGAATTCATTGCCTTTGGTATCTACAATTTAGGTCGTGTACCCATTTGGGTTAAAACCAACTCTCCCTACTACAGTATTAAAGATCTCAGGGGTAAAAGATTCGGTGTTACCGGCCCCCTATCTTCTGCAATGATCTGGGGCGTTATGCTTACTGAAACCGAAGGGGTTGACCTAACGATCGGCACAAAAGAATTCGACCTCATCGTGAATTCACATTTCGCGCTCGCTGAAATGCTCCGCAATGATGAAATCCAGGGAGGTATTATTATACCCGAGGCCGTGCTGCCAGAATTGGCAAAAGGAGAAATCAGGTTGCTCTATGATGTTGGTGGGACCTGGGAGTATTACCAGCAGCACTTTGACCCGATCATGCAGCACAAGGGGGTGCCTGGTAATATTTTCCTGGCACGACGTGAATGGTTCGAGGCACATCCAGTAGAGGTTGAATTTTTTCTAGCGATGTGGGAAGAGGCGCTCCAAATGTGGAGGGTAAACCGGGAAGAGATCATAAGCCTCTATCCAGAAGAATTTGGGCTTGACCCTGATTCAAAAAATTACGAAATGGAACTCGATGCCATAACACAATATTCCTATAAGCATGACTGGTTGCCCGATACAGTATATTTCAGCGAGGAGTGGATCCAGGTTGAAAGTGAGGTCTTCGATCTCATGCGCAGAGGTGGATTTATGCCCCAAGATGCTCCGAACCCGACCTTTGTGGTGATCAAGCCCCCTGCCCCCATTAGATAAAGATGCGAGTAAAAATAGCGCGGACTATAGCGAACTTTATCTGGCACCCACGCTGGATCGCCTTTTCGATAATTCTGGCTGCCTGGCAGGTGGTGGCCATCAGGCGAAACTCCCGGGTAATCCCTCAACCTGCCCGTGTTTGGGGTGAGTTCTGGGATCTTCTTTCAAGCTTCACCTTCGCCGACGATCTATGGGCCAGCATGGTCCGAATTGCATTAGGCTTCGGTGTTGCGTTCCTGGTAGGCACGAGTGTGGGTATCCTAATGGGAAGCCGCCGCACCTGGAATGAATTCCTTCATGACCTGGTCGTGTTCGGACTGGCTCTCCCGGGCTTAGTCTATGCCTTGATCGCCGTAATGCTCTTTGGTCAAGCTTTGTGGGCACCCGTCCTAGCGATCGTACTGACATCCTATCCGTTCATTGCGGTTAATGTCAGAGAAGGAATCATCGCGCTTGATAAAAACCTTTTGGATATGGCCAAAACCTATCAGATCACAAAACGTAAGCAGCTCCTTAAGATAATCATCCCATCCCTACTACCCTTTATTTTTGCTGGAATTCGGCTTGGCTTTTCGATGTCGTGGAAAGTAAATACTCTGGTAGAGGTATTCGGCTCAACCAACGGTGTCGGCTGGCAAATCCGGGCAAGCTTTGATACATACTCAGTTCACGGCATGCTTGCCTGGACCCTAATATTCGGCGGGACGATGCTCCTAATTGAATATCGAATACTGACACCCGCAGAACGTTATTTTTCCCGATGGCGCCCAAAAATAGACGGGGTTATTTAATGGTCACGTCGGACAGTAAGCTAAGTAAAACGAGCCTCATTGGATCGTTTTTGTATGGATTTATTTTTAATAGGCGCTGGATAACCTTCGCGGTTCTCATTTTGTGCTGGCACTTTTTTACATTGGTGGTTGATATTGACCTGCTTCCTACGCCTGGCCGGGTCCTGGAAAGCCTCAGAGAGATTATGCGAAATGGAATCTTTTTTGAGCAATTAGGCGATAGCATGGTTCGGATAGGGTTTGGATTCAGCCTGGCATTGGCCTTAGGAATTATCACTGGTGTTCTGATGGGCAGCCGGGATTTCTGGAATAAGTTTTTCCAGGATCTGATTGTTTTGGGGTTGTCCCTTCCCGGCCTAGTCTACGCACTGTTGTCGGTAATGATTTTCGGAATTGGCTTAACAGCTCCAGTCGCCGCTATCACAGCTGCCTCTTTGCCATTCATCGCTGTGAATGTTAGAGAGGGCGTTCGATCAATCGATAAGGACCTGCTCGATATGTGCCGGGTCTACAAAATTGATCGGGTCCGTTTAATCCGCCGGGTCATTCTCCCTACGCTGATACCGTTCATAATGGCAGCCAGCCGAATCGGTTTTACCGTTGCATGGAAAGTGGCTGTTTTAACCGAGGTATTTGGTGCAAGTACTGGCATCGGTTATCAGATGCGCTACCAGTTTCAGATCTTTTCTGTGCGTGGCATTGTTGCCTGGGCACTCTTATTCGGACTGGTAATGCTGGTCATTGAATATGGGGCACTAATCCCGATGGAACGCTACTTTAACCGCTGGCGACCCACAATTGAGAAAGTGGTATGACATTAGAAACAAAGAACCAGGTAGTTGTTCAAATTGAAAATTTGGTCAAAATTTTCTCTGATGAAGAAGGGCGGGAGCATTGCGTGCTACCCGGGATCTCTTTAAGCGTTTCCCAAGGTACGCTTTTAACCATTGTCGGGCCTTCCGGTAGCGGCAAAACTACGCTCCTGAATATCATTGCAGGCTTGGAGGAGAAAACCAGCGGTACCGTCAAGATAGGCAAGGGGGCGGAGAGGTCCCAGCTTGCCTATGTATTTCAGAGCGCACGCCTTTTGCCCTGGCTCACTGTTGAAGAAAACCTTCGTTTTGTTAAGCCCGAGAACACTACGGAAAAAAGCTTCAAAGAAAAGATCCACCACTATCTGGGCCTCGTTGGGCTAAACGATGTAACCCGACATTTCCCACATCAATTGTCAGGTGGCATGCAGCAGCGTGCTGGAATTGCAAGGGCGTTGTGTATAGAACCGGCTGTATTATTAATGGATGAACCCTTTAGTCATTTGGATGAAATTACAGCTGAGCAGATGCGGGTAGAGCTTTTGCGTATCTGGGAAGATACCGGACAAACTATAATCTTTATCACACACGATATGCAGGAGGCGATTACCCTAGGGGATCGACTCATTATGCTCAATTTCCACGGCGAGATTGCTGAAGATCTCGCCGTGGAACTTCACCGGCCTAGAAAATTTTCGGATAGATCATTTATAGAATTTTATGCTCGATCTGCCGAGCTATTTCAGGGTATCCGAAAAAAGGAATGATAAAATCATTTTTTTAACTAAAAAAGGGTGAATTGTGCGAATCGACATTCACACACATTACATTCCAGAAATATCAATCCAGGAAGCTCGACAAGGAAAAGGCATTGATGGAATTACAGTAGAGTCCCAAGATGGTTCGGACTACCTTGTACATCCCTCACTGGGTATGCGATACCCTGTCATGGCTGAATTTTATGATTGCGCAGCCAAGCTCAGCCAAATGGACCGCCTGGGGATAGATATTTCTGTTCTTTCTGTTGTGCCACTGTGGCTCTTCCACTGGACCCCCGCGGAACTTGCACAAGACTTTTGCAGGCAGGCCAATGACTGGCTGGCAGATTTTATCTCCGGATCTGACCGCCTTGCCGGTATGGCGACCGTGCCACTTCAAGCACCCGATGCGGCGGCAAAAGAGCTCACAAGGGCTGTTACCGACCTCGGTCTCCGAGGGGTTCAAATAGGTACTACGGTTAATGGAATTCCGCTGGATGATGAAAGGTTTAAACCGTTCTTCGATGTTGCGGAAGAGTCAGGTAGTACAGTATCAATCCATCCCTGTTACTCAGGCAAACCCCCTCCGTTTCAGGACTACTACATGAAAAATCTTACGGGCAATCCCCTGGCAACGGCCATAACTGCCAGCCGCCTAATCTTGTCAGGGTTCCTGGACCGCCATCCCCGGCTCAAAGTTATTTTGGTTCATGCAGGTGGGTTCATGCCATACCAAATCGGCAGGCTAGATCATGGCTTCCAGGTAAGACAAGAAGCAAGCGCGCATATCCAAAAAAAACCATCGGAATATCTGCGCCGGTTTTATTTTGACACCATCACCCATGCGCCCGCCCCCCTGACCTTTCTCGTGGATCTGGTGGGACAGGACCGTGTAATTCTGGGAACCGACATTCCATTTGATATGGCAGATACCGACTTTGCCCACATTATCGAGCAGGCCCAACTCCCACCCAGCGCTATTACTGCCATCGAAAGTGGAAACGCCATGGAATTATTCAATCTGGGCTAAGGGTTTTGTCGTTAGACAAATCCTTAAAATAAACAACGCGGACTGACGAGCAAAAAAAGCCCCGGCCAATTATCCGGCCAGGGCTTTCAGTTACGAACCTCGAATATCGATCTTAAAAACTATAGCTCATCCTAAGACCAATTTCCCGGGGAAGTCTCTGCTGATACCGGAAGCCATGGGTTTTACCTTTCGCATAAGTACCACCCCCGGCTCCGGAGGCAGTTCCTTTTCCGTATTGTCCACTACGATCTTTCCAGTGGGTCGCGATGTACCTTGGTGCATCTTCGTCAGCCAGGTTCGATCCATACAACTGAATGCTCCAATTCTCGTTCCTGAATGTAAGTGTGCCATTGAGAGTCGTGACGGCTGGTAACCTGGCCCAGTTCATCATATCAAGGTACATTGGTCCCTCGTAACGAGCCGCGAGACGTCCCGTCCAGCTCCAGTCACCACTACCGATAGTTGAGTTATAGGTGGCGGACAAAGAGCCATTGCTGGTTCTTTGTTCCTCTAAAGTTTTGCCAGTAATATCGTAACAATCAAACAGCGATTTACCCGATTTTTTAGTCACGGTGGGCGTCAAGCCAAAGTCCTCTACCGGCTCCTCGGCGCAGTTATCGACATAGGTATTATCAGTAAGTCCCAGTGCGGCCCGTAGCTGCAAGTTATCACTCAAGGCCCAGGTTGCCTCTAACTCAATCCCGTTCAGCTCGCTATCACCTTTATTGGTATAAACCACGCCACTCTGCAAATACTCATCATCAAAATCATAGGCATCCGCCCAGTCACCACTCCAGTCAAAGCCATTGGACAAAATCATATTTGTCCATTCGCTCATGTAATAGCTAACCGCGTACTGCAGCCTGTTATCAGCCGCGCTGCCCTTGAATCCGATCTCAAAGCTGGTCAGCTCCTCCTCGTCTGCTTGCCTGAACGTTGTCTCGTCGTAGGTAATCACCCCTGCTGCCTTGGCTAACTTAAGGGTTTGTACGCGGGTCGGGTCTGCAAAAGTCGGATTGGCCGTTGCAGGATTCGTTCCCTTAGCAAGCTGTGTGTACAAAGTTGTGTTGTCGTTGAGCGCATGCGTAAGCGACAACCGCGGTGAGAACGAGTCCGTACTCATGTCAACCACATAGCCCGAAAGTGGCTCTCTTGTGACCCGTTCATCTGTCTGCGCGCGCGCCTCGAATGAAACCGTCGTCGCGTCTGTCACATCGTAGGTCACATTGCCATAGATACCGACGGCATCATTGTCCGCATTCTGCATACGGTTAGCGGCCGGGGTCTTACCCAATGCCGTTGCAAGAGATGGGTCCAGTACGCCTGCATACGTCTTGTAGGACTTATCATCACGATAGAAGCTATAGGAGGAAACTCCAACAATCCATCTCAACGCCTGGTCGCCTGCCGATATCCATCGTAAATCAACATAGGTTTCATCGTGATACCTCGGACTGGAACCGTTGTTGATCTCCTTTCCTACTTTTTTCTTCTTGGTGTCAACCTTGGTCGGCAAATCAGATAGATCACCGTCGTGCCACCTGATCCCGGTCTCTTCCACGTGTGAGGCCAGTAACTGTATCGTTGAGCCATTGTTTAGATTCCAGTTAAATTCAGTCTGAATCCGGTCCTGATCCATTGCCACATGTGGATCCATGGTGCTGTAGTATTTTGCGATATTGTATTCCAGCGTACCCGGCGAGTAAGAGGACTGTCCGTTCGAGGGGTGGGCAGCAGTAAGGTCCCCGTTTCGGTACAATTTTGCATAGCTACTTCTATAGTCGCAATTGACATCACCCTTGACGTAGTAGTTCTTCTTCTTGTCATTCAGGGTCATATTTGAGCATCTTTCCAACTCGGCCCGATTGAGGGGGTATGCTGTGGATTCACCGTCCCGCGCTTCCATGTGTGCAATCCGGACCTCCATATCAAAAGCATCGCTGGGTGCCCATTTTAATTTTGCCGTGATGTAATCGGTCGATGTAGTTCCAGTGCGGCTCCCGTCACTCGCGATATAACGATCGGGGCCCTCATATTCTTCACTATAAGCATCCAGCGTCATCCCCAGGGTGTCGCTAATTGGGCCTCCAGCACTAATACCTAAAACATCCCTGCCCTGGTCCGAGCTCGCAAGGTTAATTTTGAACTCAGCTTCATCCCCCGGGTCCCGGGTTACATAGTTAAATGCTCCGGCAAAAGTAGAGCGCCCAAACGCGGCGCTTTGAGGTCCCCTTAGGACCTCCAGGCGGTCCAGGCCTACGAAAGACATGAATCCTGTGTTACCGAGAACCGGTACGCCGTCAATAAAGGCCGTTACCTTCTGTTGCAAGATATTCTGGGATGTGGAGGTAACGCCCCGGATTCCGGGCTGACTCCCGATACGGTCACGCACCTGACCATATTCGACGCCGGGGATCTCCGAGTACATCTCAAAATGGTCAAGAAAACCCGCGTCTTCCAAGAAAGTGTCATCCAGAACCGAGATGGCAACCGGAACATCTTGAAGCAACTCTTCCCTGCGACGTGCTGTAACCACAATCTCCTCTAGCGCATTCGCCCCCTGAGCCTTTGCAGGAGTTGGCAGCATCGCAGCAGTACCAAGCATTAGAGCTATACCGCCCAACCCAAGATAGAAAAAACTACCCTCTCCTGAGCTACCCAAAACCCGAGTGACTATGAGACTGAACATAAAATTTCCTCTCCTTAATTTAATATCTAACCTTGCGCCTCCGCGACACAAGATTGTTACATGTTTTTGCTTAAAACCAACGGCTGGCTAGTACAGCCAAACCTGAGAGTATTATGTTTGCCTAACATGCAGTGTCAAGGTGACTTATCCCAGAAAAACAAAACTGTTGTTTTTTTACTGAATTGGCAAACTTCCAGTTATCGATAGCTAAAAAAAAATTATACCAACCGTTTTTTTAGCACCCTTTCCTCAGAATACCCGGTCCAACACTCGGCGTATAATGCACGTATATGCGACGAAAAAAGCAAAAAATGTGCAATAAAAACTGAATCTGAGGATAAAGTGATGTCCATAAAAAATACAAGTTTGGTATTTTTTTCAACAATGTGCTGCTTCTTTATAGGGCTATCTAGCAGCTATGAAGCATTTCATGGTGGCACGGAACTCATCTACTCCGAACCGGACAAGGTAGCTGCTGGCTATTTATTGTTTTCAGCAGGGCCTACTGTAGAAAATCACGAATATACCTACCTGGTAAACACAAGTGGCGAGATGGTTCACCGATGGAAGACCATAACTCCCGGCTACCAAGGTCTCGGATATCGTATTGAGAAGACAGCCCGGCTGACCGAAACGGGTAGCATTATTCAAGGAATCAGTACTGCTGGACACCGAATGGAAGGCGAGCGTGCCTTGCAAGAATTGGACTGGGAGGGGAATCTCGTCTGGGATTTTCAGGATCCCAGGGAAGGCTTCAGGTACCACCACAATTTCAAGAGGATCTGGAATAACCACCTTAACGACTGGACCATAATCTTTACCTCATCTTTTCCGATGACGCAGGAGCAGGCTATAGCAGCTGGGGCGGACCCTTCCATCGAGTGGACCGCAAGGCCTGATGGTGTTGTTGAGGTTGATAGAAATGGGACCGTCGTCTGGCAATGGTGGTCCCTAGATCACGTAGTCCAGGATAAAAACCCCGACTGGCCCAACTATGGGGTACTGGCAGAACATCCAGAAAGATTTGATCTGAACTGGGGTGCTGGATTGGTAGGAGACTTTATTCACCAGAACGCACTGGACTACAACCAGACATTGGATCAAATCGTGGTCAATAACGATAAGGTAGGCGAGCTCTATGTCATTGATCACGGCGGGACCTTTGTAGCGGGTGACTTCGAGGCCAGTAAAAAACTCGCTGCCGGGCCCAAAGGCGATATTATTTTTCGCTGGGGCAATCCAGCAGTTTATGATTCCGGGGCAGTTCCTACATATGACGCAGACGGCAATGTGACCTCCGAGGGAGACAGGCATCTCTTCCATCACCACGACACCCAGTGGATCAAGGAAGGTTTGCCGGGGGAAGGAAATTTTCTGATATTTGAGAACGGCTCGCGTCGAGCCGGGCCACATCGCTCAGAACTCCTTGAGATCTACCCCTATGCCGGGAACTATCCTGAGGCACCATATTTATCAGAACTAGCAGCAGGAGGGCCCACCAACCAGATAGTTTGGAGCTTTACCGCAAGACAACCCAACAGTTTCTCCAGTCGTAATATCTCCGGCCTTCAGCGTTTAGAAAATGGCAACACACTAGGAACGGCCGGCCGGCACGGACATATCTTTCAAGTAACACCTGAGGGCGAAGTGGTATGGGAATACATCAATCCCGTATTGCGGGCTACAGAGGGATCAACATTAGATGAGATCTATAGAATGGTACTGTCCGACTCCGAAGATAATTCTATCTTTACTGCGCATTGGTACGCACCGGACCATCCAGGGCTCGCTGGGAGGGACCTGTCACCCAAGGGAAAGATTACCGATATATTGTTGCAGTAACGCCCGGAGATCAAAGAACTAACTTTCATTAGAGGCACGCAAACCCCGCGGCACACCTAGCCCACTATTCGTGCCTGGCTTCCATTGGCATCAATCCGGCCTTGATAACGGATCCCCAGATAGCATTCCCTAGATCATTAAGATGAAGGCCGTCCGCCACAAAAATATCCGTCATAACATTGCCTTCCGGATCTAGAAAAACCGTTGCTGCATCAATGTAATAAACCAGAGGGTCATTATCCGCGATTGCTCGGTAGCCAGCGTTCACCTTCTGCGCGTTTGGCCAGACACCTTTGCGCAGAACGCTCGGCTTAACAGACATGACGTAGATTCTCGTTTCGGGTAATGCATCGTGGATGTTGCGGATAATCTGCTCAAGATGGCCGAGAATCATCTCCGTGGGGAGTGCGTTGCGGCTAGCAGTATCGTTATCACCTTCATAAATCAGAATTGCGCGCGGCTCATAAGTTAGAGCGACACGGTCTAAATAATGAAGTACGTCATTCATAATGCTGCCGCCGAACCCTCTCGGTATCACCGTTAGTGGAGCAAGGGCCGCATGCGATTGCTCGTTCCACCGGGCAATACTTGAGCTCCCGGTTAGCACGATCGCGCCTTTTGGCGGCGGCTCCGATCGGTCCTGCGTTTCAAACTGACGGATAGCACCTTCAAATCGTTCCGGATCAGGGAGGGTCTGCGCTTGCAGCTGCAAAGAAAACGCAATTAACAATAAACATACAAATTTTGAGAAAAATGTGGAAATCACCTGGCACACTCTTGCTCTCCTCTTCCGTGGGGGTCTGCTCGGAATAAAAAATAGAGACTAGGTACGGCAGCAAACACAATAGCGCGCATTCGAATTGGGGACTGCAGTCGTAAGGCCGCGATGTGCCGATAGCGGTGAAACAGCAATGAATGCTGCAACAAATGGCCCTGTGTATCTTAAAGTATTCATGCCTGTAGCATACCTCACATTTAAGAAAATTCCGTAGGACAAGGGATCTCTATAAGGGAAAAATTGCAGGTATATTGTTACAGTGATATCTAGAGCCCAAAAATCATGGAGACAATACAATAATGGATCGCAGAAATTTTTTAACCGGAGCGGGAGTTGCTTGCATCATGGTAATGGGCCGGACCAACCGTGCCTTTGCTCAATCTGCCAGGAAAGAAGTATTCATCGGAGGCCGCAGGGTTATTGTTGTTGATATTCATGCACACTGCCTGTTTCAAGAGGTAGCACCAATCATTCAAAACACCTCGATGGCAAATGCCGACTTGGGAGATAACCTCGCGCTGGGGCCCCATCGGATTGAGGCGCTAGATGAGCGAGGAATCGATATAGCTGCACTCAGCGTGAATCGTTTCTGGTGGTACGCTGCAAATCCCCAACAGGCACGGGACATTGTCCGAATCAATGATGAGGGTTTAGCGAAGTGGTGTGCCCTTTATCCGGACCGTTTCGTAGCGCTGTCCTCGCCCGCCCTGCAATTCCCAAATCTGGCTGCGGAACAACTAGATTATGCAGTAAATGAACTGGGGCACCGGGGAGCCTGTATTGGTGGGCATGCCCGCGGGGAAGTTCCATCCTCTGCAAAATACGACCCATTCTGGGCCAAGGCCGAACAACTTGGTGTTCCTGTCTTTATGCATCCGGATGGCTCCAAAAATATCATCCAACCCAATGCACTGGATGGGGCGGGTGGCCTAGGAAACGTGATTGGAAACCCGTTGGAGACTACATTATTCCTTTCGAGAATGATCTTCGATGGCACGCTTGACCGGTTCCCAAACTTAAAAGTTTGTGCAGCCCATGGGGGCGGTTATTTTCCCTCCTACCTGGGCCGGTCTGAGGTTGCGTGCGACCGAAATAATGCTAACTGTGTGAACAAAAAGATGCCTAGTGAATACCTCAAAAGCCAAGTATTAATTGATTCCATGGTTTTTAATGAAGAGGGATTACGCCACTTGGTAGAGGTCGCAGGCACAAGCCAAGTGGTCTACGGGTCTGATATGCCCTTCGCATGGCCAGATACAATAGACCTAATCGCTAACTCATCCTCGCTCAGTAATGCACAAAAAGAAGCTATCCTGGGCGGAAACTTGATTGATCTGCTTAAAATCTAGGTCTTGATTTCGAACTGGGCCCTTAGAACAGCCGCAAGAGAATTCACAGCAGGTAGCTTTTCATCGACCTTCCGGTAGACAAGCCCTGCTGATGATTCCCAAAAACTTGGCTTCGTTAAAATTCTGACGCAACCATTCAGTTCGGCCATCGGAAGCATGGCTGCCGGAACCGTGGATAGATAATCCCCGGCCCCGAGCAGGTTAAAACTTCCCCCTCCGGGGCTAACCACAACAGCCGAGTCTGGGGGGCGAAGGTTTTGTGATGCAAAAAAAGCCCCGATTCGATTACTCCTTACATAGTCCCCTTTCAGCGTGACCCATGGGTAATCCAGGAGTTCTTTTAAGGCAACAACACCCTGTTGTACCAAGGGATGATTCTTGTGTGCAATGATTGTATGGCTCACGTTGGTCAAATGGACCTTAGTAAGCTCTTGGTGGTCCGGAAAATCCAGATGGGTACAGGCTACATCTAATTCGCTATCCAATACCTTCGGCACTAAAGTATCCACAACGCCGGCGGTAAGCTCCACACGAAGCCTGGGGCGTTGTTTTTGAAGGGTGGTAATAGCTGGTGGCAGGTAAACCCTCAACCATAGCGGTCCCGCCCCAACCCGCAGGAGTCCAACCTTCCCCGATTTCAGTGTCTCGATTTCTAATGCAGTAAGGTCCGCTTCGCGCTCTATTGATCGGGCGCGCCTTTCAAGTATTTTACCGTAACGGGTTAGCGTCACACCCCTAGCTTCTCTCTCAAACAGGGAAACCCCCAGCTCATCCTCTAATTGCTTAATGGATCTGGATAATGCTGGCTGGCTAATCCCTAACTCAACAGCCGCCGCACTAAATCGCTGGGCATCTACTGCTGCTAAAAAATATTGGAGGCGTTTAGATTGCAACACGAGTTTTCCTGATCCCACTTGATGCAAAAAATGACTTATTAAAATAAATACTAGGTATGCAAAAATATTATATCACTATATATTAGAAATAACTCAAGGCATCATGTACCCCCGAAGAACACCCCACTAATGCACTTAAAAATTGACGACCTCTTGCAAAAATTCATACTATTGCCCTCGAAAGACCCCTCTTTATGGCTACATATTGTGGGTAACCAAGCCGGATAAATTTAGTTCTCAAGGATGATAACGAAATGGAGCGCATTCATTTTTTAATAACCATACTGGTAGTAACAATCAGTTTCTCAGGGGCTGGGTTGGCGCAATTTGGAACAGGTGTACCGATTAATGCAGAACCGATAGCAGACGGGCCGGCACCAATACGGGACCTCTCGGGTGTTTGGACAAGACTGAGATCGGAAGGAAAATTTAGTAGTGGTTCTACGTGGACTCCCGAGCCACCAAAACTTACTGAATGGGGACAAGAACGTTTTTCCATGGCAAAAAATTCCAACCAAGGAGACTTTTCATTGGCGGAAACCAATGATCCAGTACTGACTAGATGCTACCCACCGGGAGTTCCAAGAGTTTACTTTCACCCTTATCCCTTTGAAGTGGTATATACCGAAAAACAAATGATCATGCTTTATGAGTACGACCATACTATCCGACGGATTTTTATTGATGGTCGCCAAAATCCTGAGGATCCTGTACCGCTTTGGCTTGGTAATTCAGTGGGTCACTGGACAGATGACACAACATTTGTAGTCACTACGGTTGGAATCGATGAACGCACCTGGATGGATCGATCGGGCGTTCAGCATAGTGACCAGTTTCGTGTGACAGAGGTATTTCGACGGATTGACCTGAAAAATTTGGAAATTGATATCACCCTAGAAGACCCGATTGCCCTTGCTGAACCCTGGGTAGCAGAAACCCTGTACTATCGATTAACACCCCCTCACTGGGAACTGAGCGAAATAAGCTGCTCAGGAGACTATCTTGATTTTGCCAGCTTTGAGGAAGGCCTTGGTTAAAGTAGTGGTTATTTTTATTAATTGATGCCCGGGGAAGCAATTTATGCATCGTATATGTTTTCTTTTTTTGTCGCTCCTTCTTCCATGTATTACGAATGGCCATCATGCTTTTAGCGCATTCTTTGATAACGATTCCATTGGAACTATTCAGGGTGAGCTTACTGAAGTTTTCTGGGCAAACCCCCATGTGCGCTTTCAAATTAGAACAGACCAAAATGAAATCTGGGAAGCTGAAACGGCCCCAGTAAATAGTTTACAAAGATTAGGTCTCAATAACATTGTAAATGTTGGAGACCGAATTGCCTTAGCGGGTGCCCTCTCACGACTCGGCCGAAAATCAATGCTTGCCATAGTAATGACGCTACCAAGCGGGGAAGAAGTTATTTTGGAGCCCCGCATGAATCGCCGATTGAATCTTTCCAGCTCTACATATACTCCTACCGGCAATACTCCTGCCCCTGATAACTCACTACCCGTGAATCTTGATGAAAATAGCGGAATCTTCCGGACTTGGACTAGAGCACAAGCAGATCGAAACCAAGACCTTCCCCTAAGTGAGGTGGCCTTAGCTTCCAGGGAAGCCTGGGATCCTGTAACCGACGATCCCGCCCTAAGATGCGTGCCCCCGGGGATGCCGGTTACCATGGACACCCCCTTTCCAATCGCGTTTGCTGACAATGGAGACCAGATTATTCTGAGTCTTGAGCAATGGGATGCAAGGCGTGTCATTTATATGGAAGAGGCGGCTCCCGCCAATGATCAGTCAAATTCATTGCAAGGCTACTCTCTGGGTACCTGGCAAGGTAATACCCTTGTCATTGAAACGAGCAACATCAGTTGGCCATACTTTGATGAGTTTGGAACACCCCAAACCGAGGCTGCCCGCATTACTGAACGATTTACATTGAGCGAGGACCAGCAAGCATTGGTTTGGCAAGCGACCATGACCGACCCGGTTACATTTACCGAGCTTGCTGATCTTGGAAGTGTTCATTACAGGGCTGACCCAAATACGAAAATTCTGCCCTACAACTGTAACTATTAGGCAAAAGATATGATGCAAAAATGGATTTTTTTACTATTAACGGCCTGCAGCTATACGCTATCAGCACAAGACGTACCACTTTTTGAGGTCGACCCGAGCTTTCCCGGACCCTTGCCTGCTGGATGGGTCAATGGTCAGGTGGGCGGAGTCTGCGTTGATAGCCATGATCACGTCGCTATCGTTGACCGTCGGAATATAACTGAAGAAGAAACCGAGACCTCTGTTCCGACACCACCCATCATGGTATTTAACTTAGAAGGTGACTTGATTAATTCTTTTGGCAACCCGGACCTTGTCCCGAGAGGAATACATTCCTGTTTTTTTGACACTGAAGATAATGTTTGGGTCGCCGGCAATCAGGACTCTATCGTTCAGAAATATAGCCATGCCGGTGAAATGCTAATGCAAATCGGCACGAAGGGTTCTTTTGACACGGCTGATGGAACCCGCCAGGGGGAAGCTTTAAATTCAGGTAAAGAACGCCTTAATCGGCCATCAGCAATTGCAGTCGACCCAGATAACGGTGACATTTTTATATCAGACGGTTACGGCAACAGGCGAATAGTTGTATTTGATAAAAACGGTAACTTTTTAAGGCAATGGGGAAGGCAGGCCACTGAAACAGAAATTGCTGCTGGCACTCCTGGTACCTTTGCGAACACCGTTCATTGCATCGCCATGAACAACAGCGGCGAAATTTATGTGTGTGATCGGTACGGAGACCGAATTCAGGTATTTAATAAGATGGGAGGCTATCTCAGAAGCATACATATTGGCGAAAAAACACATAGCCGTGGTACCGCATGGTTTGTCGCGTTCTCTCCTGACGTGGAACAGGAATATTTGTATGTGATCAATGGCGGATGGGAAAAAGTGGAAATACTGGACCATGCAAGTGGCACATCTTTGGCTACCTTTGGTCGACCGGGCCATCAAATCGGCCATTTCACGCACGCTCACACCGTCGCTGTTGATTCAACGGGTGGTATCTATATCGCTGAAACAAGCACCGGAAGAAGGGTTCAGCGATTTACACGCTCCAATTAAGCGGTGAATACATAAGACCCGACCTCTTCAGATCGGGTCTTATTTATACAGCTATTAAGTTCAGGCCTAACGCCAGTTAGTTTCCCAGTCCCCTGCCAATTCGGACACCAGCTCCGGATGTTCACTCGAAATATCCTCAGTTTCCCCCGGATCGAGGGTAATATTGTAGAGGCGCCATGGCGGAACTGATTCTTGCGCCGTCCCCATTCCTCCTCCTCGGCCCACCTGATTAATAATCTTGTAGTCACCCTGAATCAAGGCGCCCCGTCCCCCACCAAACCAGCCAAGACTGTCAGTAGGGAGGCGGACATAGTCCGACCGTCCGGTTAAGTGCGGCCAAAAAGACGTACCAACAATATCGTTAATTTCCCTGCCCTTATAGCTGCTGGCCCCGGGGTGTCCTGTGCCTGCCACCTCCAAAAAGGTGGGTAGAATATCCACCATACCCATTAACGCATGACTCACACCCGAAGCAACTGCCTCCGGGTAATAAACAAAGGCTGCTGCACGAAGACCGCCTTCGCTGAGCGTCCCTTTCGAGTACTTGAATGGAGCCGTCGCTGCTTCGCCAAAACCCACCCCATGGTCAATCCACGACTTAGGGCGACCGAAATTCTCGATGCTGTTATCTAGAGATGCATTAGCGATCGCACTGCGGACAGGTGCACCTTCCACCAGCCCTGAAGTGCCGGAGGAAGCCCCATGGTCCGATGAAAACATAATTACCGTATTCTCAAGTTGCCCGCTCTCCTCCAGATAGGCAACGATCCGACCAATGCTCATGTCCATGTACTCCACCATACCGGCATAGATCTCCTGGGCACGAGCATGGCGTTGCTGTTGGGTCGCATCCAGGTCCTGCCAGGGCACCGTAGAGGACTCATAGCTTGCCAGCGAAATATCTGGTGGCACAATCCCTAGCTCTTTGGCCCTCTCTACGCGTGATTCACGGAGGGTATCGTACCCACTGTCATAGTTCCCAACGTGCCGATCAAGCCAGTTATCAGGTAAGCCTAACGGCCAGTGGGGTGTCGTGTAGGGAACAAACGCAAACCAAGGTTGTTCCCCGTCATTTGACTGGATAAATTCGATCATTTTGTCGGTGTAGTAACGCGTGGCATAAAAATCCGCAGGTAAATCTTCATTAGCGAGATTGATACCCTCATCCTGATACATAAATGGATACTCATAAACGCGATCGGCAAAATGACTGTTCGAAGCGCCTATGTTGACGAAGGAACGATCAAAGCCCCGGGTAGCCGGAGAATACCCTTCCAGGGCCCCCAGGTCCCATTTTCCAGCCATGTAATTCACATAGCCCGCATCCTGCAATAACTCGGGCAGAGTTGCCCAATTCAAACTCAGAAGATTTCCCCTTTCCCCTCCGTCGTAGGTTACACCGTCAAATATTGCGGGATGTATTTCCAGTGCGGGAGGAACCCCACTGCTGGCCATCATCCGGACCCGACTCGCTTGGCATGCGGAATGGGCATGAAAGTTTGTCAGCCTCATGCCGGAAAAGGCCAGTTTATCCAGATTCGGTGTAGGAATTTCACTGCCAAACGCTCCGATGTCAGTAAAACCCAAGTCGTCAGCAACGATATATAGGATATTCGGCCTGCTGTCTCCAGAAGGACCACTCACTCCTTCATTGGTTCCAGTCGGATCCCCACCCGAACAGCCGGCCAAACTAAAAAAAACCAATATCACCAAACCTAAATATCTCCTCACTGCCGATCTCCTTCTTTTTTTTCTGAAAGTTTAAAGCCTAATCAGTTACTTATCGGGCCCCGCGAGATAAGCTCCTTGCTTGCAAAGGCCGGGTGATCACCACCATACCTGAGTGCCCTGAATACCGGGTTGTACATAGGGGGGGCATCGATGATGGAGTCTACAATCTCCCCCTCAGCAGTCACTGGATTGATGTACTCCCAAACCAGTTCACCCTCCATGGTGACTTCAAAAATATGTCCCTCGGTATCCGCGCAGATTAGGGTATTCCCGTTTGGTAATCGTTGCGTGCTGGAACCGATGTGGCTAAAAAAATTCTGTCCACTTTTAGAAGCGTACATCCATACAATTTGGTTAGATAAATTTTTCGGTTCTTTGTGGGTATTGCGTGGGTTATCTGATTCCCAAACCACATAACCCGCATCGGGAGGATTAACGTACGCATCCATATTTTTCCCATCTCCACGATAAGGGTTCACCTCAAAAACATAAGACTGAGGCATTCGCTCATGAAGATACTGGGCATTATTGAACATCAGTATGTGGCCGGCTCCTGGTAGGCCCTGGTCAATCCATTGGATGTCATGGACCCCACCAATCTGTTTATGGCCGGGTGTTGAGCGAGTCCAGTCGTCCAGTATAGACGGAGGATCACCCTGTCCGTAGCGGGCTGGATCACCAAACCGGTACAGGAGATCGCCCTTGGCACCGGCGGCTAACTGAATACTGGCCGCAGGATCCCCAACAACAAAAGTATTTCCATGATCTATGATGTAAACCTCGCCTTGAACTGTATCGAACATCACATGATCTAGTTGTTCGTTATAGTCCATGGCATTGAGATGAAGCCAGTCCCGGCGTATGGGACGCCCCGGGAGATTGGCATTCAGCCTATGAGGATAATCAGCGATCGCTTTTCCCTCGCCCACATAGTTTTCCTTAGTGGGATCAATGTCCTGAATAAGGTGATCAATAAATCGCCACTCCCAAATAATATTTCCTTCCATATCCACTTCAACGATGGTATCCACCTGGGCACCATCGTAAGGGCCATTTTTCGGATCACACCCAAGGGCAATACATTCCTTATGCGTAACATCCCTATTAGCAATGTAGAACGTCGTGTATTCCCCCAGCTTTGGATTAAAGGCCCGAACATAGTCGTGGTGTGGGGTGTAATTTTCTCGGCTGTCCTTGTAGCTCCAGACAACATTGCCATTCCAGTCCACCTCAAAAAAGGCTCCATCTTCCCTTGCAAAAAGGTTCCCGTTATCCAGGAGCCGGGAATTCCCGCCAATATTCCATTTGTGTACAACATTGCCTTCCATATCCAACAGATAAGTGGTCTCTGAATTTCCGGCCGTGCCATATACGCTGCCAGTTGTATTGGATTGAGAGGCAAAAAGTGTGTAGCCATTGTAAGCCCGCTCCCTGTCCCAATAATTCAAGCCGGTTTCCCTATATAGGGTTTCTGCACGCCCATTTACACCCATGAAAATCAACATCAATAAAACAGTTACGCCCATTAATGCATGCGGCCCTCTTCCCATACTAATTTCCTTTCAAATGTTTTAGCAGACAACGGACTGCTACAGTCCTATTGATTTCAAAAAAACCACTCTGAAAAAATCAAACTTAGAGATGCTAAAAAAATAAGTGCTAGCTTACGGGTTATAAAATTCTTCCGGGCTCATCTCGGACCCGCGAGCTGTACCCAAGGGCATGCATTCAAACGGGACCAGCTCATTGAAGGGAGCCCTTCGCTCATGATTGACCAGTGTTACCGGTTCAGAAAATGTCTCAGGATCTTCCATGATGACTGTCTGCTCCAGTATCCTCCCGTCATTGATGACCCGGTACCGCTCGGTAACTCGTAAGTTATCACTATGTGGCGGACCCCCTCCTCCAACGCTATAACCGGCCCTGATATGCGTGGAATCCACGACCAGCGTGTCGCCCTCATACCAGCCAACGGAATGCCCCAGTGTACTGTGGGGAGTCTCTGCACCAGGATGCTCCCGGCCATCTATATAAACAGTCCGCACCGCATCAAAATATTCCGAATACAGCATGACAACATCGTCACGCGACTGATCAATAGCAATGGCATGAATGTTCGTCATTACCCCAACCAGGGTTGGACTTTCACAGCGTAACTTCGGATCATCAATCTCTTTCTGCTGGTCCCACACCGCCAATGCTTCCGGCAACGTGTACTCCCGGTAATCGGGTCTCACCCCTGTACCTGAGATATCATCGGGGTGATTGGTCCAGCCCCGGTTAAGCTCCCAGACCCCGTCCAGGGCAGGATTTTCGAAATCCGGACTGCAAGCCACAACCAATAAAATCATGGCAGGAATCCAGCTACACGCAGAGTTGAATCGACAAAGCTTCCCTATATTCATCGCAATCCCTTAACCCGATGGAGGCGTAGCCTCTCGGTACTTGTTAGTTGCTGAATCACGAAAAAGGTGGCGAGTCCAGCCATCCGGCATCACAACATCGTCAGCGCGTATACTGAAGCGGTCACTCATACGTGGTGGCGCGCCATGGATCACAATATGGTCCCCTGGCTGTAAATCTCCTGGCGACCAACCCAGCCAACGCAACAAGGCCTGCCATGCGGGCATCTCGGCACGCCATCGCTCCGTCTCCCCTGTCTCATTTTCTACATCAAGGACTATGAGGCCATGGGGATTCCTCGCATGAAACTCCACCACTGTGCCTTCCACACTGATCCTCTGATCCAGGTAAAAAAATGACGCAGTAGAGTGATGTGCACCAACGAAAGATGCGGACAAAAGAACTGCGACCACGCATGGAATTGTCAGATATCGCATTTATTCACTCCAGTCCGTCCGTGCATAGACTAACATGATCTCCGTCCGGCGTTTTCTTAGCCCCCAGCGATCTCCTTGGCACGAAAATTGTTCAAGCGACTAGTGATACTGGCCAGATCCCTTTCCAGTTGCCTAACTTTGTAATCTGGAATTTCGTGGGATCGACGCACTTGATCAAGGACATCGCGCACGGCGGTAACCTGGCTCAATTTAAGATCAATGGCCTGTACACCTACATCTAATCTTCCTGCCTCAGCACTATCAACTTCAGTGCCAAAGATGTAAATCAACCTTCTCGCCGTCTCTACAACATCCAGAGCATCGTCAGCAACGAAAGCTGCAGCTACCCGCATGCTGTAGAACTCAGGGTCCTGGTAGATAGCAATAGCATTATCGATGAGACGTTTTGCTTCACGCGCGAAACGCGGCTGGAACTCTGGTGTCGTAACTTTAATCCTCCAATCCGCCCGCATCTTTACCGCCTCTAAGTACCAGAGATCGGTTGTGCGAGACAGGCTTAGTTCCCTGTCCAAGTTTGCCAGTTGCTGCAAATTACCCTCCGTTGCTGCCTGCCATCCGGACAACACCGCTGCCTCTCGGCCAGTTAAGTTCCCGGCAATGTCAGCAACGTATCCGGGTATTTCTGAGCCGGGCCGGTACAAACGGCTCAACCAAGGCTGAAGAATTGCAAACCGGACCTGGCTACTCGATGGATTGGCCAAAAGTGCCTCCAAGAGGATTCGTTGCGATTCCAGCTCCTCACCCTGGCGAGCCAGACCCATTCCGATCAACAGCAGCGAGTCAGGGCTGCTCAGGTCTTGTAAAGTATTGGATAATTCAACCGCCCGTTTTTTGTAACCGCTTCGCTCCAGGCGTTCCGCGACATAAGCAAATTCAAGGTCCACCGGAAAATCCCTGTGCACCCAGCTATCAGCTTGCAGTAACGGATCGTAAGGAAGTAACAGATCTACTAGTTCATTAAAACGCAGGGTTTCGTTTCTTTCTATTGCAAAAGCAGACTCTGTAGCCATGCGATTGAAATCATCTGTCAGCGCTGCCTCACCCCTTGCAAATTGCTCGATATTCCGCTGGTCCATCACTAAAGCCATTAACACGTCTTCTACCGAACCAACCCCATTCTCCAGATAATGAATCGGATCATCCGTAAGAGGACGGCCAGTTATTGCTATCTCACGCTCCACATCGAGTGGCTCGTTGGAGCCCAAGAAAAACAGAGCCTCAGGGTCCCATTCATAAACCCTTACATAGTCATAAACATCCAGCATCGTCGCACAGAGACTTCTTAAGAGGGACTCGGTTACGAATTGGGAATTCATCCACTGCAAAAAAACTCCACCAGGACGAAGGTGATCGGCAGCAAGCTCTATAAACTCACGTGTATATAGATGTGATGCACCTGCCGTCCAGGGGTGAGATGGTTGAGAAACAATGGCATCGTATTGTTTTGAGGTAAGGTAAAGAGCGCTGCGTGCATCATTGATCACCACATTGATCCGAGGATCAGTGAGCGGATCAATCTGTCTTTCAGATCCAATCAGGCGATTGGCATCAATTACTTTAGGCTCCAACTCAATCACATCAACCAATTCAAGTGACCCCGGAACCCCTTCAGCAGCGACGCCCGCACCAAAACCAATGATTAGCATGTCACGGGCATCGGGCCGCGCAATCACCGGCAGCATGGAAAGCATGCGTTGATTATGTTGATAAGGGGGAGCTCCGGTTAAATTGGTTGAGGCTTCGGGCAACCCGTTGGTCCTTAAGTTAAAAAACCCGTCCTCTTCCATTAGCAGTACGGTGGCAGAGCGACCGACCTCATAGTAACGTATCTCTCCATTATCACGGCCATCAACGAGGGGTGACCTGAGCAAGATTTCTTCAGGCACCGTGGGGCGATAGATAGATGCAATAATTATGGCAAGTAAGGCCGCAGCGGCTGCAGTCCGGTAACGTTTCTGCAAAATCACCAGGCTGGCTACAAGTGCAAGAACAGCGTTAGTCATCACGGCCAATTGAATCGCGCCTTCATACCTGAGCAAGGGAATCAGGATGTAACCGGCGATAACTGCGCCAACAATAGCGCCCATGGTATTCCAGGCATAGACCCTTGCCGAGGAAGGCGCCGCATCGGCATGATTTTCAGCCAGGATACGGACCGCAAAGGGAAACGTAGCGCCCACAAACAAGGTCGCGGGCAGAAGGATTGCTATAGCGAGCAACGCATTACCCGCAAGACCCACATCCTCCGGAATCAACAGGTGCATAACCTGATAGATAATAATGGAGGTCAAAGCGATACCGCATTGAGCAACCACAAACCCGTTGAATGCACGCACCCTGTCCGTTGCCAGCCTAGCTGCGATTGCGCTACCGATTGCAATTCCACCCAGAAAACTAGCCAGCATAGTGGAAAAGGCGGCAATACTGCCCCCCAAGACATGGCCCAAAAGCCGTGTCCAAAGTACCTCATAAGCAAACGTGTTTGCGCCAGATAACAGCATAAGAGGCAGGATCCAGCTAGGCCTAATCCATTGGAAAGATCCGGGCTGCACGGGTGCCCCGCGTTCGGGCGCCGCCTCCGCTTCGCTCGCTTCACTTATCCCGCTAGACTGGACAAAACGAGAAAGCGCTGCTGCGATTAAGAATACAAGGCCGTTTACGGCCACACCAACCCATACTGTCCCGGAAAGGCCAAGTGCAGGCAGCAAAAAGAAGCCAGCCACAACGGTACCAACAACGGCACCAGCGGTATTCACGGCATACAGCAACCCAACCCGGGGTCCAATCTGCTTCTCGGAGCGAACAACGTACTTCGTCAACATGGGCAAAGTCGCACCCATGCAGCCGGTGGGAATAACTAGGACAATGAAGGCAACAAGAATATAGAAAAAAGACTGACCCATACCGCTGGCATCGGGTGGGGTCGGCTGACTTCCCAGGATCCAGACATAAAGAGTATTGGCGAGCTTGAGCAAAAGCGGAACTGCCAGGGCTGAAGTAGCTATTGCAGCCTCCAGCAAGCCGTATGTAAGGACGGGTCGAGTAATGCGATGTATCACCCGTCCCGCAATAGCGGCCCCAAGTGCCAAACCAGCCATATAGGTGGATAGAACGGTTGCCACTGCAAGTTCTGAGGTTCCAAACACGACTGAGAACTGACGCATCCATGCTGTCTGGTACAGCAACGCTGCAAAACCAGAAAGGACAAAACAGGCAATAACACCGATCAGGATCCATATACGCGCAACAGCATCCCGCTCAGGAGTCGCGGCTGCTGGCTCTTTAGTTCTTGAATTATTCCGGTGTCTTTGGCTCATTGAATGATATTGGTAAACTTAAATACGCAACGCACATTCTAAATCAATACCCACAAGCTCCGAAAAAATCAACACAGTCCGCTAATCACTGCCGTGCAACTCATGGACCTCCCTTTTCAGGCTTCCATAATGGGCCTCTTCAGCTGGAGATAATTTCTCTGCCAACAGGTTGTTGTACTCGTATGGATCCTCCTGCAGATCATAGAATTCTTCCTTGCCACTAAAGCGCAGCAACTTATAGCGCTGATTGCGCATAGCGTAATCATAGAAAGGTGACTCCAGTCCGGAGTAACCGCCAAAAAACTCATCTGCATAAAGCCACGCCCTCTGGGATGGGGCATTAGGATCAGAAAGTACCGGCAGAAAACTGACAGAATCAGTGATGACATTGTTGGGAACAACCTGTTTTGGGTCAATCCCGGCCATTTCCATAATCGTGAAAAATAGGTCTGTCGAATTGACTAGCGCTTCCGATACACCACCGCCGTGAACACCCGGGCCCGTGATGATCAATGGGACATTGATACCCCCCTCGTAAATCGTCCCCTTTGCCCGGCCTGCCCGGAAAGGCGCACTGATAACATTACTAGACGTACCATTATCACCGAGAAAAATCACGTAGGTATTCTCACGTGTCTCGGAATCAAGAGAGGCCAATAACCTACCAATAAGCGTATCCATAGCCTCTATCATGGCGTAAAAATAATCCTGCAATCCCTGTGCAGGCATGGAATGCCGATCTAATGCTGAATAGTCACTTTGCCAGTACTCCTCTGGCGGAAGATGTAAGGGTGTATGAGGAAGATTAAAAGAAAATGACAGCAGCCAGGGCCTGTCATCCTGATCATCAATCCAGGAAACTGCATCAGCGAGCTTGTCAGATGGGGCATAGCCGGTCGTAGAGGTTACCTGGCCGTTGACTACCTGTCTCCAGGAAAAATATGATTCAGGAGCCCCCCCAATCGTCCCCGCATAAAAATCAAAACCTGCTAGGTTTGGGTGATTCAACCATCCATTGGCCGGGGTCGCTAAATGCCATTTACCAATTGCAGCGGTAGAATAACCAAGCCCTTCATCTGCCTTGAAAGCCGTGGGCAAGGTGAATTCCTGGGGACGTAAGTGTTGGCGTGGCAGTCCACCTTCAGCTGCAGTAACGGGATCGCCGCCCATGCCACCCCTGCCGCCCATACCACCCCTGCCGCCCATACCACCCTCCGCAGAAGCACTCGCTGGCTTATCCGCTATCGCCGGCAAAGGCCCTGGGGGGCCTACTGGCCTGCCTATTTCAGTGCGAAACCCGTAGCGTCCCGTAAAAATTGTTGCGCGTGTCGGTGAGCACACAGGCTGTGACCAGAAGTTATTGAACCGCATACCTTCCTGGGCCATAGTATCTATGGTCGCAGTCACCGGTGGGTTCTCCCCAAGGCCGTACGAAGCGAGTGTCTCAACGCCCATATCATCGGCAATAATTAACAAGATATTTGGTGACGCACCCAGTCTGACCGACGGAGCTACCAGGAAGAAGAATAAAAACACCATAATTAAATTTTTTTGATTCATAAATATAGTTTTATTTGAATAGCTAAAAAAAGAAAAATTCGGTTACAAACGGTGATCATAGCTTGCCGCTTCCACCGTACAACCAAACTCAAGAATGGGGAAGTCAACCCGTATGAATTCTAAATTCATTGTGAAAGGTTCCTGATAATTAACCGGGTCATTATGCGTGATTAAAACGTACAGTCGATCACCGTCCGCCTTAAACTGTTCTCGGGTCCGCATCTGCGTTGATTGCGGATAACCTTCAGCAGCCCGAGTAAGAACAAACCCTCCCTCTGGGTCGCCTGTCTCAATTACCAGCTCATCTCCTTCATATCTGCCAGTGGATCTCCCCAAATGAGGATGATCCGCCACTGTGTAGGGTACGCCCTCTGGAGAAAGTTTGTCTCCAAGGGGTATAGACCGATTAACGTCCATATACTCGTAGTTGATCTCCACGTGGCCTTCATACAGTCGGATCTGAAAAGGCGGGTCCGGAATTCCAATGATATTGGTCAAACTGGCCGGCCTGCATTCCAGGTCAGGGTCATCTCTGAGAGGTATATACCTGTCGACAGCCGCCTGACCATCTGACGTCAATGACACAGGTGATAACTCTCCCTGCAATTGCATCCAGGTTCCATCCAGTTCTGAGCGATCAGCAATTACCGATAACGGTAACCCAACCCCTGCCATCAGCAGAAGTCCAAGCAGTCCCATCTCCAGGTGCTGGCGAAAAACCTGCATCATCGCTCCGGCACTTCGCACTCTGATACCTCCGGATCCAGCAACACTTCACGAAATGCCCTAAAGCCACAGTCTTGAATTAACGAACCATCCGGAAGGGTAAGGCTCACGACATAACCGACATGCTCGAGACGAAAACTGGGTAACAATGTAACCCTCAGTTCATCCCCTACCCTGATCTTGCCCACATCCACACCCCGGCGGATCAGGTCATTCTTGGTGCCCCACTCAACCAGCCACTTTGCGATGACCTGGCTTTCAGCCATAACATCGAGTTCAAGCTGGGTATGGGGATTCCTGAGATGGAAAGCGGTCAGCGTACCCTTGATTTCACGGGGAGTATTACGATCAAAATTTCCGCTGACGGAATGATGGGTCAGCGCAGTGGGCACATTCGAAAAAATCAAACACAGGATGGCAGCTTGAGTGATTCTTTCTAGGCGCATTATTCTTTAACTGTCCGTGACACTAACCCAAAGAAACTGCAACAATTTTTTCTGAATAAATATTAATCCCTTGCAGCTATCGTATTTTTGGTTCCGCCGGCTGCTGCGACCACAATTCAGTGATTTTACCCATCGGGGTTAGATCCCTACCCTCCAGTCCCGGATAATCAGATGGATAACGTGCACATTTGAAAACTGAATTGAATCGGTCGCCTGCTGCATCAGTCATCGTTGTAAAAATTCCATAATCCTCGCCTGTACGGTCACCTACGGGGTTAATGTATTCCCACACGACCTCTCCTTCCGGCGTCACCTCAAACAAATGGCCATGACCACCCGAACAAATTAACGTATTGCCATTGGGCATCCTTTGGGTACCGGAAATATAACTACTGTAAAAGGAATTCTGCAACGTAGGCCGGAAGGTCCACACGACCTGGTTCGAGACAGATGCACCTGCACCCATGCCCATCCCTAATGGGGGGCGGTGGTAACCCGCCTTCATTTCCGGTACGTATGTACCCAGTTCCATGGCCCCGTCGTAGGGATTGAATTCGATAACGGAAGAAAATACTCCGCCTAGCTGACGCGCACCGTTGTTGAAGATCAGCATATTGCCTGCGCCCGGCAGGTTATTTCCCATTCCGATCTCTTTCTCACGGATCCATTGGATATCGTGGCTAAAGAAAACCTGCTGATGCCCGTTCGTACTATCCTGCCCCTCGTTGATCGAAGAAGGACAATCCCCGGCATCGTATACACATGGGTTGCCCCACCTGAAAATGAAGTCTCCCGATTCGCTCGCCGCAAGCGCAATACTGGTATCCGGATCCCCTTCCACGAACGTTGCACCATGATCGATAACGTAGGATTCATTGAATCTGGAGTTATTGATCACAATATGATCCAGGGTCGTGTTGTAGTCCAAAGAGTTAATATGAATCCAGTCACCGCTGACCCCGGCACCGAAATTTGGATCCATTTTTTCAGGGTGTTCGCTGATAACACCATGGTTCGGAAGCCCCGGGTCGATGTCTTGGATGAGGTGATCGGCAATGTTCCATTCCCATACAACGTTTCCCTGCATATCGACTTCTACCACACCGTCGGGCTGAGATGCGTAGTTGTCCCTCTTTGCAGGATCCACGCCCCTGGCAATAGCCTCTTCATGGGTCATTTCCCTGGAGGCCACATATAAAAGTGTGCGCGCCTCAAGCTTCGGGTTCCAGATCACCCGGAAATCATGATGAGGGGTATAACCAGGGCGTTCCTCATCGTGCTCCCAAAAAACCTTGCCATCCCAGTCGATGAACTGGTAAATAGCCCCACTCATGCCGCCCCTGCCCGCCCGATTAACGGTCCCCCTCACCAGGGTCCCGTCCCTCAAAAGCCGTGCATGTTTCTCGACTGCCTCCGCGCCTTCTGTGGACCAGCCTTGCGGGTATGGCCAGTAATGGACCACATTGCCACTCATGTCGATTAGGTAAGTATTCTGGCCCCGGAAAGGGCTGAACATCGTGTAGCCCGGAGAGGCTTTGGCCGGATCGTGATAGATCAATTCAGTTGGGCCACGGAATGCTTCGTACGCAGACACGGCAGCCGCGCCTCCGAGAAGTGTAATCAACAGCACATTACAAGCCCTGATGATCTTCGTCAGCCTGCTTGCCAGCATTAAATAGCTCCTTAGATTAGGTATTGAAACGCAATTTTTTCAGGCGGAGACAGATCCGGATCTTGATCTGGTGCTTAACCTCCGGGGCATGCTCTCTGGAACACGCCCCGGATAGTTATTTTACTTTGAGATTTCGCTACTAAAAATCGTAGGTCATCCTAAGCCCTAGCTCTCTCGGTATTCGGGGGGAGATGACAAAACCGCGAATTATAGGAGTTTGATTGTTGTCATTGCTCCATTGAATCCCTCTGGGTGTGTCATCGTCGGTCAAATTATTTCCATACAGAGCGAGTGTTAGGCTCTCGTTACGGAAAGTCAGTGATCCATTCCAGATGGTATACGCCGGGAGAAATGCAAGGTTCATGGAATCATTCTGTACCCATTCATCTGACGAATACCGAAGGCCAAGGCGTCCGATCCATTCCCAGCCACTGGTTCCGAGCGGGGCCATGTAGTTTCCTGACAGTACGATGGTCGTATCCGGTTGCTGGGGCATATCCTGACCCGTAACATTATTGCAGTTGTAAGGAGCCCCCTGCTGCACTGTCTTACTTGGTGTGAACCCGTAATCCTTTGATGGCCTCGGGTCGCAGCTTTCCTTGTATTTCGCACTTGCAAAAGTAGCGGCACCCCTGAAGCTCCAGTTATCGTTCGCCCTGAAACTTCCTTCCAACTCGATACCACTCAGCTCAGCATCACCGGTATTTAAAAAGCCCATGGCCATGGTATCGCCCATGGCATATACGACACCGCCAGAATGTGTGCCATCATTCCAGGAATTGTGATACCAGTTAAAGCCCTCGGGCTGGATCATCTTGTCCCATTCCATGGCATACACAGCCACGGCTAACTGCAAGCGGTTATTCATCACCGTGCCTTTCATGCCGAACTCAAGGTTTGTAAGTTTCTCCTCTTCAAAGACCTTGAAGGTATTCGCATCGTAGGTAATGTAACCGCCGGCCCGTGCAGCCGCGAGGGACTCACCAATGATCTCCCTCACGAAGTCAATGCTCACACCCGCGGGGTTTGTACCATTTGAAAATTGGCCATAGGCCGACCAGTTGTCATTAACCGCATGCGTGAAGGCCAAGCGGGGCGAAAACGATGTGGTCACGTTATTAAACTTGTCGCCCGTGTTTTTGTTCTCGTTCGTAACGTCATCGTCCTGGTACCGGGCCTCCACAGAGAGGGTTGTTCGGTCACTGACGTCCCATGCCACGTTGGCGTAAACCCCTGTATTCGTCGATTTATCCGCATTGACTGCAATCGGAGTAAACGCTTTACCCTTATTCGCTTCATCTTCCAATCCCAGTACGACGCCCGCGAGCTGGGTATAGATGTTGGTCAGGAAATCGAAGTCAAATACGGATGCGCCAACGGTCCACCGGACCCGTTGATCATCGGGTGACGACCACTTGACCTCCAGGAATTGCTCTTCGATGGTGTTTGGGTTGGCCATGGAGTTCACGCCCATAATCATGCCCATAGGGAATGTAGGGACCACATCACTCCTGTCCGCATCGAACCACCGCCTAAGCGTATCGTTCGAGCTGGAAGCTAAGACCTGGAGTGAACCCCCACTGTCCGCGTTGAAGTTGAATTCTGCCTGAGCACGTTCACGGTTCAGGTAGCTGCCCGGCTCCAAAACACCGTACGACTGCGCCAGGTAATAGTTCGCGGTTCCCGGGGTCAGAGTTGATTCCGGCCTGTTATTGGTTGGAATGCCGGTCGTCGGTGGTGAGGGATCACAATTCCATGCTCCTTTAACGTACATCTGTCCATTGCCTAACGCGTGATTGGTGCAGGCCTTGAGTGCTTTCTCGGGAATCTGGTACTGGATACCCGGCTCATCGTCCGTATCCAGTGTCATCACGCGTACGTTCATGTCGAAATTATCGCTAGGTGCCCATACCAGTTTGCCGGTCACATAATCGGTGGATTGTCCGCCTAAGGTATTACCCTCCGTAGTAAACCAAGTATCGGGCCCCTGGTACTCATCAAAACTCGCATCCAAAGTAAAGCCCAGTGTGTCCGTAATCGGCCCACGGAACGAGAGGGCTGCAATGTTTCTGTCCAAATCGGAACTTGAGAGCATAACCTGGCTCTCGAACTCTTCGCCCGGATTCCTGGTTACATAATTGATCGCCCCGGAGAATGTGGCACGCCCAAAGGCAGCGCTCTGTGGCCCGCGCATCACTTCGACACGCTCCATTCCCGCAAACTGCAGGGAACCGGTCTGGCCTAAAATCGGCACCCCATCGACGAATGAAGTGACCTTGGCCCTAATTGGATTCTGCGCCCTGGTCCACACACCCCGCACCGAGGCTCGCGCAGCTTGTCTATCCTGTGACTGGTCATAACTGATTCCAGGGGTGAGTTCGTATAAATCGAACTGATCTACCACGCTGGGATCCATGAGCAAGTCACTACCCAGGACTGAAACAGAAACCGGGACTTCCATTAAATTTTCTTCACGCCTTCGGGCCGTGACCACGATTTCCTCAAGTAACGATGCCCCCTGAGCATGCACGTTAGATGTCGGTACGCTCATGAACAGCAAACAAAAAGCCAGTCCGGCAGACAATACAAAACTAAAAACCTTCATATCCAGAATCCTCTATCCATTAGGTGTTATAAAAAAACAACAAAAACCCGACAAGGGTTATTCTGAGTGTATCTCAACGGACGATCAATAGAAAATTACAACCTAACCTTACCCGACTGGAGAAAACTCAGGTATGCACCTTGATTATCATTCCTTGAATTTTAATTATCTCTACCTAAAGTATGTCGGGCGACATCAGAAAAGGAAAATAACACTACAAAAACAATATCACTCAGTCCCAGAAAGCGGGACATGGCAGTCAACCGGTATAAATGTATAGTCTTGTTGGATATCAGTAATTGCTTGCCCTCCAACTCCGCTCACCTGGTAAAACTTTTCCCAGTACATTTCCCAGTCCTCATATAAGTGCCCCGGATCATGAATCCTCATCCTTAGCTCCAGGATGGGTCCCCAGGGGGCTCGATCGGTTCTCTTGTAGGTTTCTACCGTTGTCGTTTGTTCGCTGAGCTGGTGGCCAAAAATACCTGTCCAGTTTGCTGATATCTGGTCCGATTCAATGACGAGAGAGTCATTTTCATAGCGTGCCCTGGATCGTCCCATGGGACTTTTGGGTCCAGCCATTCTTTCATATTCTCTTTCATCAAAAAAAATCGTTCGTTTCCCTGCATATTCTTCGTATTCAATCACTATACGGTCAGCATTTTGTGTAATTTTCACCGGGTGCGGCGTAAACCCTGCCTGGCGGACCAGCCCGGGAGGTTCGCACGCATACTGAGGGTCATCTATAGCGTCAACCTCCGCCTGAATCGATGCTCCAACCTCATTGAACGGTGGGGGTTCATTGTTTAAAAAGCTTGGCCCATTAACGCCAATTTCACCATTGGGTCCCAAGCCGGGGCCTTGAACCCACACGCCAGTTAAATTTGGGCGGCCATCTTCCATCTGGAGTGGTAAGGCCTTAACAGACACCGATGCAGTGGTTGGCATTCGCTCAAGACTTGGCGTCCTCCGCACAACATGGGTTTCTGGGTCAAGAATCTCAATTTTTTCTAGGCTAACCATAGGACGATTGTTTCTTCCCGCAGGCCCGGTAACACGCACATACTCGCCCACTCCAACAGTCCCCTCAGACCACCCTGCTCTCCTCATGCCACTTGCAGCTGCTCCTTCGGCCATCCAAAGATCAGTACCACCGGTATCATTTTCCACATCGAGATAGATAATTACGTGAGGGTTCCTGAATAAATATTGGCTCACCACACCTTCGACCTGTATCCGCTCGCTGACAAAAACTGCCCTGGGAGAATGATGGGCATAAGCCTGGTTGATTGAAAAAATTACACACAAAAAGAGAGATATATTATTCATATGTTTAAAATTACCAGAGTAGTAAAAAATAATACAAGGAACAGCGGTGCGCAGAAATATAACATTACTGGGAATAGTCACGGTGGCTGTGGTGCTCTGGGTGACCTACTCCGCAGACTCACAGATCAGCACCGACGAGAATATTATTCTGGGTCGACCCACTGCAACCTCCATTATCATTAGTGTGCAAACCGAAAAAAACACATTGGTCGCTGCCCAGTACGGGGCAACATCTGATCACTACGCCAACCAGACACCGCCCGCAGAACCATCTGAAGATAATATTGCCGAAGTCTCTATAGGGGGGCTTTTGTCAGACACAAGATACTACTATCGGATTTGTTACTTTCGGGATGGTGATACTGACTGCCGGCTAGGCGAACAACATTCCTTTCACACCCAAAGATCCAGAGGCAGCACTTTCCGTTTTGGTGTGCAGGGAGACTCCCACCCAGAATCGGGTACAAGCAGGGGGGGAGGTATGGGTGGCCCCATGTTTCATCCCGACCTCTACCAAAGGACCCTGGAAAACGTCGCGCACAACCAGCCGGACCTCTACTTCATGCTAGGTGACGACTTCAGTATCTCAAACGAGATGGAAGATTTTTTTCTTGGCGAAAACATTGAAGCTAACCTGCGGCTTATTGATGATCTTTACTCGAACCAAAGAAATTTTCTCACAACCATGGCGAACTCCACTGCCCTATTTGCGGTAAACGGAAACCATGAAGAGACGCGTCGCGCATTTCTCGGTACACCACTTCATGATATGGCAATTCATGCGGGAAGTGCCCGAACACGTTTCTTTCCCCTGCCGGCTCCCAACCACTTTTATTCTGCTGATCCCGAGCTGGTTCCCGGGATAGGCTTTCTGAGGGACTACTACGCCTTTACTTGGGGGGATGCGCTGTTTGTGGCTATTGACCCCTACTGGCACTCACCGGTTCAGGGATGGAACTCCGGAGGAATGGGGGCTGGAATGGGGGCCGGTAATTGGTCGACAAAAATCATCTCTGAGGAAAAACAGGCTGAATACCTCAATCTCATCAGTGCACGAAAAGATCGCTGGGAAGCAACTATGGGGGATGCGCAATACGAGTGGCTTGGAAAAACATTAAGTGAAAGCAACGCAAAGTATAAGTTCGTTTTCGCACACCATGTATGTACGTGTGGGCGCGGTGGGATTGAAAATGCAAAGTACTGGGAATGGGGTGGTCATAATATGGAAGGCACCTGGGAGTTTGATGAACGGCGCCCGGACTGGGAACTACCCGTACACCAACTGATGGTGAAACACGGGGTAACAATTTTCTTCCAGGGTCATGACCATCTTTTTGCACGACAGGATCTGGACGGGATCATCTATCAAAGCGTTCCGGTCCCCGGGGACCCTCAGTACACCGGCAAAAACAAGCATGCCTACTTGTCCGGAACTGTCCTTGATAATACAGGCTACCTGAATGTCGAGGTTTCCCGGGAGCATGTTAGGGTAGACTATGTTCGTTCCTTTTTGCCGGGCGATGAAGTCGGTGAACGAGAAAACGGCAAAATCGGGTTCTCTTATATAACTGAATAAAATAAAAATGCATGCCAGTAAAAATGTTCGACTTGGTATCTCTTAGGGGAGTAACCATGAAAAATCCAATTCCTTTGATTCCCTTATTTTTCATGGCAAGTCTTCCTGCCTTGGCCCACCACAGTGATGCCGGTGTGGATATGGATGCCGTTGTTGCCTTTGAAGGTACGGTCACTGAGTTCAGGTGGCGAAACCCGCACGTCTACGCGATGATCAATAATACTGACGGACCTGATGAGCCGGTTGAATGGGCCATCCAAATGGGTGGAGTGAATGTCCTTTCTCGCAGGGGCTGGAGAGCTAACTCTCTTGCAGAAGGCGACCAGGTCACGGTACGCGCACATCCCATGCAAGATGGACGACCCTACGGAATAATGGAATCGATCGAAAAAGAAGGTGGCCTTATTCTAGAAGAGGCAGTAGAAACTCCAGAAATTGCAGCGACCACAACAAATCTTCAAGGCACATGGAAAGCAGATCGCTCAGCAACAATGAGCTTCCCCGGCGGTTTCGACGGCTTTTTCCTTGCACAGCTAAAACTTACGCAGAAAGGTGAGTTCGCCAAGGCCCAATACAACCCTCTCTCTGACGAAAACCCCGAATCAACGTGCATCGGAAGACCAACGCCCGCCGCACTGGTTTCCACTAGCCTTTATTTAATGAGCATCGAAATCAATGAAGAAGAGCAGATGATTGTTTTTCAGAGTGAGTGGTTCGGCGAAAGGCGCACGATATATATGGATGGAAGAAGACACCCAGAAGATAGTGAGCGTTTTGTGACCGGACATTCGATTGGTTGGTGGGAAGAAGACACGCTAGTGGTCGACACCACTAATTTTACCGACCACCGATCTCCCTACCAGATTGGCGTACCCTCAGGCAAGCAAAAGCACGTGGTTGAAAAATACCGGCTCACCGAGGACGGGACACGGATCGAGATGGAATTCATACTTGAGGATCCTGAATACATTGCGGAACCCATGACTCACAGCCGGGAGCTAATGTATTCGCCGCACTTAAGAATGTACCAGTTCAATTGTGATCTGGAGGCAACAAGCCGTTTTATAAATAATTAAAAGATGAATATACTTCCTCGTTCGTTAAGGAGAACAAAATATGACTATTACTAAATATTTCCTCATGCTGGCGGGCCTTGGGATACTTTTCGGCCCGGCCGCGGCTCAAGAGCAGCAGCCTATGAGCTTCTTCATTACCAGTGTGGGCTCGGGCGACGGCGGTAACCTTGGTGGTCTTGCGGGAGCAGACGCACACTGCCAAGCACTGGCCGCAAGCGCTGGACGTGGAGACGCCACCTGGCAGGCCTATCTTAGCCAGGCTCCCGGGGGAGGTCTGCCCCAAGTCAATGCACGGGATCGCATAGGCCAGGGACCCTGGTATAACGCCAACGGAACCTATGTTGCCTATAACATTGATGATCTGCATGAAGATCGAAACAACGTGCGAAAAGACAGTGCTTTGGACGAAAACGGCCAAATGGTGAATGGCCGAGGGGATCAGCCCAACCGTCACGACATTCTTACAGGCTCGGACTCTACTGGACGGCTGGTGCCGGGAAGTGGAGCACTGACCACTTGTAGTAACTGGACCAGCAATGACCAGGGTAATGCAATGGTTGGCCATCATGACCGGCTCGGCGGTCCCAACGCGTCGTGGAACGCAGTGCACAGCTCCAGAGGATGCAGCCAGCAAGATCTGGTCGGTACTGGTGGTGATGGGCTATTTTACTGTTTTGCCATCGACTGAAATAACGACAACCAGTGACTTTATCCGTCCTGGAAGCCCTGCCACAAGGGCTTCCAGGTCGTGCTCTTTAGTTTATTAGCCACCGGCAACAGTCATCACAGGCACAAATTTCTGGATGCGTTTGCCTGTTTCTACTTCTCCGGTATAGATATTCCCGTGAGAATCAGTGGCCACAGCATTGATCCAGTGAAACTCTCCTGCATAACGTCCGTTTTTACCAAAATGGCCTAAAGTTTCACCGGACAATCTATCGACAATCCAAACAACGTTGTTTGTGCCATCAGCCACATAAACATACTTATTCTCAGAATCTTTAGAAAAGGCCATTTTGTACATTGTGCCGCATGGTGGTACTGGAGTATCACCACGCAAAGAGCCGCATTCAGTAATACCTCTGTTTTCATATCCAGGTGGGTAGGGTGGTCTATTTCTTTCTCCGGGTGTTATTTCTGCACCTATATAAATATCTTCAACCCAAGTACCGTCTTTTTGATAGACACCCATTCTATTCTGGCCTCTTTCGCCGACATAAACTAAGCCATCATTAGATATTTCAATGAAGTGAAGAGCCGGGACAAATTGTTCCTCTTCTGGTGGCAGGCTTACACCATCAAAAACGTATGGGGCTATAGGCTCATTAGAGACCTCACTTAAAGGCATGCCGTGACCACCCCAACCTCTCTTGTATTCACCATTATCCATGTCATAAACAAGAACTCTTTTTTGCTGGACAATGTAAATTTCACGGGCATCATTATCTAGTTGGAACCTACCTTTATTACCTAAGATATCTGTTTGTTGATTATTCTCTTCCCAATTAGGATCAGTTGGTCTTCTATCAAAGTCCCAAACGAATTCTCCATCTTTTGTCCACTTAGTTATGCTGCTTTGACCTGAAGTACCAGCAATCCAAACAAAACCTTCATCATCAATAATAATTGTCTGAAGGCCTCCTTGTGGAAATAGAGGATGATGATCGGGTCCACCCCAAGCTCTAAGAACATTTCCTTCCTGGTCCATTTCAATAACCGCAGGACCACGAACGCAACATAATTGTCTAGGCGGATCAAATTCTGCTCCAATATCATCCCCTCGAGCTTCGTTATCTCTATTCATCCACCAGATATGATCATCTTGATCTACAAAAATACTAATTGCTTGCTGACTGCTCCAATTATTCGGTAATGTTTTAGGCCAAAATGGATCCACCTGAAACAAGGGTGAACTATTTTCATCGACCACCTGTTCCTGGAAGCCAGTTTGAGATGGCGCCTGATTACAGCCAGAGAGCAGCGCTCCCAACACACATAAAAAAATGAACCTCAATGGGTCCCCTTGAATATGTTTCAACATAACAGCTCCTTTCTATAGATCTCGCTTTATGCTCACGCCAAACTACTACCGTAGCAGGCCCAAAAAAACAGGCCCTGTTAAAAGGGCCTGCAATTAATCAATATTCTCAACGCTAACCGCCTGTTATCACTGGCATGAATTTTTGTATCCTTTTAGCGTGCTCCACCTCGCCGGTATAGATGTTGCCGGCCGAATCCGTGGCTATGGCGTTGATCCAGTGCAACTGACCAGCATAACGGCCATTGCCGCCGAACGAGCCGAGGGTCTCGCCGCTCTGCCGGTCGACGATCCACACACTCGAGTTACCCGTATCGGCGACGTAAAGGAACTTTTGCTCCGGATCTTTTGAGATCGCCATCTTATACATCGTGCCACAGACAGGGAGTTCCTTTCGGGTACCTACACCACCACACTGGGTCCGACCCAATCTCTCGGCGGGCGTACCTTCGGCGACATAGATATCCCTGACCCAGGTGCCGTCCTTCTGAAAGGCCTGTATCCGGTTCTGCCCACGCTCACCGACATAGACAAGCCCGTCGTTGGAAATCTCGATAAAGTGCAGCGCCGGAACAAAATTTGCCTCATCCGGCGGACGCGTCCCGTCCCATTCATAAGGCGGGATCGGGTCGTTGGTGATCTCGCTTAGCGGCATACCGTGGCCGCCCCAGCCCCGCTTGAAGTCACCCGTGTCCATGTCATAAACCAATACACGCTTCCAGCTCAGGATATAGATCTCGCGCGCTTCCTGGTCGAGCTGAAACCGGCCCTTCTGATCCAGAATCTCGGTCGCTGTGTTGTCCTCTTCGGGACGGACGCCCTCGGGTGGCCGATGATCGAAATCCCAGACGAACTCGCCCTCACGCGTAAATTTGAGAATGCTATCCCCGGGCGCAAGACCGCCGATCCAGACGTATCCATCCTGATCAGCAATGACAGTCTGCAGGCTTCTTGGCCAACGGGGATGGTGCTCTGCGTTACCCCACGCATGAACTACATTGGCATCCTGATCCATCGCAACGACCTCGGGTCCTGCTACACAGCAGGCCATACGGTATGGAGGGTTCTCTCCCCCCCCTATTTCATCACCTTCGGCACCGTTTGGGCGGTTCAAGAACCAGACAATGTCCATGTGATCCACGTGGATGCCGGTCACTTGCTGCATGCTCCAGCGGTTAGGCAATGGGCCCGGCCAGAACGGGTCGACCTGAAAAATTGGTGCTCCATTCTCATCAATGGCTTGCGTCTGAGGTTGTGCTGGCTCTTGGGTTTGCGGCTCCGCGCACCCACCCAATATTAATAACGATCCAAAAAACGCAATAGAAAAAATTACGGGCCTTGGATTTTGATTCTTTTGAAAATTCACTGAACTTTCTCCATTTTTATTAAAAGGAACACTATCTAGGACAGGTAGGGTAACGTTCCAAGAATTATTAACAGCCTTCAAAGTATATAATGTTTTCAATCAAGTTTATGCAACAAGTATGGAAAACTTCAGTAAGAAAATCCCCATAATTTCTGTCTTCCTTTTTGGTTCTGCCTTGAGGTTTTACAACTTAGGGGAAATTCCTGGCCCTGTCTTTGATGAGGTATTTTATCCGCTCTGGGGTTTGAGTTATTTAACGGGCGAACAATTTTTTTCTGTACATCCACCACTAGGTAATTACCTTTTTACTCTTAGTATTTCTCTATTTCACCTTCTTCCCGGGACAGGGGAACTTGGCACCTCTTTTGATCAACTAAATCCCCTGAGCTATCGGTGGCTTAATGCAGCAGTGGGATCTTTGCTGGTTTTAGTAGCTTATTTTGTAGCACTTAGAATTTATAACAAAACTGTATTTGCTTTCTTGGTCGCATTATTTTTTGCAATAGACGGGTCCATGCTGGTTGATTCCCGTTTCGGACTGATAAATATCTATCTAGCCTTCTTTGGGGGTGTCTCTCTTTTATTTTTCTTAAAATCAATACAGGACAAAGATCATAAAATTTTAAATGTGATCCTTTGTGGAGTTTTTTTAGGGCTGGCAACCTCCATTAAATGGAATGGCTTAGGTTACTGGCTAACAATTGTGATGTTTTCTTTTTTACCCTACCTTTGGAAAGCCACGGAAGGCAATGCGGGCATACCTCCAATAGTGGCTAAAAATATCACTGAGATCCGCCAAGGACTTGCCCGGAATATTGGTTTTGTTCTGTCTATTTCCCTTATTGCGGTGATTGGTTACCTTCTGATCTGGCTTCCCGACTTAGCCTTTCATGATGACTTTGATTTAGTAGACAAACACAGTCAGATCGCTTCTTATCACCTGGATCGCCCAGAAGAGAAGTTACATCCATACAGTTCACCCTGGTATACGTGGCCCTTTATGAGCAGGCCGGTAGGATATTATTTTTCATCAGTTGATGCCTTAACAGGGGAAGGTATTAATACTACGTATTTTACCGACGTCCATCTTTTTCCTAATCCGGTAATTTATTGGCTTTCAGCCCTCTCCATATTGGTACTTTCCTTTCATTGGGTTTATTCCTTACGAAACTTTTTGTTTCAGCAAATATATGACAGGGAATTTCTTCCCCTATCGTTCATTTTGATAGGTTTTTTTGGAAATTTTTTACCCTGGGCTTTAGTCTCTAGGTCAACTTTTTTGTACCATTACCAACCTGCTTCGGGCTTTGCCTTCATGGCACTGGCCTTCTGTCTCTATAACTTGAGGAGGAAAAACCGGCCACAATATAGAATTTTATACGGTTCCCTGCTTTTCATAATCACAGCAGCCTGCCTTTACTGGCTCCCCCTGCAACTAGGCCTGGAAATAGAAAAAGAAAGCTTTTATCAGAGGATGTGGTTTGGGTCATGGATCTAAGCTCAGATTTTGATGCCCAAGATCCTGCATAAACAGTCTGAACGTATCTTGGGTATTTCAATAGGCCAAATTTTAAAAAAATACCAGAAGACACCCGAACGGGGTTTTAATTGAGATGCCCAATCTAAAATTTTACAACTCAAAGGATTTTGTTAGATATACCTTAGTCGGCGCATCAGGGGTTCTTGTCAATCTAGGCATGTACATATTTCTCACGAGGCACTTCGGATTCCCAAAAGAACTAGCTCCAATTCTTGCGATTGAGACATCTGTACTCTCAAATTTTTTTCTAAATAATTTTTGGACTTTCAGAAAACGAACCACGGAGGTACCATTAATCTCAAGGCTCTTTAAATTTCACCTGGTTGTAGGGGCGTCCGGAATTCTTAATTACCTTACTTTCTTCTTCCTGTTCAAAGTCATCCTGCTAAATGATCTCTTGGCAAACCTAGCAGGAATCTCCGTTGCGGCTGTACTAAACTACCTGATCAATTCAAGTTGGACTTGGAGAGATGAAAGTCAAACATAATGTTCGGCTGATCGCGGTGTCGTTCGTTCTCTCGACAGCCATCCCGGCAACAACCATGTCCGCCGCCAACATCCTGTTGATTATCGGGGATGACATGGGTGTCGAGACTCTGCGTTCCTACGGTCTGGGCGAGAACCCACCCGCTACCCCTCATTTAGACGAAATGGCTCGCGAAGGTGTGCGCTTTAATAATTTTTGGTCACAGCCTGCCTGCTCGCCAACCCGGGCGACAATCATGACCGGCCGCTACGGATTCCGGACGGGAATCGGAGCACCCGTTAATGCCCGTGGGCCCCTGCCGGAACCCCCAGCCGTACCTGACTGGGCTCTCGCCAACGTAACGACAAGGAATATGAGCGGTGGCATGGCCGGGGTAATCGCGGCCCGCGGAATGGGTGGCGTTGGGCCTCGGTCAGCACCACGCAATGGATTAAGCGCTAACGAATACACACTGCCCATGGCCTTCGATGACAATGCTGAGCTCGGTTACTCCACTGCCGCTATCGGCAAATGGCACCTAGCGGACTTGTCCAACGGCTGGCTGGACCATCCGAATCGTACCGGCTTCGATCATTTTTCCGGAAGCCTTTACGGCTCACCCGAATCCTATTTTGCCTGGAACAAAGTTATCGATGGCGAGGTGGTCGGGGTGACCGGCTATGCACCAGTCGATAAAGTCGATGACGCCATTGCCTGGATCGGTGGCCAGGGCGGGAATCCCTGGTTTCTGTGGTTCGCGTTCAACCTGCCTCACCGTCCGCTGCATATGCCCCCCGATGATGCGCGAATTGGGATTTCGGATTCGAATTACCCCGCAATGATCGAAGCTATGGATACACAAATCGGCCGGATGCTCGCATCGCTCGAACCCGAAGACCGTGAGAATACCTACGTGATTTTCATGGGAGACAACGGCACGCACAACGAGGAGGTATCAGCACCGTTCCAAGCCGGACGCGCCAAGGGAACACTCTACAGGGGCGGCGTCAACGTGCCGTTTCTTGTGACCGGGCCCGGCGTACAACGCGGTGCGATCTCGGAAGCACTGGTTAACTCCGTAGATCTGTTTGCAACTATTATGGAAATGGCGGGCATTGAGCCAACAAAAACAATTCCTGCTGAAATAACCCACGACTCAATCAGTTTTCTGCCAACGCTTTCAAATCCCATGTCCACTCCGCGTGACTGGATTTTTGCGGACGAGTTCCTCGGTGGTTTCGCCGGCGTCTCAAGTGCCTACTCTGCCATGCGCAATAAGCGTTACAAATTGCTGAGTCTCGGCAGTGTAGAGGAATTTTACGACCTAAAGGTGGATCCCTACGAGCGCAATAATCTGCTCGCTGGTGAGCTGTCTTCCGACGAAAACACAGAGTATTTTGTACTGCAGAGGAAGATCGCTAGCTTACGTGGCAATGAAACCAGTCAGACGCAATAATATTTATAATGAATTTAACCTCCACGTCTCGTATTGATTCAGAACACTCGGATAGCCAGGAAAAGAAAATGAATCACCTCCTGCTATTGACGACAGTCGCGGTTGTCGGTGTCTTCATTGTGTCAACAGCGCATCTTGATGCACAAACAGGTGACGGCGAAAACATTATTCTCGGCCGACCGACAGACGCTTCCATTGTGGTTCATGTCCTCGCAGAAGAAGGTACCGAAATCTCTGTCGAATACGGTGAAACGCCTGGACGGCTCTTGCAAAGCACGGTGTCAACTGTGGCTTCGGCCGACGGCACGGCCGTGGCTATGATCACGAAACTGGCACCCGATCACCTCTACTATTATCGAGTGGCCTATATGGACACCGACGGAAACCGTGCGGGTGATGAGCATTCATTTCGAACGCAACGATCGAAGGAAGCCACGTTCAACTTCGGCGTACAGGGCGACTCTCACCCTGAACGTCGTGGACGTATGTATCACCCAGACCTCTATGCTCGGACTATGCGGCTTGTCGAGGATACGCAGCCGGACCTTTATTTCATGCTCGGTGATGATTCCAACCTCTCACCTTTAGTGGCGGACTTCTTTCAGGGCGACCGCAGCGTGCTTACCCAAAAATTCGTCGACGGTAACTACATCAATCAGCGACGATTTCTTGGACTCATGGCGCACTCGACGGCACTCTTTCCAGTCAACGGAAATCATGAGCTCGGCTACCGTAGCCTGCTTGGTACGCCGCTTCATGATATTGCCGTCTTTGCCGGTAGGGCTCGAAACCGTTACTTGCCCGTCCCGACCCCGGATAATTTTTACAGCGGTAATTCCGATCCCGTAGAGGGGATCGGTTTGCTTGGAGATTACTTCGCATTCGAGTGGGGCGATGCGCTGTTTATATCTCTAGATCCTTACTGGCATTCGACGCGAGTGACCGAGCGTGTCAGCGGCGGAATGGGGATGGGGAGCAATCCACCCTGGAGTAAGATCGTCGACGAATACAACGCGCTGACCCAGTCAACGGGTAACCTCTGGGACGCGACAATCGGCGACGCGCAATACGAGTGGCTCAAAACCACTCTCGAGGAAAGCGATGCAAAGTACAAGTTCGTCTTCACCCATCATGTACTCGGCACAGGGCGCGGCGGAATCGAACGCGCAACTAAATATGAGTGGGGTGGCTACACAGATGACGGTGAGTGGGAGTTTGGCACGCAGCGTCCCAACTGGGAGTTACCGATACACCAGCTGATGGTCAAAAACGATGTCACCATTTTTTTTCAGGCTCACGATCATATCTTCGCGCACCAGCAACTCGATGGCGTCGTTTATCAGTCTGTACCTAACCCGGCCGACGATACCTACACGGCTCGCAACAGGAATGCCTACCTGTCCGGAGGCATTCTGGATAATTCAGGGTATCTGAACATCACCGTCTCACCAGAAAATGTGCAGGTCGACTACATACGCTCTTATCTGCCGGAACATGAGGTGGGCAGTCGCCGGCATGGGGATGTGGATTATTCCTATACTGTTGAGTGACTACATTTAGGTTATGGTCAAGAATTCTATCTATTAGCTTTTTCAAAAGTACAATCCCAAGCTTGGACATCTTTACCCAGCCCTAAACCCCGCAGCAAAAAACAGTACACTTAGTCAGCCTGCTCTTCCGGTACAAAATCTACCGAACCGACACCATTATGGTATATGACCTGCTCCCCGGGCCGGATGTTGTTTTCACCCGTGAGTTCAATACAGTTATAAGGTTCATAGGGAGCATCCACGAGCTCCTGTCCGTCCATGTTTGAATACTCTCCCTCGATATATAAAGGGTCAGTCAGGATATATTCACGCATTAGATAGTTTGTTTGCTCGTCAACAAAAAACCGCTCAACGGCATGCAATTGCTCGCTGTGCTTAATGCCCGCTAAATGTTCTAGTACCCCGGGCTCAAAACCAACCGTATCGACCACTAACGTATCGCCGTCCCACGCACCGATTGAATGACCCGTAGCGCTGAGAACAATGTTATCTGGATGCTGATCCAGATTCATATGGATAACTCTGACCACATCCATAAACCCGTATTGAATGATTATCTCATCTGTGCCCTGGTTGATTTCGTTTATTGTGTTGCCATGATGAAATCCCTCTATGAGGTTGGCGTAATGGCACCGCATTATCGGACTATCAAAGCGCATGTCATAACCCTTAGCGGCCGCTCGGCCCGCGGCCGTAGGTATGATTTGCGCCCCAGACGGCTTAACAGCGGCATCTGGGCCTTTAGAAACGGTACGCCATGAGCCGGAAATATTTGGCTGCCCATTCTCCAGATATCTTGGCCTATCTAAGGTACCTGCTATCTCTTCAGACCGGATAGGTTCATCTTCTCGCTCGATATTGACACGAGAAAGAGGGCCATCCCGTGCTAGTTCTAGGCCACTTTCAAGCCGCATCATCCCTAGGATGCACACATTCTCTTCGCGACGCGCGGGGTTGCCAGTCATATCGACAGTCTGGCCGGGCACAAAGAAATCCTCACTCCAACCCATCCGCTTCAAACGCCCAGCGGGGCCCATTTCGCATCGCCAATTAACCGTTTCACCGCCTTCTTCAACATCAAAATAGATGTAGGAATGCGGATTAACAAACCTGTATTCGGTAATAGTGCCTATCAAGTTGATTTCGATATTGGTATCAAAATGCGGGGCAAAGGCATGGTGGGCAAAAGCAATCTCTAAACCGAAAAACCCAAATATGAAAATAATCCTGACTAATTGCTTCTTTTTTTTATTCATACTATTAAAAACTATTACCGGGTCTGTTAAATGATTTCTTGGCAAGCCTAGCAGGAATCTCCATTGCAGCTGCACTAAACTACCTGATCAATTCAAGTTGGACTTGGAGAGATGAGAGTCAAGCATAATATTCAGCTGATCGCGGTTGTCGGTGTCTTCGTTGTGTTAATAATGACTCCCATGATGTACCTTATTGAGCGTTCGGGTAGTAGATGTTGTTGACTTCCATGCTGGGATTATAAATTACCTTACCTCCCATTCCATTCGCACGGATCGCCCTTGGTTTAGAGGAATTATAATTTAAGTTCACAGCAGGAATATCGGCGTCTATAAATACTAGATACTCATCAAGAAGGACCTCCAGTTCTTTTGCTTTTTCGGGTATACGCATTGCAAGATTCTCTCTTTCCCCAATATCCAGAAATATATTGAAAAGGGCAGTTTTATTGATTTCATAAAATTTTATTAATTTGTATTCATCTAGATAAACTGCCGACTGAGGTGCCCCATCTTGGTAATGAGGAAAGTGAAATACCAGCTCAGGCCGGGGTCGTTCAATTTGGCCCGCTCCATTATTTTTTAAAATGCCAGCAAAGCTTCCCCCCTCTATCCCTTCCGGGAGATTTTTTTTGTCAATACCCGCCCATTCTGCAAAAGTAGGAAACAGATCATAACCAACCATCCGGGCATGAGACCAAGAATCTTCCTCTATACCAGGCCCCTTGATAATAAATGGCACCCGAATACCGCCTTCAGATAAATTACCCTTGGCACCCAAAAGGGCTGCATTGGATTCTCTGAGCCTGCAATCACTCCCAACTTCACATACGTTGGTATGCTCATAACTGCGCTGTCCATTATCTCCCATATAAATGACATAGGTGTTATCGCCCAAACCCAACTGCTCTACTCCATCCATAATGACGCCAACACCTGTATCAAGATCCTCGGTAACAGCTGCAACAAGAACGTCATGATGAATTCTGCCGACGGATCTTTGCTTTACCCTCGTTATCGTCTCCGGTGACGCATTTTGCTGCTCATGAAGAGGGTAATAAGATATTTGAACAAAAAACGGCCTGCCCTCTTCATTCGCCCTTTGCATAAAATTCAGCGCCCTCTCCGACATCCCTATGACATCCAATGGATTATCGGGATTATTCAGCGGAAGAGCATCCCGATTACTGGTCTCTCCATCACTCTCGTCGTACCCATGTTTTGCAGGACCACCCCCCTGCAAATGCCATTTTCCGTAATGTGCTGTTTTGTAACCCGCCGACTGAAGTACCTCACCAATAGTTACCTCTTCCTCAAATAACTCTTTTCTGTGCTGCACAGGCACCAGGGGAAAATTATGGGCAGCTGTGTAAATTGGGGCTGCCTTGGTCCAGTGATTTTTTGCTGGGCTCATACCTGTCTGCAAGCTAGCACGCGTTGGCGAACAAACGGTACTGGGCGAATAAGCCGCTGAAAATCTCATGCCTTGATCAGCTAATTCCTCCAGTCTCGGGGTAAGATAAAAATCGCTTTTTGAGTCAGTCATTTCCGGGTGCATTTGAACCGAAAGTCCGTCCCATCCCTGATCGTCAGATATCATCAGGACAATATTTGGAACAGCAAAAGCAACCTCTAAACCGAAAAACCCAAATATGAAAATAATCCTGGCTAATTGCATCTTTTTTTATCCATACTGTTAAAACTATTACCGGGCCTGTTCATCGGAAGTTCCGCTTCCCATACCGGAACGATCAAGATGCGAACTAACAGTGCCAGCGCCGTCACCGCCTAGCTCAAATTCCTTTAGCTTCCTTTCGATCGCCTGCGGACGAAGCTCCTCACCTTCCACAAAAATCTCTTTTAACAGCATATGATTCTTAAGTGTCGTTGCTGGGGTGCCGCTCACTGAAATAGCATTTCCTTGCTTTATTTCCCCTCCCGTCCAACCTTCTCGCGACAGAATATTTCGACTCCTTCCCTCTACAACCCAAGTTTCTTTAGCATCATTGCTGTCTACATCCACGTAAATCCTAATATGTGGATTCACAAACCAAAAAGACTGGACTGTTCCCTCTATCGATACAGGATCCGCCCCCATATCGTAGTGGGATACAAAATTATGATGCGCATTTGCCGGTAGCACGAACAGGCAGCAAAAAAATTTCAATAACAATGAAAACTTTCTGATCATAATAGCTCCGCCAATTGATGTACTCACTGGATGTAATCGACTACAGGCGATTCAACTTGTTCGGCATATTCCGGAAATAAAACGCAACCACCATCGTAATTGTCTAAGAATTCCTGGGGAACTCCTGAACCCTCGCTAAAAACAGAAGACTCCCAGTTTTCACTACCATCATCAACAATCGCAATGTCATCACTAGTTAAAACATGACTGGCATCATCAATCTCCCGGTAATGTTTAATCGTATGCCAAACCTCTGTCAAAACCCGGGGATCATCCAGCCAGACCTCCATCTGCAGTGTTCTTCCCTCTGGTACCAGACGAGGATTCACCTCCTGTGGAGCAATTCCTCGGGCTTCCCATCTCTGGTCAATTGGAATCAGGCTATATTCACGCTGCACAATGAGTTCTTCTGATGGAAGAACAGGAATATGGCCCATTAATATGTCTCTACTCATAAGGCCCCGAGTTTCTACAAACAAGGTGCTGCCTTCCCAGCGACCAACAGAATAACCAAACAGGCTTGTCGGCCAACCAGAACGCCGATCAAGTCCATATTGTTCTGGAAAAACACCGTTTACATGCACAACTACCCCGGAAAGAAGTAAATTTTTTTCCTGATTCAGTTCAACTAAAACGCCGGCAGGAGAAAAAAGATTTCGTGCTAAACCAGACTCATAACATTGTATTGCCGGATCCATATCAGGAGTAAACCGGTCCCAATATTCTTGGGCCTCAGCCGTTAATTCTGGCGGGCCATCAACTTGAATCATAGAAAAAGGATCAGAGGTATAGGCACCCAAAAAACTATCTTCTACAGCATCAGAGCCCGTATCAGAAGAACTACAGCCAAACAGGGAAAGTAGCCCGATAAACATACTTGCCCGGGCAACACTGATGCCGATTCTATTTAGCAAAACAATCTTGTAAGTTTTATTCATGATTATAAGAATCTCTTGTCGCGTCCTATTTTTTTGATTTGTCTGAGGCTACAGATTTAATAACCATAAGGACACTTACGAACTATAAAATCCGATGGCTTGAGATAGGCATGTCTGCCCTGATTTTCCTTATGTAATCAGGGTCTATGGTCGCGCTAACCCACCCAATTCCGTCAGGAACCTGACTGACAACATGACCCCACGGATCCACAATAACTGAATGACCCCAAGTCCGTCTATAGCCACCCTTTGCATCGGGAAATTTTCCGCATTGGGCTGGAGCCAACACATAAGCTTGTGTCTCAATTGCCCGTGCCCTAACCAATGGTAGCCAGTGATCTTTCCCGGTTTGCAAAGTAAAGGCAGCCGGTATCATTATGATATCGACTCCCTTTTTAGCTAATTCAAGGTACAACTCTGCAAACCTAAGATCATAACAAATCGTACAACCAACAATCATTCCATCAGCTTGGTAGGTCACCACTTGATCCCCAGGGAGAACCCTGTCTGATTCCCTGTATGAATCACCGCCAGGAATTGCAGCGTCAAACAAGTGGATCTTCCTGTATTGAGCAACGATCTCCCCTTCCCTGCTAAAGGCTAGGCTTGTATTAAAAATTTTATTACCAGCCTTTTCGCAAAAACTACCGCCGTGCACAAAAACACCATTTTTTCTAGCTAATTCAGCCAGCCTTTCTGTCGTCTCTCCGTTTGGGATATCTTCTGCCGATGACTTACTGTCCTCATCGCTCCCCCCATAAAACGATATCATTTCAGGGAACGCTATTAAATCAGGCTTGTCAGACGCGATTGCCTTATTTGCTAGTTTTATAGCTATATCTAAGTTTTTCTTTTTATCAGTTTTACTATTAAGTTGTACGATGGCAACTTTCATTAGTCTGTCTTTTTAGGCCTAACCAGACGAATCATACCTTTCCCCTAAAATATCCGGACAGGAAATATCAAAATTAAGATGCCTTGTATTATATTTTACTATAACTATTAATATTAAATTATTGAAATATATAAATATATATAAATTATTTAAGCAGAATTTAACAGAAATACCCCATCGATCTAGCCCTACCAAAACCATCAGGTAGTGCAGTCTCTGAGATATATAGTGCGCTTGGCACAATCTTTTTGATCCTGAACCCGTCTAAGGCGTTTGCTCCCCTAGCTCTTCAGGGTATACATTTGGTGGGAGCAGATTCGAGGCCAAAAAGCTGAGCCATTTGGAGTGAACCCTAACGGCATGAAAACTACAACGAAATCTAAGCTGCCCCTCTGCTGTTGCACAATTATTATTTTCTTCGTAATTTTTTTTAATGTGTACTCGCAGGCACAGCAGACTTCCAGTTTGCCCGAAGATTGGCCCAACTGGGCCTACGGATATTTAGAGCCCTTAATGGAAGGGAATCAAATTGCTCCTCCCTGCCCAATCGACGCAAAACCACTGGACTGCGCTTATCGATCTTCCCCGGCTACTGACAACGGGGTTAAGTTCAGCTTGCCAGGAACTTCACTCTCATTCACCGCTTCTGAGGCAGATTATGACTATGGACCAGCTGATTGGTATCCACATGACCATCCTTTGATGCCTGCTATCGTTCAAAAAGGAAAGCAGGAAGAGAAAATTAGAGCCTGCTCCCTTTGTCATTATCCAAACGGGCAGGGAAAAATGGAAAATGGTCACGTTGCTGGCCTTCCCTATGGATATATCCTTGATCAACTTGAAATCTTTTCAAAAGGTGACCGAAGGAGCGCAGATCCCAGAAAAGCCAATACCAATGAAATGATGATGATTGCAAAATCTATGACCGACGAAGAGAAGCAAATTGTTGCTAGATATTTTTCCTCAATAAATTTCAAGCCCTTAGTTAATGTGATTGAAACAACCAAGGCTCCCCAGGTTCGCATGACCATGAATGGTCTGATGTTGCCAATCGAGAATATGCCTTTTGCTCCTCTTGGAAACCGCATCATTGAGGTGCCGACAAATCCTCAACGCACAGCTATTATGCGGGATCCGAGGGGTATGTTTACTTCTTATGTACCAATTGGAAGCCTTAAGAAAGGAAAACTGCTAGTTGACACTAGCAACAGCAAAACAATTCAATGTGGGATCTGCCATGGTCCCGACCAAACTGGTCTAGCTGACATTCCAAGTATTGCGGGACGAACTGCAAGTTACACGATGAGGCAACTTTGGGATATTAAACAGGGCACCAGAAAAAGCCCGATAATGGTGCCCATTGTAACCAATCTAGATATCGATGATCTACTGAATATTTCTGCATATTTGGCGTCCCTACCGCCATAATGTAATGTATATTTTTTTCATCCCCACACAGAATACCGTGACAGTCCGCACGGCATGCATTAAGCACCCAAAAATTCTGTGCTGCTTTCGGACAGTCGAAAATCTCGGGAAGATAATAAATTTACATGCGGAAAAGGTAGGTCTTTTCTAGTGACTTCTATTTTTAAGAAATCAGATAATTTTTTCCATTTACAGCCAGAATTGCAGCTCTCATCAAATACGTCGAATGTTAATAATTGGTCCTCCGCACCATGATTTTTAAAAAATTTCTCAACTTCCTCGGTATATTCTGTGATGTCTGGTAGTGCTTTTTTGTAATTTAATAAATTAGAGCTTTCTAAAAACCTGGAGATTGATCTTCTCCAAGAATCTCTATCACGGGTAGTTAAGATAAATTTTGAATTTTTATTCCCATGAAAGATGTCTTTAAAATTCCTATAGAATGAATTATCGACCTCAAAGAACGTGGTTCTATCAGAGGTTCTAGTGTCATGCAGAAAACAGTAATTCTGTCCCTCATATCCGAGAGCCCTTAAAGCTTTTGACAGGCTAGTCGTTCCTGTTCTAGGAAGTCCTATCCCAAATATTTTATTCATTACTTTCTGTTCCGTTGCGCTTTTTTTTGCGCTAGATCATGTCTAGCTGAATAATTTTGCGATGTATCTGCGCACCCAAAGGAGCTGGGGAGTATGCACTCACGGAGTGCTGAATAACGGAACATTTATATCTGTCGTTATAACGGGATACCATAATGCCCGCAGGCAATGGGTAAGCTGCGGAAGGTGTCAAAATGCAGGCAGAGACCCAAGAAGAAAGGGTCAAGGGGGTTTTGCCCTCCGATGACTTCTCTCGCCTAAGAAACTATTCCATTACCTGACAGTCATAAATGGCCATACCCTCATCTAGGTCTAACCAAATCCCCGATATAACGTATGGCTGCTTAAGCATAATAGGATCAGTAACTTCAATTCGGTAATCTAATCTTGTCTCATCCTCGCTAAGAACATAACGTTCAGTAATCGTTACCTCCTCACTTTGCCCGGCTCCCGACAAATCAATATAAGGAAAATTAATACGGGAAGT
>Ga0315336_1000873_pt1 | contig 68783 bp, 69 predicted proteins | sample ASW5metaG_FD_204512 | JGI IMG/M metagenome (GOLD analysis project Ga0315336, IMG submission 204512) | Ammonia-oxidizing marine archaeal communities from Monterey Bay, California, United States - ASW #5 | ecosystem: Environmental > Aquatic > Marine > Intertidal zone | place: USA: California... | reverse complement strand
CTCGACCTCGTCGGCCAGCGCCTCCTCGCCGGCCAGCGCCTCCTCGCCGGCCAGCGCCTCCTCGCCGGCCAGCGCCTCCTCGCCGGCCTGGCGGAGCAGTTGATAGCTGGCCGGCTCGATGAGTGTCAGCGAGGCGAGCGGCAGCGCGCCGGCGAGTGCGAGCCGCAACGCAACCGCCCCCCCATAGGAATGGCCGACCAGATGGATCGGACGATCGAGCAGGCCCGCAACCGCCGCCACCGCCGTCACAGCCTGCGCCTCGGCCTCTAGGTTCATGGGCATGTCGTCGCCGAGCCGCTCGGTCTCGCCGTAGCCGGAGAAATTCACCGCGACTAGCCGGAAGCGGCCGGCGAGGCGCTCCATCAACGGCCGCCATACCGCCGCCGGGCTGGCCCCCGGGGGCAGCAGTAGCAGCGTCGCGCCCTCGCCCGTATCCTCGTAGCCGATGCGGCGGCCGTCATGGTCGATCGTCGGCAAACGCGCCTCCCGGGTTTATACTGAGACCAGTATGTAGCCATCAGTCTTACACAAGGCTTCCCGGAGCTTGTGCGTCAAACACTACGCATGGGCAACCACGCAAAAGGTCCGGCACGCATGAATACCGAGCAATTCAGGAAACTGATCGAACCGGTCACCCAGGCCGTCGCCAACCGTCCCGTGGACCGCGATCTTGAAACGCAACTGAATGCGTCATTCCCTGCCGATGGGGCGACGTTCCAAACCATCGAGGACGCGTGCCACAAGGCGATCGAGGCCGGCTGGATGTGCGCCGAAGGCGAAGGCAACCGCCGCTTCGGCCGGGTCATCGAGCCCTCCGCGGCGACCCACGACCTCAGCGTCGACGTGGTCGACATGACCGATTTGCGGGGCGGGCACCACAAGCACCCGGCGGGCGAAGTGCTGATGATCATGCCCCAGGACGAGAGCGCCCAGTTCGACCGCCGCGGCGCGGGCTGGCTGGTCTACGCCCCCGGCACCGCGCACCGCCCGACGGTCCGGCAGGGCCGTGCCCTGGTGCTCTACCTGCTGCCCGGCGGGCAGATCGAGTGGACCGAATAGGCGGCCAACTACCACGACCGGCCAGCCGATATTGTCGGTGACGACGCCCGATTATTTTCGGTTTTTCATTTAATAATAGTGACTTGCGTCACTTACAGCCGACGACATTTCTCCTACGCTCTTCTGTAACTTGAACAGATCAAATGCAGAAGGGATAAGACCATGACCAAGACCAAATTGCTGTTGGCCGCGGCGTTGTCGTCGATTGCCGTTGCCGGCCTCGATGTCGCCGGCGCCGCCGCTCAGAGCGGCCGAAACGCGCTGGCGCCGGAACTCCGCCGGAACCAAAAGCCCCATGTGAAAGTCCCAAGCAAGAAGATGTGCTACCGCAAAAAGACCTGTGTTAAGACGCCGAAGGGACTGATATGCACCGTGAGGACCATCTGCAAGTAAGCGCGCTCAACGCGAAACAGATATAGCTGTCGCACCGGCCTTGGGATTTCGCACCTGAGGCTTTGGAATTTGGCTGCCGCTTTCGAGACGGCGCCGACAAAAGAAAAGGGCGGATCTGACGATCCGCCCTTCCCCACGTACAGCATCCGCTGGAGCCTAGAGCCGCACGTAGTCGTAATCGACGGGGTTGTTGTTGATGCCGCGGTCGGGCGCGGCGATCCAGCCGGCCATCTTGCCAGGCTCGACCACTTGCACCATCAGCGACTTGACGTGATCACGATCGGCGTCGGAGGGGATCCACTCGTCCTTGCGAGCCTCCCACTGTTCGCTGGAGATCGGGGTGCCGTCGGGATCGAAATGGAAGTTCGCCCAGGAGCCGATGTTTCGGCGGAAGCGCTCCGAGGGCAGCTTCATCTTGAAGTCCGCCCCGGCCTTTCGGATCAGGCGATTCCAGCGCTGCAAGCCGATATCGCAGTCCTTGATGTAAGCTTGGCGGGCGACCGCATTCATCGCGTTGCGGTGGGGCACGTCGAGCTGCACGACCTTGCCCGCGTCATCGACTTCCTCGATCTGGTAGCTGCCCTCCGAGACGATATGGTCTTCGTAGTTGTCCTCGTCGGGCCGGCCTTTGAGGCCGCTCGCGAAGAACGACGCTGCGTTGGTCGACTGGTCCGCTCCGAACAGGTCGAGTGAGGAGGAGAACCAGTAGTTCAGGTACTTTTGGACCGTCTGCAGGTCGATCGCGCCGGCGTCGCGCACCTTCGTGGGATCGTCGGTCTTGAGCTCGTTCATGACCTCCAGGGCGCGTTTGATGACGCGGCCGACACCGGTCTCGCCGACGAACATGTGGTGGGCTTCCTCCGTCAGCATGAACCGGCAGGTCCGCGACAGCGGATCGAAGCCCGATTCCGCCAGCATCTTCAGCTGATACTTGCCGTCCCGGTCGGTGAAATAGGTGAAGCAGAAGAACGACATCCAGTCGGAGATCGGCTCGTTGAACGTGCCGAGGATGCGCGGATTGTTGGGATCGCCCGAATGGCGCTGCAGAAGCTCTTCCGCCTCCTCGCGGCCGTCGCGGCCGAAATGCGCATGCAGCAGATAGACCATGGCCCAGAGATGCCGGCCTTCCTCGACATTGACCTGGAAGAGGTTCCGCATGTCGTAGAGCGAGGGACAGATCTGACCGAGCAGACGCTGTTGCTCCACCGAGGCCGGCTCCGTATCGCCCTGCGTGACGATCAGGCGGCGCAGCGTGGAGCGATGCTCGCCCGGCACCTGTTGCCAGACCGGCTTGCCGAACTCGTCGCCGAAGCCGATCGTGCGGTCCTTCACCGGATTGGCCAGGAAGATGCCCCAGCGGTAGTCGGGCATCTTGACGTGGCCATAGCTGGCCCAGCCCTTGGCATCGACCGACGTTGCCGTGCGCAGAAAGACATCCTTGGCCATGAAGCCCTCGGGGCCGAGCTCTTTCCACCAGTCGAGGAAATGAGGCTGCCATTTCTCCAATGCACGCTGGAGCTGACGGTCGCCGGAAAGATCGACGTTGTTGGGGATGCGTTCCTGGTAGTCGATGGCCATGGCTGGCTCCTGTCTTTTGCTGATGTGGGTTCCGCCTTGTCGCCGGCGGCCCGGTATTGGAATTCCTGGTACTCGGTTGCTTAGTAGTAGGTCTCGACGTGATAGCGGCCGCCGGTCCGAAAGCGGCGTCGCAAGTCCGCCCAGTCGAGGCCGTTCTGCTCGCAGATCTTCGTGAGCGCGGCGTTGACGCCGTCCTCCATACGCTTGTGGCCGCAGACAAAAATGAACGTGTCTTCGTCCTGCAGCAGTGGCCCCAGCGTCTCGGTGCACTCCAGCAGGCGGTCTTGGACATATTCCTTGTCGGCGCCTGGCTCGCGCGAATAAGCGAGCTGAACGTCGATCAGATCCTTCGGCATTTTGCCTAGCGGTCCGAGATACGGCAGCTCGCCCGGCGTGCGGGCGCCAAAGAAGAGAAAGAGGCTGGCGTCGTAGCCGCGCCGGCGTTGGCGCCGCGCGCGCTCGGTCATGGCGCGCATGGGTGCGGAGCCCGTGCCGGTGCAGATCATGACGATCTTGGAGCCGGGGTTGTTGGGCATCAGGAATGTCGTCCCGAAGGGCCCGGTGATCTTGACCTCCGCGCCCTTCTCCAAGTCGCAGAGATAGTTGGAGGCCACACCTTTGACCGGCTGGCCGTCATTATCCTCGGTGATGCGCTTCACGGTGAGCGCGAGGTTGTTGTAGCCGGACCGCTCGCCGTCGCGTGGACTGGCCACAGAATAAAGCCGAACGTGATGCGGCTTGCCGTTGGCGTCCGTGCCCGGCGGCAGCACGCCGACCGATTGGCCTTCGATTACCGGAAAGGCGGTCTTGCCGAGATCGAGCACGATGTGATGGATGTCGGTGCTGGCCTCGGCGTCGGTCAGGCGGAAATTGCCCGCCACCGTCGCAGTGGCAGGCTCTTCGGGCGAGTAGAGGTTGACGTAAGGGTGTGCCGCCGACCAAGGCGGCACGTCGCGGCCGCCGCCGCCTTCGGTGGCGATATCGGTGATTTGTTGGACGTCTTCGGGGATCGGGCCGCCGCCGGTTGTCGGCAGGTTGAGCTCACTGATGTCGAGCTCGACCGGCAGCTCATCCCAGCCAAGTTGTTCGTCAAGCGTGTAGGGCTTGGTGACCTTGCGCCAGTTGTCGATGGCGCCGGTCGGGCAGGGTGCCATGCAATCGCCGCAGAGTTCGCATTTTCCGAAGTCGACGACGTAGTTGGTGTCGTCGTGGCTGATGGCGTCGATCGGGCACATTTCCTCGCAGGTGTTACAGCGGATGCACACTTCCGGATCGATGACGTGCTGGCGCAGCAGCTCGGTGGCGGCGGGGGCCGCGGTCATCGTACGTCTTCCGGGGCAATCGCCGCGCCGGCGGCGGGAACGGCGTTGCCGCCCTCCGCCGCCTGCGGGTTCATGCCATCTGCTTTCGTGCTAGGCGCGCACATACTCAAACTCGACAGGCTGGTTGCCGATGCCGGCGCGCGGCGGGGCGATCCAGTTGGCGAATTTGCCGGGCTCGTTCACCGGCACCATCAGCGAGGCGACGTAATCGTGATCCTCGTGGGTCGGCAGCCAACTTGTGTGCTTGCTCGTCCAATCGGCCTCGGAAATAACCTGCCCATTGGGATCGATGCGGACCGAGTCCAGTGCGTCGATGTCGAACGTGCCGACGCGCCGGTGGAAGCATTTATGCGGCAGGGTCATGCGCGCGGTCACGCCGGCCTTCTCAAGGATCTTGTTCCAGCGCTTGATGCCCTTATCGCAGTCGACGATGTAGTCGTCGCGCAAGCGTTCGTTGAGGGCGTTCAGCGCCGGAGCTTCCTCATGGACGATCGTGTCGCCCTTGAGGATCGGCACCAGATACGGCGTGTCGTGGAGCTTGTGGTCGTCCTCGACCTTGGTCTCGTCGTATCGGCCTTTCAGACCGTTGGTGTAGAAGTTCGCCGCGTTGGTGGAAATCTCCGAGCCATAGAGGTCGAGCGTTACTGAGAAGTGGAAGTTGAGATACCTCTGGATGGTGTGGAAATCGAGCACTCCCGCGTCGCGCAGCTTGTCGGGGTCTTCGGTGCCGATTTCCTTGGCGACCTCCGCGGTGCGCAGGAGGATGCGGCCGAGCCCGCTCTCGCCGACGAAGAGATGGTGGGCCTCCTCGGTCAACATGAACTTGGTCGTGCGCGACAACGGGTCGAAGCCCGATTCCGCCAGGGCAGCGAGTTGGTATTTGCCGTCGCGGTCGGTCAGGAAAGTGAAAAAGAAGAAAGACAGCCAATCCGGCGTTTTCTCGTTGAAGGCGCCAAGGATGCGCGGGTTGTCCTCGTCGCCGGAGCGGCGTTGGAGCAGCGCATCGGCCTCCTCGCGTCCGTCGCGGCCGAAATACTTGTGCAACAGATAGACCATGGCCCAGAGATGCCGGCCCTCCTCGACATTGACCTGGAAGAGGTTGCGCATGTCGTAGAGCGAGGGGCAGGTGGCGCCAAGTTGGCGCTGCTGCTCCACGCTGGCGGGCTCGGTGTCGCCTTGCGTCACGATGATGCGGCGGAGCGTTGAGCGGTACTCGCCGGGCACCTGTTGCCAGGCGGCGTCGCCCTTATGGTCGCCGAAATTGACCTCGCGGCCCTCCTGCGGCGGCGTCAGGAAGATGCCCCAGCGATAATCGGGCATCTTGACGTAGCCGAACTGGGCCCAGCCCTTGGGATCGACGCTGACCGCCGTACGCAGGAAGACGTCCTGCGCCTGGAAGCCCTCCGGCCCCATTTCGTTCCACCACTCCAGATAGGCCGGTTGCCATTTCTCCAGCGCACGCTGAAGCTGGCGATCCTCGCTCAGGTCGACATTGTTTGGAATCTTATCGTTGTAGTTGATCGACATCTTAGATGCGCTCCCAGTTGAAGTTCGGTTTGGAGCCCGTCCCGTAGAGCCTCAGCGCCCCTTTCTCGCCGACCGAGTTGGGTCGGTTGAAGATCCAGTTCTGCCACGCGGTCAGACGTCCGAAGACCTTGGTGTGCATGGTCTCCGGTCCGCCGAATCGCAGGCTCGCCTCCATACCCGTGAGGGCGTCAGGGGAGAGCGAGGCCCGTTCCTCGACGGCAATACGGATCTCGTCGTCCCAGTCGAGATCGTCGGGGGTAAAGGTCACGAGACCGAGCTCGCGCGCGGCTTCGGCATTGAGGGAAGTGCCGATCGACTTACGCGCAGCCTCGATCGCTGCTTCGTCGCCTTGATAATGTGCATAGATCCGGCTCACGCCGTTGGGCATTGTGAACAGGCCGAAATTGGTCTCGTCGAGTTGGACCGAAGGGCTCTCCTCCGGCGTCTCCTGGTCGTCGAGCATGTAGGAGCGGTCGGCCGCGAGCATCAGCTCGGCGAGGATGCCGGCGAAGCACGAGCCCTTTTCGATCACCGCAAAAAGACTGCGCGAAGACACATCGAGCCGGGCCAGCGTGCGGCCGAGCATGCTCGCGGTCTCGCGAACGAACCAGTTGTCGAGGTTGGCGTTGAGCGCCTTGCCGGCGGCCAGTGCCGCCGCGGCGTCGCCCTCGGTTCGCAGCAGAAGCGTGCCGATTTCCTGATTGTTGGTGCGCAACATCAGGATCGCGTCGTCGAGCTCGCGCGCCATTTGCAGCGGCCACCAGGCCGTGCCGAGCGCTTCGATGTCCTTGGCGTTCTCCGGGCCGCTTTCGGTCGGGGCCTTGACCGTCAATGTGGCGGTGCGCGCGTCATAATCGATGGCGACATCGACAAACTCGTACTTGTAGCCGTCATCCTCGATGCTTCGTTGCACCGGCGTCAGGGTCACGCCCTTGGCGCCGGCGGGCCGGTCGGAGAGTTTGGCCAGTGCGGTGCTGCGCTCCTCGATCAGTTCCTGGAACTTCGCCGGCGGGGCGATGTGGTCGACCAGCTTCCAGTCAAGCGCGCGGTCGGCGCGCACGCCCTCGGCCGTGGTGCAGAAAACGTCGGCGAGGTCGCGGCGTACCTTGCGCTTGTCGGTGACGCGGGTCAGGCCCCCGGTGCCCGGCAGGACCGCGAGCAGCGGCACTTCCGGCAGGCTCACCGTTGAGCTGCGGTCGTTGACCATCAGGATTTCGTCGCAGGCCAACGCCAGCTCGTAGCCGCCGCCGGCGCAGACGCCGTTCACCGCCGCGATCGACTTGACCGAAGATTTCTCCGAGAGGTTCTCCATGCCGTTGCGGGTCTCGTTGGTGAACTTGCAGAAGTTGACCTTCCAGCCATGCGACGAGGAAGCCAGCATGTTGATGTTGGCGCCGGCGCAGAAGGTGCGATCCTTGGCGCTGGTGAGCACAACCACCCGGACTTCGGGATGCTCGAAGCGCACGCGTTGCAACGCATCGTGCAGCTCGATATCGACGCCGAGGTCGTAGGAGTTGAGCTTCAGCTTGTATCCCGGGCGCAACCCGCCATCCTCAGCCGTGTCCATGGCGAGCGTCGCCACGGAGCCGTCATAGGAGACCTTCCAGTGCTTGTAGTCTTCCGGGGTCCGGTCGTAGGTCACGATGTTGGCGGTCATGGGTCAACTCCCCCTGTTGCGTCGTCCTGCCTGTTAGGCCGTCCCGTGAGGCGTCAGGCCGTTTCGTTGAGTGGCACTATAATGCATATGAATTCCGTAGCAAGCACTATTTTGCCTATAACGCCAGTAAGGCATCTGAAACGGGTCTGGCACCCGAAATCGACTGACGCAGCGCCGCGACACTTTCCTTCTGGTTCTGCCCTGCCGTATCGACGGACACGTCGGCCTTGCCGTAAAGCGGCTCGCGCTCGGTCAGGATGCGGCGCAGATCGGCCATCGCCTCGGCGTTACCGGCCATCGGCCGCATATCCCCTTGGGCGATCACACGCTCCATGTGCTCCTCGGGCGCGGCCTTGATCCAGATCGTGGTGCAGGCGTCGAGCAAGAGTTCGTAAGTTCCGGGCTCCGACACCAGGCTGCCGCCGGTGGCGATGACGGCTTCGCCGTTGCTCTCGATCACGCGTTCCAGCGCCCGGCGCTCATAGCGGCGATAGGCGGCCTGGCCCGAGAGCGAGAAGATTTCGTTGAGGCTCATGCCCGAATCGCGCTCAATTTCCTTGTTCATTTCAACAAAGGGCACGCCGAGCTGCTGCGCAAGGGCCCGGCCGAGCGTGGTCTTGCCGGCGCCGCGCAAGCCGATCAAGGCGATCCGCGAGGCCCGGTCATCGGTGAGATCGCGGCCGAGATGACCGGTCAGCAACTGCGTCACTTCCCCCAGCTCCTGGGAGCTCAATCGCTGAAGGCGCTGCATCAACAGGGTCAACTCCACGGGGCGTTCCGGCCCCTCGCGCACCAGATCGACGACGGGCAGGCTCATGGCTTGGGCAATTTGGCGCAGCCGGGCGATTGAAATATTGCCTTGTCCCGCCTCGAGCTGCGCGAGGTAGCGCTCGGAGACGCCGCTGTCGCGGGCCAGGATCTTACGGGTCATGCCGCGAAGCGCGCGCGCATTGCGAACCCGCTCGCCCAACGTTTTCAGATACGGGCCGTGCGCGTCGGCGGCGCAAGGGGCCGGCCGCGCCGGCTTGTCCGCTATCTGCACCATTCCGCCTGACTCCCGATTGCTAAACAGATACCGCGCCTTGAATATGCATTATAATGCTTGTGCCAGCGATTGTCATGCATTATGTTTTCTAAACGCTGTGATCGCTGCCGTATGGCGGCTCCCGGCTTTCGCGTGCCAGGCGGTTGGGGCATTATGGACCCTGTCTGTATCAGGGCTCGCCTGTGTTGACCCGCCGGTATTGAGGAGTGAGTTACGTGCCCGTTTCGTTGAAGATTCTTGTCGGCACTATGACCGGCACGGCGGAAATGGTCGCCGAGGAGATGCTCGACGCGCTTGAGGCCGCCGACCACGAGGTCGAGGTCGAGGCGATGGACGATCTCGACGCCTCGGTGTTCGAGGATGGCGGGGTCTATCTCATCTGCACTTCGACGTACGGCCAAGGCGATGTGCCTGACAACGCAATGAAACTCTACGACAGCCTCAATGCCGCCAAGCCCGACCTTTCCGGCGTGCGCTACGGCGTGTTCTCGCTCGGTGACCGTACCTACCTCGACACGTTCAACTTCGGCGGCAAGAAGTTCGACGAGGCTCTGGCTCAGTGCGGTGCCAAGCGCATTGGCGAAGTCTCGACCCATGACGCCAGTGCCGGCACCGTGCCGGAGGAAGTGGGCGTTGAATGGGTGCGCGAATGGATCGGTGAATTCGAAGCCGTTTCTGCGGCTTAGCCCGGTAAGGTCCCGGTCGTTTTTGGGTCCCATTTCGCCTCCTGATCACCCGGCCGGGGCGCGCGAAAAGTTGTCAACAGCACGCTTTGAGCCTACCGTGTCAGCGCGGTCGCATGCGGCGGCCGCAAGCCGGTCCGGCCTGCAGGGTTACGGCTGCGATTGCGGAGGCGGGACTGGACCCACGGTTCGCGAGGAGGCAGCGATGGACAGTTGGATCATTGGACGCAGCGACAGCTGCGACATCGTCGTGGCATTCCCGACCGTATCCCGCCGCCACGCCAAGCTGAGTGGCACCGGTCCGGAGGTCGACATACGCGACATCGGCAGCAGCACTGGGACATTCGTGATCCAGAACGGCGACTGGGCGCAAGTCATGCAGGCCAAGGTCACGTGCGACGAGCCGATCAAGCTCGGTGACCACAAGACGACGGCCCGGGCTCTTCTGGCGACGGCGGGCATCGAGGCCGTTAGCGCCAATCCGGCCTTGAACGATATCGCCACTCAGCCACGGCGGGGTTGAACCGAACGAGTTTTCGGGCGGCGCGCGTAGAGCGCGGCTAGCGCCGGTTGCCTAACGCCGGGCACCTGCATAGATTCCGCCCCAGGCGTCACCTCGGCCGTCAGCGCGACTGGGCGCCAAAGCGCAGTAGTGCTTGAGCGCGTCACAGCACGTCACAACAAAGGAACCACGAAACATGCAACTCCGACCATCGGTTCCGCCGTGCGGGGGCCGCGCTAGCGCGGACAATGGCGGGGGCCGCGTTCGCGCGGACAATGGATGACAACGCCCGACAACAGCGCCGCCCAGCAGCAGGCCGCGGCCGATCAGCGCAAGGCCGACCTCGCCGCGCTCGACTTCATCTTCGGCGACGAAAAGCCGGAGCAGGCGCAGACCATCGAGGTCGCGCCGGGGGTGCATTGGCTACGCATGCCCCTGCCGGCCTCGCTCGATCACATCAATCTCTGGCTGATCGAGGATGGCGACAACTGGGTCATCGTGGATACGGGTTTCGCGAACGACGAGACCCGGGCCCTCTGGCGCCGGATTTTTGACGACCGGATGGCCGGCCAGCAGGCGCCCCGCATCATCGTTACCCATTTCCATCCTGACCATTCCGGACTAGCCGGCTGGCTCTGCGAGCAGCAAGACGCGACCTTGTGGATCAGCCGCACCGAATGGCTGATGCATAAGATGCTGATGTTCGACGATGCTGGGCGCAATTCGGGATTTCAGTCGGAATTCTACCGCCTGAATGGGCTGCCGGCCGACGACGCCTACAATATGGTGAAGCGCGGCAACGCCTATCAATGGGTATCCGTGGAGGCGCCACACGATTTCCACCGTCTCACCGACGGCGAGGAGTTCGAGATCGGCGCCAACACCTGGCGCGTTGTCGTCGGAACCGGCCATGCGCCTGAGCACGTCTCGCTCTACTGCGAGAGTTTGCGCGTGCTGATCTCCGGCGATCAGATCCTGCCCCGGATCACCCCCAACATAACCTTGCCGGGCAGCCAGCCGACCACCAATCCGCTTGACGATTACCTGACGTCGATCGCCCGATTTAGGGACCTGCCGGAGGATACTTTGGTTTTGCCCTCCCATATCCTGCCGTTCCGCGGCCTGCACACCCGCATAGAACAGCTTGAACGCCACCACGCCGACCGGCTTGGGGAAATCATGGAAGCGGTCGACCAACCGATGACCGCGGCAGAGGTGTTGCCCGTTCTGTTCGGCCGCGGCCGCAAGCTCGATCTCTTCGAGCGCGGCTTTGCGATGGGCGAGGCGCTGGCGCATCTGGCCTACTTGGAAAAACAAGGCAAATTGCAGCGTACGCGCAGCGAGGACGGGCTTTTTCGGTACGGCCCGGCGGCGGCGTGATGGGGACCGCGTAACGGTATCCCAAGGCACCGTCGAAGCTGGTGGGCGGCCCGTTGCGCTGAGGGCGCCCGACCCGGCAGAGCCGCCGCACCACGGACGCACCGTTTTGTGTTCACGGCATCCTTGATTTACCGGGTGTATTTGTCTAGCTAGGCACGTCCCTGAGCTAAGACCAAAAACAAACGTTGGGGACCAAGGGAGGTATCGTGTTCGTGGTGCGATCGTATCGGGTCGCGCCAGAGGTCCGTGAGCGCGCAAGAGCGTTCAGCGCTTCAGATCGTCGATGTCTTCCTTGATCGAGACCGCATGTGTGACTCGAAGGGAGATGCCGATGGCGACGTCCGAGGGCCAGGACACAATTCCAAAGCTCCTCGATTACAATGCCAAGCACCGTGCCAAGCGGCCCGCAACGCGGGTCAAATGGTGGGGAATTTGGCAGGAGTTCACTTGGTCGGACGTTCACCGCAATGTGCAGGAAATTGCCTGCGGGTTTGCCACACTCGGCCTCAAACGTGGCGACAAAGTATCCATCATTGGCGATAACCGGCCGTATCTTTACTGGACGATCGTTGCGTCCCAGTCGCTCGGCGCAATCCCAGTGCCGATCTACCAGGATTCAGTCGCCAACGAGATGCAGTTCGTGCTCGAACACGCCGAGAGCCGCTTCGTGGTCGCAGAAGACCAGGAGCAGGTCGACAAGATGATCGAGCTCAAGGATCGCTGCCCGAAGATCGAGAAGGTCGTTTTCGGCGATCCGCGCGGGATGCTCCACTACGAAACGGAATGGCTCTACAACCTCGAGGACATCAAGCGCCGCGGGCGAGAATTCATGGCCGAGAACCCTGACTTCTACGCTCAGGAAGTCGCCAAGGGCAAAGGTTCCGATACCGCCATCATCAACTACACCTCGGGCACCACGGGCAAGCCCAAGGGCGTCATGCTGAGCTATGACAACGTCATCATCATGGCGCGCGAGGCGGCGAAATTCGAGGGCGTCAAGGAAACCGACGAAATCCTCGCTTATTTGCCGATGGCCTGGATCGGCGATGCCTGTTTCTCCATCGCGCAATCCTATATATCCGGTTTCTGCGTGAACTGCCCTGAGAGCGCGGGCACGGTGCTGGCCGATCTGCGCGAGATCGGTCCGACCTACTTCTTCGCGCCGCCGGCGATCTTTGAGAACCTGCTGACCACGGTGCGCATCCGCATGGAGGACGCGGCACCGTTCAAGCGCCGGATCTTCGACTACTACATGAAGTTGGCCCGGCGGGTCGGCATCAAGATCCTGGACGGCGAGCCGGTCTCCTTCTTCGACCGGATGAACTATAAGCTCGGCGAGCTCTTGATTTATGGGCCACTCAAGAACGCGCTCGGCTTCACACGCGTACGGCTTGCCTACACGGCCGGCGAGGCGATCGGGCCGGACATCTTCATTTTCTTCCGTTCGATGGGCATGAATCTGAAGCAGCTTTATGGCCAGACCGAAGCCAGCGTCTTCGTGACCATCCAAGAGAATAGCGGCGTGCGCGCCGACACGGTCGGTATCGCCATCGACCAGGTCGAGCTCAAATTCGAAGAGAACGGCGAGCTGCTGTTCCGCAGCCCCGGCGTCTTTCAGGAATACTACAAGAACCCGGAGGCCACGAAGGAAACCAAGACCGAGGACGGCTTCGTGCGCACGGGCGACGCCGCTTTCCTCGATGACGAGGGGCATCTGCGCATCATCGACCGTGCCAAGGATGTCGGCCGCATGCAGGACGGCACGATGTTCCCGCCCAAATTCATCGAGAACAAGCTCAAGTTCTTCCCCTTCATAAAGGAAGCCGTTGCGTTCGGTCACGAACGCGACAAAGTCACCGCGATGATCTCGATCGATCTTGAGGCGGTCGGCAACTGGGCCGAGCGCAATGGCCTCGCATATGGCAGCTATCAAGACCTTGCCGAACGGGACGAGGTCTACGGCCAGCTTCAGGCTAACGTCGAGTCCGTCAACGCCGACCTGGCTGAGGATTCCAACCTTGCCGGCACACAGATCCACCGTTTCGTTCTGCTCCACAAAGAGCTCGACGCAGATGACGGCGAGCTGACCCGGACGCGCAAAGTGCGCCGTCGCTTCATCGCCGAGAAGTACGGCCAAGTTATTGAGGCACTTTACTCGGACCAGGATCGGGTAAAAGTCGAGGCGGAAATGACGTTCGAGGATGGCCGCACGGGCGTGGTGAAGGCCAATCTGAAACTCAGTGAGGCGAAGACCGTTGCGGCCGCGGCGGGCTCCAAGCGCGAAGCGGCATAGCGAGCATGACCCCACCCAACGAAGCCATGGCAGACGTGAAACCAAAAGACATTGGCGATACCGAACCCGGCGACAATCTGCCGCCGGGTAAGAAGATAGGCGACGTCGTTTTGAAGGCGGATAATATCAGCCTGTCATTCGGCGGCGTTCGAGCGATCTCCGATGTGAGTTTCGAGATCCGCGAGCACGAAATTCTTGCCATCATCGGCCCGAACGGCGCCGGCAAGACTTCAATGCTGAATTGCATCAACGGCTTCTATCATCCGCAGGAAGGTACCATTACCTACCGCGGCGTCTCCCGCAGCCAAATGAAGCCCTACGAGGCGGCCAACTCGGGCATCGCACGCACCTTCCAGAACGTCGCGCTGTTCGCGGGCATGAGCGTGCTCGACAACATCATGACCGGGCGGCTGCTGAAGATGCGCGGTGTTGTGCGCCAAGCCGCGAGCCGGTTTACGGAGGGTGACGGTGCGATCGGCGGTCTGGTGCGCGCGCATCGCAACAGCCGCGCCTTGCGACTGCTAACCTTGCCGATCAGCTGGATCCCAGGCGCATTGATCTCGACCGGCGATTTCATCCTGGAAGCCATCTACCGCGGCCCAGCGGAGCGCGAGGAGACCGAAAACCGGATCTTCGTGGAAAAGATCATCGAATTCATGAACATCCAAGCGATCCGCCGGGTACCGGCGGGCCGTCTGCCGTATGGCCTGCAAAAACGTGTGGAATTGGCGCGGGCGCTGGCCGCGGAGCCTGATCTCTTGCTGCTCGACGAGCCGATGGCCGGCATGAATGTCGAGGAAAAAGAGGACATGTGCCGCTTCATCCTCGATGTGAATGATGAGTTCGGCACCACCATTGCGCTGATCGAACACGACATGGGCGTGGTGATGGATATCTCCGATCGCGTCGTGGTGCTCGATTACGGCCGCAAGCTCGCCGACGGACCGCCGGAAGAGGTGCGGGGCAACCAGGACGTGATCGACGCCTATCTTGGCGTTCCGCACGAGTAGGACTGAGCAATGATGCACTTCGTCAATTGCCGCATGAAATCTCGGGAGAACCGCGGATCATGAGCGCAATCGCCCTCAAGGACACCTGGCAACTGCGTCGGGTCAAGGCGGCCGTTTGGACCGTCGTGGCCGTCGTCGTTATTGCCATCATGTTCCAGCTTCACGCGTCGGAAGTCCTGCCCAAGTGGCTGGTCGGCCTGGTCGTCACGCCGCTTTCGGAGATGTGGGAACACCCCATGGATCTTGTCCAGGCGATGATCGACGGGACCATGGCGGGCCTCATGTACTCGCTGGTCGCGCTTGGTTTCGCGCTGATTTACAAGGCCTCCGGCGTGTTCAATTTCGCCCAGGGCATCATGGTCGTCTTTGCCGTGCTGGCGATGATCAACCTGGAAAAGGGCTACGAGATCAATGTCGGCTGGTTCCTCGCCGTGGGTTTGGTGATCGCGGGCGCGGTGCTGCTGACGGGCAAGGCCAAGACCAAGCCAAAGGCGCGGGCTGGCGGCGGGTCGATCCTGGCCGGCGTGCTGCTTGGGCTGGTCACCGCCGTCGTCGGGCTCAAGGTATTCGTGACGATTTCGATGAACGTGTGGCTGGCGATCCCGGCAACGATCGCGATCATGGTCGGCCTCGCGATCCTGGTCGAGCGCCTGGTGCTGCGGCCGATGGTGGGCCAGGAGGAGATCATTCTCTTCATGGCCACGATCGGGCTGTTCTTTTTCCTCGAGGGCTTCGGCGAGACGATATTCGGTGGCAACAACCAATCGGTTCCGGCCGAGGCGCTTGGCATTGCGCGAGGCCCGCTCCACCTCTTCGGCGGCAATCTGAAGGGCGGGCTGACGTTGCAAAAGGTCGATCTGACAGCCGCAGTCTGTTCGGGGCTCATGGTCGCCCTGCTCGCGGTACTGTTCCAGAAAACGCCCGTTGGCCGGGCGCTGCGTGCTGTCGCCGACGATCACCAGGCCGCGATGTCGGTCGGCATCCCGCTCAATTCGATGTGGGTCGTCGTCTGGTCGGTGGCGGGTGTGGTGGCGCTGGTGGCGGGTATCTTCTGGGGCATTTCCGGCGGAGCGGCGAGCTTCGCCTTGGCGATCATTGCTTTGAAGGCATTGCCGGTCCTGATCCTCGGCGGGTTCACTTCGGTGCCCGGGGTGATCGTGGGCGGCTTCATCATCGGTATCGGCGAGAAGATCGCCGAGCTTTATTGGGGCGACTACTTCGGCGGATCGATCGAGGAGTGGTTCGCATTCGTACTGGCGCTGGTGATCCTGCTGTTCCGGCCGCAGGGTCTGTTCGGCGAAAAGATCATCGAGCGGGTCTAAGGGAGAGGGTCGAAAGCCATGCTTTATCGCGAGGCCGGACAGTTCAAGACCACCTATGGGGCCGATCAGTCGATCTTTCCTATCCTTCAGGACAAGATCGGCATCGCACTCGTACTGGTGGTCGCCTATCTGGTCGTCCCGTTGCTCGCCACCTCATACTGGTATGAGGTCGTTCTGCTGCCTGTCTGCGTCTTCGCGCTGGCGGCGTTGGGCCTGAACGTACTGACTGGTTATGCCGGACAGATTTCGCTCGGAACCGGCGGGTTCATGGCGGTGGGCGCCTATACGACCTACAAGCTCCACCAGTACATTCCCGATGTGAACCTGATCTTCGTGATCCTGATCTCCGGGTTCTTCGCCGCGGCGGTGGGCGTGCTCTTCGGCATTCCCAGCTTGCGCATCAAGGGCTTCTACCTCGCCGTCGCGACGCTGGCCGCGCAGTTCTTTCTCGAATGGCTGTTCCAGACCCAGGGCTGGTTCACCGATTACTCGACTTCGGCGACCATCGCAGCGCCCCCCACCACGCTCTTCGGCATCTGGATCTTCGGGCCCAAGACGGCGCCGGAAACCAAGTACATCATGGCGCTGACCTTCCTGGTCGTATTCGCCTTCGGGGTGAAGAACCTGGCGCGAAGTCGCATCGGCCGGTCCTGGATGGCGATCCGCGATTTCGACATCGCCGCCGAGCTGATCGGCATCCGCCCGCTGCGCACCAAACTGCTGGCCTTCGCCGTCAGCTCCTACATCATCGGTGTAGCGGGCGCGCTTTACGCCTTTACCATCCTGGAGAACGCCGAGGCGGAGGCCTTCGACATCCTCCTGGTCTCCTTCCCGATCCTGTTCATGGTGGTGGTCGGCGGGCTCGGTACGGTGATGGGGTCGATCCTGGGCGCCATCTTCATCATCCTGGTGCCGCAGATCATCGAATTCGTGCCCGAAATGGTCGGGCTTCAGGTGCCGTCCCACGTGGTCCAGCACATCCGCTTCATGGTGTTCGGCATCGCCATCGTTTTCTTCCTCATCGTCGAGCCGCACGGGCTGGCTCGCCTCTGGCAGATCGCCAAGGAGAAATTGCGGCTATGGCCGTTCCCGCACTAGGCCGGGACTGCCGCTGGTGCGGAGGGCGTGGCCGATTGCGCCTATTCCGGCCAGTGTGTAGAGTCGAAACAATGCACACCCAGAACGATGTGCAGGTAATAAGCGAAGTATCCTGATCGGGAGGAGGCTGCGAAACTCAAATATCCCATACGCGCAAACTGCAAATAAGCGCGGCAGGTGTTCGCCTCGAGGTTGGCCGATCTTTCGAGCGGCCGGGCCGAGGTCGCGGTCCGGCTACGCAACGGACGGGTCGCATAAGTTGGTTTGAAACGTTGTTATGAGGTCGGCGCGGGTTCAACCGGGTTCGACGGAACAGGGAGAATGCAAATGAATGTTCGTAAACTGGCCATCGGATTGCTCGCCGGTGCAGCCTTGGGGGCGCCACTCGCGGCGACGCCCGCGGCGGCCGACGTCTTCTTTCCGGGCCTAACCTACCGCACCGGCCCGTTCGCGCCGGGCGGCGTGCCGATCGCCAATGGTATTCGCGATTGGTACAAACTGCTCAACGCCCGCGATGGCGGCGTCGAGGGTGTGAAGATCGTCCACGAGGAGTGCGAATTCGGCTACAACACGGCCAAGGGCGTGGAGTGCTACGAGCGCCTCAAGGCCAAGAACAAGAACATGATGGTGGTGCTGCCGTTCTCCACGGGCCTCACCTACAAGCTCGTCCCGAAGGCGCGGATCGACAAGGTTCCGATCCTCTCCATGGGCTACGGCATGAGCGCGGCCGCCGATGGCCGGTATTTCCCGTGGGTCTTCAATTTCCCGATGACCTATTGGAGCCAGGCAACCGGCATCATCAAGCACATCGGAGCCAAAGAAGGCGGGATGGCGAAGCTCAAGGGCAAGAAGATCGGCTTCATCTATCTTGAGTCGTCCTATGGTCGCGAGCCGATTCCGATCTTCAAGGCGCTCGCCAAGCGTTTCGGCTATCGCCTCAACACCTACTCTGTGCCCGGCAAGTCGATGGCCGATCAGCGCTCGCAATGGCGCAAGATCGTGCGCGCCCGCGAGGACTACATGATCATGTGGGGTTGGGGTCAGATGAACCCGACGGCAATCCAGCGCGCCTCCGAGGTTGGCTTCCCAGTCAACAAGTTCATCGGCGTCTGGTGGTCGGGATCGGAAACCGACGTGGTGCCCAACGGCAAGGCTGCTATCGGATATCGCGCCGCAACCTTCCACGCCACTGGCACCCACCACAAGTTCCACGGCGACATCCTCAAGCATGTCTACAATGGCAACTTGACCGCGGCCGCGAAGAACAACTTCGGCGAGGTGCTCTACAACCGTGGGCTCTTCAACGCGATGTTGACCACCGAGGCGGTTAGCTATGCCATCAAGAAGTACGGCAAGAACCCGACCGGCACGCATGTCCGCGAGGGGCTTGAGAAAATGCGCATCACCAATGCGCGTCTCAAGGCGCTCGGCATGGAGGGATACACTAAGCCGTTTAGCGTTTCCTGCCGCGACCATGAGGGCAACGGCCAGCTGATGATCCAGCAATGGGACGGCAAGAAGTGGAATATCGTCAGCGGCTGGATCACCCCGATGCGCAAGATGGTGCGTGCCTCGGTTGAGGCGGCGGCTGTCAAGGAAGCTGCCAAGTTCAAGTACGGCAAACGCAAGGACTGCAAGTAGCCGAATGGCCCGGTTCGTCTTGAACCGGTAACAAAAAGTAAGGACTACGCCCGTGAGCGGAAACGGACAGTCACTGTTGACGGTCAACAACATCGAGGTGATCTACGATCACGTGATCCTCGTGTTGAAGGGCGTATCGTTGCACGTTCCCGAGGGGGGCATCGTCGCCCTCCTCGGGGCCAACGGCGCCGGCAAGACCACGACCCTTAAGGCGGTGTCGAATATTCTGGGCACCGAACGCGGTGAGGTCACGAAGGGCTCGATCGAGTTCTTCGGAGAGCGGGTTGACCGGCTCGATCCGACCGATCTCGTGCGAAAGGGCGTCATCCAGGTCATGGAGGGGCGCCATTGTTTTGAGCATTTGACCGTCGAGGAGAACCTGTTGACCGGCGCTTATTCGCGCCGCGACGGCAAGAGCGCCATCTCCAGCGACCTTGAGATGGTGTACGGTTATTTCCCGCGGCTGAAGGAACGCCGCACCTCGCAGGCCGGCTATGTCTCCGGTGGCGAGCAGCAGATGACGGCGATCGGGCGGGCCTTGATGTCACGCCCGCGCATGGTGCTGCTCGACGAGCCGTCAATGGGGCTCGCCCCGCAGCTCGTCGAGGAGATCTTCGAGATCGTCAAGCTCCTCAACCAGGAACAGAACGTCTCGATCCTGCTGGCCGAGCAGAACACGAACATGGCGCTCCGATATGCCGATTACGGCTATATCCTGGAGAACGGTCGCGTCGTCATGGACGGCGAAGCCGCGATGCTGCGTGACAACGAGGATGTGAAGGAATTCTACCTCGGTCTCAGCACCAGCGGCCGCAAGAGCTACCGAGACGTCAAGCACTATAAACGGCGCAAACGCTGGCTCGCTTGACCCGGCGGTTCTGCGGCCGACGCGGACAGCGAACAGAACACTAACGATCAATTCGACGGGGGACGGCATGGCTGCGTCCGATTTCTATGACGATCTCGAATCCCGCGATCCTGCGGCCCGCGAGGCGGACCTTATGGCCGCACTGGCAGAGCAAGTTGCCAATGCCAAGGCCAACGCCGCCTGGTACGCCAAATCCCTGAAGGATGTCGACCCGGCATCGATCACCAGCCGCGAGGCGCTGGCCTCGCTTCCGGTCACACGCAAGCACGACTTGATCAAGCTCATGAAGGAAGATCCGCCCATGGCGGGCCTCAACGCCGTGCCGCTCGACAAGGTGGCGCGGATCTTTACTTCGCCGGGGCCGATCTTCGAGATCGCCACCGATCGTCCGGATTTTTACGGTGCCGCGCGCGCCTTTCATGCCGCCGGCGTGCGGCGCGGCGACATCATGCACAATTCGTTGTCCTATCATCTGACGCCCGGCGCCTGGCTGATGCATGACGGCGCCAAGGCGCTCGGTTGCCCGGTCATTCCCGCCGGTGTCGGCAACACCGAGCAACAGGTTGCGGTCATCGCCCAGGTCCGTCCACGCGTCTATGCCGGCACGCCGGACTACCTGGCCACAATCCTGGAGAAAGCCGACGAACTTGGCGCCGACGTCTCCTGCCTGGAACTCGCGGTGGTCGGCGGCGGCCCGCTCTTCCCCCAACAGCGCGAAGCCTACAAGGCGCGAGGCATCGACACCTATCAGACCTTCGCCACCGCCGAGCTTGGCAACATCGCGCACGAAACGCCGGCCATGGAAGGCATGACGGTCTCCGAAGACAAGATCGTCGAGGTGCTTGTGCCGGGCACCGGCCAGCCGGTTGCCAATGAGGGCGAGGTGGGCGAACTGGTGGTCACGACGCTGAACCCGGACAGCCCCCTCATCCGCTTCGCCACCGGCGATCTGACGGCGGTCCTGCCCGGCGCCAGCAAATGCGGGCGCACCAATATGCGCATCAAGGGCTGGATGGGCCGCGCAGACCAGACGACGAAGGTTCGCGGCATGTTCGTCCACCCCGAACAGGTCGCCGAAGTCGTCAAGCGCCACAACGAGATTGCCAAAGCACGCCTCGTTGTCGACGCCGTCGATGGCAAGGACGCCCCCGCCTTCCGGGTCGAGATCGCCGATGGCGGCGGAGATGCGTTGGCCGGCGAGATCGCCAAGACTTTCCAATCGGTCTGCAAGGTCCGCGGAAATATCGAGATGGTCGCTCCCGGCAGCCTGCCGAACGACGGCAAGGTCATCGACGACGTCCGCAAATACGATTGAGCGGAAACGGCGCCCGAGACGAGCAATAGGGTGCCCGGTCAGATGTCTTGTCGAGTCCGTCTGCTGGTTGCTGCTTGTCGCATGGTGACAACTGGGTATTGTCCACATACCCAGTTTCGTGCGATAACAATAGCTTAGGTCAGACAGCCTAGAACCGGGCGGAACCGGGGCGCAAAAACCTTAATTTCGCCATTTTCTAGGCCTTACTGGACCATATTGGTTGCCAATATAGGCAGCATTAAACAACCTCCCCTCTGAATGAGGCTTCCCCCAAGCCTCATTATTCCAGCTTCCCCGAGCTGGAACCTCGCGGCCAACGGACCCCCCCTCCGTTGGCCGCTTTTACTTTTGGGATGGCGGCATCCGGCTGATTGCGATTTCCGCGGGCCGCATCTTTGGCCGTCGGTCGCGCAGCCACGGTTCAACTCGGGCAAATACGCTATGATCCCGCCGCATCTGGTGCGCGCCGTTCTCGACATTTGCGCACCGCTCAAGAAGGGTTCGGAGCGATCGCCACCATGGCCGAATTCGCCGCAGACGCGCTTGCCTGCATCCGCGCCGAGCGCGTGGTCTTCAAGGGCCTCGCATTCACGCTCGGCGATGGCGGGGCGTTGCGCCTGACCGGCCCCAATGGCAGCGGCAAATCCTCGTTGCTTCGCGTGCTGGCCGGCTTCCTGCGCCCGGCCGCTGGTCGCCTCACCTGGGACGGCGCTGACGTGACCAAGGAGCGCGATGCCCACGCCGCCCGGCTCGCTTATGTCGGCCATCTGGATGCGGCCAAACCCGTGCTCACCGTGGCGGAGAGCGTGCGCTTCTGGGCCACGCTTTACGGAGCGCAAAAACCCGTGAGCGCCGCTGCGGCCGCGCTGGAGGCTTTCGATCTGGCGCGCCTCGCCGATTTTCCGGTGCGCCTGCTCTCCTCCGGCCAGCGTCGCCGCCTGGCGTTGACCCGCCTGCTCGCCGCGCCGGCGCGCCTGTGGCTGCTGGATGAGCCGACGACCGGTCTCGACACGGCTTCGGTTGCGCAGCTTGAAAGCGTCATTGCCGAGCATCGAAAGTCCGGCGGCATGGTGGTGCTTGCAACGCATATCGATGTTGACCTGCCTGGAGCGGACACCCTTGAGCTCGACGATTTTGCGCCGGAGAGCGCCCTGCCGGTTGCTGAACCGGATGGCCTTGATGAGGTGGCCCAATGATCCGCGCGCTGCGCGCGGTCATCGCCCGGGATCTGCGTCTGTCGTTGCGCCATGGCAGCGACACGATGATGGTGTTGGTCTTCTTCGTGCTGACGGTGATCCTCTTTCCGTTCGGTGTCGGCTCAGCACCCGAAACTCTGTCCAAGATCGCCCCTGGCATTCTGTGGGTCACGGCCCTTCTCGCCTCGATGCTGGCATTGGAGCGGCTGTTCGCGACCGACCACGAGGACGGCTCGCTTGAATGGCTGGCGCTGTCGCCGCTGCCGCTGGAGCTGGCTGTGCTCGGAAAGTGCTTCGCGCACTGGCTCACCACCGGCTTGCCGCTGGTCGTGGCCGCACCGGTACTGGGTCTCCTGCTCAACCTCGATCCCGGTGGCACTGCCGTGATGATCGCCGCCATGGCGATCGGGACGCCCGCCCTCACTTTGATCGGTGCAATAGGTGCGGCCTTGACGCTGGGCGCCCGGCGCGGCGGGGTGCTGCTCTCGCTCCTCGTCCTGCCGCTTTATATTCCAGTGTTGATCTTTGGGGTCAGCGCGGTCGATGCGGCGATCTTCGGCCTTGGTGCGGAACCACGACTACTCATCCTGGGCGGCCTCTCGCTCTTCGCACTCGCGCTGGCGCCATTCGCCGCCGCGGCCGCATTGCGACAGGCGATCGAATGACTTAGTTCATTAACCGACGATGCGCATGGCGGCCCGAATTCGGCCGGCATTGCAGTTTTGAGACCCCTCCGCTTGCGACGGAACCAATTTCATGGAAATGCACCAGATCCGGTATTTCCTGGCCTCCTGCCGATTGCTTAACTTCACTCGCGCGGCCAACGAATGCAACGTCTCGCAACCGGCGCTGACCCGCGCGATCCGGCTGCTCGAAGAAGAATATGGCGCTCCGCTCTTCATCCGCGAGCGCCGCCACACCCAGCTCACCCCGATGGGCAAGTTGTTGCGCGACCACCTCACGATCATCGACGATCAGGCGGCAGCCGCCCGCCTCGCCGCCCGTCAGCTTCTGGATCTCGACCATGCAAAAATCGAGATCGGTGTGATGTGCACGATCAGCCCGGCCCGCTTCGCCCCGTTCCTGGCGGCATTCGTGGCTGAACATCCGGGCATCGTCTGTACGGTTCACGACCTGACGCCCGGCAAGCTCAGCGACCAGATGCTCGGCGGTAAGCTCGACGGCGCCCTGGTGGCCCGGCCCCGCGAGTTGCATGAGCGCATGAATATCGTACCGCTATACGACGAGGAGATGGTGCTGGCATTCGGCCCCGGGCATCCATTTGCGAAGCGCAATGGGATCCGCATGGAAGAGATCGCGGGACAGCGCTACGTCGATCGGCTGCATTGCGAGTTCCGCAGCACATTCACTGATTTCTTCGCGGATCGCGGGATCGAAGTGGAGGTCGCCCATAGCAGCGAACGCGAGGATTGGATCCAACACATGGTTCGCGCCGGGCTCGGCGTTTGCCTGCTGCCGGCGGATTCGGTGCTGATCGACGGTATCAGGTGTTGTTCGATTATCGATGCGGAGCTCAAGCGAACAGTCGAGCTCGCCACCCTCGCCGGTCGGCCGCCGGCGCCCGGCTTGCGGCAGTTCCTCGACTTCGCAACCGCCTTCGCCTGGATGGGGCCGGGCGGGCGCACCGCGCGTCCAGGCCCCATTACAGCGAAATTATGAGCCTGCGGCGCTGCAACCGGGCCTGCTGCATGGGGCAGCGGCGTAAATCAGCCAGTTTTTCGGAATGAGGCAGCCGCTTTGCGCGGTGCGACCGAATGACTAAGATCAATGGGCCAACGGCGGCGCTGGGACAAGAACGGCGCTGCCTTTTGGGAACGCAACTGTCAGAGCCCAGCAACACCCCATGGTGAGATCGAGCACCTCCATCCACCGCTTTGCCAACCCCGGGCGTTTCCAGCGCCTGGCGGGTGGGCTACTGCCGTGGCTCTGGGGTGCGACCGTCGTGTTGATCGGGGCTGGGCTTTACTACGCGCTCTTCGCCTCGCCTGCCGACTATCAGCAAGGCGAAAGCGTGCGCATCATGTATGTGCACGTGCCGTCGGCCTGGATGGCGCTCTTCGTCTATGTCTCGATCGCGGCCGCGAGCGCCGCTGCGTTGATTTGGAAGCACCCCCTTGCGGATCTCTTCGCCAGGGCGGCCTCGCCGCTCGGCGCCGGCTTCACCTTGCTGGCGCTGGTGACTGGCTCGTTGTGGGGCAAGCCGATGTGGGGCACCTGGTGGGTCTGGGACGCGCGCCTGACCTCGGTGCTGGTGCTGTTCTTCCTTTATCTGGGGCATATCGGCCTGATGAACGCTTTCGACGATGCCACACGGGGGGCCCGTGCCGCGGCAATCCTTGCGCTCGTCGGGGTCGTCAATGTTCCGATCATCAAATTTTCGGTCGACTGGTGGAACACGCTCCACCAGCCGGCCAGCGTCATCAAGCTCTCCGGTCCCACCATCCATTCCTCGATGCTGTTGCCGCTGCTGCTGCTCGCGGTGGGGTTCACGGTATATTTCGTGACGATCGTGCTGGTGCGAATGAGAAGCGAGCTGGTGGCGGCGCGTATCCGTGCGCTGCGAATGGCTCAGCTGGGCGGCTGAATCAAGGCCAATTTTGCCGCAATCTCACCACAAGGGATTGCGACATAATGTGTCTTGAACATAGTGCGACTTGAACAAAGTGTGACTTAACAAGCCGGCATTCGATCTCTACCTACTAACAAGGCTCGCCTACCGAATAGCGTCGTTCGGCGGGCAGCTGCGAAAGTCAGCAAAGCGCCATGGATCAGATTGTCAGCTTTTTGAAGATGGGCGGCTATGCAGGCTTCGTGTGGCCGGCCTACGGCATGTCACTCGCAGTGATGTTGGGCTTCGTCATAATCAGCCTGCGGACGCTACGCGCGCGCCAGGCGACCTTGCGCGCGTTGGAGGCCAGCATGCCCGAGCGACCCCACCGCCGGCGCCGCGGCGCGGACGGCGAAGCCGTGCCGGCGACGAAGGCAAAGGTCTAGATGAAACCCAAGCACAAACGGATGGCCCTGATTGGAGGCGCGCTCGGCGTGCTGGCGGTCGCGGTGGTTCTGGTGCTGACCGCGCTTGAGCAAAACATCGTCTTCTTCCATTCGCCGTCCGACGTGGCAGCGAAGAAAGTCCCGCCCGGCAAGCGCTTCCGGATCGGCGGCCTGGTGGTCAAGGGCAGTGTCAAGCGCGACGGCAAATCGATCGCATTCCGGGTGACCGACGGCTCCAGCGCGGTGCCGGTCGCTTATACCGGCATCCTCCCCGACCTCTTTCGCGAGGGCCAGGGTGTCGTCGCCAATGGCGCGCTGAATGTGAAGGGTGTTTTCCTGGCGACCGAGATCCTGGCCAAGCACGATGAGAACTACATGCCCCGCGAGGTCGCTGACGCGCTGAAAAAATCCGGCCGCTGGAAGCACTACCAGAAGGACGAGGCGGGCAAATCCGACCGGTACGGCAAACCCAAGGGCGCAAACCAATGAACCGAGGCAATGCGGTGATCCGCGCATGATCGCCGAGATCGGCCATTTCGCACTGATCCTTGCGGTCCTGGTCGCGTTGGTCCAGAGCACAATTCCGCTATTTGGGGCGTGGCGCGGCGATGCGCCGCTGATGGCGCTCGCCAAACCCGCGGCCCAGGTCCAGCTGCTGCTCGTCGCGGTGGCGTTCGGCGCGCTCACTTGTGCCTACGTGGTTTCCGATTTCTCCCTCATCAACGTCGCCCGCAACTCACATTCCGCAAAGCCGCTGCTCTATAAGATCACCGGCGTTTGGGCCAATCACGAGGGCTCGATGCTGCTATGGGTGCTGATCCTGGCGATCTTCGGGGGGGCCCTGGCGAGCTTCGGGCGCAACCTGCCGCCCAGCTTGCATGCCCGCGCGCTGTCCGTCCAAGGCATGGTCGGCGTAGCCTTCCTGGCCTTTATCCTCTTCACCTCCAATCCTTTCGAGCGTCTGTCGGTGGCGCCGGCTGACGGCTCCGGCCTCAATCCGCTACTGCAGGATCCGGGTCTCGCCTTTCATCCGCCCTTCCTCTATCTCGGCTATGTCGGGTTCTCCATGGCCTTTTCCTTCGCCGTGGCTGCCTTGTTGGAGGGCCGCGTCGATCCGGCCTGGGCGCGCTGGGTGCGACCATGGACGTTGGCCGCTTGGGCGTTCCTGACCCTCGGCATCGCACTCGGGTCGTGGTGGGCCTATTACGAGCTCGGCTGGGGCGGCTGGTGGTTCTGGGATCCGGTGGAGAACGCATCCTTCATGCCGTGGCTGGCCGGCGGCGCGCTGCTCCATTCGGCGATCGTGGTGGAAAAGCGCGACGCGCTCAAATCCTGGACCGTGCTGCTTGCGATCATCGCTTTCGCGCTTTCGCTGGTCGGCACCTTCCTTGTGCGGTCCGGCGTATTGACCTCGGTGCACGCTTTTGCCACCGATCCCTCGCGGGGGCTTTTCATCCTGGGAATTCTGGTGGTCGCGATCGGTGGCTCGCTGACGCTCTACGCCTGGCGCGCGCCTCAGCTGCGCGCCACGGGCAGCTTCCGCTTGGTCAGCCGCGAAGGCGCATTGATCTTCAACAATTTGCTGCTGACCGTCGCCTGCGCCACCGTTTTTGTCGGCACGCTCTACCCCCTGGTGCTCGATGCCGTGGGCGGCGGCAAGATCTCTGTCGGCGCGCCCTATTTCAATGCCACTTTCATCCCCATCATGACACCGCTCGTGATCGGTATGGCGATCGGCCCGACATTGGCCTGGAAGCGGGGTGATATCTGGGCTTCGCTCGGCCGGCTCAAACTGGCGCTCGGCGCGACCGTGATCGTCGCTGCGCTCACGCTGTGGCTCGACAGCGCCCGCGACCTGGCGGCCGTGATGGGCATGTCGCTCGCCGTTTGGCTCTTCGCAAGTACCGTCGTGGAACTCGCCGGGCGCATCAGGCTGGGCAGTGTGGCGTTCCGCGAAAGCATTCGCCGGGCGCTTGGGCTGCCGCGCGCCGCCTACGGGATGAGCGTCGCACATATGGGCTTCGCCATTACGATTGCTGGCATCACCGCCAGCTCGGCTTGGCAGGCCGAAAGCATCCGTTTCATGAAACCCGGCGAGACGGCGAACGTCGCCGGCTACGAGTTCCGCTTCGACGGCGTGAAGGAAGGCCCCGGCCCCAACTACGTCGCGCAGTTCGGGACGTTCACGGTCACCCGCGAGGGCCGCCCGGTGGCGACCTTGGTGGCCGAGAAACGCTTCTACCCGGTGCAGAAGCGCCAGACCACCGAGGCCGCCATCCACACCACCTGGTTGGCCGATCTTTATGCCGTGATCGGTGATGCCAGCAAGGGCGGCGGCTGGTCGGTGCGGCTCTACCACAATCCGTTGGTGCCTTGGATCTGGATCGGTGCGTTGGTCATGTTCGCTGGCGGTTTGATCTCGCTTAGCGACCGCCGTCTCCGCGTCGGCGCGCCGCGCCGGATCCGCGCGCGCCCGCTACCCGTGACCAGCCCGGCGAAAGCGTAGGCGCATGGCCTCCAACGAAGTGGCCCCTAACGAATTGGCCCCCGACGAAGTGAAAGTCGGCAAAGGGGTGGAGGAAATCGCCGGCGGACGGCGGCCGACACGGGCGCTCTATCTGCTGCCGGTGGGCATCTTTATGCTGCTTGCCGCGATAGTGGCTTATTTCATGCTGTCGGGACGCGATCCGCGCCTGCTGCCTTCCGCGCTGATCGACAAGCCGGCGCCGACCTTCAAGTTGGCGCCGATCGCCGGCTGGGAGAACCGCAAGCCCGGCCTCGCCACCGTCGACCTCAAGGGCAAGGTCACGGTTGTCAACTTCTTCGCATCCTGGTGCGTGCCCTGTTTGGCCGAGCATCCGCAGATCGTAGCGCTCTCCAAGCTTAAGGGCGTGCAGGTCGTCGGCATCAACTACAAGGACAAGCCGGAGAACGCGAAGGCTTGGCTGACGCGCCACGGCAATCCCTATGCGCGCATAGGCGTGGATGGCGGCCGGGGCGCCATCGAGTGGGGCGTCTACGGCATGCCGGAGACATTCATCGTCGACCGCACGGGCCGCATTCGGTTCAAGCATGTCGGCCCGATCGTGCCCGACATCTTGAACCAGAAGATCCTGCCGGTGATCCGGAAACTGTCGAAATGAAGCGCCGCGCAGGTCTCGCCCTTTTGGCGTGCGTCGTCGCATTGGCCGCCTCGCTGGCGGGGACCTCGGCTCGCGCAGTGGAGCCCAATGAGGTGCTGAAGAACCCGGCGCTGGAGCGCCGTGCGCGCGCGATAAGCAAGCGTCTGCGCTGCCTGGTCTGCCAGAACCAGTCGATCGACGATTCGAATGCGGGTCTTGCGCGCGACCTGCGCGTCCTCGTGCGCGAACGCCTAACCGCCGGCGACAGTAACGAGGCGGTAATCCGGTTCGTTGTCGCGCGCTACGGTGACTTCGTGCTGCTGCGGCCGCCGGTGAAACCTGTGACTTACGTGCTCTGGTTCGGGCCAATTCTGATCCTGCTGTTCGGAGGAGCGGGCGCCCTGGTCTTTCTGAGGCGCCGCCAGGCGGCCGGCGCCATCGCTGCTGCCAATCCGCTCAGTGCCGAAGAGCACGAACGGCTCGAAGCCCTGCTGGCCGACAAAGGGTCGGGCTCGTGATCCTCGGCATTGTCCTCGGCCTGCTGACGGCGGTCTCGCTGGGATTGATGTTGCGCCCGCTCCTGATACGAGGCGATGCTGCGCGGCCGAGAGCGGCCTACGATGCGGAGGTTTACCGCGATCAGCTCGCCGAGCTCGACCGCGAGATTGCCCGCGGCGTCATTGAGGGCGACGAGGCGGAGGCAGCCCGTGCTGAGATCGCCCGCCGCCTACTTGCAAGCGACACGGCAATCACGAAGGACACGAAAGGGGCATCCCCGGCGGCCGGCCGCAGGACAGGTTCCGCTCGCGCGGTGGCGATCGTCCTGGCGATTGCGTTGCCGCTCGGTGCCGCGGTGATCTACCTGGGCCAAGGTTCGCCAAATCTGCCCGGACAGCCCTTTGCCTCGCGCCAAAGCCGAGGGATCGATCCCGCGACCTCCGCGCGCATGGAATCGGCGATAAAGACTATCGAGGCGCGGCTTGCGGCCAAGCCCAAATCGGTCGGTTTGTGGGGCCGGCTGGGCCGCATCTATTTTGCGCTCGGCCGGCACATCAAGGCGGCCGAGGCATTTCGCAAGGCCCTGGAATTGCGGCCGAAATCGGCCAACTACGCCGCCTCGTACGGCGAGGCGGTGGTCTTCGCCAATCGGCGCGTCGTCGTCCCGCGGGCCAAGGCGCTTTTCGAGCGCGCGCTCAAGGCCGATCCGCGCGATGTTCGCGCGCGTTTTTATCTGGGTCTCGCCAAGGCGCAAGCCGGCAACCGCGACGGCGCGCTACGAGACTGGATCGCGCTCGAGGCCGAGGCGGGGGCGGGTGCCGCATGGCGACGCCAGCTCGCCAGCTTTATCGAGACGACCGCCAAGCAGGCCGGACTTACCAAGGCGGCGCTGGTCCGGCTGCGCGCGGCGGCGCGCAAAGCCGCAGCCAAGAGGGTGCCCAAGACGGCATCCAAGACCGCGCCCAAGACCGTCCCCAATACCGCAAGAGGGCCCAGCCGCGAGGATGTGGCGCGGGCCGGCCGCATGTCGCCGGCGGATCGTGCCGCGATGATCCGTGGCATGGTTTCAAGGCTCGCAGCACGGCTTAAGGAGAAGCCCGACGATCTGGCTGGCTGGCGCAGGCTCGGCCGCGCCTACATAGTGCTTCGCGACTACCCCAAGGCAGTGGCGGCTCACGGGCAAGCGGCGCGCCTGGCGCCAAGGAACGTCGCCGTGCTGGTCGACTACGGCCAGGCGATGCTTGCCGAACACGGCAAGGACACCGATTTGCCGCCCAAATTCGTCGCCGTCATGAAGCGCATCCACACATTGGAGCCCGATCATGTTATCGGGTTGTGGTTCCTGGGCATGGCGCAGTACGAGGCCGGCAATCGAGGCCGCGCGGCGGCGCTATGGACGCGGCTGCTGGCCCGGCTGCCCAAGGACGCGCCCGAGCGGGCCGCCCTTGCCAAACGCATTGAAATGCTGAAGATGAAGAAATAACGGCGGCGGGGCGGTGAGGCCTTGCGCTATTTCCGAATTGGGCTTTGATGAACGAAAACGCACCGGATCAACGTCCGATCGACCCGGCGGCGTCGCCTGCCGGGACCGGTTCGCTGCGCACGCGGATCATTTTCGGCAGCGTATTTTTGCTTGTTCTCGCCGGTGTGATCGCCGGGGCGATCTTCATCGTCGGCCAGTTGCAGGCCGGCATGACGGTGCCCGAACTGCTCAGCCGATACGGCTACTGGCTGATCCTGGGCTGGACCCTGCTCGAGGGCGAGACCATCGTCATCATTGCCGGGGTCGCGGCGGCGGCCGGCCATATGGAGCTCTGGCTGATCATCCTCGTCGCCTGGGTCGGCTCCTATATCTCCGACCAGATCTATTTCACGGTCGGCAAGAAATTCGGCCCCTACCTGCTCCAGCGCTACCCCTGGGCGCAAGGACCGGTCGACCGGGTCGGACGCCTTTTGCGCAAATACGATCTCTGGTTCATCTTGAGCTTCCGCTTCATTTACGGCGTCCGTAACGTCACCCCTCCGGCGTTGGCGCTGGCGGGCATCTCGCACAAGCGTTTCGCCATCCTGAATTTCATTGCCGCCGGGCTGTGGGCGGTCAGTTTCGCGGTGGCGGGCTATGCTTTCGGGCAGGTCTTCAAGGAGTTCGTAGAGGACGCGCACAAATATTTCGCTTGGGTCATCATATTCATGTTCGCGCTAGCGGTATTCTGGGCCGTCTTTCACACGATCCGTGGCGTGATGCACCGACGCCGGGCCTATCGGGCCGAACGGCTCGCTGCGGCACAGGGCCCAAAGCCCAAGGCGTCGCGCCGCCCGGCCTCAGAGGAGCCGCCGGCTTGAGTTCCGCCAGCACGAGCACCCGTAACGACGGCAACATTGAAACCTCCGGCGATACCGGGCCGGCTCTGGTCGTGGAGGATCTCCACAAGAGTTTCGGAAGTTTGGACGTCCTGAAGGGCGTGTCGCTGACCGCCCGCGACGGCGATGTGATCTCTGTAATCGGCTCCTCGGGTTCGGGCAAGAGCACCATGCTCCGCTGCATCAACCTGCTGGAGACGCCGGATGCCGGACGGATCCTCGTGAACGGCGAGGAAATCCGCATGAAGAAGACGCGCGGCGGCAAGCTCCAGCCGGCCGACCAGAAACAGGTCGCGCGCATTCGGGCCAGCCTCGCCATGGTTTTCCAGAGCTTCAATCTCTGGGCCCACATGACGATCCTGCAGAACGTCACCGAAGCGCCGATACAGGTTCTGGGACTACCCAAAGCCGAGGCAAACGAACGCGCCAAGGCGCTGCTCGACAAGGTCGGGATCGGCGACCGGCTCGACTATTATCCGAGCCATCTCTCCGGTGGCCAGCAGCAGCGCGCGGCAATCGCCCGGGCATTGGCCATGGAACCGCAGGTTATGCTGTTCGACGAGCCCACCAGCGCCCTCGATCCCGAACTTGTCGGCGAGGTTCTTAAGGTAATGCGCGATCTGGCCGCCGAGGGCCGCACGATGGTGGTGGTGACCCATGAGATGGACTTCGCCCGCGACGTGTCCTCGGAAGTGATTTTCCTCCACCAGGGCAAGGTCGAGGAGCATGGGGTCCCGGCGGAGGTCTTCCAGAACCCCAAATCCGAACGCGCGCGGCAGTTTCTCAAAGTCGACGGCTGAAGCATTTTTCGACTTCATCGTTCCAGCCCACTCCCCCACCCGACCACCCACGGGATCGTATGCTCATGGGTGGTCGGGTGGGGGAGTGGGCTGGCCATGGTCCGGCAGAGCCAAACAGCCGAAAACGAAATTGCGCGATGTGTCACACATTTCGCTCGCCTCCACCCTCCTTGACCACCGCGCGAAAAACGGGGAAGGTTTGGCAAGGGTCAAAAAAGGAGGCAGATCCATGCAACGACGCACCGTTATCCTGAGCGGCGCGGCCGCTCTACTGGCCGCCGGCGTGCTCAGCGCTTCGGCCCAGGCCGAGACCATTCGTATTGCGACCGAGGGCGCCTACCCGCCCTTCAACATGAAAAACAAGGCCGGCAAGCTGACCGGCTTTGATGTCGACATGGCCCGCGCGTTGTGTGCGGAGATGAAGGCCAAGTGCACCATCGTCGCGCAGGATTGGGACGGCATTATCCCGGGCCTGCTGGCGAAGAAATACGACGCTATCGTCGCTTCGATGTCGATCACCGCGGAGCGCCAGAAGAAGGTCGCCTTCTCCGCGCCCTACTACAAGAATTACCTCCGCTTCGTGGCTCGCAAGAGCAAGAAGCTGATGACCGACAAGGCCGGTCTCAAGGGCAAGACGATCGGCGCCCAGCGCGCCACCGTCAGCTCGCAGTACCTGGAGAAAAAATACAAGGGCGCGGTCCGGATCAAAGTCTACGGCACCCAGCAGAAGGCCTGGCTCGATTTGAAGGCAGGCCGCGTCGATGCGGTTCTGGCGGACATCTATCCAGGCCATGACTGGGTCAGCAAGAACAAGCGCTTCGCCTTCACCGGCGAGAAGATCGATATCAACGATCAGATCGGCATTGCCGTGCGCAAGGGTGATCCGCTCCAAGCTAAGATTTCCGCTGCGATCAAGGCGCTACGCGCAAACGGCACCTACGCGAAAATCAACGCCAAGTATTTCCCGTTCGATATCTATCAGTAGGATTTCAAAGGGGATCGACAATCAGGGCGCCCTTCCGCGAACGGGAGGGCGCCCTTTGGCTTTGCCACAGCGGTGCCGGCCCTCTCCCCCACCCGACCACCCATGAGCATACGATCCCGTGGGTGGTCGGGAGGCGGAGAGGGCCGGCCACGGGACCGGCGGAGCCAATAACCGCGACCGTCTGATGTCGGCTAACGTGAAAGGCTGAGCGGCGAATGTGGGAAGTCCTTCAGTTCGGTGACCAGGGCTGGGGCGATGAAATCGCCACTGGAGCGGTCTTCACGGTTCTTCTGGCGTTGGCTTCGGTCGTCGTCGGCATCGTCGTCGGCCTGCTGATAGCTTCCGCAAAGCTGTCGAAATCGCCGCTGGTTAGCCGCGCTGCGTTCGGCTTCACCTCGATCTTTCGCGGCGTGCCGGAGCTTCTGATCATCCTCATCATCTACAACGGCACCGAGATCGCGTTGCGCAGCCTGGTCGGACTGTTCGGCTTCGAGACCGCGATCGAGGTGCCGAAATTCGCCGCGGCGACCTTCGCGCTCGGCATGGTCTTCGGCGCTTTCTCCAGCGAGGTTTTCCGCGGCGCCTTTCTGGCGGTACCGAAGGGGCAAGTCGAGGCCGGGCTCGCCTGCGGCATGAGCAACCGGCAGATCTTCTTTCGTATTCGGATGCCGCAGATGTGGCGCTTTGCGCTGCCGGGGCTCGGCAATCTCTGGCTTATCCTGCTGAAAGACACCTCGCTCGCGGCGATCATCGCGCTCGACGAGCTGGCCCGTGAGGCGCAGGTCGCGGCTGAGAACGGCGACGCGCCCTTCACCGTCATCATGGCGGCGGCGATCATCTATCTGATCCTGACTGCGGCCTCACGCGGTGGGCTCAACCGGGCCGAGCGCTGGGCCGATAAAGGCGTGCGGAGGGTTTGAGACGATGCTCGAGCTAATCCAGACTTACGGTCCCCGCTTCATTGAGGGCTTCGTCACCACGATGGAGCTGGTTTTGCTTTCCGTCGTGCTCGGGTTGATGATCGCCGTGCCGGTTGCCCTGGCGCGGATGTCGCGCAATCCGCTGATCGCCTGGCCAGTTTATGCCTACAGCTTCTTCTTCCGTGGCACGCCGCTGCTGATCCAATTCTTCCTGCTCTATTACGGGCTGGCCCAGTTCGAGAGCCTGCAGGAGACCACGATCTGGGTGGTGTTGAAGGAAGCCTGGTGGTGCGGCCTGATCGGGCTGACGCTCAATACCGCGGCCTATACCAGCGAGATCATCCGCGGCGGCATGCTCGCTGTCCCGCATGGCGAGATCGAAGCGGCCCAAGCCTGCGGCATGACCAAGGCCAAGATGTATCGGCGCATCATTTTGCCCAAGGCGTTCCGCATCGCCTGGCCGGCATACGGCAACGAGATCGTATTTCTGCTCAAGGGCAGCGCGCTCTTGAGCACGATCACGGTACTGGATCTGATGGGGCAGGCGCGGGTCGTCTTCGCGCGAGGCTACGACCTCAACGCCTATGTCGTCGCGGGCGTCATGTATTTCGTGATGATCTATCTGTTCGATATCGGCTGGCGGCTGACCGAGCGGCGGCTCAACCGCTATCTCGGCGAGCGGCCTAGCGCGCGCGCCAAGCCGGCTCGTGCGACGACTTAGAATATTCGAACATACGTCGCGTTAGATCGAAGGTCCGGCTAGAGCGCCTGGGCGTTGTGCAAGCGCTGCGATACCTCGCGCGGACTGTCCTTGAAGGTGAGCCCAACCGAATCGGCACCGCGCCAAGCCACTTCGGCCGGGAAGCTGCCGACCCGTGCAATCTCGATGTCGAGAGTGGTCGGGCAAGCGAACGGATCTGCCACGCGCAGCAGCGCACCGCCGTCCGATACATTCAGCAATACGCAGCCAGCTTCGCTCGCTCCGGCCCGAATTGCCGCCTCCCAAAGCACGCGCTTGCGCGGATAGGTGCGGCGGTCGCCGTCGTCTTTGATGATTCTCTGGCTTTCCAGCATGGGGTCCCTCCATTACTGCTTTCGAAGCCTAGTCGCAGAGGATTACTCTATGGTTAACGGGCCTTATGGTTAACACGCCCGATGGATGACAGCTCTGCCGGCCACCCTAATCTCGCCATTAGGCGCTCGTTTCGTTTCGGTGAGTGATCGCCGCCGTCATCGTGTATCTCGCGATGACCCAAATTTTCGATAGCGGCTGGCGGAACGGCGGCTCGACGGCTATCCCGGTGAAACGGCCCGTTGCGCGCGCCAAACCGGCCCGCGCGACGATCTAATCATCATTTGATCGGTGGTCTGTCGAGATACTGATCTACGCGGCTTTGGAAAAGGAGCTAAAGCCCTCAAACCGCCGGGCAACAATCTGTGGGGATTCCTTGAAGCGGACCCCGATCTTATCGTCGCGGCGCCAGGCCACTTCCGCTGGGATGCTGCCGATACGGCTGATCTCGACGTCGAGCGAAGTCGGGCACATAAAGGGATCGGAAACCCGCAGCATCGCGCCGCCTTCGGAGATATTCAGCAAGACGCTGTCTTCCTGGAGGGCGCCATCGCTGATCGCGGCCTCCAACAAGACGCTCTTGCGCTCGTGGGCACGACGATCAACGTACTTATCCAGAAATTCTTTGTATGGAAACATGGGCCTATCCCCCTGTTTAGCGGCCCATAGGCTAAGTCGCCGCGCCTTACCGATCGGTTAACAATCTTCCGACCGATTTGGGCGATATTCTCGATTGGCGATTTTCGCGTTTGGGTGGATAATCGACGGCGAGGGCGTTCGGCGCGTCCTGCACCGACATCGGTATGGCATGAGGCGTGGGGAGCCTGACGCGCGGATCGATGGGATGTCAGAAACATCCCGCTAGAAGCGTCGTGCGCCAATTTCTGTCAATGGAGGATATGACCGATGCAAGTCGCAGCGATCCTTAAGGAAAAGGGCGGCGAAGTCGTAACCGCCAACTCCGACGATACCGTTGCGGAGATCACCAAGGTCCTGATGAAAGAAGGCATCGGCGCCGTCGTTGTCACCGGTGCCGGCGGCAAGGTCGCAGGAATTCTTTCCGAGCGCGATATCGTTCGCGCGATCCCGGACAAGGGCGCCAAGATACTGGAGGCTCGGGTCGGCGACCTGATGACACGCGATGTCGTGACCTGTACGCCGGACATGCTGGTCGATGAGGTCCGCAAGCAGATGACCGATGGCCGTTTTCGTCACATGCCCGTGGTCGTCGACGGCAAGCTCGCCGGTATCATCAGCGTCGGCGACGTGGTCAAGCAGCGCCTCGGCGAACTCGAGGCCGAAGCCGGCGCGCTGCGCAGCTACATTGCCAGCGGCTGAGACCCCGATTCGGTGATGTAAGGCCCCGATTGATCTAGACTGGCCGGCCATGCGGCCGGGAACGCCTCCGGTGCGCCTGTTTCTGGACCACCGGAGGAATTTCCATGGCCGTGCCCGCCAAGACCACCGACTCGTCGCTGACCCTGAAGGACCGTGTCGCCACACTCACATTCGAGCGTGACGACGTCCGCAACGCCCTTACGGGCTCGGCCCTTTGCGATGACATTCTGGCAACGCTCGCCTGGGCGAACGCAACGCCGGAGGTCTCGGTGTTGATCGTCACGGGCGCGGGCAAGGCGTTCTCCGCCGGCGGCGACGTCAAGGCGATGCGCAGCAAGGCCGACATGTTCGGCGGCACCCCGCCTGAAATCGAGGCGGCCTACCGTGCCGGCATCCAGCGTGTGCCGCGCGCCATGCACGAGGCGGAGATCGTCACCATCGCTGCGGTCAACGGCCCGGCCATCGGTGCCGGCTGCGACCTCGCCAATATGTGCGATCTGCGCATCGGATCGGAGGCCGCGCTCTTCGGTGAGACTTTCGTGAACCTGGGCATCATCCCGGGCGATGGCGGCGCCTGGTTCCTGCAGCGCCTGATCGGCTACCAAGCCGCCGCCGACATGACCTTCAGGGGGCGGCTCGTGAAAGCCGACGAGGCCAAGGACATGGGCTTGCTGCTCGAGGTCGTCGCCGCCGACGCGCTCATGAAACGCGCCCACGAGCTCGCCGCCGAGATCGCCGCCAAGCCGCCCCAGGCGCTGCGATACGCCAAGCGCCTGATGAAGCTCGCCCAGCGCACGGAATTGCCCGATTTCCTCGACTACTGCGCGGCCTTGCAGAGCTTCTGCCACGGCACCGACGACCACGCCGAAGCCATGGCCGCCTTCCTCGACAAGCGCGCGCCGAGCTATACCGGGCGGTAATTCAGTCTGGAAATACTGGCAAAAGCCAAACTCAAACGATCATCACCGCCGGGACCATCAATCATGCAAAACCCCTTCGAGACCGAGGAACGAAAGGCGTTTCGCGAGACCGTCGCGCGCTTCGTCGCCAAGGAGATTACGCCCAACGTCGATGAGTGGGACGAGGCCGGCGACGTGCCGTGGGAAATCCACGAGAAGGCCGGTGCGCTCGGCTATTTCGGCTTCGGCATCGACGAGCAATATGGCGGGCTCGGTTTCGACGACGCCTTCATGCGCGCCGCCGCGACGGAGGAGATGAGCAAATGCGGCGCCGGCGGCGTGGTCGCGGCACTTGGCGGGCGGCTCATTTCCATCGGCGTGATCCAGCTCCTTGGTTCGGATGAGATCAAGGCACGTTCGCTGCCCGATATCGTTTCCGGCCGCAAGGGCTCCAGCCTCGGCATCACCGAGCCCTCTGGCGGTTCCGACGTCGCCAGCCTGCAGACCCGCGCCACGCGCGACGGCAATCACTTCCTGCTGAACGGCTCCAAGACGTTCATCACCGGGGGCGTCAAGAGCGACTTCTATGTCGTCGCAGCGCGCACTGGCGGCGAGGGGCTTTCCGGCATCTCGCTCTTCTTCGTCGACAAGGACACGCCCGGCTTCAGCGTCACGCCGATCGAGCGCAAGATGGGCTGGTGGTGTTCCGATACTGCGACGCTCTATTTCGACGACGCCCGCGTACCGGCGGAGAACATGATGGGCCCGGAGGATCGCGGCTTCATCGCGGTGATGAACAACTTCAATCTGGAGCGCGTCGCGCTGATCGCCCAGGCGCTCGGCATGTCGAAGGTCTGCCTGGACGAATCGATCCGCTGGGCCCAGGAACGAAAAACCTTCGGCAAGCGTCTTATCGAGCACCAGGTGATCCGCCACAAGATCGCCGACATGTCCGCCCGCATCGATGCTGTGGAAGCCTATCTCAATCAGATCTGCTGGCAGGTCAACGAGGCGGAGATGCCGACGGCGGAGATCAGCAAGGGCAAGTTTTTTGCGACCAAGCAGCTGGAGTTCTGCGCCAGCGAGGCCATGCAGATCCTGGGCGGCGCCGGCTACCTGCGCGGCAGCCCCGTGGAACGTATGTACCGCGAGGTCAAAGTCGTCGCCATCGGCGGCGGTTCCGAAGAGATCATGCGCGACCTCGCCGTGCGCCAGATGGGGCTTTGAGGCTCAGCCGGTAACGCTCACCCGACAGGGTTTTCCTTGTGCGGCCGTTCGCGGGCGACCAGCAACCGCTTCAGGATGCGGCTGCCGGTGGTCGGGAAGAGGAACGGCAAGAACGAGTGCACCAGGACCAGGAATGCGGCGACCAGCAGCGCCGGCCACACCTTCGTTGCCGACCACAAATGCTCGAAATAGCCCTCGCCGACGGAGCGTGGATGGTCGGTGAATGGGTTGGCCATTGGATCTGTCATCCCTGCGCGGCGGTGGCCACGTCTTCCATGAAGCGCTGGCGCAGTTCCCATTTCAGCACCTTGCCGGTGGCGTTGCGCGGCAGCGCATCGATGTAAACCACCGAGGCCGGCACTTTGAACTTCGCCAGATTGGCCAGGCAGTGGCTGATGATCGCCTTGTCGTCCAGCGTTTCGCCGGCCTTCAGCGCGACGATCGCCTTGCCGGCCTCGCCCCAGCGCGCGTCGGGCACGCCGATGATCGCCGCTTCGGCAATCTGCGGCAGCTGGTAGAGCACGCTCTCGACTTCGGCCGGATAGACGTTCTCGCCGCCGGAGATGTACATGTCCTTCCAGCGGTCGACGATGAAGATGAAGCCCTCCTCGTCGAAGCGCGCCGCATCGCCGGTGCGCAGCCAGCCGTCGAAGAAGGCGGCCTTGGTGGCGTCATCGTTCTGCCAGTAGCCCGGCGTGATGCTGGGGCCGCGGATGACCAGCTCACCTGTCTCGCCGGTCGGCGTGTCGTTGCCGTCCTCGTCGACCACGCGGATTTCGGCGTGCATCACCGGCTTGCCGGCGGAGCCGATCTTGCGCCTTGCATCCTCGACGTTGAGCAGCGTGCCCGTCGGTCCGGTCTCGGTCATGCCCCAGCCCTGGACCAGCGGCACGTCGCGGCCGAGCCAGGCATCCAGGATGGGCTCCGCACAGGGCGCGCCGCCCACGCCTGCCATCTCGATGCGGCTCAAATCGGCGGTCTCAAATTTCGGGTGCTGCATCATGAACTGGTAGGGCGCCGGCACGGCAAAGAAATGCGTCATGCCAAGCTCCGGATCGGACATGATGTCGAGCGCGGCGCCTGGCTCGAACTCGCGCATGATGATGAGGCGCCCGCCGGCATGAAGCACCGGATTGGCATAGCAATTTAGCCCGCCGGTGTGAAAGAGCGGCAGCACGACAAGCTGCACCGTATCCGGCGTGATGCGCGAGGGCAGGCCGACATTCACGCAGTTATAGAAGTTCATCGCATGCGTGATCACGGCGCCCTTGGGCCGCCCGGTCGTGCCCGAGGTGTACATGATCATCGAAATGTCGTCGTGGGTCAGATCCTCCAGGGCCGGCGCGTCGGACGCCGCCGCGAGCGCAGCCTCGTAACCGGAGGCCGGATCCTCGGCATCAATCTCCAGCAGTGCCGGGATCCCGCATCGCTCGGCCAATGTCCGGGCGGTCTCGGCAAAGCTCGCGTCATGGATCAGCAGCTTGGGTGCGCAGTCGCCCAGAATGTATTCCAGCTCCGGCACTGCCAGCCGCCAGTTGAGCGGCACCATCACCGCACCCATCTTGCCGCCGGCAAATTCCAGCTCGAAGAACTCGGGCCCGTTGGGCGACAGGATGCCGACCCTATCGCCCCGGCCGATACCCGCCGCCTGCAGATGGCTCGCCAGACGGCAGGCGCGTTCGTTGAGTGCGCGATATGTGAAGCTGCGGTCGGTCTGCACGTCGACGATGGCCAGCGCGTCCGGCCGGTGATTGGCCTGCACCGCCGCCCAATCGTAATAGCGCACCGAGGTCATGGTGATCCTCCTTGCCGCGCTAGAGCCACCATTGCAGCACGTACTCGTACGGGCCCTCCCGGTTGACCAAGTCGACCCGCTGGAGCGCGATCCGGTAGCCATCCTTTGATTTCTTCAGCAAGTGCCGATACTTGCCCGTGAACTGGCGCACCTCGTAGCGCAGATATTCCGCGCAATGGAAGCGCGACCGCACGATTACGTCGCCGTTCTTGTCCTCGCGCTCGACGATCACGTTGGAGACGACGTGACAGAGCCGGTTGCCGGGCGCCTGGCTGTGCGCTTGTGGATGCTGGTTGCGCCGGATGCGCATCGTCATCAGGCTTAGGTCTTCCCAGAATATGTTGGGCAGGCCGTCGCCGTCAGTCTGGTCTTCTTCCGCGGGCATCCAGTAGTGGCCGTCATCGGTGAAGAGGGCGAGCCACTCGTCCCAGGCTTTCTCATCCAAATACTCCGCCTGGCGGTAAACAAAGCGTTCGACGGCTGCCTGGGTCTCCGGGCTCACATCGGCAACCGCGAGGGGATCGCTGGCGGCCAGTTTCTCTGCCGCTTCAGCCATGGTTTCCGGCTCCCGCGCCGTTCCCGGTCATCAGGCCCTTCCAGACCTGCATCATGTGCCGGAGGGGCATCTCGCTCATCGATTCCGGGGCCGAGCGCAGGATGCCGTCGACCACCGTGTCCTGGCCGGCATTGCGGTGGAAGCTGACCCAGTCGCTGCCTTGCGAGGTCAGTCCCTGCTGGCACTTCCACCAGTTGAAGAGATCGTCGGCGTTGACCAGCGTCGACGGGGAGTTGACCAAATAATAGTAGGCGAGCGAGCGGCGATAGATCGCCTCGGGCGCATCCTTGAGACGGAAGTGCCAGATCTCCGAGAGCGTACGGTCGGGCCCCAGCGGCCGGATCGTGCGCAGCTGCTGCAGCGGCGGCTGGACCGAGTTGCACGGATAGACGATGACGTGATGCAAGTCGACGGCGAGGATCTCCTCTGCGCGCTTCTCGCCGTAAGCCGCATACATGCGCTTCACATACTCGTTGGTGTCCGGATCGTCCGGCCGCAGGCCCATATAGCCTTCAAGCGAACAGTGGCCTTGGGGATGGCCGACCGTTCCGAACTTGGTCCATCCGGCGATGCCGATCCGCTTGAAGTCGGACAGGAAGCCGTACTCCAATGGCACGTCTTGCCCCGCCCTCTTCAAGTCATGCTCGACGGTCGCGGCGGCATGCCCGGTCGATTCGTGCGTGGCGCCTGGATGCGATACGTCGAGCTGGTTCTCCAGGAAGAGCTTCCAATTGGACTGCTGCACCATCTGGAAACAATCGCCGACGACTTCGGTCTCGCCGCCGGGCGCGCGGTCGATGAGCTGGTCGAAACCCGTCTTGGAGCCACCCAAATGGGTTTCCAGATCGGGACCGTCGGCGGCCAGCGAGGCGAACCAGAAGCCGCGGTAATTGTCGGCCCGCGGCGCCTTCATCACCTGGAAAGCCGGATCGTCCTTGTCGAGACCCGTACCGTCGTAGCCTTCGGAGGCCGGGATGCTCTCGATGCGCCCGTCAAGTTGGAACAGCCAGGCATGATAGGAGCAGCGGATCGTGCGCCCGGCATTGCCCTTGCGCGCGGTACAGAGCTGGGCGCCGCGATGCGGGCAGCGATTGTAGAGCACATGGATTTGGCCGTCCTGGTCGCGGGTCATGACCATCGGTTGGCGGCCGACCCGGGCGAGGTAGTAGTCGCCTGGGTTCTTCACCTGGCTCTCGTGACCGATATAGACCCAGAGCTTTTCGAAGATGTGCTCCATCTCCAGCTCGAAGATCTCGGGATCGGTATAGGCCTTGCGATGGACCCGGTCCGGTTCGACCAGGGCCGCAATGTCGCTGTCGGACCAGCTCATGGCTCACCTCGTTGCTCGCGTCGTTCGAACTCCCGGGGCAGCCATGCGGCCGCCGCCCCCGAACTATGCGACGATCACGCCGAGCGCGCCAGATCCTCTTTCCGCTCCACGGCGGTCGGCCGGTTCGCTTCGCGCAGTTTCCCCAAAGCCTCGTGATAGGAGGCGAAGACCGGCCGGTCGATGTAGCGGCCCGCGCCTTTCTCGGTGCGCACGTCGCCGTCAGCGTAGACGAGCCGGCCGCCGCTGAGCGTTGCGACGTTGATGCCGCGAACCGTGCGGCCCTCGAATATGTTGAAGTCGATATTCTGGTGGTGCGTGTCCTTGCTGATCGTGCGTTCCTTGTCGGGGTCCCAGACCACGAGGTCGGCATCCGATCCGACCTCGATGGCGCCCTTGCGCGGATAGATGTTGAAGATCTTCGCGGCATTCGCCGAAGTCGCGGCCACGAACTCGTTCATGGTCAGCCGGCCGGTATTGACTCCGTGATGCCAGAGCACATGCATGCGGTCTTCCACGCCCGCGGTGCCGTTCGGGATTATTGTGAAGTCCTCCAGCCCGGCGCGCTTCTGGGGCACGCAGAAGCAACAGTGATCGGTGGCGGTGGTCTGCAACATGCCCGACTGCAAACCGCGCCACAGCGCTTCCTGGTGTTTCTTGGGCCGGAAGGGCGGGCTCATCACATGGTGCGCGGCAAAGTCCCAGTCGGGGTGGCGGTAGACGCTGTCGTCGATCAGGAGGTGCCCGGCCAACACTTCGCCGAACACGCGCTGGCCTTCGGTGCGGGCCCGGGTGATCGCCTGCAGGGATTCCTGGCAGGAGTTGTGGACGATGTAGAGCGGCACGTCCAAGACCTGGGCGATGCGGATGGCGCGGTTGGCGGCCTCGCCCTCGACCTCCGGCGGCCGCGACAGGGGATGCGCCTCGGGGCCCGTAATGCCCTGCTTCAGGAGCTCTTGTTGGAGATGAAAGACCAGCTCGCCGTTCTCGGCATGAACCGTACAGATTGCGCCCAGCTCGCGCGCCCTGCCGAAACTGTTCACCAGCACTTCGTCGTCGGCCATGATCGCGCCCTTGTAGGCCATGAAGTGCTTGAAGCTGTTGACGCCGTGATCGCGGGTCAGAGTGCCCATCGCCTCGTGGACGGTCTCGTCCCACCAAGTGATCGCGACATGGAAGCTATAATCGGCGGCGGCCTTTTCCGACCAGCCGCGCCATTTCTTGTAGGCCGACATCACGTCTTCCTGGGGGTTGGGAATGACGAAGTCGATGATCATCGTCGTGCCGCCGCATACGCCGGCAGTGGTCCCGGTAAAGAAGTCCTCCGAGGCGACGGTGCCCATGAACGGCAGTTCCATATGCGTATGCGGATCGATCCCGCCCGGCATGACGTAGCAGCCACCCGCATCTACAACCTCGCATCCAGCCGGCACGTCGAGGTCCGTGCCGACAGCGGCGATCAAGCCGTTTTGGGTCAAAACGTCCGCGCGGACGGTCTTGTCCGCCGTCACCACGGTTCCGCCTTTGATATGAGCCGGCATCGTTTGGCACTCCTGTCTGAGCCGCATGGGGGTCGGTCGCCCCGATCCAACATCTTCCTGACTGCATTAAACTTGACCATATGGTCAAATAGCAATACTCAGAAATCAGACCGCATGCTCAAGACCACACTCAGCAGGTCCCTGCACTAGCTCCATGAGAACGAAACCCCGCACCGGGCGCAAGGCGGCCATCCGTGAGGAGAACGAACGCGCCATTGTCAGAGCCGCGGAGCAGGTCTTCGCCGAGCACGGCTATCAAGGCGCCACCACTGGCGAGATCGCCGAGCGCGCCGGCGTTCCGAAGGCAAACCTGCATTACTATTTTCCGACCAAGGACGATCTCTACCAGGAGGTATTGGGCCGGATCTTCGGATTCTGGCAGGAAGCGGCCGATGCGCTGGACGATCAGGACCATCCAGTCGAGGCGCTGACCCGCTACATCGGCAAGAAGATGGATATCTCACGCGCCGAGCCGCTCGGCTCGAAGATCTGGGCGCAGGAGATCATGCATGGCACGCCCACCGTCCACGAATACCTGGAGAAAACCCTGAAGGGGTGGACGAGGTCGCGGGTGGCGATGCTGGAGCGGTGGATCGCCGACGGCCATATCCGGGCCGTCAACGCGCGCTATCTGCTCTACATGATCTGGGCGACGACGCAGCACTACGCCGATTTCGAAGGCCAAATCTCGATACTGAACGGCGGCCGCCCCTTGTCCGATGCGCAATGGGGCGAGGCCAAGAAGACCGTCACCGAGATCATTCTGCGGGGCATCGGCGCGATCGAGTAGCGCGTTTCCCGTTCGGCCAATATCTGCGACCGATGACCTTTTGCCTTTGGCAGCGGCAGCACCGGCCCACTCCCCCACCCGACTGCCCCCAACTCACAATTAGGGGGATTGTATTCTCATGGGCTTGAGCCGCGAAGCGGATCAAGTGGTGGGGGAGTGGGCCGGCCACGGCACTGGCAGAGCCACAAAGCGCCGTTATTCCGCAGCTACGCGGTCGGGATTGTTTGGGTGCGTGGTCCAGTTGGCAGGCTCCGCGACGATCGGCTGTTTGGTTCGCGGATCGACGCCGCCCTGCATCGGGTTCATTTCAATACAGTTGTCCACCGGGCAGACCGCGACGCAGAGATTGCAGCCGACGCATTCCTCGTCGATCACCTCGAAACGCCGTTCGCCGTTGATACGCGCCGTGATCGCCTGGTGCGAGGTGTCCTCGCAGACGATGTGGCAGCGGCCGCATTTGATGCAGAGCTCCTGATTGATATGCGCCTTGGTGACATAGTTGAGGTTGAGCTCCTGCCAGTCGACGACGTTGGGCACGGCAGCGCCTACGAACTCGTCGATCCGCTCGAAGCCCCGTTCATCCATCCAGCCGCGCAAGCCGGATACCAGCTCGTCAACAATCTTGAAGCCATACGTCATGGCCGCCGTGCAGACCTGAACGTTCGCCGCACCCAGCGTCAGGAACTCCGCCGCGTCGCGCCACGTCGTTATGCCGCCGATGCCGGAGATCGGCAGTCCGCGGGTTTCGGGGTCGCGGGCGATTTCCGCGACCATGTTGAGGGCGATGGGTTTGACGGCGGGACCGCAATAGCCCCCATGAGAGCCGCGGCCGTCGATCATCGGGGTCGGACACATATTGTCCAGATCGACGCCTATGATCGAGCTTACCGTGTTGATCAGCGAGACGGCGTCGGCGCCACCTGCATTGGCGGCCCGCGCGGGATAGCGAATGTCGGTGATGTTCGGGGTCAGCTTGACCATGACCGGCATCCGGGTGTGTTGCTTGCACCACCGGGCGACCATCTCGATGTATTCGGGAACCTGGCCGACGGCGGCACCCATGCCGCGCTCCTGCATGCCGTGCGGACAGCCGAAGTTGAGCTCAACGCCGTCGGCTTCGGTCTCCTCGACCTGCTTCACTATATCCGCCCAGTACGCCTCTTCGCACGGCACCATCAGTGAAACGACCATGGCGCGGTCCGGCCAGTCTCGCTTGACTTGCTTGATCTCGCGCAGGTTCACCTCAAGCGGCCGATCGCTGATCAGCTCGATGTTGTTGAAGCCGGCGAGCTGGCGGTCGGGCCCGTGCATGTAGCCGTAACGCGGCCCGTTCACGTTGACGATCGGCGGGTCGACGGAGAGCGTCTTCCAAACCACGCCGCCCCAGCCTGCCTTGAAGGCGCGTACGACATTGACCTCGCGGTCGGTCGGCGGCGCAGATGCCAGCCAAAACGGATTAGGCGAGCGGATTCCCAGAAACTCACTTCGAAGATCGACCATCGGTCACGCCTCCCGGATCCGGCTTTGTGTTCACCGTTGCAATGTTTCGTGGATAGAGGCCGCCGCGATCTTGCCGTCTTCGACAGCGGCGACCGTAAGGTCTTCACTGAGCGCGATGCAGTCGCCGCCCGCCCATACGCCTTGCACGCTCGTGCGGCGCTCTTCGTCGACCGAAATTCGGCTGTCCTCGACGCCAAGCCCGGCATCGGCAAGTTCTTCGGCCGCCAAGGTTTGACCGATCGCCTTGAAGACCTGATCGGCGTTGAGCTGGAATGTTTCGCCGGTTGGTGTCGCGCCGCCCGATCCGTTTGCCTCCTGGTATTCGAACTCCGCCGCCGCAATCTGTCCGTCCTGGCCGTGAAAGGCCTTGGGGGCTGCCCATTCGCGGATGACGACGCCGCTTTCGGTGGCGACCTGCCGCTCGTACTCGCTGGCCTTCATCGCCTCTTGGCCCTTTCGATAGACCAGCGTTACCGTCTCCGCGCCCAGTCGCTTGGTCTGAACGGCAATATCGATTGCGGTCATGCCGCCGCCGATGACCACGATATTGCGGCCAACCGGCAGCGCCGAAAGATCCGGCGCTTGTCGGAGGTCGGCGATGTAGTCGACCGCATTGACGACGCCCTCCAGGTCTTCGCCTTGCAGCCCCAATTGGTTGACCGCGCCCAGGCCGATGCCAACGAACACTGCGTCGAACTCCGAGCGCAGCCGGGCGAGGGTCAAGCCGTCGCCAAAGCGCTCACCGCCTTGCACTGAAATCCCGCCGATGGCCAGGATGTAGTCCACCTCGCGCTGGGCGAACTCGTCGACCGTCTTGTAGGCGGCGATGCCGAATTCGTTCAGGCCGCCGAGCTTTTCGCGGGCATCGAAGATGACCACCTCATGCCCCCATTTCGCGAGGCGATGGGCACAGGACAGGCCCGCCGGCCCGCCTCCGACGACGGCGACCCGCTTGCCGGTCGCGGGTGCGCGCGTCTCGAACTTGAGGTCCCGGCTGAGGGCGTGGTCGGTCGCGTGGCGCTGCAGAAGGCCGATACGAACCGGTTTGGTCTCGGCGTCGTTGCGCACGCAGGCTTGCTCGCACAGTGTTTCCGTCGGACAGACCCGCGCGCACATTCCGCCAAGGATATTCTGGGCGAATATGGTATCCGCGGCGCCGCCGGGATTGCCGGTCCTGATCTGGCGGATGAACAGTGGGATGTCGATACCGGTCGGGCAAGCGGTGACGCATGGCGCGTCATGGCAGAAATAGCAGCGGTCCGCTTCCACTGCGGCTTCGTGGGGCGCGAGCGGAGGATGCAGATCGGCGAAGTTACGGTCGTATTCGTCCGTGGAAAGTCTGCCGGCCGTTATGCCTGGCGACCTGATTGTCGACTTCATCCCCGCCACCCGATCGTTGATGACCTGACGTCCGGCTCGCGCCGAGCTTAGATCAAGTATCAAAACCTGATCAATTGGTCAAGATATAGATCGCGGATGACCGTTACCGAAGGGTCGCGGGCTCGACGGCGCCTAGAGCATGCAGACCTTGCCGGTCCTCTTCATATAAGCCTCGTAGCCTCCGACATCGGCGCAGCGTGGCCGCTTTTTTGTTTTCACGGGCTTTGCGCTCTGCTCGTTTTTCTTCTTCCAGCGCAGATAAGCCGCCCAGCGTTCCTCTTCCTCGGCAATGTGCTGGGCAGTGACGGCGGCGCGCTCCCAACGCTCAACCTCGCTGCGCTGCTTGGCTTCGATGCGGGCCTTCTCTGCCGCCAGTCGGGCTTGCTCGGCGGCGGCCAGTTTGGCTTTCTTCGCTTCGACGGCCATTCGGCGGGTCTCGGCTTCCTGGTACTTCACCCATCCAAAGGCGCCGCCGCCGCCCAGCACGGCGAGCACCACGACCGCCACAGCGATGCGTTGCCACATCGGCCGGCCCGAACCCATCGGCGCCTTTGGCCGCTTGGCCGGTCTCGCACCCCCGCCGGTGGTCTGCCGCGCCGCCTGCTTGCCCGGCAGGATGGTCCGCGGTCCGGCAAGGGCATCCTCTTGCTCCGCCTCAGCCTCAGCGTCAGCCTCGCTCTCGAGCAGCGCCCGGAATTCGGCGATGTCCTGTGGCCGGTCGTCGGGGTGCACCGCGAGGGCCTTGTCGATCGCGGCGAGCAGGCCTGGTGGGTATTTTTTGCGGATCCCCTTGGCGACGTCGCCTGCGGGCACGTAGTCGTCGTCAAGCGCCCGGTCGGGCGCCTCGGGCGGGTCGATGCCGGTAATCGCCACGTACATGGTGGCGCCCAGAGAATAGATATCGGTCCAGGGCCCTTGCTTGCCGCGCGAGGAGTATTGCTCGGCTGGGGCATAGCCGGGGGTCAGCGCGACAGTCAGACTTCTGGAATTGGCGCCCAGCGCCGCCCGTGAGTTGCCGAAGTCGAGCAGTACCGGCGTATCGTCGTTGCGAACATTGATATTGGCCGGCTTGATATCGCGGTGAAGGATGCCGGTGGCATGTATTTCTTCCAGCGCGGTCAGGATCGGATTGAAGATGGCGCGGAAGGTCGGCTCCTTGAGCGATCCCTTGGTGACCAGACGCTCCTGGAGGCTTTCGCCTTCGACGTACTCCATCACCATGTAGGCGGTGCCGTTCGCCTCGAAGATGTCGGTGACCGGAACAATGACCGGATGCTTGAACTTGGCCAACGTGCGCGCCTCGTCGGCAAACCGTTTGAGGCCGTGTTTGAACGCCTGCTTTGCGCCGGTCTTGGGGCGAACGGTGGTGCCGTCGTCCTCGCGAAATCCATGCTGGTCGGCCAGGTATTCCTTGATGGCCACCTTCTGGTTCAGGCCGGTATGCACGCCGAGATAGGTCATCGCGAAGCCGCCGGCGCCCAATACGCCCTCGATCCGATAGCGGTTCAAGAGCACGGTGCCTCGTGGCAAAGCGTGTTTGTTTTCTGCTCGCGCCACGTCTACGTCTTTCAACCTCCCTTTAGGCCGCCCGGGGGCGGAACTGCCTTCCAACTCAATGACTCAACAATTCACGCCTCGTTGTCACGCGCATTTCCGTGCCGGTCTCATGGAAATATCGCGCGGGGCGCCCGGTAGGTGTTCCACCAGCCATCGTAGACCACGTCTGTCGCGCCGATGACATAATGGACGACCTGCCATCCGCGCGGGGAGCGGATCAACAGCGCCACAACCTCATCTTCGAAGGCCCCGGCTCGCCGATCCGCGGCGAAGCGGGTCCGTCGGTAGTTGATCGGCTTGCCGCCCGGGCGCAGGGGCCTGGCGATCATAAAGGCGTGCCGCCCCCTTACGCGCAGATGCTTGACCCGGAAGATTGTCCGCTGCCGGAGATCGCGCATGACCGGAACCCGGAGCGCATTCATGATGCGGCGGCGGTCGGCGCTACCCCGGCGCGGCGTGTAAACCGATTGCGCAGCCGCCGTAAACGGCCACACCAGGCTGAGCCCCGCACCGCCCAAACCTGCCATCATCCAACGTCGTGAACTATCCACCGTACGGCGCTCCAGTCTGTTTCAGCATCGTCGATTTTAGCGCGACATTACCTGGTATGCACGCTGCAGATCGTGTCCTGCATGCTTCAGACGGACCATTTCCGGCGCTTACCTGGCACGGCGCGCAGGTTTCGCGACGGATGGTCCCGCATGGCCATGTCCATGCAGACAATGAGGCCCGAATATTGACTTGGGTCAAGGTGCCAAATTTCCCATTGGAGGATGTTCGGGCGAGCGTCAACGGAGCGCTCAGTGACACCGCGAAGTGAGGCGCGATGAGTTTGCATCTCATCAGAAAATCGTTGCTCAGGGGACGCTTGCGGCACCGCGCCAAGTCAACGCCTTCACCCATCGCCTTCCAACCGCTATCCGACCGTTACTGCGGTATGCGTTGAGATCCTCGAGCTCGCCGCCACGCTTATGGCCGATACGATCGTGATCGGCGCGCGTCGCCCGGAGCTGATCGACCATTTGCTCGGCCCCAATGACGCCCGTGTCGCTCGTCAGACAAACCGCTCGCTCTGCTTCGCCCGTTGACTAGGGTCGGGCGGTTGATCGCGGCAATTGATTCGGCGATTGCGGGCCGACGCTGAACCGGGCCAATCGGAAAGCGTCAAATCTCTTTCCAGGCCCGACGTTGGCGCAGGCCGGTCGAGGCTCTCGCCGCGAGGCCAAGCACGGGTTTGGGCGGCAGCGCGCCCGGTTGCGATCGCCGGCGCACGAAGGCCAGCCCTTCGCCGTCGCCGTCGCCGCCGCCGCCGCCGCCCAAGGCGAGTTCCGCCAGCTGCTGCCCATAAACGACGCACATCGGCATACCCGAAGTCGAGGCGGCGTACATATTCGGCGCGACCTCGCCGAAGGACCCGTTCGCACCGCGAAAGAACGAAATGACCCCGCCCCAACTCCATTCCGGCTCGATCTCGGCCATGTCGGGGAAGCGTCGACGCAGCGACAGCGATTGGCGTCGCCGCGCCCGCGCGCGCAAACCGCGCGAGCCTTTGAAGTCGGGCGCATAAGCGTAGGTGTTTCGCACCAGCAGGCGGCCGTCGGCCAGGCGACGCATGCTGGTCCCGAAAAGGGATGCGGGCACGAGGCCCCATTGCGGAAGTCCGCCGGGCGCCGGCGCGCCGTTCTGGCCCACAGGTTTGGTAAGTCCTGCGAAGGTCATCGCCGGTAACAGCCGGGGCCGTAAGCCGCCGAAGGCGCTCAGGAACGCGTTTGTCGTCAGAAGGACGGCCTCCGCGGTCACGCACCCAGCGTCCATGACGACGCGAGGCTTGGCGCCGCTCTCGATCTTCGTGACGGGCGAGCGCTCGAAGATCTCCACATTGGCCGGCATCGCGTCGGCATAAAGTCGCAGCAACGCGAGGGGGTTCACCTGCACCGTACCCGGCGTATGAATGGCGGTGCGGTAGTAGTCCGTGCCCAGCGCCGCGCTCAGCTCGCGTGAACCGAGTACGGAATAGGTTTCGCCCAGATTGCGTAGCCCCGTTTCGATATGGGCAAGTTCGCGCTCCGCGGGCCCGTCGACGGCGACATGATACTGGCCGATCTCCGACCAGCCGCAATTGGCATTGCGCCCGCGCACAAGCTGGCGCATTTCGTCGATCACGGCGCGGTAGAGCCGGATTTCCCGCCGGCCTTCCTCCTCGCGGCCACGAAAAGCGTCGTCGCCAAAAACAAAGGGAATGTCGTAGAGAAATCCAGAATTCCTGCCCGCGGCGCCGTAACCGATCGCGCCGGCATCGACAACAACGATCCGGGCGTTCGGCTTGCCCTCGGCCAAACGGCGGGCGGCGGCCAGGCCCGTCCAGCCGGCGCCGACGACGGCGTAGTCGCATGCCAGGTCTTCGCTAATGGGCGGGTAGACCTTGCCGGGTGGTTCCAGATGCCACCAGCCGCTGTCGTTATCATCGCGCGGCAGGCGCGACACATGATGCATGACGATGACGCTCGCTGGTTTCGATCACGCTCACCACCGATATCAGACGACGCCCGCCTTGCGCCAGGCCTCGATCCGGTCGTTGGAGAATCCGACTTCGCTCAGAATCTCATCGGTGTGCTGGCCGAGCTCCGGCGCCGCCCGCGATTCCGGCGGTGCAGGTTTCAGTGTGAAGGGCTGCCCGATTACGGTCAGCGGCGTCTCGGCCAACGAAGGCGGTGCGGGCGGCTTGTCGAGGATCGCCCGGCCATTCAGTTGCGCATCGGCCAGTGCCACCGGCATTTCGCGTACGACCGAGCAGGGGATGCCGGCCGTCGACAATCGCTCGACCCAATCGGCCGTCGGTGCCGAAGCGAAGACTGCAGCCAGATCGCCGGCGGTCGGTTCTCCGGCCAGGCCAAGCGTTTTGTTAAGCGTCGCGATCTGATCCGGGCTGAGGGCGACCACGGATATCATGCCGTCACTGGTGACATACGCATTGTCGCTCGGCAAGCGCGCTGAGGACATGTTGCCCAACCGTGCCGGTGTAATCCCGGATTGCAGGTATTCGCTGGCCTGCAGCGACATCATCGAAAGTGCCGTGTCCATCATCGCGACGTCGATATGGCTGCCCTCACCCTTGGTGCGGGCCTTCAGCACGCCGCCCGCGACGGCGAATGCGGCGGCGTAGCCGGTCGGGACGTCGACGGCGAAGTAACCCGAGCGCAATGGATCGCCATCGGCGTATCCAGTGATCGACATCATGCCGGATTCGGCCTGGATGGCGCCGTCAAAAGCGGGCATCGCGGCTTTCGGGCCGGTTTGGCCATAGCCGCTGATCGAGCAATATACGATATCCGGCCGGCGCCGCCGGATCGTCTCCACATCGAGCCCAAGGCCGGCCATCACGCCGGGGCGAAAACTCTCCACGATGACATCGGCACGGTCGATCAGCGGAGCCAGGATCTCGTGCGCCGCTTCGGATTTCAGATCGAGGGTCAGGCTTCGCTTGGAGAGGTTGAAGGCGATGAACCCGACCGACGTGCCGACATCGCTAAAGGGCGGTGCGGCTCCGATCGAACGCATCATGTCGCCGCCGCCGGGTCGCTCGATCTTGATCACCTCGGCCCCTTGCAGGGCCAATTGCATGGTCGCAAAGGGCCCGGCGATGACTTGCGTGAAATCGAGCACCGTCACGTCTTCGAACAATCCACCGGTCATGCTGCGGGTCTATTCCTGCGAGGGGAGCGGGTGCGCCGGCCGGCGCTGGTGCGAGGGTAATCCGATCGACCCGGAATTGGGAAGCGCGCGGGGGCTGCGAGCTTCGGTGCCGACTTGGGTTTGCCGGCCCACCGCAACTCTTCGCCATTTTCGCCGGCAATACTCACCCGACGCCGCCCATTCGCCGCACCGGTTCACAAGCCCAATATCGTTGTAGGGGAAATGGTGGAGCCGAGGGGAGTCGAACCCCTGACCTTCGCATTGCGAACGCGACGCTCTCCCAACTGAGCTACGGCCCCACAAGGCATTTACAGACCCCGCGCAATGTGCCGCCGTGAACGATGTCTGGCGGGCGCGGGCTGGCGATAATGTGGTGCGCCGTGTGGCCCTGTCAAGGCGCGCCGCAGGGTCGCCCCGCCGCCGGCGCTGGGCCCCTGATCCCGCCGCTTGAACGCATTCGCCCGGCCCGTTAGTGTGCGCCGGCAATCTCAGCCGCCAGCGGTTGGCCTGCTACCGGAACCCCAGACAATGTGCGCGCTCTACCAGGTCGTCGACATTATTTTCAGCCTCTATTGGTGGTGCATCATCATCTACGTGATCATGAGCTGGCTGGTCGCGTTCAATATCGTCAACACCTACAATCCCGTCGTGAATGCGGTCGGTGGGTTTTTGCACAAGATCGTCGAGCCGGTGATGAAGCCGATCCGGCGGATTCTGCCGTCGATGGGCGGGCTCGATCTGGCGCCGCTCGTGGTGTTGCTGGGCATCTTCTTCATCAGGCAGCTGATGGCCGACAATTGGGGCGTCGTCGCCTGCCGCGCCGCGCTGGCGGGCTGAGTCTTGTTCGTTTTCTCGGCTTCGCCAGCCCGCACCCCCACCCGGCCGCCCAACGAAAGTATCCTGTGGGCGGCCGGGTGGGGGTGCGGGTCGGCACCGTGCAAAGCTAACTGATTTCGGCCGACGATGGCGCCGCGACCCTATGCGACGACAGTTCATGGGGCGACATTGGCCCTCAAGGTCATGCCGAAAGCCAAGCGAAACGCAATCGAGGGCGTCGCCAGCGCAGCAGATGGTGGCACCGTCCTCAAGGTCGCCGTGACGGCAGCGCCCGAAGGCGGCCGCGCCAACAAGGCGGTGATCGGGTTGCTGGCAAAGGAATGGCGTCTGGCGAAGTCTTGTTTCAGCGTGACGCGTGGCGTAACCAACCGGCGCAAGACCGTCGCGATTGCCGGCGATGCCACGGCCTTGAAGGCCATGCTCGACGACTGGTTCGCGAGCCGGGAGTAATAATCGATGGTTGAGAGTGGGGCCGAGACAATGACTGACAGCGCGCGCCGGATCGACGGCAAGGCATTTGCCGAGGGTTTGCGCAGCCGCGTCGGCGAGGCGGCGCGGGGTATCGCGGCGACGCACGGCGTCACGCCCGGCCTCGCGGTGGTGCTGGTCGGCGAGGATGCGGCGAGCCAGGTCTATGTGCGCAATAAATCGAAAGCGGTCGCCGAGGCCGGCATGGCCGCCTTCGACCACCGCTTGCCCGATACGACCCCGCAGGCCGAGCTGCTCGCACTGGTCGCGCAGTTGAACGCCGACGACCGGGTCCACGGCATCCTGGTTCAGCTACCTCTGCCACTGCAGATCGACGCCGATGCGGTGCTCGACGCCATCGACCCGGCCAAGGATGTCGATGGCTTCCATGTCGTCAACACCGGCAAACTCTGGACCGGCGGCGACGCGCTGGTGCCGTGCACGCCGCAGGGCTGCCTCATGCTGCTGGAGGACGCGCTGGGCGATCTGACCGGCAAGGAGGCGGTGATCGTCGGACGCTCCAACATCGTCGGCAAGCCAATGGCGGCGCTCTTACTGTCGCGCCACTGCACGGTGACGCTGGCCCACTCACGCACCAAAGACCTACCTGCCGTGTGCCGCCGCGCCGACATCCTGGTCGCCGCCGTCGGCCGGGCGGAGATGATCAAGGGCGATTGGGTCAAGCCCGGCGCGGCCGTCATAGACGTCGGCATCAACCGCATCGCGGCTCCAACCGAAGAGAAGCCCGACCGCATGCGCCTGGTCGGCGACGTTGCCTACGACGAAGCCGCCGCCGTCGCCAGCGCCATCACACCGGTGCCGGGCGGCGTCGGGCCGATGACCATCGCCTGCCTCTTGCGCAACACCGTGATCGCCGCCTGCCGGGCCAACGGGATCGATCCGCCAGCGATGTGAGGCACGCTGCCCGTGCGTTGCCGGCCGGCGTTGCGACCGCTAAACTCTTCCCATGACCAAAGCCATGCTGATCCGCCGGCTTGTCGCCGTTGCCGTCGTCATCGTCGGTCTCGTGGCGGCGGCTGTCATCGGCCGGCTCTTCGGCGGCGCCAAGGGCCTCGCGCTCTACAAAATCATCACCGACTTTACCGAGCTCCAGGTCGCCCTCGCCGCGGTCTATCTTGCCTATGTCTTCCAGCAGCGCGCGTTCTTCGTGCAGATGCTGCGGGCGCTGTGGTCGCAGATCATCGTCGCCAAGAACGAAATCGTGCGCTATTCGCACGACCCGGTGCTGACCCAGGAGAAATACGCCCGGGCCTTCGGGGCGATCTCGATTGCCATCGACGAGACGCGCGGTGTCTACCGAAATGTCGGCGAGACCGGGACCGAGCTCGGCCGCTATCCCTATGAGCCGCTGCAGGACATGCTGCGGGCGCTGACCCAGCTTGGCTACGGCGAGCCCAGCGATGGCCAGCGCGCCAACTGCCGCGCCCGGGTGATCCGCGCCTGGAATGCGCTCCGCTTGGAGTTCCGGCGCGAATTTCGCCCGCCCGAGCCCAGCCACCCGATCACCGAGCCCTATGCCGCGGATCCCCGCCGCGACAGTTCAGGCGACCCGCCGCCGCCTAGGAACCAGGCGATCAACGACAAGAAAAAGGACGAGACGGCTTAACCCCACTTATTCAAGCCTGGCCACGTCGTCATCCTCGCTTTCCAGCTCGGAAAAGCGCACGCCGAGGATATCCTTCATCTCGATCCGGCCGCCCTCGTCCTTGGTGACCAGAATGAGCTTCTGGTCCTGCGCAAGGCCGGCCGGGATCACCATGCGCCCGCCCCGCGCCAATTGGGACAACAGCGCCGGCGGCACCAGCTCGGGGGCCGCGGTCACCATGATCCGGTTGAAGGGTGCGCGCTCCAGCCAGCCGCGCGCGCCGTCGCCCTGGCGGGCCTCGATATTTGCCATCCCCAGCCGCCCGAAACGCGCCGCCGCTTCCTCGGCCAGTTCGTCGATGAACTCCACGGTCAGCACCTGCGACGCCAGGCCCGCCAGCACAGCGGCCTGGTAGCCGAGCCCGGTGCCGATCTCCAGCACCGTGTCGTCGGGCCGAACCTCCAGGAGATCGGTCATCAGCGCCACCATGTAGGGCTGCGAGATCGTCTTGCTGCAACCGATTGGCAGCGGCCGGTCCAGATAAGCGAAGGGCTGGATTTCGAGCGGCACGAATTCGTGACGCGGCACCTGGCGCATAACCTCCAGCACCGCAGGCCCGATCGCCGTGCGGCCAGTATGGGGCTCGGCGAACTTCGCGTGGATCGCGATGGTCTCCAGCATGGCATCGCGCATCGCCGCGAAATTGTCTTCTTCCTCTTCGACCATCATCTCCGTCCGGCCACGGCCGAAGCGGGCCTGAATTGGTGGATTGGCGGTATTGCCTGAACGAACGATTGTGGGTCCCATCATACTCCGAATTGAGACCGTCCCAAGGCGGGTCTGGCATTCTCGATTTCGGTGGGATGCGCCGGTGTTCTTTGGCTTTGCCGGACCATGGCCGGCCCACTCCCCCACCCGACCACCCACGGAATTGTATGCTCATGGGTGGTCGGGTGGGGGAGTGGGCCGGTGCCGCTACCGCCAGTGGCAAAGAATGTCGGAGCGAGGCGCCAGCGAAGGAATGTGGTGGACCGGGCCAGCCAGGCAGCGGCAGAGCCAAAGTGGGCCAGCCATGGCCCCGACAAAGCCACAACATCTGCTCGGCTGGACCGCGTCCATCGCTTGCGGCAAAATGCTCATCATGGTCGGTACCGTCTCACTCGTGCTTTACGCGGCGATCGCCTTCGTCGGCGTGCATATCTTCACCAGCACGCCGATCCGCGGGTCGATCGTGGGGAAGATCGGCGAAGGTCCCTTCCAGGGGCTGTTCTCGCTGCTCTCCGTTGCGCTGCTCGTTTGGATGATTTGGGCGTATGGCGCGGCGCCGTATCAGGAAATCTGGCCGATGACCGTGTGGGCGCGCCACGTACCGCTCGTGGTGATGCCCTTCGCCTTCATCTTTCTGGCCTTCGGGCTGACCAATCCCAGTCCGGCGATCAAAGGCGTGGAAGGCCAACTGAAGGCCAGCGATCCCGCGCCTGGATTTTTGAAGGTGACGCGCCACCCGTTGTTTTGGGGCATCGGGCTTTGGGCTTTGGCGCATCTGCCGGCCAACGGTGATCTTGCCTCGATCTATTTCTTCGGCGCGCTCGCCTTTCTGGCCTTCGTCGGCATGCCGCTGCAGGACCGGAAAAAGGAAGAGACCTTGGGCGGCGACTGGGGGCCCTTTGCCATGCGCACTTCGATCGTGCCGTTCTATGCCGCGATCCAGGGACGCAACGATCTGAAATGGTCCGACCTGTCATGGTGGCGCATATTGCTCGGGCTGGCGCTCTTCGCCGCCTTCGTATTCGGCCACGACTTCGTCATCGGCGTCTCGGCGCTGCCGGGTTGAGGCGTTGACACTCAGCCTGCGCGGATTGACGGCGCGCGGGCTCGCTCCCTTTGATGCCGAGATCGCATCCGGCGAATGTGTCGCGATGAGCGGCCCATCGGGCAGCGGTAAGTCGCAATGGCTGCGTGCCATTGCCGATCTCGATCCGAGCGACGGCGAGGCGGTACTGGACGGAACCGCACGCGGCGCGATGTCCGGTCCTACCTGGCGCCGCAGGGTCGGTTATCTGGCGCCGGTGCCGGGTTGGTGGGCGGATCGGGTGGGCGCGCATTTCTTCGATCCTGCGGCGGCGCGCCCGCTCATCGAGGCTTTGGGACTGAAGGCGTCGGCGCTCGACTGGCCGGTCGCGCGGTTGTCCACCGGAGAAGCGCAACGCCTCGCCCTGGCGCGTCTGCTTGCCGGTGCGCCCGAAGTGCTACTGCTCGATGAGCCTACCGGCGCGCTCGACGAGACCGCCCGCAACGCCGCCGAAACGGTGCTCATGGCGCGCCTTGCCGCCGGTACGGCCATACTGATCGTGACCCATGATGCCGACCAGGCGCGCCGACTGGCCAAACGGGCATTCACGATCGAAGACGGTCGGATCAGCGATAGGCAGATCTGAATGTACGGCCACCCGAATATGCGCATGGAACATGTGAGCGCGGCCGAATGAACCCGGTCCCGCTTTCCAACCTCGATCTGGCCATCGCGTCCGGTCTCGTGCTCATTCACGCCGGATTGTCGCTCATGTTGTCGCTAGGGTTGGGCCGCATGTTGCTGATCGCCGTCGCTCGCATGGTGGTCCAGCTTGTGCTGCTTGGCCTGGTGCTGCAATTCCTGCTCGAGACCGTCTCGTTCTGGCTCACGCTGCTGGCGGCGCTTGTCATGATAGGCTTCGCCGGACACGAGGCTGTGGCGCGGCTCGGCCGCAAGTACCGCGGGCCCTGGGGCCAAGGCATCGGCACCGCCTCGGTACTGGTCGCTGCTACGCTCATCACCGGCTTTGCGCTCAGCGTGCAGGTCCAGCCCGAGCCCTGGTACAACCCGCGCTACGCGATCCCGCTGCTCGGCATGGTGCTAGGCAACACGATGACCGGCGTCGCGCTCGGCCTCAACACGTTGACCGCGACCGCCTCCCGCGAGCGCGTCGCGGTCGAGGCGCAACTGGCATTGGGCGCAACGATCTGGCTGGCGCTCCGCCCGACCTTGCGCGAGGCGATGCGCAGCGGGCTCATTCCGATCATCAACTCGATGGTCGCTACCGGTTTGATCGCCATCCCCGGTATGATGACCGGTCAGATCCTGGCCGGCGCCAGCCCCGAATCGGCGATCCGCTATCAGCTTCTCGTCATGTTCATGATCGCCGGCGGCACCGGCATCGGGGTCTTCGCCGCCGTCTATGCCGGCGCCTGGCGCCTCACCGACGCGCGCCACCGTCTTCGCCTGGACCGCCTGGCCGAGGCGAAGACGGAATGACAGAACCCTTAGCCTGACGCCTTTCCGGTTGGCACCGACGGCCCAGCCTTCAGCGTGTGCCAGTCGACGTTGCGGGTGCCGTACATGACGGCCGCCAACGCTGCGAAGACGCCGAGCGAGCCTACGAGCAGCGCGTAGTCCTCAAGCTGCAGAACGACGTAGAGAAAACCATAGACCGTGGCCAGCAACCCCGCCACGGCGCCCGCCCGGCTCCAACCGCCCATCACCTTGGCGGCGTAGCCTGCGACCATCGCCGTCGACAAACCGGCCGCCGCGAGATAGGCGGCAAGGAAACCGGCAAACTCCGCCACGGAAAGCAGCAGCAGATAGAATATGCAGAGCGCGAATCCGACCAGCGTATATTGGAAGACATGAAGGTTGAGCCCGCCCGCGACGTCGAAGGCGAAGATCGCCGCCAGCACCAGCAGCACGAAGAGAATGCCGTATTTCACCGAGCGCTCGGTCTTGAGATAGAAGTCGACCGGCGTCACCAGCGAGACGCCGAACTGCGAACGCGCCATCTGGAATTTGATCTGGCGTGTTGGTAGCGGCGCACCCTTAACCCCGTGGCTTTTCCAGGCTTGCGGGTAGTTCCGCCCGAGATAGGAAATCGTCCATTCGGCCTCGAAGCCTTTGTCTCCAATCCGACGCTTGGTCGGCAGGTAGGCGCCGTCGAAGCTCGGATGCCGCCAAGGCGAAACCATCGCAACCGTGTTGGTTTTTCCAACCGGCGTGAAGGCGATGCGCCGGCTGCCAGTAAAACGAAGATCGAGATTGAACGCGAGCGGCTGCGACGTTGCGCTTGGATCGGGGGCCGACAATTTGATCGGCGCGTGCAGGCCGGGCCCGAGGATCGAGCTTTTGGTGCGCGGCTTGAAGGCCTGCGCAGTCCCAGCCCAGTTTAGCCGCGCATCGCTGCGGGCCCCGCGCAGGTCGGAGACGCCCATGGCGAACACGGCCTGGTCCCACAGCACGTCGCCCGGCGCGATCGACAGCGCCTTCAAGTCGGGCCGTCTGAACGTTCCGCTGACCTTGAGCGCAGTCGTGTAAAGGATCGCCTCGTAGATCCCACGATAGCGAACGGTCGGTTCCAGCGTCGCCGCCATCTTGACGGTTTCCGGCAGTACGTGGATGACGCCGATGCGCGTCTCCGGAGGCGTCATGCGGGTTTCGCCTTTGGCATTGACGAAGGGCTGCGGCGGTATCGTGTAGCGGTAGGGGATGATCAGCGCCGGGCCCACGATGCGCTGGGGCGAACCCCAGGTCTGGGCAATCGAGGCCACGGCACCGTCGCGCCGGGCCTTGCGTTCCTTGACCAGACCCTCGATCAGCACCAGCGGGATCAACAGCAGGATCGCCAGCAACGCCAGGAATCCGAGCTTCAGGTAGAAACCGAATTTCGCGTTGAACCCGCCCCAGCCGGATTGATTGCCGGCCGATTGCGAATCGCCCGGTTCTGAGCCGTCAGTTTGTTCCGATTGCGCCGCCATGCCTGCGCCTCCTTCGAATGCCCAAGCCGCACCATGCGTCCATCCGCGCGCCCGCCATACGATGGGCCGCCCCTTGATGGACGGACATATCTGGACGGGTTCGCGCGATCGGGCGGCAAGCTGGTGCCGCACTAAGGCGGCGGCGCGGCAAAACCGGGAGGCTTTGTTGGAAAAACTGCGGCAGGGGCCTAGCTGTTGCCGCCTCTGTGCCCCAATCGTAAACGCAGGGCATTCAGGCGGATGAAGCCTTCGGCGTCCCTTTGGTCATAGGCGCCGGCGTCTTCTTCGAAGGTCACGATGGCCTCGTCGTAGAGCGAGTTCGGCGACTTGCGGCCCGTCACGATCGTGTTGCCCTTGTAGAGCTTCAAGCGCACCGTGCCGTTGACCCGGGCGCTGGCCTGGTCGATCGCGGCCTGCAGCATCTCGCGTTCGGGCGAGAACCAGAGACCGTTATAGATGAGCTCTGCATAGCGCGGCATCAGCTCGTCCTTCTGATGCATCGCGCCGCGCTCCAGCGTCAACGACTCCATCGCGCGCCGGGCATGGAAGAGGATCGTGCCGCCTGGCGTTTCGTAGACGCCGCGAGACTTCATGCCGATGAAACGGTTCTCCACGATGTCGATGGCGCCGATGCCGTTCGCCCCGCCGAGCTCGTTCAGCTTGGAGAGCAGTGCCGCCGGCGAGAGTGTCTTGCCGTTAACGCCAGTGGGGTCTCCGTGCTTGAAATCGATGGTGATTTCGCTCGGCTTGTCGGGTGCGGCCATCGGCGTGACCATGCGCGTCAGGATGTGGTCGTAGTCGGGTTCCTCCCAGGGATCCTCCAGCACTTTGCCTTCTGAGGAAATGTGCAGCAGGTTCGCATCTTGCGAGAATGGCGGCTCGCCGCGCTTGTCCTTGGGGATCGGGATCTGGTGCTGCTCGGCGTATTCGACCAGCTTGGCCCGCGAGGTCAGGTCCCATTCGCGCCACGGTGCGATGATCTTGATGTCGGGCTTCAGCGCATAGTAGCCGAGCTCGAAACGGATCTGGTCGTTACCCTTGCCCGTCGCTCCGTGCGACACCGCGTCGGCCCCGGTCTCTTCCGCGATCTCGATCTGGCGCTTGGCGATCAGCGGCCGCGCAATGGAGGTGCCGAGGAGATAAGTCCCCTCGTAGAGCGCGTTGGCGCGAAACATCGGGAAGACGTAGTCGGCGACGAACTCCTCGCGCAAATCGTCGATGTGGATCTCCTTGATCCCCATCATCTCCGCTTTCTTGCGCGCCGGCTCGACTTCCTCACCCTGGCCGATATCGGCGGTGAAGGTGACGACCTCGCAGGCGTAGGTCTGCTGCAGCCAGCGCAGGATCACCGACGTGTCGAGCCCACCCGAATAGGCGAGCACGACCTTCTTGATTTGGCCCTTTTTGGGTGCCGACATGGGGCAATCGCTCTTGTTCGTGAAACGCGGGCGCGAGTATAGGGCCTGCGCCCGGGGCCACAAGCGGTGCGGGGCGGCATGGCAGGACAATTGAAAGGCTGGGCGACGGAGTAGCCGGCGACAGACGTTTAAATGCAGTAAACTCGGTTCAGTTCACTCAATTGGGAGACAATATGAAACGCTCATTGCTGTTCCCCCTTATGGCCTTGGCGCTGCTCGGCGCCGTATCCGCCAACGCGACCGGTCTCACGACCTGCAAATCCGGCCCGCAATCCGGCTGGAAATCGCAGGACGATCTGAAAAAGCAGCTCACCGCGCAAGGCTGGAAGGTCCGGCGCATCAAGGTCGATGGCGGCTGCTACGAGGTCTACGCGATCAATAAAAAAGGCGAACGCGTGGAGGCCTACTTCCACCCGGTCACGTTCAAACATATGCTGACCAGCCGCCGCTAGTTCATATATGAGCGGCGGCAGCAGACCATCGATCGCGGTCTGGGACATTGTGGTCCGCCTCGGCCACTGGTCCCTGGTGACCGGTATCGCCGTGACATGGCTGACGATCGAAGGGCCGGCCGTTCTCCACGACGGTTTCGGTTACGCGGTGCTGGCGATCCTCGCCCTCAGGCTCGTTTGGGGTTTCGCCGGTTCGCGCTACGCGCGCTTTGCCGGCTTCATCCGTTCGCCGCGCGCCACCCTTGGCTATGCGCGGGCCGTGGCCGACCGCCGCGAGCCCCGCTACCTCGGACACAATCCACTTGGCGGCTGGATGATCGTGGCGCTGATCGTGTCGGCGCTAGGAGCTGGGATCAGCGGCTGGCTCTACACCACCGACCGGTTTTGGGGCGTGGAATGGGTCGAACGGGTCCATGCGGGTTTCGCCTGGGCCGTCCTTGGCCTGGCCGCCTTGCACGTCGCCGGTGTCGTCTTCACCTCGCTCCGCCAGCGCGAGAACCTGGTCGCCGCGATGCTGCACGGCCGCAAGCGCGCTCCCACCGCGGACGAGCCGGCTCCCGACGCCTGAATATGTAAGACGACTGTTCACATAGACGACGCACATAGTATGTGCATGCCGGCCGATGGTCTGATACCCCGTTAGCGGGCAGGGCTGGCGACCGGGGGCGGAACCGTGACCTATCGTTACAAAGGCTTCGATCTGAGCGGCAAGGTGGCTCTGGTCACCGGCGGCAATGGCGGCATCGGCCTCGCAATGGCCGAGGCGATGGCGGCGGCGGGTGCCGATATCTGCCTCTGGGGCACCAACGCCAAGAAAAACGAAGCCGCACTCAGGGCCGTCGAGGCGGCGGGCGATGGCCAAGCCGCGGCGATGGTCTGCGACGTCTCCGACAGCGCCGCGGTCGACCGCGCCATGGACGAAACGGCGGAACGTTTTGGGCGCCTCGACGGCGCCTTCGTCAATGCCGGGGTCACCGGCGACAAGAGCGTGCGCAGCGTGTTGGAGCTGAGCGACGAGGAGTTCCGCCGCGTCACCAGCATCAACCTCGAAGGCGCCTTCTGGACGTTGCGCGCCGCGGCACGCCACATGGTCGCCCGCGCGGAGGCCGGCGAGCCTGGCGGCCGGCTGGTCGGTACTGCGAGTTTGGCGGCGCTCTCCGGGGCTGCCCGCAACGAGCACTACGCCGCCACCAAGGGCGGGCTCGTCTCGATGCTGAGGGCGCTGGCGGCGGAGCTGGCGCGCTACGGCATCACCGCCAATTCGGTGCTGCCCGGCTGGATCGAGACCGAGATGACCGAGGCCGCCTTCAACTGGGACAAGTTCCGCGATAACGTGCTGCCGCGCGTGCCGATGCGCCGCTGGGGCGCACCCGACGACTTCGCCGGCATCGCCGTGTACCTCATGAGCGACGCCAGTGCCTACCACACCGCCGACAGCATCCTGATCGACGGTGGCTATTGGATTTTCTGAACGGAGATTATTTGGTACGAGCCGTCGACCTAACTCTTGGCTCTGCCGGTCCGTGGCCGGCCCTCTCCCGACCCGACACACAAACTAACGAGGACGCACCGATGACCATCGAACGCAAACATGTAGGCCCGCGGATGAGCCAGATCGTGGTTCGCGGCGACACTGTCTATCTCGCCGGCCAGGTCGCCAGCAACAAGCCCGGCGCCTCGATGGCCGAGCAGACGCAAGACACCCTCGACAAGATCGATGCGTATCTCGCGGAAGCGGGGACCGACAAATCGAAGCTCCTGACGGCGACGATCTGGATCACCGATATGGCCGACTTCGCTGAGATGAACGGCGTCTGGGATGCCTGGGTCGATCAGGCCAACCCGCCCTGCCGGGCCTGCGTCGAGGCCAAGCTCGCCGCACCGGAATACATCGTGGAAATCATGGTGGTCGCGGCGAAATAGCTGCCGAACCGGTGCAGCCCACCGGGTTTTGCGAGCAACCGGAACACTAGCGCCGGCTGCTCAGAGGTTGGCCAGCACGTGTCCGGCCGCTGCGGTTGCCCAATCACCGTCGCCGGTTGCGCTTTCCAGCAAGGCCGCCAGCTCGGTCGGGGTCGTGAAATCCCCCACCCGGCCGAGCGCATAGGCGGCGTAGTAGCCGGACCATTGCGCATCGCGAACGCCTTTCAGGGCGTTCTGCTCATAGTCATGATGGGAATTCGCCGCCGCTGCCAAGGCCTGTGCGAGATCCGCGTTCGATATCTCTGTGCTCATTTCGGCGTTCCTTTGCGTGGTTGAGCCGATGGCCCGGCATGGGCCCTTTCGTTCGTATTGGATGCTCGGGCACTGCGCCTGGTTTCACCTGCCGGAGCCAATCGGTCCAAGCGATGGGCCAAACAGCTTGACCCGGCCCAGGGTCCCGATACGCTGTACGGACAAACCAGAAAAAACGACAGGCACGGGAGGATCGCCACAATGTACATGACCCAGGGCTTGCGCCGGGGGGCGAGCCTCACGCCCAATGACACCGCGATCATATCGGAAAAGCGCAGCTTCACCTGGGCCCAGTTCCAGGACCGCGTCGCGCGGCTGGCGGGTGCGTTGCATAAGCTCGGTCTCGATATCGAGGACCGCGTCGCCATGCTGTCGCTCAATTCCGACCGTTATGCAGAATTCTACTACGGTGTCTTCTGGGCCGCCGGCCTGGTTGTGCCTCTCAACATCCGCTGGTCTGTGCCGGAGAACATTTATTCGATCAAGGATTCCGAGACACGTTTCCTCATCGTCGACGACATGTTCGCCGAGGCCGGCACCGAAATCGCCAAGCAATGCCCGTCGGTCGAGTTCGTTATCTTCGCCGGCGACGGCAAGACCCCCGACGGCATGCTGAACTACGAGGATCTGGTGGCCGATGCCGATCCTGCGGAGGACGCCGTGCGCACCGGCGAGGAACATGCGGGGATTTTCTACACCGGCGGCACGACCGGCTTTCCCAAGGGCGTGATACTGCCTCATCGGGCCTTATGGACCAGCGCCATGTGTTTCGGGGCGGGTGTCGTCATGCGACCGGAGGATCGGACAATCCATGCCGCGCCGCTCTTTCATATCGCCGGCAGCGCGATGTTGTTCTCGGTCACAGCGTTCGGCGGCTCGCACGGGATCATCCCAGGGTTTGAACCCAAGGCTTTCCTGAAGGCGGTTCAGGATTTCAATCCGACGCTCTCGCTTTTGGTGCCGACCATGATCGGCATGCTGCTCCAGGATCCCGAGCTGGAGAAAACCGATACCAGCAATCTGCAAAGGCTGATCTACGGTGCCTCGCCGATCACCTTGGCGATCCTCAAGGAAGCCATGGAGAAGATGCCGGAGACCAAGTTCATCCACGCCTATGGCCAGACCGAGTTGGCGCCGCTGGTTACGCTGCTGGGCTCCGACTACCACGTGTTGGAGGGCCCCAAGGCGGAAAAGATCCGCTCGGTCGGCCAGCCGGTCGTCGCCGTGGAGGTCGAGATCGTCGATCCCGCCGGCAAGGAGGTGCCGCGCGGCGATGTCGGCGAACTCCGCGTGCGCGGCGGCACCACCATGCTCGGCTACTGGAAGAAGCCCGAGCAGAGCGCTGCGACCCTGAAGGACGGTTGGGTTCACACCGGCGATGGCGGCTTCATGGACGAGGACGGCTTCATCACCATTGTCGACCGGGTCAAGGACATGATCATCACCGGCGGCGAAAACGTCTATTCCGCCGAGGTCGAGAACGCGGTCATGCAGTATCCGGGTCTTGCTGAATGCGCCGTGATTGGCGTCCCCGACGAAAAGTGGGGCGAGGCGGTGCATGCGATCGTCGTGCCGCGCGAAGGCGAAAGCCCAGATCCCGAGGCCATCATCGCCCATTGCCGCGGGCTGATCGCGCATTTCAAATGCCCGACCGCGGTCTCCGTCCGCGAGGCGCCGCTGCCCAAATCGGGGGCCGGCAAGATCCAGAAGTTCGAGCTTCGCGAACCGTTCTGGGAAGGCCGGGACCGTCAGGTCGGTTGACTGGCCGACCTATTTCGCTGGGCGCAGCAGCGAACCGAACACCACGCGCTGAAAGTCCGCCAGCGGCTTGGCGCTGCCCTCAACCTTCATGCGGATGAGCGCGCCTTCCCAAGCGTCGACCAGGAAGGCGGCCAGCACTTCGGGTTCAGTCTGGCTGTTGAGTGCGCTCGCGGCTTGCGCCTCGCGGATATGTGGGGCGAGGAATGCCGCGAAGGCCTTCAAGCCCGCTTCGACCCGCCCTCGCAGCGCCGGTCCAGCGTCGCCGGCCTCGGCCGCCATGACCCCAAGCAGGCAGCCCGTGGCGTGGCTTTCTTCGTCCATGCGCGCAGCATAGGCATCGAAAAAACGCCGGAGGCGCGAAACCGGATCGAGTGCCGGGTCGCCCGAAATGGCGGCAGCCACATCGGCCATGCGGCGCCCGAAATGATCCAGCAACGCCAGCGCGTAGGCTTCCTTGCTGGCAAAGTAGTAATGGAATGAGCCTTTCGGCACCCCGGCCGCATCGACGATGTCCTTGATGCTGACCGCTGCGAGGCCCCGCCGCCGCACCGCGTCGAGCCCGGCATCGAGCAATTTCACTTTGGATTTTTGGATCATGGCTTTGATGCTTGGTCGTTTGGCCAATTGAGGGACAGATTTTGGCCGATCGTCTGGCAAATTACTAGTCGATCGTCTAGTCAGGTCTGGTTTTTGACTAACGTTGGTGCCAACTGGCCGGCGAATGCTCTAGTCTCGCCACTCACGAACTGACCAGCCCGGCCTCGGACCGGGTCCGATATTCAGGGGAGGGGAAATCGATGGCTAAGCTCGACGGTATGGCGGCGCTCGTTTCGGGATCGGGACGCGGCATCGGCCGGGCGATCGCGCTGAAGCTCGCCAGCGAGGGCGCGAAACTGGTGTTGAACGATCTTGACGACGAGCCGGCCCTGGAAACCATAGGCGCCATCGAGGCGATCGGCGGCACGGCAGTCGCCTGCAATGGCGACGTCACCGCGCCCGATTTCGGCGAACGCTTCGTCAAGGCGGCGCTCGACGCCTACGGATCGGTCGACATCATCGTCAACAATGCCGGCTATACGTGGGACAACGTCATCCAGAAAATGTCGGACGAGCAGTTCCAGGCCATGATCGATGTGCATGTGACCGCGCCGTTCCGGATCCTACGTGCCGCGTCCGAGCCCATCCGCATCGCCGCCAAGACCGAAGCGCAGGAGGGCCGCGAGGTCTTCCGGAAAGTCGTCAACGTCTCCTCAGTCGCCGGTACGACGGGCAATGCCGGCCAGGCGAATTACTCCTCCGCCAAGGCCGCCGTCATGGGTCTCACCAAGACGATGGCCAAGGAGTGGGGGCGCTACAAGGTCAACGTCAACTGCGTCGCCTACGGCATGATCGAGACGCGTCTCACCCAGGTGATTGAAAAAGACGAACGCAAGACCATCGAGGTGGCCGGCCACGAGATCGCGGTCGGCATTCAACCGGGCCTGGTCGCGGCGATGTCGCAGCTCATTCCGCTCGGCCGCGCCGGCACGCCGCAGGAAGCCGCCGACGCGGTCTATCTCTTCTGCAGCCCGGAATCGAACTATATCAGCGGCCAGGTCGTCACCGTGGCCGGCGGGATGCAGATGTGAGGCGGCCAACCGCAAATGCGGCGCCCGCATGACCGATATCTCCCGACCGCTGCCGGGATTTGGTGACTTTGACGGTCGGGCTTGGCTCAGCACCGCGCATCAGGGCGCTCTGCCGCTCGCCGCGGCCGCGGCCGCACGCGAGGCGGTCGACTGGAAGACCAAGCCGTTTGAACTCACGCAAGAGCGCTTTGACGGTGTGCCGCAGCGCCTGCGCGAGGTGCTGGGCCGGCTGGTGAACGTGCCGGCGGACGACATCATCCTCGGCAACAGCGCCTCGCGCGGTTTGCACCTGATCGCCAACTGCCTCGACTGGCGTGCCGGCGACGAAGTGTTGGTGCTGGACGGCGATTTCCCCTCCGACATCCTGCCCTGGCGCCTGCCGGAACGCGATCACGGCGTGAAGCTGGTACCGATAACACCGCGCGACCGCGTCGTGGCGCCGGACGAACTGGAGGCCGCAATCACGCCGCGCACGCGGGTCTTCTGCACCACCTGGGTGCATTCGCTATCGGGCTGCGCTGTCGACTTGGATGCGCTCGGCGCGATCTGCCGCGCACATGGCGTGCTCTTTGTCGTCAACGGATCGCAGGGCCTCGGCGCCCGGCCGCTCGATCTTGGCCGCGCTCCCGTCGATGCCTTCTCCTGCGTAGGTTTCAAGTGGCTCTGTGGGCCCTACGGCACGGGCTTTGCCTGGGTGCGGCCCGAATTGCGCGAGACTTTGCGTCCGATGCAAGCCTATTGGCTGTCGATGCTGACGGCTGAAGATCTCGGCAAGCCAAGCGTGCCGACAACCTTGCGCGACGGGCGAGGGGCGCGCGCCTTCGATCTTTTCGGCACCGCCAATTTCTTCAATTTCTGGCCCTGGATCGTTGCCATTGAGCACGGGCTCGAGATCGGCCATGACACGATCCGCGACCACGATCAGGCGCTGGTCTCGCGCTTCATCGAAGGCATCGACGACGACCGCTTTGAGATCACCAGTCCGCGCGAACCCGGCCCCCGCCGTTCGACGCTGGTATTCTTCTCGCACCGCAAGGCCGAGCGTAACGCCTCGATCCACGCCGCGCTGAAGGAGGCCGGTGTCGACATGGCGTTCCGGATCGGATCGCTGCGCATGGCGCCGCATCTCTATAACTGCGCCGCCGATATCGACCGGGCGCTGGCGGTGCTGGCCGAAGGCGATTGACCGGAAACTGTATGCATCCTTGGCATTGCCAAGCCATGGCCGGCCCGCTCCCCCACCCGACCACGCTTTTGGCTTTGCCGGTGCCGGCCCGCTCCCCCACCCGACCACCCATGAGCATACGATCCCGGGGTGGTCGGGTGGGGGA